>OIXA01002261.1_pt1 | contig 22561 bp, 19 predicted proteins | sample 1587721 | NCBI WGS metagenome assembly OIXA01 (sample SAMEA3888900, study PRJEB22519) | human gut metagenome | biome: human gut; feature: human-associated habitat; material: faeces | place: Denmark | collected 2013
ACACTTTTGAAGAATACCGAGAAACACAAGACTACAAAACCTCCATACTCTCAACTGCAAACACTCTTCAGCTTTCCAAAGCCTCCGTCACCTCATACCTGCCTTATAAAAAAGGCGTGTACTTTCCGAGTACAGCTGATAAAGAGAAGATCAGTGTTGGAGCAGAGCGGTAGAGGAGATACAGAGCAATGAAACGGTGGAGAACTGATCCGACAGAAGAGAACTTCTGGGGAGTGGTTCTGGCCTATGCCGGGGTAAAATTAAAAACCTATTCCGGATTGCCATTTTCTTACGAAATTAAAAAGGGCAGGAACGGCGAGTATACAAAGGAACTCTGGATCGACCGCCGGGAAAACAGCAAAAGTCTGGCGTGGAGCTCGGTGCTGCTGACGCTGAAGAATATTAAAAGAGAAGTGGTAGACCGCCCAAAAGCGCTGGGCGATATTCGAGGCGTGACCTACATCTACGGGATGTTCTATCGGTTCGGTCTGATCGATGTGCCAGATGAGGTAAAGGAGAAGATGGGCTGTCCAAAAGCCCGCAAAAAATAGGTTGCTATGTACAGAAGTGTGCGGTAATATGTGCCGTAACTGAGGATGTGAATCTCAGTTGGGAAGGATGGTAGCATTATAGAAAAATTAAGAGAGATGCTGGAAGAGTACATGAAGAAAACGGAGCCGGAGTATTATTCGCCGGTGGAGAACCTGCTGGATCTGATCTACGAGCATTACACGGAGAATAATCCAGTAGAGAAAAACACAGCTGCCGGGAAAGTTGCAAAGGCCAAAGAAAAGGAACTGGAAGAGTGGCTGCGCAGCTTGGACGGAATGAATAGACTTGTAGATGACTATGTTGGAGATAAGATTCCGCTCTGGGAAAAGATCATGGACCGGCAGGGGACGGTGTGCTGCGCATGGGAGAAGACTGCTTTTGAGGAAGGTCTGAAAGTCGGAATCGGGCTCATGATGGAAGCTATGAAGTAAGCACGATCTGCCCTATATAGTTTGAAATGAAAATCCCACCCTATGTACCGTACTTCTACATCATCAAGACCACTCCAGTTCAGCTTTTGGCCGCAGCGGTCACAGAAGAGTTGGTACTCATGCTCCATGGGGATTCCGCACCGCGGACACTTTGGAAACTTAGCACCCCACCTATACGAGCATACAACTTTCACTTTCCAAGACCATGCGGTTTTATAATAAAAAATATTCCATATCGAACAAAAATGCACTATTTCCCACACCATCTCCCAAAATCACTTCCGGCGAAATTTCAGCAAAAGAGGCAGCAGAGGAGCGCATCTGGGCAGGGCGAACGCCCCCGGCGGATGCTCCGGGCCCCGGACGCTCCGAGGAATGCATGCGATATCACATGAAAAATGTATGCGCATAAAACGCACAAGGATGCAAAAACATCCCAAAATACAAAATTGCGAAAAAACTTGAAAATAACGCTGAAACGTGGTATAATCTTGATACGAACAAGCCGGTTTTGGTACGACAACGAGAACTCCTACACCTCTCAGATGGTCCGTACCATTAAGTACTTCGCTGAGAACTGCTGATCACAGCTCTACGCTCAAAAGTGCTTGAGGTGCCGTGCTGAATGACAACTAGTATTGGCTTTGCTGATACGAACATGCTGTGATTGGTACGACAACAGGATATTGAGTTCAACACCCTTCCTTTTGCGGGTTTCCGTGAGAGGAAGGGTGTTTTTTTATGTGTTTGAAGGATCTCCGCGATGAATTTCTGTATTATGTTACTGTTCGACCTGCGCCAGCCAATCAAAGCGTATCGGTTTAAGGATTTGGAGGAGTGGCTCTATGCGCACCTGAATCAGCCGATGAATCCAGAGAAGATGACAGCAGAAATCATGGAGTTTGGATATATTGAACGCTATTACGATAGAATGACGGGACAAGTGAAATTGAATGACTGGCTTCAAGGGTATGGAGTCAAGATTGTAAGTGACAGAGATAGAAAGCGCGGCGATAATTATCAGAAAATGTATTGGAAATTGATTGAGTTGCGTCAGAATTTATAGTATAAATAATAGATATCATCGTGACCTACGAGAAAGATTCTGACATTGAGGTAGACGGTGTTGCAATCTCGGTCGTTCCTCTGGTTGATTTTTACTGACAACGTGAGATTCCTGCGACCACAACCGTATGAACCACATGATTCATGAAGCAAAACCCCGGTGGTGCGGATCACCAGCATCCGGGGGGTAGTTAAAAATCTGGTAAGGGACACTGACCCGGTAGAATGAGATAGTTGTTCCATCTCCCCAGACCGAATTAGAATCTAGCAGCAAAAGGCCTCTGTCTTTCACAGAAATGTGATGGACAGGGGCCTTTTAGCGTAAAAAAAAGCCTGACCCATGCAAAAGAGCACAAATCAGGCTGACAATGGATATGAAATTCTAAAATTCACTTAGAAAAGAGAGTACGCGTTGCAGGGAAAGCCGAGCAGATCGTTCGGTGAGCTATTGGTTCTCTTGCTCCAGTTCATCGAACAGCGCACAGGAAAAGAACTGACCAAGCGTGATATCAAGACCATCACAGAGCTTTTTAATGGTGGCGATGGACACACGCTGACGGGATGGGTCGAGCATACTATATACCGTAGATGGTGTTACACCGGCACGGGTCGCTAACTCGTTGGGGCGTATCCCACGCTGGTCGCAGAGTTGTTCAAAGCGTTTGGCAACGGCATCTTTTACAGTTATGATGAAGTTCACCTCAACATGATAGTACAGAAGTTTGTGCGGTTTTACGTACGCAGTTGCGTATATCGTGAAAGTATTTTATGCTGTAGAGAATATGTGGCTGCGTAACGACAAAGAATATATTTAACAAAAATGTATCCTCCACATGGAAAATGGAGGGCCATGAGCGAAATATAACGTTATTCCATTAGACTTTGCGTTTTTCTACCCCTCATTGACACCTGATGTGAAAATATCCGATTCATCTCCCTGCGCTTTCGGGTCAGGTCAGAGTGCACATAGCGCTGCAAGGTGATGTTGGCGTTGGCATGTCCTAACAATTCGCTGAGGGTCTTTACATCGCACCCCGCCTGCAGGCAGGTCGTTGCAAAGGTGTGGCGCAGTGCGTGCGGGCGCACTTGACGGACAGTCGCCTGCTTCAGATACGCTTTGATGCTTTTCCGATAGCAGCGGGGTTCGGTGGGTTTAGATTCACTGCCGGACAGGAACCATGCGGCATTGCTGGCGCTTCCGCGCAGCTTTTTCAGCATCAGCAATAGCTGCTTTGGGATGGGAATTTCCCGGCGAGAAGTGCGGGTTTTGGGTGTCTGGATGACCACCTTTGTATGGCCGTTTCCACAGGAAATTCTGCAGACCGTCCGATTGATGTTCAGCGTGCCGAGTTTCAGGTCAAAATCGCCCCATTGCAGGCCGCAAATCTCACCAATTCGAAGCCCCAATTCCAGCCCCAGTAGTAAGCCGATTTTGCGAGGCGTAGGGTTCGCCTGTACATATTGATGAAGTCGCTGCTGTTCCACCGGGGAGAGAGGCGCAGAAATTTTGTCGATGGCTTTTGGCAACGCAACATCCAGCTCCATTGGACGAATCAGACGTAAATGAGTGGCATATTTGCAGATACGTCGCAGCATCGAGAGGCATTCCCGGGCAGAGGAGTTTCCCAGTGGCTTGTGTGCCGCATCTGTGGGCGTGATGATCTGCTGCATGGCCCGCTCCAGAAAGCTTTCCTCAAGGGATGCAACGGGCACTTTGCTCAAAACCGGAAGAAGATACTTGTGCAGTGTGTACGAATAGTGCGCATAGGTAGATTCTTTTATACTGTTCCGCAGGGAATGCAGCCATATCTCGGCCAGTGCTTCAAAGGTCAGGTCAGTTCGATTCAGGTTGTAAAAGCCCGCCTCGGCTTTCCTTTGAATCAGCACCCGTTTGACCTCCACATAGGCCGTTCCGTAAACGTAACCCCACTGGATCTTCCCCTCCGGTGTGCGCGCCTTGATGTACCTGCCTTCCCACCGACCATCCTTACGCTTGCGAATGTTTTCTCCCCGTCGCGCCATCGCTGTTTCCTCCTGCTGTTTAGACCCTCATCTGACCCCTTATTTTCTCAATCTTCGTTTACAGCTGGAATTATTATACAGAACTGGGCATGACACAAAAACAATCCGGCCTTCGCGATGTTTTTCCAGGGTCAAATGTGATACATTTATGATGATTTCTATTGAATCCCAGATATAACCATGATAAAATAAGATGAGATTATAGACAACGATGTCAAAGGAACGGTATCCTCCATTTTCCATGTGAAGGATACCCCTTTACTGCGGAAAGGGGTGAACAAGGTGGCATTGCGTCTGTTTGAGCACAACGAGAAAGCATATCATGCGGCAGTCCGGATGATGGAGCAGTACGGCAAGGCTGCTATTGTCCACCCCACCGGCACCGGAAAGAGCTACATTGCGTTCAAGCTGATCGAGGACAACCCGGACAAGGTTGTGATCTGGCTTTCTCCCAGTGAATATATCTTCAAGACACAGCTGGAGAGCCTGAAAAGGAACGACCCGGATTTTCCGCTGGCGACCGTCCATTTTTACACCTATGCGAAGCTGATGTGCTGTACCGAAGGCCAGCTTGCAGAAATCGCAGGACTTCAGCCCTCTTATATCATATTGGACGAATTCCACCGTGCCGGCGCGGAATGCTGGGGCGAAAGCACGGTGGCTTTGTTAAAGTTATGCCCGGAGGCAAAACTGCTGGGGCTGACGGCGACAAACGTCCGGTATCTGGATAATAACCGTGACATGGCCGAAGAGCTTTTTGATGGCCGTGTTGCGAGCGACATGACCCTTGGCGAAGCAATCGTCAGGGGTATTTTGCCTACTCCGAACTATGTGACCACCGTCTATCAGTACCAGAAAGACTTGGCATGTTATCAGACAAGAGTGGATAATCTGCGTTCTCCCGGCATTCAGGATGTGAATCAAAAATATCTGGATGCCCTGCGCCGTGCCTTGGAACAGGCAGATGGATTAGATAAGGTTTTCGCTCATCATATCACGAACAAGTCTGGAAAGTACATCGTGTTCTGCGCCAACAAGGAGCACATGGACGAAATGATCTCTCATGTGCCGGAGTGGTTTGTAAAGGTGAATGCGGAAGTGGCGGTCTACGAAGCCTACTCGGATGACCCCGGTACAGACAAGGCTTTTGCCGACTTCAAGGCCGATGAAAGTGACCGCTTGAAGCTGCTGTTTTGCATCGACATGCTCAACGAGGGGGTTCATGTAGAAGGTATTTCAGGTGTTATCCTGTTCCGGCCCACCATTTCACCCATCATCTACAAGCAGCAGATTGGACGCGCTTTGACCGCTGGGGAAAATTCTACACCGCTTATCCTCGATGTAGTCAACAACTTCGAAGGACTATGCAGCATTGCGGGTCTGCAAGGCGAGATGCAGGAGGCAGTCTACCGCCTGAATGCCAACGGTGAGGGTGATAAGATCATCACCGAACGGTTTGAAGTTGTTGAGCAGGTGCATGACTGCCGGGTGCTGTTTGAGCGGCTGCAAGCAAGCTTGTCCTCTAGTTGGGACCATTATTTTTCGGAAGCAAGCATTTACTATGCGGAGCATGGCAGCCTGAATATTCCAAAGCGTTATACCACACCGGCGGGATTGAGCCTTGGCGAATGGCTGACGACCCAACGCCGTGTTCGTGCGGGACAGATTCCGGGGAACTTGACCGAACAGCAAATAGCACGGCTGGACAGCATCGGGATGGAGTGGGGCAACCGCAACGATGCCGCATGGGAACGTGGTCTGGAAGAAGCGAGAAAATTTCGGGAACAGTTTGGGAATTTGCAGGTCCCGGCGAAATACAAAACGAAAGATGGCTATCCTCTGGGAAAGTGGATCAACAATGCGCGGAAACGCCGAAACGATGGAAAGCTGACGGAAGAGCGCATTCGACAACTGGATCAGATGGGAATGATATGGAGCGTATTTGATGCCAAATGGGAACAGGGATATGCATTTGCGGCAGTCTATGCGCAGGAGTATGGAAATCTGGATGTTCCACGAGATTATAAAACAGCAGATGGAAAAACGCTTGGTCGCTGGATTCAAAATCAAGAACTAGCCTATGAGCAGAAAAAATTGTCTGCGGATCAGATCAAACGACTGGAAACCATAGGAATACAGTGGGGCAGTCGCTATGACCGACAGTGGAATGAAGTTTATCAGGCAGCGAAACGGTACTTTGAGGCAAATGGAAACCTTGATGTCCCGGTGGCCTATGTTTCACCGGAGGGATATGCTCTTGGAAAATGGATGCGGCGGCAGCAGTATGCATATCGGAATCCGGAGAAGAGCAATGCGATTTTATCACAAGAGCGCATTGAGTTGCTGGATGCCATCGGAATGCAGTGGGAGAAACCTGACCCGTGGCAGCACCGGTACGAGCTGGCGCAGGAGTATAAAAGATGCCATGGAAATCTGGAGATTCCGGCGAAATATAAGACTGCGGATGGCATTTGGCTGAGCCGATGGGTGTACAACCAGAAACGGCTGCTGCAAGACGAGCCGGAAAAGTTAAGTAAAAAACAAAAAGAACAATTGGAGAAACTGCTGAACGGTTCAGCGATAAAATTTGGAGAATAAGTAAGTGCTGCGAAGGCAGAATGATATCTGAACGGGGAGAAAACAACTTTGGAGAAGGAAAATCTGAATTATTTTGTGGAGTTTGGAGAACATTATGTCCACATAACAGAAAGACAAAAGCACTACTTGGAGATGCGGTCAGTAGTAGATCGGGTTCTTGCAGCGGCAGCACTGATTGTGCTATCACCTTTGCTTCTGGTGGTGAGTGTTGCGCAGAAAATCAATGCGCCGTATGAGCCAATCTTCTTTTTACAGAAGCGTGTAGGCAAAGATGCACATTGCTTTAATATTATAAAATTTCGAACCATGAAGAGCACAGCACCTAAAAATGTAGCTACGGGTGATCTGGAAAGCCCCGAAATATATATTTCAAAGCTCGGCCGTATTCTACGTGATACTAGTATAGATGAACTTCCGCAGCTCTGGAATGTGGTCCGAGGTGAAATGAGCCTCATTGGCCCTCGCCCACTGGTATATACCGAGCGCGAGATCCGTTTTTTGCGTCGATGGTACGGTGTATATCAGGTGCGACCTGGTATTACCGGTTGGGCACAGGTAAATGGACGGGATACCGTGGATATCTACGATAAAGTCTATTATGACCGTGAATATGTCCAAAATGTCAGCCTGAAATTTGACCTGAAGGTGCTCTGGAAGAGCGTTCTTGTGGTTCTGGGGCGACATGGCGTGGTTGATGGAAAGGTTGACCCGAAGTTCCGGCAGGAGAGCATCGTGTTGTTGAGGGAAAGCAAGATGGCCTCGACAGACGAAGGAAGCGGTAACTTAGAGCAAGAATTGCAGACGGTGTGAGTGTGAAAAAATGAAAAAGATTTTATTTGTAACGCATAATGGACGGTTTTTGGTTCAATTTGAGCTGAACGATATCCGTGTCCTTCAAGAAATGGGGTATGAGGTTCATTGTGCTACGAACTTTAAAGGGGAGTTTATGCGGGCAGATGCTGAAACGACGTTGAAGGAGCATGGAGTCATCTGTCACCAGGTTGACATTGAACGTTCTCCTGCAAAGCTGAAAAGCAATTATAGGGCGTATAAACAGATCAAAACGCTGATGAAGAAAGAATGCTTTGAAGCACTGCACTGTCATACACCGATGGGGGGAGTTGTAGGACGACTTGCCGCCAATGCGACCGGAACAAAGCCGGTTCTCTATACCGCCCACGGCTTCCATTTTTACAAGGGCTGCCCGCTAAAGAATAAACTCATCTATCAGACAGCAGAAACTTTTCTGGCCCGCTATACGGATGCACAGATCACCATCAATCGGGAAGACTTTGCAGCAGCGCAGAAGTTTCCTCTGCGTGGGAAAGCATACTATGTGCCCGGTATTGGTGTGGATGTGAAGAAGATTTCTTCTGTGCAGGTTGACCGGGCAACAAAGCGTGCGGAACTGGGGATTCCGCAGGATGCGTTTGTGGTTATATCCGTAGGGGAACTGAATGAAAACAAAAACCATTCTACTGTGATTCGTGCTTTGGCAAGGACAGATATCCCCAATAGCTATTACTTGATTTGCGGCGAAGGAAAATTAAAGCAGCAGCACTTTGAATTAGCACAAAAATTGGGAATTTCTGAGAAGGTGAAGCTGTTGGGCTTCCGGACCGACGTGAGCGAAATTCTAAGAGCCTGCGATTGCTTTGTGTTCCCTTCATTCCGAGAAGGACTGTCTGTTTCGTTAATGGAAGCAATGGCGGCGGGATTGCCCTGTATCGCTAGTCGTATCCGTGGAAATGTGGATTTGCTGGAGAATAGTCGATATCTGTTTGAACCAGCGGATGAAAGTGCACTCTGCCAGCTGCTGAAAGATGCGGCGAATGGTGTGCAGACCGAGCAAGAGTGTGCACAAAACCGGGAGATGTTGAAAAAGTATGATATTGAAAATGTCAGCAGTTGTATGACAGAAATTTATAGCGAACAATTGGGGGGTAAATAATGCTGAGGGTATTGCAGGTTGTGACCAAGATGGACCGTGGCGGTTTGGAAACGATGTTGATGAATTATTATCGAAATATTGATCGCAGTAAGGTTCAATTTGATTATTTGGTTCATAGAGAAGAACGCGGACGATATGATGATGAAATTGAGACGCTGGGCGGAAAAATATATCGTGTTCCTCCGTTGAATCCGTTGAATCCAAATTACTACAAAGCATTAAATCAGTTCTTTAAAGAACACGAATATAGGATTGTGCATTCAAATCTGGATTGCACGAGCACATTTCCTCTCCGAGCAGCAAAAAAAGCAGATGTACCGTGTCGTATCGCACATGTGCATAATACGAGTCAGGATAAGGACTTTAAATACCCAATTAAAATGATCTCTAAAGAATTGCTCCCTTACTATGCAACGGATTATTTTGCATGTGGCGAAGCAGCAGGAAACTGGGCATTCTCAGGTGAGCGTTTTACAGTAGTAAGAAACGCTATTGATACAAGCCGATATGCACCGAATGTTGAAATCAGAAAAAAAGTTCGAGAGGAATTTCAACTCAAAGACCAATTTGTAGTGGGGCATGTTGGACGTTTTGATCCGGCAAAAAATCATGAATTTTTGTTGAAAATCTTCTGCGAATTGAAAAAGAACGCTTCGGATGCAAAACTTATGCTGGTTGGCGGTGGAAATGGAAAAGAGAAAATTGAGCGAGAAGTAGAACAACTTGGTCTGGAAGATGATGTTATCTTTACCGGAGTGCGTTCAGATGTCAATGAGCTGATGCAGGCCATGGATGTTTTTGTTATGCCGTCGCTGTATGAAGGGTTTCCGGTTACAATGGTTGAAGCCCAGGCCGCAGGTCTTCCATGTGTTATATCTGATAAAGTTCCTTTTGAATGCGCTGTGACGAGTGGACTTGTGTCAAGTGTTAAGCTTTCGGATAATTTGGATGTCTGGGTAAAAGAAATTCTTAGCACAAGGACTATAGAGCGAAGAAGTCATTTGGATGAGATTGTTAAAAAAGGATTTGACATTAAGCAGGCAGCAAAATGGTTGGAAGGATATTACTTGATGCACATGTAAAGGATAGGATAACTGTGAATAAGCAATTTGAAAATCTGCCAAGGGTGTATTTTTATATTAATGTATTAGGTGGTGGTGGCGCAGAAAGAGTGATAACAAATCTCGCAAATATGCTTGCAGAGGACAATTATGATGTGACTATGATTACATCTTACGAAGAAGAACGCGAATATATATTGACGAGAAATGTTCGAAGATTATCGTTAGAAGATAGAGATAGACAACGCTCAAGAATTATACGTAATTTGAGTCGAATTTTCAAACTTAGGAAGATTTGCAAGGAAGAAAAGCCGGATATTCTGATATCTTTCATGGAAGAACCGAATTTTCGTGCAATATTGGCGACAAGAGGATTGCCTGTAAAAACACTGGTTTCTGTTCGGAATGATCCTAACAAGGAATATGCAGGAAAAATAGGGCGGTTTGTAGGCAAAGTGTTGCTTCCGATGGCGGATGGCTGTGTGTTCCAGACAAGCGATGCACAAAAGTGGTTTCCGGAGCGCTTACAGAAAAAATCACGAATCATCTATAACGCCGTTAAGGAAGAGTTTTACCAAGTGGAGCGCACACCAGTGCGAGGTGAGATCGTTACCTGCGGTCGCCTGACAGAGCAGAAAAATCACAGATTGCTGATAGACGCATTTGCAGAGGTGCAAAAAATCCATCCTTATGCAACATTAAAAATTTATGGAGAAGGAGCACTTCGGGAAAAGCTCCAGAATCAGATCGATTCACTGAATCTTAATGAGAAGGTTTTTCTGATGGGAGCCACCAATGATGTAGCAAAAGTGCTCCAAACGGCAGATCTGTTTGTGCTTTCTTCTGACTATGAGGGCATGCCAAATGCCTTGATGGAGGCAATGGCAGCCGGTGTGCCGTGTATCTCTACGGATTGTCCTTGTGGAGGACCAAGGGAGCTATTTGGAGAGGATGCTTCCGATAAACTGGTTCCGTGCAATGATTCTGCGCAATTGGCGGAAGCGATTTGTTGTGTGTTCGATGGAGCAGAGCACAACGTCGTAGAGAAAAAACATGCAGAAGCCTTCCGGCCGGATCGTGTTAATACAATGTGGGAAAAATACATAATGGAAATTTGTTTAAAGGAGCGTTGTAGTGGTTGTTTATGAGGTTGTTTTAGGGGCGGTTTCGTTATGTGCGATTCTCTCCTGCACGAGGCAGTCCCCGAGAATGAAGGACTTTTTATATTGGATATGTGCAGGAGGAATCATAATAGCATCTGCACTTCGTAGTACGGATATTGGTGCAGATACATTGACATATTGCCAGGAATATCAAAATATCCGAGCTATTTCGTTTAAGGATGCAATGGGATTTGGATGGGAGCAAGGTTACGTTGCAGTAAATTGGGTGCTAGGGCATTTTTTTGAAAGTGAACGGGCATTGCTTGTGTTTTTGACGATATTCATTTTGATTCCGATTTTCGTTTGGATAAAGAAAGAGTCGAACTATCCGTTACTATCACTTGTGATATTTATCGGAATGGGAATGTGGAATGCATCAATCGGAATTTTTCGTCAATGGTGTGCGATTGCAATACTTACCATTTCCTATAAATATATTAAAGCAAGAAGATTCATCCCATTTTTGATGGTGGTATTAATTGCAATGCTATTTCATCGGACAGCGGCAATTTTTTTATTGGCATATTTTGTTGAAGGGATTCCGCTGAATATGAACACAATCATTGCGGCGGTACCTGCTTCGGTGATGGTTGGATTGATGGGAGATAAAATATTAAATTTCCTCAACAAATTTGCACGAATTTCTGAAGAAGGAAATTTCAACGGAGGAATTTCTCTTTTGATTGTATTGTGGTTGTGTGTAGTAACACCGCTGATTTGTTATAAAGGGAATATTCCAAAAGAGTTGAAATTTCATATGAAACTGGTCCTTTTTGCTGCATTTATGCAACCGGTTGCTTTTACGTTTTCCAACTGGGCACGAATTGTTGTCTATTTTTCGATTTCGCTTCTGATATATTTACCCAATTTTGTTTCTGAAGCGATTCTTGAAAATAAGCTAAATGCGAAAATCTCAATTCCGGTGGTTACGGCAGTGTGTGGACTGATGTTTTTGTGGCTTGGTAGGCTAGACGTTGGAGCGTTTACTTTCTTGTAACAGTTGGGAGGATTAATATGAATAAATACATAAGAGTGATTAAGAATTTCTGTGCAAATAAAACCATTCGTTTTTCCTATCTGACAAAATTGGGTATTTTCAACGGCCTGTCAGACGAGCAGTATTTGAAGTTGAAATATAAAAATGTATTCGGCAGAGATCTTGATTTGGAAAATCCGAAGACGTTCAACGAAAAACTCCAATGGCTTAAGTTGCACAACCGCAAGCCTGAATATACCGTAATGGCAGATAAATATCTAGCTAAAAAGTATGTTGCTTCCAAAATTGGTGATGAGTACGTTGTTCCATTATTAGGTGTATGGGATAACCCGGAGGATATTGATTTTAATACACTGCCGGATCAGTTTGTGTTGAAATGCAATCACAATTCTGGAACAGGGATGTATATCTGTGTAGATAAAAGCAAATTGAATATCGTGGCAGTAAAAAAAGAACTAGATAAAGGTCTGAAGGAAAATTACTATATTCAAAATCGAGAGTGGCCATATAAAAATATTCCGAGAAAAATTATAGCGGAAAAATTCTTGAAAGATGTAGATGATGAATGTCTTACAGATTATAAATTTTTCTGTTTTAATGGAAAACCGGAAATAGTTTATATTTCAAAAGATAATGCTGTAGATGCTAGAACAGATTTCTTCGATATGGATTTTAATCACTTGAATATACATATGAAGGATCCAAATGCAGCTGTTCCTCCCTCTAAACCACAAGAATTTGAAAAAATGAAGGAGATTGCGACAATTCTTTCAAAAGGAATCCCTCATGTTCGAATTGATTTATATGACATTTCAGGAAGGATATATGTTGGTGAAATGACATTTTACCATAATGGTGGGTTTGGACCTGTATCGCCGGATGAATGGAATTATAAACTTGGTCAAATGATAACATTACCAACAATGGAAAAGGAAACGTTATGATAAGGGTAGTACATTTCATTCACGGCCTGAATATGGGAGGCGCAGAAACATTAGTCAAAGACTATGCGGTTCTCTTGGATAAGTCGAAGTTTCATGTTACTGTTTTGTGCTATGAACGCTTTGATTCTCCTTATGAAACGATTCTGCAGCAGAACAATATTCCTGTTGTCTATCTTTGCGATGAAATGCCTTTTTATGGAAAAACGGGCTTGATTGCGAAACTAGTAAATCGTTTTCAACGGTATTGGTTGGTTCGTCGAGAATTGCAGCAGTTGGATCCGGATATTGTTCATTTTCATTTGTCATTAAGTGATTACGTTAGATTTTCAGGACTCAAAAAGAGTGTAAAGCTATTTTATACACAACATTTCAGTGCAGAGGTTTGGAAATCAGAAAACTCGAGTGATATTCAAAATCTAAAATGGTTAATGAAGCACTATCAGGTTCAGCCGATAGCATTGAATGCTTCGATGTGTGATAGTATGAACAAGATACTCCAGACAGATAGTACAAAGATATTAAACAATGGAGTGGATTTGTCTGAATACAGCAGACTATATGACCGTGACAAGAAGCGTATGGATTTGAATATTCCACAGAATGCTTTTTTGGTTGTTCATGTTGGAAGATTTAATTCTGTCAAGAATCATGATTTTCTTATAGATGTTTTCAAACAGATAAAAAAACAAAGAGCCGAGGCGTTTCTTCTTATGGTAGGAAAAGGCGAAACGGAACGGAGGGTTGAGGAAAAAATTAAAGTCGAAGGGCTTGAGGATTCCTATAAAATTCTCCATGATCGGACAGATGTTCCAGAAATTCTCCGAGCTTCAGATGCAGCAATCTTCCCATCCATTTCAGAAGGTCTCGGTATTGCAGTAATTGAAATGCAGGCAGCAGGCTTACCATGTGTTGTATCCACGGACGTGCCAGAAAATGCTTGCATCTCGAATAAATTACAATTCTTGAGTCTTGAGTTGAGTGCGAGGGAATGGGCGAGAAAATTGCTTGAAATGTGTGAAGATACAACGCCGATTCAATATTCAGGCATTGAAGAATGGGATATCCGGCACAATGTAAAGCAGCTGGAAAAAATGTATGAAGATGCTATTAAATAAATGCCCGATATAAAATCAGACCACAAAAAGATAAAAAAATACAGAGCAACGATTTGCGTTCGAATTTTTGGCAGTATATTTGTTCAAATCTGTAAAAATTGAGGGCGAAAATTATAGATTTTGAGATAGAAAATCGGAAAAATTTGAGCAGAGGATGATAAAGAATATGGATAAATATCAAATAGTAGTGGTATCAACAAAAGAATCGCATGCTGGAACAAAAGCACCAGAAGATGTCACAACCATAGCAAAAAAACTGAATTTTGAACCTTTTTACATTCGATTAAACAATTCAAAGCCAGGACTACTGAATAAAATACGTCGACAATTTCAATTCCTTTGTAATTGGGAAAACGTATATAAATCTGCAAAAGGGGATTCTATTATCCTATTACAGCATCCTTTTTATACCCATCAACTTAAAAGAGAATCTACCTTATTAAAATTAAAAAAGAAAAAGCATGTTCATTTTATCTGTGTTGTTCATGATGTAGATGATCTGAGAGTTTCGGATATCCCCAGACCATATAAGACTGAAAAGTACTTCCGACGTGAATTTGAACTTATGATGCAAATTGCGGATGTGTTGATTGTGCATAACACCGTAATGCGTGATTTTTTTGTTCAAAGAGGTTTTGATAAATCGAGAATTGTTGTTCTTGAGATATTTGATTATCTGAGAAGCGGAACCAACTACAAACTGCCAATTTATGAGAAATCAATCATGATAGCAGGAAATCTGGATTCCAGAAAAAGCGGATATATTTCTGGTTTGCCTGAGATAGCGTGCAAATTTTATCTTTATGGTCCTAACTATAGTCTGGGAGAGTCGGATAATATCACCTATGGCGGAGTTCTTTCGCCAGAACAAGTTCCGGAAGTCTTGACGAAGGGGTTCGGATTAATCTGGGATGGTAATACCGTCGAAACCTGCAAGGGTGGTACTGGTGAGTACCTGAAATATAATAATCCGCATAAGCTTTCTCTTTACCTTTCGTCTGGACTTCCGGTTATTATCTGGAAAGATGCAGCTGAAGCCAAATTTGTATGCGAAAACGGTGTGGGCTATACAATCGATTCCCTTCGTGAGATTCCAGAATTGATGGAAAGAATTTCTGAAAGTGATTATGAAAGAATTAGCAAGAATGTCAGAAATATTTCGGAAAAATTGACCACCGGGAAATATATGCAGTGTGCGTTGGATAAGGCGGTAGAAATTATATCTGCTAAATCTTGACAAAGTCAAAGGAGAAAATGAATGTGAACCAACCTTCAATTAAGAAAAACTTTATAATGAATGCCTTACTTACAATTTCGTCATTCATTTTTCCTCTAATTACATTTCCGTATATTTCCAGAGTCCTATCACCAGAAGGCATTGGCAAGGTATCCTTCGCTAACTCTGTGGTCGCATATTTTGCGTTGTTCGCTCAATTGGGAATTCCAACTTATGGTGTTCGTGCATGTGCAAAGGTAAGAGATAATAAAAAGGAATTATCGCAGACGGTACAGGAGATTTTTATTATCAATATCGTTATGACCATAATTACCTATATCGTATTTGGCATAACATTGAGCTGTGTTTCACGTCTGCAGGCAGACAAACACTTGCTCTTGATTATAAGCAGCACAATGTTATTTAATGCTGCAGGCATGGATTGGTTTTATCGTGGCCTGGAAAAATACACATATATTACATCTAGATCTATTTTATTCAAATTTATTGCCATTTTTTTAATGTTTGCATTGGTTCATCAAAAGAGTGACTATATTGCTTATGGGTGGATTTGCATTTTTGCATCGTCCGCTTCCAATATTTGCAACCTGGTTAATATCCATCGGTATATTGAAATCAGACCCGTTGGAATGTACAATTTTCGGCACCATCTAAAGCCGATTATAGTTTTTTTTGCGATGTCATGCGCTACAACGATTTATACGAACCTGGATACTGTCATGCTAGGATTCATCCGGACAGATATGGATGTTGGTTACTATAATGCTGCGGTAAAAGTCAAGAGTGTGTTGCTGGGGGTCGTCACTTCACTCGGAACGGTATTGTTACCAAGAGCTTCCTATTATGTTGAGCATCACGAAACAAATGAATTCCAAAGAATTACAAGAAAAGCCATTAATTTTGTAATTCTGATCGCAATACCGCTGACCTGTTATTTTATCTTGTATGCACGAGAAGGAATCTTGTTTCTGTCAGGAAACGCTTATATGCCGGCTGTTTTTCCAATGCAAATCATTATGCCTACGATCTTGTTTATAGGCCTGACCAATATCATGGGAATTCAAATGCTTGTTCCTCTTGGTCGGGAAAAGATAGTCCTGTGTTCAGAGATTGCAGGAGCTATCGTTGACCTTATTTTCAATGTTTTGCTGATTCCACGTTTGGCTTCAATAGGAGCTGCAATTGGGACACTTCTGGCAGAAATCGTTGTTTGGATCGTTCAGTTCACGGCATTACGAACGGAAATTCTTCCGGCGTATAAGAGTATCCAGTATCCCAAAATTCTATTAGCGACCGTAGCTGGTATAGTAAGTTCTGGATGGGTCAAGATGCTCGATATTGGGAACTTTGCTACCTTATTAATATCTTCTATTCTGTTCTTTGGGATATATTGTGCTATTCTGACTGTTATGCGTGAGCCCCTCGTGTGTGAAGTCAAAAATCAGATGCTCGCAAAAATAAAATCTAAAATGAAGTAACCCATGACATATGCAGGGTACAACAAAATATATCCTCGTGCCGTGTTTGACTTTTATGGTATTTTTTGAGGTTTTGCTTATTTGCTTAGAATACTCTATAAAATGCTAAAAAAGGGGTAAAAAACAATGAAAACAATCTTTATCACCGGTTCCTCCGGTTTCATCGGTTCCAACTTGGCAAAACGTATCCTGACCACTGAGCCGGATACCAAGGTCATTGGTTTGGACAATATGAACGATTATTATGATGTTCGTATCAAGGAGGCTCGTTTGGCAGAGCTTCGGGATTTCGAGAATTATACCTTTATCAAGGGAAACCTTGCGGATAAAGCTCTCATCAACAGTATTTTTGGGCAGTATCACCCGGATATTGTAGTCAATCTGGGCGCTCAGGCTGGTGTTCGCTATTCCATCACCAACCCGGATGCCTATATCGAGAGCAACATGATTGGCTTCTACAACATTCTGGAAGCCTGCCGCCATTATCCGGTGGAGCATCTGGTGTATGCATCTTCCAGCTCCGTCTACGGCAGCAATAAGAAGGTGCCCTACTCCACTGACGACAAGGTGGACAACCCGGTATCTCTGTATGCGGCTACCAAAAAGTCCAACGAATTGATGGCGCACGCCTACTCCAAACTCTACAATATCCCCTCCACTGGCCTGCGGTTCTTTACGGTCTACGGCCCCGCAGGTCGTCCGGACATGGCATATTTTGGCTTTACCAACAAGCTGGTAAATGGGGAAACCATCAAGATTTTCAACTACGGCAACTGCAAACGAGACTTTACCTATGTGGATGACATCGTGGAAGGCGTTGTCCGCGTGATGGCAAAGGCTCCTGAAAAGAAGAACGGCGAGGATGGCTTGCCCATTCCGCCTTATGCAGTTTACAACATCGGCAATTCCAACCCGGAGAATCTGCTGGACTTTGTGCAGATTCTGTCTGAGGAGTTAGTACGTGCCGGTGTGCTGCCTGCAGATTATGATTTCGAGGCTCATAAGGAACTGGTTCCCATGCAGCCTGGTGACGTGCCGGTGACCTTTGCAGACACCGAGCCATTGGAACGTGACTTTGGCTTTAAGCCTCACACTCCGCTTCGGGATGGACTACGGAAGTTTGCTGAGTGGTACAAAGAATTTTATATGGCATAAGGTGATGGGAGGAAACGCATGCGTTGCGAAGAACGATTCTACGAAATATATGGAAAAGATCCCGTTGGCATCAGCTTTTGCCCCTATCGAATCTGTCCCATCGGTGCTCACAGCGATCACAACTTGGGAAAGGTCACCGGACTCGCTATTGATAAGGGAATCCATATTGCTTATAAGCCCAAGATGAACGGCGTTGTTGAAATGTGCAGCCTTCAATTCCCTAAACGTGCCCAATGGCATATCCGGGAGATTGGCGACAAAACGGGCGATTGGGCGGACTACCTGCGGGGTGCTACCTGGGCGCTGAGCAATCGGTTTCCGTTGACAGTAGGACTCAGTGGTGTCATTGAGGGCTCTTTGCCTATCGGAGGGCTTTCTTCCTCTGCGGCGGTGATTCTGTCTTTTTTGGAAGCGCTATGTCAGGTCAATGGAATCAAGCTGAGTTCTTCAGCGCTGATCAGCATTGCGTTCGAGGCAGAAAAAAAATATGTGGGTGTTAATGTAGGAACCCTGGATCAGAGCTGCGAGGTTCTGAGTAAAAAAGACCACTTGCTGTATCTGGACTGCAAAGATAACAGCTACGAGCTGATTCCCACGAATCCCAACATGAAGCCTTACAAGATTGCGGTATTTTTCAGCGGTTTGGAGCACAGCTTGGCTGGCTCTAAATACAATATGCGAGTGGATGAGTTGCGTTCAGGCATTTACGCCTTGCAGGCTTTTGCGGGTCTTGACTACGGAAAGTTCAATGAAGCTAACGCCCGGGATGTTTCGTATGAGATCTACCAGACCTATAAAGATAAGCTGCCGGTGCAATGGGCAAAACGTTGTGAACATTGGTATACCGAGTTCAAGCGTGTGGAAGCTGGTGCGGAAGCATGGCGGCGAGGCGATTTGGAGGAGTATGGACGCCTGTCCTTTGAATCTGGCTGGAGCAGCATCCACAACTGGGAATCCGGTGCGCCGGAGCAGATCAAACTCTACGAGATTATGAGGGAGACCGCTGGCATTTACGGTGGGCGCTTCAGCGGTGCTGGCTTTAAGGGGTGCTGTATGGCGTTGATCGATCCCAATAAGGTAGATGACATCCGGGAAAAAGTGGAACGAAAGTATCTCACTGCATTCCCGGAGATGCGTGGTAAGTACAGTTTCCATCTGTGCGAGAGTGCGGACGGCGTAGGGCATAAGACGGAGGACTAATATGAAGTGCTTGATTTTGGCCGCGGGATACGCAACCCGCCTATATCCCTTGACGGAGAACTTTCCCAAACCCTTGCTGAAGGTAGGGGATAAGACCATCTTGGACTGGCTGGTGGATGACATTGATACCGCTGGTTTGGTAGATACCTATGTGGTCATTAGCAACCACAAGTTTGCCCACCATTTTGAAGACTGGGCGGCAACCAAGAAGCAGAATATACAGGTGGTAGATGATAGAACCAGCAGCAACGAGACACGACTTGGCGCTGTGTGTGACGTACAGTTTGCCATTGACCAGCTGGGTCTGGATGATGACATGTTGGTGATTGCCGGAGATAACGTGCTGGATTTCTCCCTTTCCAAATTTGTGGCTTATGCCCAACAGAAGAAAACCTCCTGTATAATGCGCTATTATGAACCAGAGGAAAAGAAGCTCATAAAGTGCGGTGTGGTGGAGCTCGACGATCAGGACAAGATCCTTTCCATGGAAGAAAAACCTGCCCAGCCCAAGAGCCACTGGTGCTGCCCGCCCTTCTATGTGTACACTCGAGAGGATGCCCAAAAGGTCAAGGATGCAATCGAACAGAAGAAATGTGGCACCGATGCGCCGGGCAGCTTTATTGCATGGCTGTGCACGGTAGCGGATGTGCATGCTATGGAGATGCCGGGCAAGCGGTATGACATTGGCAATCTGGAAAGCTATCAGCAGGTTCAGCAGGAGTATCAGGGAATCAAGGCATAAAAGACAACACAGTGAGATTCTGTGGCTAGAATATAAGTTGAAATTATTAGATTTGAATTGATACTAGAGGGCTTCAGATGATTACTATTGATGAGGCAGCAAAGAAGTGGAGCTGCAGCAAAAATACGGTTTTGTCTTATGCTTATAAAAGATACATTACTGGCATGTGTGTAGATGGCGAGACGCTGCTGTTACCCGATATTGAAAAGCCTTATATTCCGCGCAAACGTATCGACGGCAGTTTGTATTATTACAGGGCACTCTTGCGAACAATTCAGAGAGAACGGTTTATTGATGAGCATATATTAGGCATATCCAAAGAAAAGTTTAATGCATGCATAGAAGAACTCGAGAGTGCGGGATATATAAAAAAAGTGGAGCCGGATGCAGGCATATCGGGACATATTTTGACGGAAAAGGGAAACGATGAACTAAACAGGAAAAGAGAAATATCAATTATAAAAGAGTTGAGCCTCAGATTGGTTTAATAAATGTTCAAAATTCGGTCAGTGGATCTGTTGTATAAGATAAGATCGTTATCCCTGTGAAAGGAAAACTGAGAAAATGTCGGCAAGCGGCGTGAGCGCGGACGAGATCCTTGCGAAGCTGAAGCGACTTAAAAATTTCTAACGCAGTAGTTGACAGAAATATCTACGCGGCAAACCTACTAAAGTGTGTCAAAAGCAGAAGTAGAAGATATAAACAAATATTAATTTTTGCTGGGTGCAGTTGAGCACCCCCTTCACATTGCTTGAATCAAATTATATTTTTATTCTACAGAATGCACCTCTTGCGAACATAAAAAACGAGTGTTATACTGAAGCCATCAAAAAACATTGGAGGTGTCCCCTATGCCCCGTCCCAAAGGAAGCAAGAACAAGCCTAAGAATGTAAAAGCAACCGTTGACTTTGCCGCACAGATCACTGAAAAGCAGGCTGCAAAGGAAGCCGCTACCGCCGAAATTGCATCCATCACCGCTAATATCGATGCGCTGAAAGCTGACCTGAAAACCAAGAAAGCTGAGCTGAAATCTATCGACAAGGAAATTGCCAGAATCGAGGCCAAGAAGGTCAAAGCTGAAACCAAAGCAGCGGAATCCGCAAAGAAAGCTGAAGCGGAGGACGTGCTGAAGACGCTGCTGGCATCCGGTATGACGGCAGATGAGATCCTCGCAAAGCTGAAATAAATATTTTAGAGCCGTGTGGATCAGTCGGAGCGTAGAGTTATAGCTCTGGCAGTTCACGCGGTTTTCTTATATAAATGGTAATTGATGTGACTCGGAATGAATGAAATTGTTCTATATAAAACATAAACGTCTACATTTCCCACACCATGGCTCAAAATCACGTCCGGAGAAATTTCAGTTAATCAGCAGGAACATGTTGGCAATCTAGCTGTCATAGAGCTTCTGAGGAGAGTGCTTGGGAGAGCTGCTGCCCCGGCGGAAGCCCTAGACCCAAGGTGTTTGAACCGTGGAACGTCGTAAAAATATACGCTGAAATCTGAAAAATGCAGGTCAGAAGCGAAACGGATTGAATCCTTGCAAATGACGTTGAAACGTGATATAATTGTGGTACGAACAAACCGGTTTTGGTACGACAACGGTATGTTCTGGTACTGTAACTGTTGTTACGAAACTGTGAAGAACTACTTGGAAAAGTGCAAAAATTCAGCGTAGCTGCGACGACACCTATCAGGTTCAGGTCGTGTCCTGGTACGACAACGAGAACTCCTACACTTCTCAGATGGTCCGTACCATTAAGTACTTCGCTGAGAACTGCTAATTGCGCAACTGCGTTAAAAATTGGATGATTTGTCGGCCGGAGTTTGTCTTGCTCAACTACGAACAAACTTGATTTGGTACGATAAGCTTATCTAGCAATTTTTCACCCTTTCTTTTGTGGTCCGCCATGAAGGAAAGGGTGTTTTTTTTTATGTGTTTGAAAGATCTCCGCGATGAATTTATCTATGACTGTGAATGCCGCCATCTGGCTAAAGGATCTCTGCGCAATTATAAGGCTGCGACCCGTTTTTTGCTGGAATAATTGTTCTTGACGTTCGGATGGATGCCTTCCCCAACAAAGAGGCGGTTCAGGTAGCAGCCCAAAAAGAAGGGAAAAGTGTGACCGAATACATCATGGAGGCAGTACGCCTTCGAATGGAGCAGGAAAATACCGCATCAGGCACTCCGGGGGTGGTTAAAAATCTGAAAGGGGACACTGACCCGGTAGAATGAGATCGTTGTTCCATTTCCCCAGACCGAATTAAATCATAAGTAGTAGAAGGCCTCTGTCTTTCACAGAAATGTGATCGGCAGGGGTCTTTTTGCGTTAAGAAAATGATGCTCGAAAAACAAAAAAAGTATCCTCCATATGGAAAATGAAAGACTGTGGCTAAAATCAAGCGTTATTCCATCAGATTTGGCACTTTTCTGCCCTTTATAGACCCCTGATGGGAGAATATCCGGTTCATCTCCCGGCGCTTTCGGGTCAGGTTAGAATGCACATAGCGCTGTAAGGTAATGTTAGCGTTAGCGTGTCCTAGCAACTCGCTAAGGGTCTTTACATCGCACCCTGCCTGCAAACAGGTCGTTGCAAAAGTATGGCGCAGTGTGTGCGGACGCACTTGCCGGACAATCGCCTGTTTCAGATATACCTTGATGCTTTTCCGGTAGCAGCGGGGTTCTGTGGGTTTGGATTCATTACCAGATAGAAACCATGTAGAATTACTGGCGTTTCCGTGCAGCTTTTTCAGCATCAACAATATCTGCTTTGGAATAGGAATTTCCCGGCGAGAGGTGCGGGTTTTGGGCGTTTGGATGACCACCTTCGTGTGACCATCTCCGCAGG
>OIXA01002262.1_pt1 | contig 22560 bp, 13 predicted proteins | sample 1587721 | NCBI WGS metagenome assembly OIXA01 (sample SAMEA3888900, study PRJEB22519) | human gut metagenome | biome: human gut; feature: human-associated habitat; material: faeces | place: Denmark | collected 2013
TGTACTGGGGTGAGAAGCGATGGAATTGCAAGGAAAGCCTGCATGAACTGTTACATAACCGGGATGCATCGGAAACGTTGCTTAAGTTTACTGATAATTTGAAATTGCATGTGTTTGAAATGAGAAATCTGTCGGAGGAAACTAGAAGATTATTTCAAAGTGATATGCGTATCGTAGTTGATTATCTGGCAGAAGGAAACAGTTATTGTTCCGACCGGAAGATTGTGCACAAGGAAGCATTGATTAAGCTTCTGCGTGTGCTGTCTGGTGATGAAAATGTAGAAGATACCTTATCCATGATGCAGGAAATGAAGACGAAAGAGGAGGATGATGTAAAAGTGTGTGAATTATTTGAACAGTATAAGAGAAGCGGACAAGAGGAAGAGCGGGAACGAAGCATAGAACGGATGATTCTTGATAATCAGGAAGAACACCGGACAGAGGAGACGATTATCGGAAAGTTGGTTCGCTGGTTTTCATTAACCAGAGAACAGGCCAAGATGTACTATGACAAGTACGCTAGAGTGGTGGTATAGAAACCAACGGTACTGAATAGGGCAGAACTCAGAAATGGGTTCTGCCTTTTACATTTCCTTTTCCGGCCTTGACAAACATTTTACATAAGCACACTTTTTCATTTTACAAGCAGTCTTTATGATGAGATACATAAGATCAAAACAAACAAAACATCACCGGAATCAAAAACAAAAGGTGAACCGAGAGGAGATTTATTATGAGAAAGAAATTAAGTGTATTTGTTATGGCTCTTGCAGGAGGAATTATGCTGTATGTGGAAAATCCACTTCTTCTTGAAATTGCATGTGTGTTGTTGATCCTTTATGCAGTGATCGCTTTTTCATTCGCGCGTCCGTTAAAGAAGCATAATGAAAAAATCATGAATGACAATGCATTTTTTAATGCACATATCATCGAATCTATCAATGGAGAGGAGACAATTAAGACACTTCAGGCAGAATCTGATTTTGAAGAGAAAGGAATGCATCTGTTTCAGAATCTTTTGTCCAGTGTACTTCGTGGAAATACCATATCCAATATACAGGCTACGATGACAGGTGCTGCAGCCTTTATTGGTGAGATCCTGATTCTGTGGGCAGGAACTATCATGACGATTGCAGGCTCTATGACAATGGGAAAACTGATGACATTCGTTGCGTTACTTACGTATTTCCTGACTCCAATTCAGAATGTGATCAATTTTCAGCCACAGTTGCAGACCGCACTTGTTTCTATTGAACGATTACTGGATATTTTAGAATTGAACTGTGAATCATCTGATGAAACAGATACGGCTACCATTTCAGGGGAGAACATAGTATTGTCTCATGTGAATTTTCGTTATGGATCCAGACAGCTGGTTCTTCATGACATCAATCTTCGAATTCAGGCTGGTGAAAAACTTGCAATTGTGGGAGAAAGTGGCTGCGGAAAAACAACGCTTGTAAAACTCCTGCTTCGTCTGTTTGATTTTGAAAATGGAGATATTCTGATTGGCGGCAGAAATATTCAATCGTTCTCTCCTCAGTCTCTTCGTAAGCAGATAGCATATGTGTCTCAGAATATTGTACTCTTCAGTGGCAGTATCCGAGAAAATCTGGAGATGGGAATTGGAAAATTACCGGAAGATGAACTGGATCGTGTCTGCGAATTATGCAGCATCAAGTCCTATATTGATTCCCTTCCTTTCCGTTATGATACGTCTGTGGGTGAAAATGGAGATTCTATGTCCGGCGGACAAAAACAGCGTCTTGCAATTGCAAGGGCATTACTTCGGCATCCTTCTGTTCTGATTCTGGATGAGGCAACCAGTCATCTGGATTCGATTACAGAAACGGCTATTCAGAAGATGCTGAGCGAACTTCCGGCTTCCATGACCGTTATCATGATTGCACATCGGCTCAGTACAATCAAAAACAGTGATCGGATCGTGGTTATGGATCATGGATCAATTGCAGAACTAGGATCACATGAAAAATTACTGGAGCATCATGGAATCTATTGGAATATGTGGAACAGAAGCATGTTGATGTCTGCCAGTAATCAGGATTGTTCAATCGATCAAAATAATGGCAAAGCCACGCATATACAGATGCAGGAAGAATAGAAATAAACATTCGGGAGCAGGAGACTGTCAAGTCTTCCGCTTTTCCGTTGGAAATCTGTCGGTGTTATGTTAAGATAAGAAAAGAAATCTTCAGGAGAGGATAGATAGCAGAAGAACTGGAGGCACATTAGCATGAGAAAGACAGACAGTACAGAGAAGTTAACGACGCTTATCAAGGCAGCAACTTCTCCATTTCACACAGCAGCGGCAATTGTAAAGGAGCTTCGGACAGCGGGATTTGAGCCATTGGTCATGAACCGTCCATGGCAGCTGGAAGCAGGCGGAAAATATTATGTGGAGCAGTATGGTTCTGCTGTTGTTGCATTTACGGTTGGAGACCAGGTACAGGCGGAAGGATTCAGGATTGCAGCAGCTCATACAGATTTTCCGGGGCTCAGGGTGAAGCAGCAAGCGGAGATTTTAAGAGAGACCTATGTGCAGCTGAATGTGGAAGTATATGGAGGTGCGATTCTTAATACCTGGCTGGACAGACCGTTGTCTGCTGCCGGACGGGTGGCACTGAAAAGTGATGATGTGTTTCATCCGCAGATGCGTCTGGTAGATTTGAAGCGGCCGGTATTTATCATTCCCAATCTGGCGATTCATCTGAACCGAGATGTGAATAAAGGAGTGGAACTGAATCGTCAGAAAGATATGCTTCCTTTGGCTGGTATGGGTGGAGAAGTGGTATCCAGAGATTTTTTCAGAGAATTACTGGCGAAGGAGCTGCATGTGCAGCCAGAAGAGATCCTGGATTATGAGATGGGACTGTATAATGCAGATCAGCCGGAATATGTGGGGATTCATGAAGAATTTTTAAGTGCGCCGCGGATCGATAATCTGTCAGGTGTACAGGCAATCCTCACCGGTATCACGGAAGGAAGCCGGGAAGGCGGCATCAATGTGGCGGCATTTTTTGATCATGAGGAAGTGGGAAGCCGTACGAAGCAGGGGGCAGGCTCCATGTTTTTATCCATGGTACTGGAGCAGATCAGCATCGGCCTTGGACAGGAGCGTCTGCAATTCCTTCATTATCTGGCTGACAGCATGTTTCTGTCAGTGGATGTGGGACATGCATATCATCCTAATTATGGGGAGAAGATGGATCCTACCAACCACAGCATTCTGAACCAGGGATTCTGTATCAAGGAAGCCAGCAGCCAGTCTTATGCTACGGACAGTCAGGCTATTGCAGTGATCGAGCAGATCTGCAGACAGGAAGAGATTCCTTACAGTAAGTTTTTCAATCGCTCAGATGGAAGCTGCGGAAGCACCCTTGGTTCTATTGCCTCCAGTATGGTGCCGGTGCCGACGGTGGATTCCAGATCAATGCGCGCACCGTGCAAAACAGCGATATGCTTGACAATGGCGAGCCCCAGGCCTGTTCCGCCGGTCGCCTTGGAGCGGGATTTGTCCACTCGGTAAAAGCGCTCAAACACGCGGCTCTGGCTGTCCTGTGGGATGCCGATGCCATTGTCCTCCACGCAGAAATACGGGCAGCCGTCCGCATTGGTGCCGCAGCTCAGCTCCACATGGCCACCCGGCCGGTTGTAGCGGATGGCATTGTCGCACAGGTTGGTTACAAGCTCGGTCAACAGGTCGTGGCTGCCGCGCACCGTAACGGGCTGTACTTTGTATTGCAGCGTAATGTAGGCTTTGCGGGCGTTCACCGTCATGTTGGTGGCAACATCCTTGACCAGCACGCCAAGGTCCACCGGTACAAAATCGGCGGTGGGGCTGTTTTCCTGCTGCTTGCTCATGCCGTCCAGTTCCGAAAGCTGCAAAATATCCGATACCAGCGTGATCATGCGCTGGGCTTCCTTGTGGATACGGTGGCCAAAGGTGGGAATGTCCTCCTGTTTTGCCATGCCGTTTTCAATCAGCTCTGCATAGCCGGAAATGCTTGTCAGCGGGGTTTTCAGCTCGTGGCTGACATTAGCGGTAAACTCCCGGCGGATGGTCTCATTGTCCTCCCGCAGCTTGCGGTCAGACTGTACCGTGTGCGCCAGCGGGATCAGCTCCTCATACGGCACATTGGCCTCGATGCAGTCCAGGTGCTCCGCCATTCGGGTGATGGGCTGCACCAGATGCTTGGTAATGACCTGCGCCAGCACCAGCGCCAGAATGATGATAAGGATGCACCCGGCCACCAGAACGGGCAGCACGCGGTTGTAGCTGCTCCACATGTTGCTGGTTTCGTCCGCCAGCCGCAAAACGCTTCCGTCCGTCAGGCGCACGGCATAATAATGGGTGTCGTACCCAAGGGTTGCACTGCGGCGCACGCTGGCCCCAGTGCCCTCTGCCATAGCCTGCTGGATCTCTGGGCGGTTGGCATGGTTGGGCAAGGTGCTGGGATCAGCAGTGGCAGAATCGTACAAAACGGTGCCATCCTGGGCCACAAGGGTCAGACGCAGGCCGTCTGCATACTGGGCCAGCTGCTCTGGCTGTGGGTCGGCAGAATGCTCATACCCCACCGCAATAGCTTCCACCGTGCGGGAAAGGTCGGTGTCAAACTGCTCGGCAAAAGCGTGCTGGAACAGCAGCGCTGCCCCCACCACGCTGAGCAGGAGGGACAAAATACCCACAGCCATCAAAGTGGTGCGCAACAGGTGAGCCATGCTGCGCGGCGCAGTGATGTGGGCGGTTTCGGCGGTATCAGGCATCTTCCCCGGCCTCCGTGCCCTTGGCGGACAGTTTGTACCCCACCTTGCGCACGGTGCAGATGGCGTCCCCGGCGTGGCCCAGCTTTTGGCGCAGGGTCCGCACGTGCATGTCAATGGTGCGGCTTTCCAACAGGTCGTCGGTATCCCACACGGCTTTCATGATGCGCTCGCGGGCCAGAACTTCTTCGGGATGCTCCAAAAAGAAATGCAGCAGCGAATATTCCTTAAAGGTCAGCTCCACCGGCTCACCGTCCACCGTAACGGTGCGGGCAACGTCATCCAGCGTGATGTCTCCAAACCGCAGGGTGGTGCTGCTGGCTGGTGCGGTGCTGGCGCGGCGCAGCACCGCCTTGACGCGGCTGATGAACTCCATAATGCCGAACGGCTTGCAGAGGTAATCGTCTGCACCGTGGTCCAGCCCTTTTACCACATCAATCTCGCTGGTTTTGGCTGTGACCATGATGACTGGTACGGTGCGGGTCGCGGCGGTCTCCCGCAGGCGGCCCAAAATCTGGTAGCCGTCCTCATCGGGCAGCATAACGTCCAGAATCACCAGGTCGGGCACGGTCTCCCGCACGGCAGCCCAGAAGGAAGCCCCGTCCTCAAACCCGCGGACGGTGTACTGGTTGGTTTGCAGAGCATACTGCTCCAGCTCACGGATGGATGCGTCATCTTCAACAATATAGATCATAAGATCCTCCAAACAAACAGGCCGAAACCTGCGATGTGCCACAGGTCCCGGCCCATTTTACAGGGGAAAGCCCTGCGATAATTATTTTTTCTGCTCCGGTGCAGCGGCAGTTCCGCTGGGGCCGGGCTCAAAGGTATAGCGGCCGCGGTAGCGCTCATAGCGCTTTTCAAAACTGGGGCTTTCACCGTTTTTGATGTGGTTCAGGTATTCATGGGTATCAAAGCGGTCCTCCGATACTTCAATCATGGCAACGGCAATGTTGGAGCAGTGGTCCGCAATGCGCTCATAGTTGGTCAGCAGATCATCCAGCACAAAACCGTACTCAATGGTGCAGGCGCCGGCCTGCAGGCGGGCAATATGGCGGGTTTTGACTTCGCGCACCAGGCCGTCCACAACCTGCTCCAGCGGCTCGATCTTGCCGGCGGCGTAACAGTCGTTCTTCTGGAACGCATCCACGGTGCGGTTCACGATATCCTGAACGGCGGCCTCCAGAACGGAAAGATCGTCGATCGCTTCGTGGCTGAAGTGGATGGATTTTTCCTGAATTTCCTGCCCGGCCTTGAGCAGGTTGACCGAGTGGTCAGAGATGCGCTCCAGGTCATTGATGGTGTGCAGCAGGGTGTTGATGGTGCGGTTGTCCTCGCGGGAAAGCGCCTTGGCACTCAGCTTGACCAGATAGGTACCCAGAACGTCCTCGTAATGGTCCACAGCGTCTTCCTTGCGGTTCACCTCGTCGGCAATGGCTTCATCCCACTTGTGGGTCAGGGACATGGCCTGCAGCAGGGAGGTGCGGCAGATCTCGGCCATATCGCCGCCGGTCAGCATAGCGCGGCCAACGGCAACGGACGGGGTGGAAAGCAGGCGTTCGTCCAGCAGGGAATGCTGCTCGCCCGCCTGATCCTTGCTGTCCGGCACGGTCAGGATGGCCAGCTTTTCCAGCACGCGGTTGAACGGCAGCAGGATGGCGGTGGTCACAATGTTGAATATCGTGTGCACAATGGCAATGCCAAAGGTGTTGGCGGTTTCGTTGTAGAACGAGAATCCCAACAGCGCATGCAGCCCGTAAAAACCGCACAGGAACACCAGCGTGCCGATGAGGTTAAAGTACAGATGAACAAATGCGGTGCGCTTAGCATTTTTGTTGGCACCGGCAGAGGAGATCAGCGCGGTAACGGTGGTGCCGATATTCTGGCCCATGATGATGGGAACCGCCGCCGCATAGGTGACGGCACCGGTGGAGGTGAGGGCCTGCAAAATACCCACCGAAGCGGAGGAAGACTGCAGCACAGCTGTCAGCACGGCACCGGCCAGCACGCCCAGAACCGGGTTTTTGAAGCTCAGAAACAGGTTCATGAACCAGGGCTCATCGGCCAGAGGACTCATGGCGGTGGACATGGTGTTCATACCGGCCATCAGGACGGAAAAGCCCACCATGATCTTGCCCACGCCGCTGCGGCGGTCCTTATCCTTGCCCAGCATATAAAGGAAGATGCCGATAAAGCCAAGGATGGGGGCCCACGCGTTGGGGTTCAGCATCTGGATGGCGAAGGAATCACCCTCCAGGCCTGAAAGCGAGAGCAGCCAGCCGGTAACGGTGGTACCGATGTTGGCACCCATGATGACGCCGATGGCCTGGTGTAGCTCCATCAGGCCGGAGTTGACAAAGCCGACCGCCATAACGGTGGTGGCACCGCTGGATTGGATCACTGCAGTGATGACCATGCCCAGCAGCAGCCCGCGCACCGGGCTGGCCGTCATTTTGGAAAGGATGCCTTGCAGTTTGCTGCCAGCGGTCTGCTCAAGGGCTTTGCCCATGAGGTCCATGCCGTAAAGGAACATGGCAATACCGCCCATCAGCGTGAACACATTAAAAATGCTCATACAGGGGGTTACACTTCCATTTCTCTTTTGTTATGTTTTCATTGTTGGGTGCAGCCGCACCCGGAGCAAAACCGAATCAAATCGTTTTGCACATGCCCACAATGGCACTATACCGTTACCTATTATAATAGAAAACAGGGCTTTATGAACACCAAAAGCCAGTAAAAGAATTGTAAAGACTGTGTAAAATGTCGAATCAACGCAAGAAAACTGCTAAAATTGGCACATTGTAAAAATTTGGCGTATTGATTTTGGGCAACTTTACACAAACTTTGCAAAAGGAAAGTTTCCATTACCAAAGCTTTACCCGGATTGTACTGCACTATGGTCGATACTGGGGAAACAGCGCGGTACAATAAATACGCACTCAGGAAGAACGAATAGGAAAACACGAACCCCTGAGCGAATGTGTGAGATAGAATAACAGATACAATTAAGGGAGAAGAAAGTTTATGTTAAAGCGTAATGTTTCCGTTGCAGTTGCTGCTGCTCTGGCTCTCAGCCTGGCCGCCTGTGGTTCCAGCCCGGCATCCTCCGCTGCTTCCAGCGAAGCAGTTTCCAGCGAGGCCGTCTCCAGTGAGGCTGCTTCCAGTGAAGCCACTGCTGCACCGGCTGCCGGCGATTTCGATGTCGATCAGGACATCACCGTGATTTCCCGTGAGGATGGCTCCGGCACCCGCGGCGCTTTCATCGAGCTGACCGGTGTGGAAGCCAAGAACGATGCAGGCGAAAAGGTTGACAACACCACCGAGGCGGCTGCCATCCAGAGCTCCACCAACGGCGTTCTGACCGCTGTTTCCAACGATGAGACCGCAATCGGCTACATCAGCCTGGGTTCTCTGAACAATGATGTCAAGGCTGTCACCGTGGAAGGCGTTGCCCCCAGCGCTGACACCGTGAAGGATGGTACTTACACCCTGGCTCGTCCGTTCAACATCGTTACGAACGGCGAAGCTGCCGACCCCGTTGCCGTGGACTTCATTGCTTACTGCATGAGCACCGATGGTCAGGCCCTGGCCACCGAGGAAGGTTACATCGGCGATGTTGGCGCTGATTACACCAGCACCCAGCCCGCAGGCAAGATCGTGGTTGGCGGTTCCACCTCTGTTTCCCCGCTGATGGAAAAACTGATCGAAGCGTATAAGACCGTGAACCCCAACGCAACCCTGGAACTCCAGACCACCGACTCCACCACCGGCGTTTCCGGCGCACTGGATGGCACCTACACCATCGGTATGGCCAGCCGTGAGCTGAAAGATTCTGAGGTTGAGGGCGGCGCAAAGGCGACTGTCTTGGCAAAGGATGGCATTGCTGTTATCGTCAGCAACGACAACCCCACTGATAACCTGACCGTTGACCAGATCAAAGGCATCTACACCGGCGAGCTGACCACCTGGGCAGACGTTCAGTAATCCCCCTTTCTAAAAAAGACGGCTGTTGCGGCGGCAAAAGGCGGCAACGGCCGTTTTTTGAAAGTCATCGGTATATAGTTCCTGAGCAAAGACAGGAGAGTATGGGAAAATGAAAACAACAACTTCGCACCTGAAAGAGATCGTCATGCAGGGTGTATTTACCGCCTGCGCGTGCATCTCCATTCTGGCCGTGGCGCTGATCTGCATCTTCTTATTTGCAAACGGCCTGCCCACCATTTTTGAGATCGGTCCCCTCAAGTTCCTGCTTGGCACTACCTGGAAACCCGGCAACAACCTGTACGGCATCCTGCCCATGATCCTGGGGAGCATCTATGTCACCGCAGGCGCGATCATTGTGGGGGTGCCCATTGGGCTGCTGACGGCCATCTATATGTCCCGCTTTGCATCGCCCCGTATCAACAAGGTGCTGTTGCCGGCGGTACAGCTGCTGGCCGGTATCCCCTCGGTCGTGTACGGCTTCTTCGGCATGATCGTTATGGTCCCGGCGGTGCAGGCTATGGTCAAATCGGACTTTTTCAAAACTGTGCTGCACGTGAAAAGCGGCAAGGGCATGAGCCTGTTTACCGCCAGCCTGCTGCTGGGCATCATGATTTTGCCCACCATCATCACGGTCAGCAAAACCAGCCTGGACGCTGTGCCCCAAAGCTATTACGAGGGCAGCCTGGCTCTGGGTGCTACCCATGAGCGCAGCGTGTTTTGCGCGGTGCTGCCCGCCGCCAAAAGCGGCGTAATGTCCGCTGTAATCCTGGGTGTTGGCCGCGCCATCGGCGAAACGATGGCCGTTGTGATGGTTGCCGGCAACCAGACCTGGATGCCCAAGGGCTTGTTCCAGGGGCTGCGCACGATGACCTCCAACATCGTCATCGAGATGGGTTACGCTGCAGACCTGCACCGCGAAGCGCTGATCGCAACCGGCGTTGTGTTGTTCGTTTTCATTCTGCTGATCAATCTCTGCTTTAGCTTGGTAAAGGGGGGCGAAAAGAATGGCTGATTTTGCTGCAACCGCCGGTAAAACCGATGATATGACCCACGCAAATGCGAAAATCGTTCCCCCCGCCCGCCACGAAAACCGCATGGCGGCCCGCGCGTATGCCCTTGTCATGCGCTGGCTGGTGCGGCTGGCGGCCCTGATTACCGTGGCGATCCTTGTGTTCCTGATCGGCTATATCCTGGTCAACGGTATTCCCAACCTCAAGCCGTCCCTGTTTGAGTGGACCTATAATTCCGACAACGTATCCCTGATGCCCGCGCTTATCAATACCATTCTGATGACGGCGTTCTCGCTGGCCATTGCCACACCGCTGGGCATTTTTGCTGCGGTCTGGCTGGTGGAATACGCCAAACGCGGCAGCAAGCTGGTCAAGGTGGTGCGCATCACCACCGAAACGCTGCAGGGCATCCCCTCCATCGTATACGGTCTGTTCGGTATGCTGTTCTTTGTCATGCAGCTCAAATGGGGCTACAGCCTGATCGCCGGTGCCTTCACGCTGGCCATCATGGTGCTGCCGGTCATCATGCGCACCACCGAGGAAGCGCTGCTTGCAGTGCCGGATTCTTACCGCGAGGGCAGCTTTGGCCTGGGGGCCGGCAAGCTGCGCACCGTATTCACCATTGTGCTGCCCAGCGCCATGCCGGGCATCCTGTCCGGCGTGATTTTGGCAACGGGCCGCATTGTAGGCGAAACCGCGGCCCTGATCTACACGGCCAGCACCGTTGCCGCCGTGCCCGCCAGCGTGTTCAGCTCCACCCGTACCCTTGCCACCCATATGTATCTGCTTTCCAACGAGGGCCTGCATATCAATGAAACCTACGGCACTGCCGTGGTGCTGTTGATCCTGGTGCTGCTCATCAACAGCCTGTCCAGCTTTATTGCCGGCCGCCTTGCCAAAAAGTAATGCCGAAAGGAACTGCATGATGAATAAATTCGAAGTTAAAAACATGGACCTGTATTACGGCAGCTTCCATGCACTGAAAAATATCAATATTGCCATCCCCGAAAAAGAGATCACGGCGTTCATCGGTCCTTCCGGCTGCGGCAAGTCTACTTTCCTGAAGAGCCTGAACCGCATGAACGACCTGGTGGAAGGCTGCCGCATTTCCGGCGATATCCTGCTGGACGGTGTGGATATCTATAAGGATAAGATGGATGTCAATGTGCTGCGCAAGCGGGTTGGCATGGTGTTCCAGAAGCCCAACCCCTTCCCGATGAGCATTTACGATAATATCGCCTACGGTCCCCGCACCCACGGTGTGCGCAGTAAGGCGCAGCTGGATGAAATTGTGGAAAAAAGCCTGCGCGGCGCTGCCATCTGGGACGAAGTGAAGGACCGCCTGAACAAAAGCGCGCTGGGCATGTCCGGCGGCCAGCAGCAGCGTTTGTGCATTGCCCGCGCCCTGGCGGTGGAGCCGGAAGTTCTGCTGATGGACGAACCGACCTCCGCCCTGGACCCCATCTCCACCTCCAAGGTGGAAGAGCTGGCTCTGGAATTAAAGGACCGCTACACCATCGTAATCGTGACCCATAACATGCAGCAGGCCGCCCGTATTTCAGATAAGACGGCGTTCTTCCTGCTGGGTGAGCTGGTGGAAATGGGCGATACGGAACGCCTGTTCTCCACCCCTGAGGACAAGCGCACGGAAGATTATATTTCCGGCCGTTTTGGTTGATCGGAGGAGCAATACCATGCCTAGTGTGCGTAAATCTTATGATGAAGAGCTTTTGCAGCTGGATACCTTGCTGGCCCGCATGGGTCACGAAGCCGGTGCCGCCATTGAAAGCGCACTGACTGCCCTGCGCAATGATGATATTGAACTGGCCCGCAGCGTGGTTGCGCGGGACAGCCAGATCGACGCAAGCGAACACGAGATCGAACACCGCTGCCTGCAGCTGCTGCTGCGCCAGCAGCCGGTGGCTTCGGATCTGCGCAAGGTCAGTACAGCCCTGAAAATGGTAACGGATGTGGAGCGCATCGGCGACCAGGCCAGCGATATTGCGGAGCTGGTGCTGCACCTGCACGCCAAATCCACCGATGCCGTGGGCGTGCTGGAAGATATCCTGAAAATGGGCGATGATGTGCTGAAGATGGTCAAACGCTCCATTGCCGCCTATGTGCAGGTGGACCTTGCCGCCGCCGCGGAAGTGATCGCCCATGATGATGTCATCGACGCCGCGTTCAGGCGCATCAGCAGCGAAATTGCCCAGTACATTGCCGCCTACCCCACCGAAGCAGAGACCGCGCTGGATCTGTTTATGGTGACCAAATATCTGGAACGCCTTGGTGACCACGCCGTGAACGTGGCCGAATGGGTCGAATTCTTAAAGACCGGCGTTCACAAATCCCGCAAGATCGTGTGATCTTGCCCGGCGGCGTGTGAGGCCGCTCCAAGGTGAACCTGAAGCCAACTGCTTGGATTTTGAATTTTCAGGTACACCCAATAACATTGCCATTCTCTTTTTTATGTTTTCCTATACCGCACCAAAGGGCCAGCACTGCACGCTGGCCCTTTGGTGTTTTTATGTGTAGACTGCTGGGAATGAAGCCTGACAGAAAAGTGGAAGAAGCAATGCAGAGTGTGTTATACTGGAAAGGACAAATCGAAAACGGCTGCACAATATGAGCACTGCGATGAGATTTTGAAAGAAAAGACCGCACACCTCTTTATAACCCAAAAGCCCAAAGCGGCACGGTTCACTTAACCGGCAGCTTTGGGCTTTTGCTGTTTTATCAGAGAAAAAATTACGCGCTTACATCTTCAAACTGGCTGTTGTACAAATCGGCGTAGAACCCGCCAGCGGCCAACAGGTCGTCGTGGGTGCCCTGCTCCACAATGTCACCATCCCGCATGACTAAAATCAGGTCGGCGTCCTTGATGGTGGAAAGCCGGTGGGCAATCACAAAGCTGGTGCGGCCGCGCATCAGGTTGTCCATGGCGGTCTGGATGCGCTGTTCGGTGCGGGTGTCCACACTGCTGGTGGCTTCGTCCAAAATCAAAATTTTGTTGTCCGCCAGAATGGCGCGGGCAATCGTCAGCAGCTGTTTCTGGCCCTGGCTCACGTTGGAAGCATCCTCGTTCAACTCCATCTGGTAGCCGCCGGGCAGCGTGCGGATAAAGTGGTCGGCACAGGCGGCCTTGGCGGCGGCGATGACTTCCTCATCGGTGGCATCCAGGCGGCCATAGCGGATGTTTTCCATAATGGTGCCCTGGAACAGCCAGGTATCCTGCAATACCATGCCAAAGCCTTCGCGCAGGGCGCTGCGGTCAAAGTCCTTTACGTTGTGGCCGTCCAGCGTAATGGCGCCGGAGTTGACATCGTAAAAGCGCATCAGCAGCTTGACCATGGTGGTTTTGCCTGCGCCGGTGGGGCCGACAATGGCAACTTTCTGGCCGGGTTTTACATCGCAGCTGAAATCCCGGATAACAGTCTTTTCCGGCGTGTAGCCAAACTTGACATGGTCAAAGGTGACCTGGCCGTCAATGCAGGCGGGGTCTGCCCGGCGGGCGGGGTCAGCGTTCTGTTCTTCTTCCGGCTCACCCAAAAATTCAAACACGCGCTCCGAAGCCGCCGCCATACTTTGCAGCATGTTGCTGACCTGGGCCAGCTGCTGGATGGGCTGGGTGAAGTTGCGCACATACTGGATGAACGCCTGGATGTCACCAATGGTGATGATGCCGCGCGCGGCAAAAATGCTGCCGGAAACGGCCACTGCTACATAGCCCAGGTTGCCCACAAAGGTCATGATGGGCTGCATCAGGCCGGAAAGGAACTGACTTTTCCAGGCGGATTCAAACAGGCGGTTGTTGGCTTCGTCAAAATCATTCAGAACGGCATCTTCGCGGTTGAACGCTTTGACCACATTGTGGCCGGAATATACTTCCTCCACCTGGCCGTTCACGGAGCCCAGAACTTTTTGCTGGGCGCGGAAATATTTCTGGCTGAACCTGACCACCAACAGCACCAGCGCCATCGAGACCGGCAGGATCAAAATGGCAATCAGCGTCATCGTGGGGCTGATGGTCAGCATCATGATGAGCACGCCGATCATGGTGGTAATGCTGGTGATCAGCTGGGTAATGCTCTGGTTCAGGCTCTGGCCCAGGGTGTCCACATCGTTGGTAATGCGGGAAAGTACCTCGCCCACGGTGCGCTTTTCAAAATAGGCAAGGGGCAGGCGGTTGATCTTTTCGCTGATCTGGCGGCGGAAGTCATAACACATCTTCTGCGAAAGCCCGCTCATGATCCAGCTCTGGCAGAAACTGAACGCAGCGGAAACCAGATACATGACCAGCAGGATCAGCAGGATTTTGCCGATATAGCCAAAGTCAATGCTGCCGGTGCCCCGCAGCTTGGCCACCCAGCCGGTGGCCAGGGCAGTGGTGGCTTTGGCCAGCACCTTGGGGCCTGCAATATTAAAAATCGTGGAAAGAACGGCAAAAACAATCACGGCAATCAGGCGGAACTTGTAGTGCCCCAGCTCTGCCAGCAGGCTGCGCATGGTGCCCTTAAAGTCTTTTGCCTTTTGGGTCGTCATTCGTCCGGGATGCGGCATCAGGCTTCCCCTCCTTTCAGGTCCAGCTCTTTGTTGCTCAGCTGGCTGCGGGCAATTTCCTGGTAAGCCGGGCAGCTTTCCATCAGCTGGGCGTGGGTGCCCTTGCCCACAATGCGGCCATCTTCCAGAACCAGAATCTGGTTGGCGTGCAGCACAGTGGAAATGCGCTGTGCCACAATAATCACGGTGGCGTCGCTGGTTTCGGCTTTCAGCGCGCGGCGCAGGGCAACATCAGTCTTGTAGTCCAGCGCGGAGAAGCTGTCATCAAACAGGTAGATCTTCGGGTGTTTGGCAATGGCGCGGGCGATGGAAAGCCGCTGCTTCTGCCCGCCGGAAACGTTGGTGCCGCCCTGGGCAATGGGGCTTTCGTACCCCTCCGGCTTGGCGGAGATGAACTCTTCCGCCTGGGCAATGCGGGCGGCGGTGCGCACATCGACATCGGTGATATTCTCGCCGCCGAATTTCAGGTTGGAATCAATCGTGCCGCTGAACAGTATGCCCTTTTGCGGCACATAACCCAAAAGGCCGCGCAAGGTGCTCTGTGGCATCTGGCGCACATCCACGCCGTCTACCGTCACGCTGCCGCCGGTCACATCATAAAAACGGGTGATCAAATGCAGCAAACTGGTTTTGCCACAGCCGGTGGAGCCGATAATGGCCGTGGTCTGGCCGGGTTTGGCGACAAAATCAATATCGTGCAGGGCGTCCTCGCTGGAGCCGGGGTAGGTAAAGTTGACATGATGAAACGCGACTTCGCCGTTCCAGTGGTGCTGATTGAGGTCAGCGGGGATGGCTTCCGGCACCGGGTCATGGATGGCCGGCTCGGTGGTCAGCACTTCGTCAATGCGGTCCGCGGCAACGCCGGCACGGGGCAGCATCACGGCAACCATCGTCAGCATCAGGAAGGACATCACGATCTGCATCGTGTAGGTGATAAAGGCGATCATGCTGCCCACCTGCATGGTGCCGGCATCAATCTGTTTGCCGCCGAACCAGACGATCAGCAGGGAAGTGCCGTTCATAATCAGGGTCATAAAGGGCATCATGGCGGCCATTACCCGGTTGGTGAACAGCTGGGTGCGCATCAGGTCGGTGTTGGCGGCGTCAAAGCGTGCTTCCTCGTGCTGTTCGCGGCTGAATGCGCGGATGGGCATAATGCCGGTCAAAATCTCGCGGGATACCAGGTTCAGCCGGTCCACCAGCTTTTGCATGATCCTGAACTTGGGCATGGCAAACTGCATCAATACCGTAATCAGCGCCAGCAGCAAAGCGACGGCCAGCACAATGATCCAGGTCAGGCTGGAACCCGCCTGCGCCACATGGATGATGCCGCCAATGCCAAGGATGGGGGCATACGCCACCATGCGCAGCAAAATTACGCAGGTCATCTGGATCTGCTGTACATCGTTGGTGGTGCGGGTGATGAGGGATGCGGTGGAAAACTTGTCCGTTTCAGAGGCAGAAAAGCTGACCACCCGGCGGAACACACCGCGGCGCAGATCCCGCGCAATGGCAGCCGCCACGCGGGAAGCAAGCAGCCCCACCAGAACCGCGGCGGCAACCATTAACAGGGTCAGCCCCAGCATCCGGCCGCCGGTCTGCATCAGGTAGTTCATCTGTACCGCATCGCTGATGCCAAGGGCCTGATATTCCAGCCCCACCAGCAGCACTGCCTGGGCTGAAAGCCCGCTCAGCTCACTTTCGCCGGCCTGACCCATGGCTGCGGCCAGCTGGGCCTGTACGGCATCCCGGCTGAAACCGGGCATCTGGGTCATGGCCGCAAACTGGGCGGTAACGGTATCCAGCGCGGCGGCATCCGGGGCGTTGCCCTCCCCGGCTGCCTGAGCGGAAGCCAGATAGAGCACAATATCCGGGGTGGAAAATACCGCCGCCAGCGTATCCCGGTCCGCATCGGCCCGCAGCAGGCGGACCGTATAGGAGGATGCGAGCTTTTTCTGTAAGCTGGTAGCGGAGGAGAGTGCGTTGTCGATGCCGCCCGGCTGGGTGTAAGCGGCTTCCACCGCGGCGGCGTCCGCGTCCGTCATCAGCAGCTCCAGCACCTGCAGGGTGGAATCCCGCACTACTTCTGGCACAGCGTCCGCAATGCCGGACTGTTGGATGCCGGTATCCACAATTTTGCTGGTGTAGTCCGGCAGGGTCAAATCGCCGTATGCCTGCACCAACAGCAGGGCAATAATAACAAGGCAGGCCGCCCAGTGTTTGGCCAGATGTTTGAAAATTTTTGTCATGGCATCTTCTCCTTTTCGGCCAGCAGCTTTTCGTTCTGGCGCTCAATGGCCTGCAGCAGGGTTTCGGCATCCTTTGCAAACTGCTGGCAAAATTCTTCGCCCAGGTCATCCATAATGCCGGTGATGTAATCATTCAGACGGCTTTCGCAGATCAGGCGGGATTCCTCCCCTTTTGGGGTGATGCGCACCAGAGTGCGGCGGCGGTCATTGGGATCGGTCTGGCGCTGGGCCAGGCCATCCTGCTCCAGTGTGCGCAGTCCGCGGGAAATCGCCGGCAGCGGCTGCTTGAAAATCTCCGCCAGGTCCGAAACATACACGGCACCATCCTGGCCGCGCACCTCAATGGCGTGGTTCAGCCCTTCCAGAATGCCAAGATGCAGCTTGGGGGCGTTGGCAAGGCTTAAAGACGCCCCGCGGCGCACAGACTTTTTCAGCCGGTCAAGATAGCGCATCACGGCTTTGCTGCGCTGGTCACCAATATGTCCCTCCATAAAGGTTCTCCTTTCTGTTGCTATATGTAAATAGTTGGCATATGTTAAGCGTATGGAAACAGTATAGCCCCGCAGCCGAAAAAATGCAACGGCTGCGGGGCTGTGTTTTAAATTTGTTTACAAACTACTTATAAATCAAAGTCACCGGTAAACAGCTGCACCCAATAGGGGTGGCCATCCACCATGGTGTAGCCAACGCCGATGTAGTCATAGTTTTCGTTCAGGATGTTGGCGCGGTGGCCGGAGCTGTTCATCCAGTCATTCATCACGATCTCCGGGGTTCTCTGGCCCATGGCAATGTTTTCGCCGGCATAGCCATAGTCAATGCCCAGGTGCCACAAAATGGTAAAGCATTCAGAACCGTTGGGGCGGGTGTGGCTGTATCGCTGGGAAAGCTCCTTGGCGCGGGCCGCGGCGGCAACCATCAGGCCATCGTGCTTGAGCAGGGGCTGCAGCCCGCGGGAGGTGCGCTCCTGGTTGACCAGCTCGATCACGCGGTCTGCCATGGTTTCATCGCTGGCTGTAATGCTGGCCTGCATCACGCCGGTATCAACATCAAAAAGGTACAGATTGCCGTCGATCGTCACAATGCCTTTGGCCATGGTGCCGTACACCTGGTCAAAGTAATAGGTGCCGTCATTGTTGGTATCCCAGCCTTTTACCATGTGGCCGTTGGCGTCATACCGCACCCACTTGCCGGTGCCGTCTGCGTTTTCGGCCCAGTCGCCGGCTTCGGATTCCTGGTATACATCCTTGCTGACGGTTTTAGCACCCTGCTGCACGTTATCCAGCCAGTACCAGGCATTGGAGGCCGGATCATAGATTTCTTTGCCGCGGTAGGCTGCATTATTGGGATCATAACCCTGGCGCTTGCCAGCCTCGTACCAGTAATCTTTGCCGTCCATGCTGTGCCACATCAGGTTGCAGCCAATGCCGGTGGTGGTATCAAAGCTGCAGGGCAGGTTGTCCACCACAATATCGCCCTTGGCCATGGCGCCGGTGATCAGGTCAAAGTAATAGGTGCCGTCATCGTTGGTATCCCAACCTTTAATCATATGGCCGTTTGCATCGTAGCGCACCCATTTGCCGCCGTTGGATTCCTGGTAGACATCCTTGCTGACGGCTTTTGCGCCGCCCTGCTTGGCGTCCAGCCAGTACCAGGCGTCGGAATCGGGGTCATAAATTTCCTTGCCGCGGCCAGTGGTGCCCTGCTTTACGCCGTTTTCGTACCAGTAGTCTTTTCCGTTCACGGTTTTCCAACCGGTATAGCCGCTGGCAGGGGTTGCGGTGGGGTTCACAGGGGTAGCGATAGGTGTAGCAGTCGGCTTGACCGGCGTTGCAGTGGGGGTCGCCGTAGGCGTTGCGGTAGGCGCTGCAGTAGGCGTTGCGGTAGGTACAGCAGTCGGGGTTGCTGTGGGGACTGGGATATCCCTTGTCTTGATATACTGGCGCACATCCTGGTGGTATTCCTGCTGGCTTACGGCATAATAAATGCCATCCCACTGGGCCGCAATGCCGATGCTTTGGAGACTTTCCTTCTTTTTCTCAGTCACTTCATGGCTGGCCGGATCCAGTTCATATTGTTTGATCCAGCTGCTCTGCTCGCACGCTTGTTTGTCCGTGGCGACCAGCAGCGTTCCGTCCAGCGCAATACTGCCGGCAACCACACCCGAATCATCTTCACGCGCCAGGTTGGAATCACAGTCGCCCAGGTCATCACGCCAGAAAAGGCGTTCGCCGGACGCATAGTACCAGTCGCCCCCGCACGGGAAGATTGCACTCTTTTTGTCTTTCCACCAGGTGTTTTCATAGGTATCGTCCGTGGCCAGGTTCACGATGTTCTGCGTGCCAAGATTTTCAAGGTCAAAGGCAACACTGTCATCGCCGTCATCGTTATGGTTGGTGTTCATCTCCTCTGTGGTACACAGCAGGTGTTTATGCATGCAATATCCCAGCTGATCCGAACCGTCCACCGGGTCATCCCAGGTGCAGTCCACCTGGTACCAGTTCCCGTCCAGCTCGACCATGTTCCACGCATGGCCGATATCTTTACTGGTTACCAGCACACCAGTGATACCCAGCTTGCGCAGGGTAAGGGCATACGTTTTGGCGTAACCGTCACAGACGGCAGTCCCTTCCAGCAGGGCGCCGCGCAGGTTGTGGTCGTCCTGCACATTATCACTAAGGTGTTCCCGGTCATAGGCAATGTTCTGCACCAGCCATTCATGCACATAGAACACCTTTTCCAGATCCGTCTGGCACAGGGTGTTGGCCTGGTCCACCAGCTGGTCCAGCTTTACCTGCATGGCGGCAACATCCTGCGCCGTGCAGTATTCAAGGCCGATTGCCACCGCCAGCCCGGTATCTCTGCTATAATAGCAGGACAATTTGCTGATGGCCTCGCCGCCTTTCACACGCGCATTCAGGTCAGCCAGGGTGGAAAGCACCAGATCTTTATCCAAGTTCAGGTCTTTGATATTTACTTTCTCTGCTGCTTCCGTATGGTTCTTTACGGCATTGGCCACGCGCTCCACCATGGTCTGCGCCGCCTGAATGTTGTTGTCATCCTCCGCCAGCGTTGCCGGCTGCGCAGCCAGTGCTTCACGGGCAGCTATGATGTTTTCCAGCGTGCCTTCCACTTCCACCACGCTGCTGTCCGTCGTTTCCGGGGTCTGGGCCCAAACCGGAAGCGCAGTGGTACCCATCATGGCCGCCGCCAAAACAAGGGCCAAAATCCGTTTATCTTTTTTCATTTTTTCCTCCCTGGAATACAGCCAAAAAAACGTTTTTGCCGCTGTATATCCTAATTTTAAATTTTACACGAAACAGAGGAGAAATACAATGCCAGACGCACCAACATCCTGCACAGAAAGAGTTTTCAGACTTTACATTTTTTAATAAAAAGGCTATCTTTTCGCGTGCAAAGTGGTGTATAATGATACAAAATATGGGGGTGTGTGTCCATTTTGGCACACCCCGGAGGCAGCGTGGGCGGAACGGTGTATCCGGCACGTTTCCACTGCCCGAACAACCGCCACCTGCCCTTGCCCCCACCCGCAGCTGGTGGACAAAAGGAGGATGACTTTTTGATGGAACACAACATTCCCGAACTGGTTGCCCAGCTCACGCTGGAAGAAAAGGCCGGGCTTTGCTCCGGCGCGGATTTCTGGCACACCAAAACCGTGGAACGCCTGGGCATTCCCACCCTGATGGTCTCGGACGGCCCGCACGGCCTGCGCACCCAGGACCCGGAACAGGACGACCCCAACCACAGCCGCAAGGCGGTCTGCTTCCCCGCCGGGTGCTCCGTTGCCGCCAGCTTTGACCCCGACCTGGCCCGCCGGGAGGGTGCGGCCATCGGGCGGGAAGCCCGCGCGTTCGGCGTTGGCATTGTGCTGGGGCCTGCCATAAACATCAAGCGCAGCCCGCTGTGCGGCCGCAACTTTGAATATTACTCCGAAGACCCGGTGCTGGCTGGTGAGCTGGCCGCCGGGTACATCAATGGCGTACAGAGCCAGGGGGTTGGTACCTCCATCAAGCATTTTGCCGCCAACAGCCAGGAGTACCGCCGCATGAGCGCATCGTCCGACATGACGGAGCGTACGCTGCGCGAAATTTACCTGCCTGCATTTGAAACCGCCGTCAAGAAATCCCAGCCCTGGACGGTGATGTGCAGCTACAACCGCGTGAACGATGTATTTGCCAGCGAAAGCCGCATGCTGCTGACCGATATCCTGCGCACCGAGTGGAACTTTAAGGGCTTTGTGATGTCCGACTGGGGCGCTGTAGCTGACCGTGTAAAGGGTGTTGCGGCTGGGCTTGACCTGGAAATGCCCGGTTCCGGCGGTGTCAATGACGCCAAGATCGTGGCCGCCGTTAAAGCCGGCACCTTGAGCGAAGCCGCGCTGAACAAGGCTGTGATCCGCATTTTGAACATTGTGTTCCGCGCGGCGGACGAAGCTGCCGCCCCGGCCCCGGAGCTGGACCTGAAAGGCGACCACACCATCGCCGCAGAGCTGGCCAAGGAATGCGCCGTGCTTTTGCAGAACCGCGGTGTGCTGCCGCTGAAAAAGGGCAGCAAGGTAGTATACATCGGCGGCTTTGCCAAAACGCCGCGCTATCAGGGCGGCGGCTCCAGCCACATCAACACCATCAGGGTGGACAGTGCGCTGGAAATGGCCGAAAGCCATGGCCGCCGGGTGAGCTATGTGGAGGGCTTCCCCGCTGATCTGGATCAGCGGGAGGAGGAAGAGTTCCTGCGCGCGGTTTCCGCCGCAGCGGAAGCTGACGCGGCGGTGATCTTTGCGGGCCTGCCGGAATCTTTTGAAAGCGAAGGCTTTGACCGCAGCCATATGCGCCTGCCGGAAAGCCAAAACAACCTGATTGCCCGCGTGGCCGCCGTGCAGAAAAACACTGTTGTGGTGCTGCACACCGGTTCCCCGGTGGAATGTCCCTGGGCCAACGATGTGAACGCCGTGCTGTGCATGTATCTGGGCGGCGAAGGTGTTGGCGCTGCGGCGGACGCCCTGCTGTGGGGCGATGCCAACCCCAGCGGCCGCCTGCCGGAAACCTGGCCCCTGCGGCTGGAAGATACCCCGTGTTATCTCGACTTCCCCGGTGACGGCCGCCATGTGGAATACCGCGAGGGCGTGTATGTCGGCTACCGCTGGTACGATGCCCGCAAGATGCCGGTGCTGTGGCCGTTTGGGCACGGGCTTTCCTACACAGGGTTTGTGTACCGCAATGCCCAGCTGACGGCGGACGAGTTTGCCGAGGACGACAGCGTGCGGGTACGGGTGAGCGTGAAGAATGTTGGCATGATGCCCGGCAAGGAAGTTGTGCAGCTGTATGTAGCAGACTGCACCGGCACCACCGGCCGCCCGCCCAAGGAGCTGCGCAAGTTCGTGAAGGTCAAACTGGAACCTGGCGAGGAAAAGCAGGTAGAGTTCACCCTGACCGCACAGGATTTGAGCTACTATGACGAAACGCTGGGCAGCTGGTACGCCGCCCCAGGCGAGTACAAGATTTTGCTGGGCCATTCCAGCCGGGATATCCACGCAACGCTCAGCGTGCGGTTCAGCACCCCGCGCCGCCGCCCGTTCGTGATTGACGAAAACACCACCATCGGCGAGCTTTCCAAGGATGACCGCACAGCTGCCATCATCCAGCAGGTGCTGGCACAGGCGGGAAATGCCCTGACCGGCGGCAACGCAGGCGGCAGCGAGATTGCCAGCAGCGAAGCCGTAGCTCAGATGCTGGATTCCATGCCGCTGCGCGGCATCGTGAACTTTGGCGGTCCCGCGGCAGCCGGGATGATCACCCCGCTGCTGGAAATACTGCGCGCCGCTATCCAGTGATTTGGGCCTTGGCGTAATCAAGGCATCCCCGAACCCCGCAAAAGAGAGTTGAAATATTCCGATCAACACATTTATGGCAATACCGCATAATTCTAAGTGCCGATACGGCGAGCGAGGTGCGGCA
>OIXA01002264.1_pt1 | contig 22557 bp, 18 predicted proteins | sample 1587721 | NCBI WGS metagenome assembly OIXA01 (sample SAMEA3888900, study PRJEB22519) | human gut metagenome | biome: human gut; feature: human-associated habitat; material: faeces | place: Denmark | collected 2013
CTTCCACTTCAGCAAGTGATATATTGATTTGAGAATTCATTTCGGAAGCATACAGTAAAAACAATTGATATTGAACAAATAAACAGGATGACACAACCTCATCTTTATATTCCAAAAGCTCATTAATTACCTTAAATATTTTTGAATCCGATGACATATAGTATTTAAAGAAAAGATCCAACATCTGTTTAATTTTTTCTTCTTTAATTGTATCCATCGTAGAAATTCCTAATTTCTTAAACAACAAATTGTATATATCATCATTTGCGACCAAGATATTATTTTCAATTTTAGAAAGATATGAAGGAGAACAAACCCCATGTGATAAAGCTTCTAATGAAATGTCCAACGCTTTTCGTTGTTTCTTAATCAATAATCCTCTGTAATCATTCATGCACTTATCACCTACTAATCCAAAAAGTAACTCATTATTTGTTCCTAATTATATCACAAAATAAAATACCATCTACTCTCAGGACATAATCTCATGGTGTAAACAACTTTAATTTTGTCAGAAACAGAATCCTGTGGACAACACGTGATGCACCACCGATACCTGGAGTACCAAAAAGCCTAAAAGAGATTAAAAACAATACAAGTAAATTACGAGCACATACAAAAAATCATCTTAAACAACATTAAAACATAGTTATAAGCTGAAAAGAGGATTAAGCAAATTATCATTGCTCAATCCTCTTTATCATTTTACTAAAACCCAATAGTTCGTCCCAATCAAAGTTGACATAAGCCCAATAGGAATTTGGTTAGCCGACTTAATACAATAACTTTTCTGCAAATTTTGCAAAGCCATCTTCATTATGTGTAAAGTCAGTGATATAGTCTGCACATGCTTTTGTATACAGTGCACCATTTTTCAGACACACCCCAATACCAGCAAGTTCCAGCATCGGATTATCAAATCAATCCCTAACAGTTCAACAGCATGCTGAAGTTCAGTTCCCTTATTAATATATTGGCATAGTAATAAAACTATATTCTGTTCATTTTCTTTCTTTCCAGTTTATCCCAGTTCAGTTTGTTCTTCTTGTATCCCACAAATGCAGTCACACGGACAAATTCCAGATAAAAGCGGAGAAAAGTTGTTTCAAAAAAACAAGCAGTAATAGCAAGGATCAGTTCTCGAAAAGAAAGCTTCTGGTCAATGGTATAGATTCTTGAAAAATATGCAGTTAATGTGAGTAAAATACCATACAGGGCATAGCAGGCAAGAAATACCAGCATAAATTTCACATTCAGCATATCCATCATCACAGATAAAACCATTGTAAGTACACCCAAAAATTCGATAAATGGTGACAATAATTCGTAAAGCAGAAAATAAAGATAGGATAAAAGTCCTACAGCTCCGTACCGTGGGTTTGCCAGCATTTTACGGTGTCCCCACATACACTGGAACAATCCTCTCTGCCATCTTTTCCGCTGCTTGCCCAATTCACTTAATTTTTCCGGAGTTTGCGACCAGCAGATGGCATCCTGGGCAAAATCAATCTTATATGGCTTACGATTCATGCGACTGAATTCATGAAGCCTGACTACCAGTTCCATGTCCTCGCCCATTGTACTGTTGTCATATCCGCCTACGGCAATCACCGTTTTTTTCTCAAATAATCCAAAAGCTCCGGATATAATCATGTTTGCATTGATTTTATCCAACAGGATACGTGCTGCCAGAAAAGAACGGTCATATTCCAGGGATTGCATTCTTGCTATTATATTCCTGGGCAGCCTGTATTTTATCACATGACCTTTTTTTATGACAACACCATTGGCTGGGCGGACACTTCCACCAACGGCTATTACATTTTCGTCCTCCAGAACCGGCCGAACAATTTTCTCCAGCGAATCATATTGTAAAATAGAGTCCGCATCCATACAGATAAACCAAGGATACCTGGCTGCATTGATTCCGGCATTTAAGCTGTCTGCTTTTCCGCCATTCTTCTTGCGGATCAAAGTAATGGGCACTTTTTGGTTCGGGCATTCATAAATCTCTTCCTCAGGCTGGCATTGGATCAGATGACGGATTGGGCGTTCCACTCGCTCCATATGAAATGCATCAATCAGAACCTGAGATGTTTTGTCTTTAGAACCATCATCTATTACTATAATTTCATATAGTTTATAATCCAGGTTGAGAAGTGAAATGACTGTATCCTTCACTGTAACCTCTTCGTTATAAGCCGGAACAAGAATGGAAACCGGTATGTAATAGCTTTGCCACAGTTTATTATGCATCTGTTCAAGGCGGTATGATCTGTACAGCTCAATTGCACCTGCTACAACCGACAAAAACAAAAAGCTGGAATATCCAATCAGGTATATAATAAAAAACAGATTGATACATTCCAGAAAAAAACGAAATGCATCGGTCATAACCCCATCCTCCTTTGTGCTTTTACTTCATCCAGCTGGTACTCTAACATTTCTTTTGCGTAGCGATCATTTCCCTGTAAAATATCAGCTAATGCATCCCTATCTGTATTCAAAACTGCAAGGCTTTTTGCAGCATTATAACGGACATACCAGTTTTTACTAGAAGTCGCTTTTTTCAAGATTTCCAGTGTCTGCGGTCCGGGATACACAGCAAGAGCAGAAACACAGGCATTCTGCAATTCCCAGATTCCTTCCTTTTCTTCTTCGGCGTGGTGAAGCAAAAAAGAAACACTTCTTTCATCCTGATATCTGCCAAAATAGCGGACACATGCGATTTGAATTTCCATATCCTGGCTTGTTTCCAGCATAGACAGCATTTCATCCTTCCAGTTTGACGATGCATATCGAATATAATCCAACAAGGTTACCTGCATCCTTGGATGAAATTCACTCATTTTTTTCCAAAGGAGTGGTATCAGTTCTTCTTTTTTATCGAAGGAAAGAAGTCCATCTGTAAGTATTTTTTTATGCGGAAGCAGCTGCTCATTTGCATCCAGAAATGTCAATGCCTGCATAACCGCGTGTATATCTTCTGAACTGTATAATGCCCGCAAAGCATTCTCCCTGCAATAGAGACTTTTATTTCCAAGCAGATCAAAAAGAAATGGGAAAACAATTTCCTTAGCCTGGAATTTCGTCATATGAAATATGGCAAATACATAAGCCAAGCAGGCCTTTTCCATATCCGATTTTTTTTTATAAACCGGTATCAGTTCTTCCATCAGCCGACTTACAGATGCTATTCCCTGCTGGAATTGTTCCGGCATACTGTTTTCAACTTTAGATAATGCTTCACTAAACGTCAGAAGTCTACTGGTTGAATGAAGCTCTTTAACCAATCTTTTTTCCTGCTTCTTATTTTCCGTTATATTTTCTAAAAACAACTGTCTGTATTCTTCGCAATATCGTTGTTCCCTCCTGTTCAGAACACAGGAACGATATCTTGAAATTATCTCTGTAAAGCAGTTAAAAATGATAATCCCCGCGCAGACAATAAAATAAAAAACAATCACAAGCTGTGCTATCATTCGTATTCCTTTCCTGTCCAGTATGTCTTCAGAACCTGGTATGCTTCTTTTAATCTTTCATGGTAGGATACTGTATTCTCCCATCCTTTCAGTTTAAGACCTCCCATCTCGATTGTATTTTCTTCTCCGCCAAAACCTATAAACATCTCTTTGATTCCCACTGCTTCAATGCCATAATTTCCGTCATAATAATCATCATGGATCTGCATTCGGGACGGATCAGAAAAATTCAGCAGCTGCCATGGGATTCTAATTTCCACATCATCTCCGTTACAGATAAAATCTGCCCTGGAATCATAAGCAGATGCAGATGGATTTCCATTACCATAATGCAGCTTTCCACTTTCAAAGGTTTTTAACGGTGTGGCAGCATCCTGATACTGACCAATAACATCCCGTAATACCATGCTAATATTTTCGAATACAGCGCTGTTTCTGGCTGGTGGATCAATATAAGGATCTTTTCCTGTAATATCTTCCTCATAATTGGCATGAATGGGATTATACCGATCCTGAACCAACAGACGAGTATTATCTTTTCCATTTAAGATCAGTACAAAATCTGCAGGTCTTTCAAATTCTGCTGTACAGTTTTTCATACGGGTACTGCCTGTTTTAGGGGTCGTATCAATCGGAACATACAACGTGTCACTTTCCAGATCAAAGTCCTTTTTATGGAGATATAAATAAACACCGGAGGCATCATACTTCACACTGATGAAAGAGCCGTCTTCATATTGGATTACCCTATCTTTATCCGTCCATTCGGAAGTATCTCCGTCCACGTAACTAACACTTTCTTTTTCCCCAGAGTCAAATGCCAGCAAACCAAAATGCTGGTCATTTGTCTGAGCATCTTCCCAGTAAATATTACGGCTTAAATCTACAGAATACATGGTATTCCAGGTACGCTTAAACCATTCATCCTGCCAGGAATAGACACAGCCTCCGGAAAGTCCGGCAGCCATAATGTCTTCATAACAATCTACCAGAATCTTTCCCTGTTCTTTTTCAGAATAGTATCCAAGTCCTCTGCTGGTCACCTGATTCTTCTGAATCTCGCCTCGTCCTGTGGCTGCACCAAATTCAACAGCCAAAACCGGCATTGTATGATGTTCGTTTAAAAGTCTTAAATATGCCCGATAAGTATTCCGTTTTCCCTCAGGAGTGATACAGTCACTGAAGTCAATCTTTTTATCAGACAAGCTGTTCCATGTTGTGTATTCCATACAAGAAAGGTAATCCTGATCATATGGAGATGCACTGTAGCTGGCAAACTGACCTGATATAAATTTATCAGTTGCAGTTATATGTTCTGTGTCGATCCGGGCACATTTTCGGAAATATTCTGCAATCTCTTTAGGATAATCAAAAGGATCTGTTGCATTTCCACTGGAAAAGGAGATCAGACACTGCTCATCATATCTTGTTGATTCATAGTGAAGCATCCTGTCACCTGTTTTGGCAAGCAGGGATTCAAAGGCAGAAGCATCTTTTGAAGCAGTAAGATAGGTTCCTTTATAAGGTTCCATATCCGGATATTTCTCATCTGTATATGCAACTGTTGTATCTTCCCATCCATTTCCGATAATATATCCCAGCACCCATTTCGAGACATCGTGTAAATAAAGTCCTGCACTTGTATCTGCATCATTATTGATGATAAGTCGTTTTCCATGGATCACATCTACAGTGACCAGGCAATTATCCAGAAGTTTTCCTGCAAAGGAGTCGTCATATGCATCCACTCGGGAGTTTTGTATATAATCATTTACCCAGATTCCCTGAAGTAAATATAACGGTTTTTCATGTTGGGAATTGTATTTATAGAACGCTTTATAAAAAGCCGGATTCTGGACAGAATAGACTCTTAGCGTATTTGCTCCTGCTTTCTGGATCAGTTGAAACCAGTGCAGATAGGTTTCTTTGGTGATTGCATAATCTGTAGACCATTTACCAGGAATACCACTTCCCATATCAATTCCCCTGACTTCAAATGGTTTCCACTTATCTTTGTCCTTTATAAGTATCTCTTTATTCTCAGTCCGAACAAATGTGTTTATATGATTGTCCCGGTCTGAGTCAATATAAAATCCGCCATAAAACACAACTATAAATCCAATAAATAGAAACAGAATGATGGCAGATATGCTGATAATAAATCGTTTCATATTTTAATCATTAACCTCATTATACTGCTTTACACGGGAGGACGCTGAATACTGACGCAGAGTCTCAATGTTTTCATCCAGCCATTCTCCTCTGTTTCGCAGGTAACCTTTTAACTGCCCTTCAGCGGCAGATCTGCTGTCCAAATTTCTCGATAACGGAACCAGAAGTCCCTTTGCCTGCTGTTCCACACTTCCCCATCGTGCATCGTTTCTTGCAAGAGCTGGTTCGATAAAATCAAGGGTTTCATCGATATAACGATCAAGTGATTCCTCACTTAACAGACCTTTTCGCAAGGAATGATATCGCTGGATGACCCGTTCAGTAAAATCCTCATCTTTGATAAGCATTTCAAACCATAATCGATTGTTCAGGAAAAATCCTGTATAAGGAAGTTCCTCCTCGAAATAGTTATTGCAGGCATTATTAAAATCCCATACACACATATGATACAGATTATCTGTTCCCTTATAAATATAAGTGGAATAGTTTCCGGCATCTGCATTACTGGAAAGCTCATTGATTATAAAGTAATCTACAAAGCTGTCTACATCTATCATAGAAGTGTAGCCATATTTTTCCCTGTCATAATCATATGAATACAGAGTTTTTTCAAAATTTGAAAAATCCTGCCGGATTTCTTCTGTCAGTCTGGCATCCCTGTTCCTGCTTCCGGGATATTCTATCTGCAGCTGGAAGGGGGTTTTGTAGGTATACGTTGTAAAGCTGTTTAAAGCTTCTTCGTCCGCATGCTGATGATCCAGGCGAAGCAAGTATCCGGAAAATGTGCTGTGCTTGGCATTTACACGAAGTCCCAGCCTAGCGCCATCTTTTCCGCCGGTTATCGTTTCAGCCATTACATATAGACCTTCATATTCACCATTAAGGATTACTTCGCAGAATCTTACATTTGGCGCATAAGACATCATTTCTCCGGCAAGATTGTAAAACATATAATTTCGTATGGCTGTTTTATCAAGCCAGGGACCGTATAATACCCATTCATGGTGCGCATCCATTCCCATAATGGAAAGCGGATTGTTTTCCCCTTTTTTATCTACAAGTCTGATGGCATAGCTTGGCTTATCAAACTCTCTTGAGGAATTACCTCTCACTCGTATGCGGATTGCAGAAGATACATCTGCCGTTTCATTTGCATGATGGTACTCTTTGCTGTCATTTCCGATTATATCCATCTGAGCAGCAATTGTAGTTTCCCCATCAGCAGCACGTGTATAAATGCGGTTGTTTCCATCATCCTTAATGGGTCTTCCCGGGATTACCACCCCATCTGTATCAATTTTGACAATCGGAAGATATGTACACAGACCACCATCCTTAGGATCCGTACAGGGTTCCTGAGGAATTTCCTGTTCATGCTGATGAATTCTATCTGTTTTTCGATAGTCCCGATAAGGCAGTGGCGCAAAAACAGCAGTCAGGATAACCACAAAGCAGCATGTAAATCCTATTATTTTATATTTCATATCAGTTATAAATCTCATCGCTTTGAGCCACAATATTAACACTTTCGATTTGTCCAAGGTTATAGAAATCATCTGTTAAAGCCGGATGCTGTTTCTGAACATTTTCCAGTATTTTTCTGGATAATTCATAAATGTACTCAGCATTCTCCTCTGTCGTATTTTTCATCCGAAGAACGGCACCACTGCCAAAATAACGAAAGACCTGGGATTCTATATTTTCACAGCGACTTCTTTTTGCACGGATGCTCAAAAGCATACGGTTATCACTGCGGATTGCTCCCATGATAAGAAAGATAAGAAAAATAGCAGAACTGCCTACTGCAGCAACCAAATAATCTCCAACTCCACAACATATTCCCACAATGATCGTCCAGAAAATATATACAGTATCTCTGGAATCTTTTATTGCAGTTCGAAAACGCACGATAGATAATGCACCGACCATACCAAGCGACAATGCAATATTGTTTCCTATAACAGTCATAACTGTTCCTGTCATAACCGTCAGAACGATTAATGTTACTCCAAATTTTTTGCTGTAAATCGTTCCCTTATGTGAGATCACATATGAAATAAAAATAAACAGACCAATGACAGCACTTACTAGAATATGCATTGTAATTTGCTGCCAGGCCATATCCCCCTGCTGGGAAAGCAGGTCATAAATCGTCTCTTTCATTTCTTCCCCTCCTAAAATCTGTAATCACAGCCAATTTGTCTTGCCATACAGTATTTGCTTACGGAAATCTCACTTTTCTGAACGGGCAGAAGCATATGCTTGATATAGCTTAACAAAAAACCGTTATATTTTACTTCCAACACTACAGCAAAAGGAGACATTACACTGTTTAACACCAGATTTCTATCAAATATATTGAAATTTGCTTCATTAGCCCGTATTCTGGAATCAAAAGTTATTCGAATAGAATTTTCCGGTGCGGTAAATGCAAATCTGTCATATTCTACAACTGTTTTAGGACGGTATGCCCACATTTCCATAATTGAATAACATTCCTGCCCAAACTCACTGCCACTGTTTAAAAGTACAGAATAATCGCCCTCAATGAGAGCCTGCGCTTCCATTCTGGATAATCTTAATGATCGCTTTCGCTGATATGGTCCCTGCTTCTGCTTCATTTCAAACAGTGCAAAATCCGCATCAGGACTATATACCCGCAAACGAAACTTTCTTCTTAACTCCAAACCATCTTCCTTTTCCTGAAAATCCCGATTTGACAAAGAATCAAAGTACAAAGAACGTACCTGATAACCATCCGGTCCATTATGTGAGTCAGTATGAACCACATTTGACAAATAATTCCGAAGTTTTAATGCTTCTACCTGATTAAGTAGAAATTTCTTTTCTTCCCGCAGTACATCGCGCACAGTATCGTTTCCTCCTGCTTTTGTTTTTTAGTAAATACTAGGACAGTATGTCCATATATAGAATAAAACTTATTAATTGTACAATGAACTCTCAATAAATTCAACATTTATCTGTGTGATTGTACTATATCCACAATCGACCTATGCCACCGAAGCTATTTCACAGCGTGAAACCATACGCGTGGGCTTCTTTGAGATGGACGGATACCATATGCAGGATGAAACCGGAAAACGAAGCGGCTATGGATATGATACCTTACGTCTTATGGCACGCTACTGGAATGTTCGATTTGAATACATCGGCTACGACAAGAGCTGGGGTAATATGCAAAAGATGCTTGAAGACAACGAAATTGATATAGGTACTTCCACACATAAAACACCCGATTTGAAAAAAATTGATTTTTCCAGACCGATTGTAAGCAACGAATGTATATATCATTATCAAAAAAGGAAACTTAGATCTGCTGAATAAAATCAATTACACAATCGACCAGGTAAATGACGCAGAAGGAGCCTGGAAAAACAAACTGTACAATCGTTATTATGAACAAAACGATATTCCAAAGCTGAATTTTACCGTTAAAGAAAAAGCGAAAATTTATCCTTGTGGATTTTATGATGTTTCCAACACCTGGTCCAGATTCTTTTGTAATGTATCGATCAAATTCCTAACCAGAATGATTTAATTATTGTTGAAAATGAAAAAATGCTTGAACTAAAGAAAGCTCTACTTTCGATAGAAGAAGATAGAGCAGCAGGAAAAAGTGGTTGCACACTCGATGAATTTGAGACGTATCTTAATGATGTAATTGAATCGTAAATTTAAAAATCCTCCATACCGCAAAACTAATTAGATTATCAATCTATTACGATTGGAGGATAGACTATAATATTATGATTATAATGTAGGTAAAATAATAAAACCTTATAAAGCTAATTTTTTGTTTAGCATAAATTTAATTGTTTTTTCAACGTCTCTTGCAGCACCTGTGAAAAATTAATATTTTTTTCTAACGCAGCTGAATTAAGCCATGCAGGTAAAGTAACCGTTCTATGTACAGCTCTATTTATATTCGCTAATCGAATTGAAGGCATATACACATCTACCAATACAGCTCGTTCGTTCGATTCTAATACTACTTCATGCAATGGTGTTGCTTGTGGAATTGTTTCTCCATCTTCCTCCATACCAGCCAATACGACACCTAGTAATTCTCTAGCAGATAATAATGCATCTTCTTCATCTTTTCCACTAGTAGCTACATGAAGATCTGGAAAATCCACTGCGATTTCTTGGCCTTCAACATAAGTAAAAACAGCTGGATAAAAATAACGTTCGACTTTTTTCATAAAAAATTTTCTCCTTCTTTAAGTGCGGGAGAGGACTAATCAAAAATTAGTCCCGATTGCTCCTCAATCCTCTTTAAAGTTTTTGGTGGTATGTCCTTGTCTGGATGTTTTACAGTTGTACGTCCTTTTTTAGTTGGATGTTTAAACTGATGATGCGACCCAACACAAGAAACCTCATACCAACCATCCTTTTTTAGAAGTTTGATAATCTCCCTTGAGGAAAAACTTTTCATTTTAGTTCCTCCACGCACAGTATAACACATACTATAGTATGTATCAATCATTATAAAACCAACATCACTCATAAAATTTTTTGCGACATTTTTAATTCTAACTTTTTTATTTGCACAGGAGTTAAATACATTACACTGACTACTCCTCCCGCAAATAGTGAGGATTCTGAACTGACAAAATTACGCGCATTTGTACATTATTTTCAAACTTTGAATCCCTGTTTTCTGTTGAAGAAGTAAATTCTACATTCAAGCACTTACCACTTCTTCTAACACCAATAATCACCTTTATATTCTTAGTCTTTAACAATCTAATAAGTTGGTTTAAATATGAATCCCTTTTAATGTATTTTATAGGAACCCCATTACCAAAACTTTAATTTTTTTATAGTTTTGGTAATTGTTTTTGCGTTTCTAAATTAATTCAACAAACAAAAAGTCGAATTTTTCAGACGACTATAACATTACATATAGCTACGGTTCTGAAAAATAGAAAATATCATTTTCTTGTTAATTCAGCATGTAGAATTCACTATATTAGCCAAAAATGAAATTTTATTGATTTTAACTAATATAGACTTTATAAGTGAACGGTTTAATTCGGCACGCCGAGTTAAAATTTGTATAACATTTCTAAAAGATAGCTTAGATTTTATGAGCTATCTTTTTATTTTTGATGAAGGAGGATTGTAAAATGTTAAATACATTACAATAAAACCTCCATATATTGTCTAATTATCTTTTCAATTCGAAATGCTTTTGCATACACCATTAAACGATTAAGATCCTTATCACTTCTTTGTAAATAAGTTTTAATCGCCATATTAAAATCCTGAATTTCGAAATTACGTCTACTTCTCACTAAATCACAAATTGTTCTTTCCAAATCATACATTGGGATTTCATGACCAAATTGATTTGTGATTGTAGTCTTTCCTAAATCTAAAAGTTCCTTTTTCACTGTATAAACCTTATAACCAGAGTTTGTTAAAGCAGAAGGATTATATCCACTATAAATTGTAATACAATGCACAAAAGGTTCTCGATCAACCAGACCATAATAATATAAGGCATCATCGTGAGAAATAACTCCTTTTGGACAACGCTGTGACAAAACATAAGCTTCATCTTCCAACACATCTTTTGAAATATAAATACCTGTACTAATCGCCACGTTTTTTTGATTGTGAGTGATTCGGATCTTGATGGGGAAGTCCCCGTTTTTGTTAGGTCTTCTTGTGTCCAGAATAAGTGCAGATGCAGCCATTTTTTTTGCTATTAATTTGCTATCTTTTATTCCGCTAAATTCGGTTTTATTCCGTTATTTTCCAAGTTTTAGCACTAAAACAAGCGGGAAATACAAATAAAAAAGACCTTCAATCTTTGCTATTTGCTTGATTTAAAGGTCTTTCGATTTCGTCGGGATGACAGGATTTGAACCTGCGACAACACGCCCCCCAGACGTGGACTCTACCGGGCTGAGCTACATCCCGAAATGCGGATGCAAATGTAGTAAAAAATTTTGGAACGAAACAAGAAGTTGGGAGAAAAATCTGATGCTTATTTGTGTTTTTGGGCTTAGATTGCAGTTTTTCATGGGGTTGGAGTGCGAGGATATGGGGATATGGGGTAAAAAAATTGGATGAACCATTTTTTTTGGTAACTTTGCAAACCGTTACGTGAAATTGTATTGTAAATTTAAAAAAAGGAATTGTCTATGTCAACAGAAAATGCTATAGAAAAAGTTAAATGCTTGATTATAGGATCAGGGCCTGCCGGGTATACGGCAGCGATATATGCATCGAGAGCTAATTTGAATCCGGTGCTTTACACGGGAATGCAAATGGGTGGTCAGTTGACCACGACCACGGAGGTGGAGAACTTTCCGGGATATCCGGAAGGGGTGACTGGGCCGGTGATGATGGAAGATATGAGAAAACAAGCGGAACGTTTCGGAACGGATATTCGTTTCGGGATTGCGACGGATGTTGACTTTTCCGGCCATCCTCACAAGGTTACGATCGACGGGGAGAAGGTGATCGAGGCGGATGCCGTGATTATTGCAACGGGTGCAACTGCCAAGTACTTGGGGCTGCCTTCAGAAGAGGCGTTCCGCGGGGCTGGTGTTAGTGCTTGTGCAACTTGCGACGGATTCTTCTATCGCGGAAAAGACGTGGCTGTTGTAGGTGGTGGAGATACTGCTTGCGAGGAGGCTACTTATTTGGCCGGGTTGTGCCGTAAAGTATATTTGATTGTTCGTAAAAACTATCTGAGAGCTTCTAAGGCTATGCAAGAACGTGTGTTCAGAACGGAAAATATTGAAGTTTTGTTCGAGCATAACACGTTGGAATTGTTTGGATCTGATATGGGGGTAGAGGGTGCTCGCTTGGTGTACAAGAAGGGAACTCCGGAAGAAGCTACCAAGGAAATCAAGATTGACGGGTTCTTCCTGGCTATCGGGCATACGCCGAATACAGAAGTGTTCAAAAAATATATTGAAGTCGACGAGCAAGGGTATATCGTTACCGAAGGTAAGTCTTGCAAGACGAATGTACCGGGTGTATTTGCCGCAGGAGACGTGATGGACCCGACTTATCGTCAGGGAATTGCTGCTGCCGGAACCGGTTGCCGTGCTGCTATTGATGCGGAGCGTTACATAGGAGAATTACACGCATAAAGCGATTTTTTTTGAAGAGAACTTTTTTGAAATAAAATAAAAGCTGTTTGAAGGTACCTTTGAACAGCTTTTTCCATTAAAATGATGAATGATGATGAGATACTGCTTTGTTTGTTTGCTGTTGGTAATCGTTTCTTTCGGGCAGGTGAATGCACAGGAAAATCGTAATGGCTTTCGATTGGACACGATCTATAAACCCGGGGCAAAACGTCAAGTGGTGAAAGCTCCAGTGAAAAAGAGTGTCCCCTTGAAATCGTCTGTGTCCCGGAAAGTGGGAAAATGGACATTAAGCGGTTCTTGCGGGATGTCCTTCGGGGATTATACCAGTATTGATGTTTCTCCCCAGATCGGGTATCGCTGGAACGAGTTTTTCTCGGCAGGTGGTGGGGTGAGTTATAATTATCACCATTCTTCCAATCGTTATGATATGAATTATCTCGGGATAAACGTATTTGGGCGGGTGAATCCGGTACGATATATTGCTCTTCAAATTCAACCGGAATTAAAGGGGAGTTGGGGAAAGTCGTATGGAAAGAAGATAGACTTCCGTTATGTTCCCACGATACTGGTAGGCGGGGGTGGAGTCATTCCCACCGGAACAGGCTCTATTTCCGTGATGTTTTATTATGACGTGATACAGAATGAGTATTCTCCTTACGGGAAAAATTGGGTCTGTTCCGTGGGATATTCCTTTAATCTTTAATTATTTAATCGTGACCATCGTGGCTCCATAGCCATATTGTTTGAAAGAAGCGTCTTGATGGTTGAAGCGTTTGTACTTGGTTTGGAGTTCCCAAAGGATGCGTTGTCTCAATACCCCGTCTCCTTTGCCGTGTATAAACACGATCTTTTGGCCCCGGCGGAGTTTGTATTGTTCCAGTGTTTTGTGGAACACGTCCATCTGGTAGTCCAGCATATCCTTGTTTGCCATGCCTGTCGTGTCGTCGAGTAGTTTGTCTATATGCAAGTCGATCTCGATGATGTTGCTATTGGATTGTTTGGGAGTTTCCTTGTGGGGCGTGTCTTCCGTTTTATGGGGCGTTTTTTGTAAAAATTGTTCCGGAATGGTTTCTAACCCTTCTTCTTTGAGGATGGATTCCTTGTCCAGTGGTCGGAGTAGTGAGGTGGCATTGAACCAGCGGGTATGTTTGTAAGCTCCCGCCTTGCACAAATTTACCGGAGTAACCTTAATTTGCGTGTCAATAACGTTTTTAAGAGCATGAACACCTTTCTGATAGAACACGGATTGCACGTGTATCGCTTTAATCGTGTCTATTTCTTTGAGCGAGTAATTGCCGATCAGGTATGTCGTGTTCGGATTGCAGTTACCTGCCGTGATTCCGGTGTATTTTTCCCCGTCATGAAACGAGATGGAATAAAGGCTGGTTTGAGCGGTATCGTTCACGAGATAAATATCAAACCGACTTTCTGTCAAGTTATTAAAGTTCTCGGGGACGAATGCGATATAAAGGGTGTCGGCCGATTCCATAACCACGTTTTTCTGTCCGGATATGGACGTGGCGGATGCTGTTTTGGTCATGTTGCTATCTGAATGAATGACTACTAGGTTGTTTACTGATGCAGGAATTTCAAATCCGTATTCGTCGCAATATACGTTCACGGTGTTGTTATCAATGATGCCGGTAACTTTGCCCTCTAGCTTGTCTGATATAAATCGTACGATGTCGCCTATTCTTATATTCATGTCGTCTTCTGTTTTATTGTTAGGCAAAAATAGTGTTTTTTTCATTTGAAAATATTAATTTAGCCAGCTGATTGGTGAGTTAAAAACTAAAAGTTAAAAGCTAAAAGGGAAGAAAGTAGAGATTAAATTAATGATTACTAGTTAATTCTTGATCTGCCTCGATAATGAAGTGAAATAAAATATAATATAATGACATTACAAGAATTTCAACAATCAATTAGGGAAGGGATTCCGGCAGAATTGCCGGCTCCGAAGGCTTACGAACCGGAGATTAACCATGCCCCTAAAAGGAAAGATATCCTGACGAAAGAAGAAAAGAAACTGGCGATACGTAACGCTTTACGTTATTTTGACCCGAAACACCATGCCGTGCTGGCTCCTGAATTTGCCGAGGAGTTGGAGAAATACGGGCGTATTTATATGTATCGTTTCCGTCCGGATTACAAGATGTATGCCCATAATATCAATGATTATCCTCACAAGAGCCTGCAAGCAGCGGGTATCATGCTGATGATGAATAATAACCTGGATTATGCCGTGGCTCAACATCCTCACGAGTTGATTACTTACGGGGGAAACGGGGCGGTGTTCCAGAACTGGGCTCAGTATCGTCTGGCAATGAAGTATTTGTCGGAAATGACTGATGAGCAGACGCTGGTGCTATATTCCGGTCACCCGATGGGATTGTTCCCGTCGCATAAGGATGCGCCACGTGTCGTGGTTACGAACGGTATGGTGATCCCGAATTATTCAAAGCCGGATGATTGGGAACGTTTTAACGCTTTGGGTGTTTCCCAGTACGGGCAGATGACAGCAGGTTCTTTCATGTATATCGGTCCGCAGGGAATTGTTCACGGTACCACGATTACCGTGTTGAATGCCGGGCGTAAGATTTCCAAACATGGAGAAGGGTTAGCTGGTAAATTGTTTATTACCGCCGGATTAGGTGGTATGTCGGGTGCGCAGCCGAAAGCCGGGAATATTGCCGGATGTATCAGCATTACTGCCGAGATTAACCCAAAAGCTACGCATACCCGTCATTCTCAGGGATGGGTTGACGAGGTGATTGATGATCTGGATAAGCTGGTGGAGCGAGTGAAAGTGGCTCGCGCGAAGAAAGAGACGGTTTCTATCGCTTACCAAGGGAACGTGGTGGACGTGTGGGAACGTTTTGCGGAAGGAGATATTCCTGTTGAGCTGGGATCTGACCAGACTTCATTACATAACCCGTGGGCCGGTGGGTACTATCCCGTGGGTGTGAGTTTCGAGGAGTCCAAGCGGATGATGGCTGAGGAACCGGAGTTATTTAAGCAAAAAGTACAAGAATCTTTGCGTCGTCACGTGGCTGCAATCAATAAGTGCGTGGCTCGTTTCGATACTTACTTCTTTGATTACGGTAACGCATTCTTGTTGGAATCATCCCGTGCGGGTGCTGATATCATGAAACCGAACGGTGATTTCAAATACCCGTCGTACGTGCAGGACATCATGGGACCGATGTGTTTTGATTACGGTTTCGGCCCGTTCCGTTGGGTATGCTCCAGTGGTGACCCGAAGGATTTGGCGAAGACGGATGAGATTGCAGCTCGTGTGTTAGAGGAAATTAAGACACATTCCCCGAAAGAGATTCAACAACAGATGGATGATAATATCCGTTGGATCAAGGCTGCTATGGAGAATCATCTGGTCGTTGGGTCGCAAGCCCGGATCTTGTATGCTGATGCTGAAGGTCGTATCAAGATTGCCGAGGCATTTAACAAGGCTATTGCTGCCGGGGAGATTTCTGCTCCCGTGATCTTGGGACGTGATCATCATGACGTTTCCGGTACGGATTCTCCTTATCGCGAGACTTCAAATATATATGACGGGTCTCGTTTCACGGCTGATATGGCTATTCATAACGTGATCGGGGATTCTTTCCGCGGTGCAACCTGGGTATCTATCCACAATGGTGGTGGTGTAGGCTGGGGAGAAGTTATTAATGGTGGTTTCGGAATGATGCTGGACGGTTCTGCCGATAGCGACAGACGTTTGAAGAATATGTTATTCTGGGACGTGAATAATGGAATCTCCCGTCGTAGCTGGGCTCGTAACGAGGGTGCTGTTTTTGCTATTAAACGTGCCATGGAGGCAAACCCGAATTTGAAGGTGACGTTACCGAATTTTGCCGATGACCAGTTGATAGAGTCATTGTTTTAAATAAAATATTTTTGATATACGGGGAATACTTTTAGAAGTGTTCCCCGTTTTTTTATTCCCTTTCTTCTAAGGTAACAAGTATTACTTGCATTATAGTTGTGCCGTAGTCTCGTTAGTAAGTCAACGGGAAGTTGACGTGTCGGGTGTGTGAATATGTACCTGATTTTATTTGAAATAGAATCAATATATTAACGAGACACGTCTACGATTCCAGTGTGAACGGAGCCAGTTACTTGAACAGAGTCATGAATTTCGTGGGAATGGGGGTCTCGAATTTCATTTCTTTTCCCGTAATGGGATGGGTAAAGGTGAGCTTGAAAGCGTGTAGGGCCAAGCGGTGCAAGGGGTTTTTCGTGGCCCCGTATTTTGGATCCCCCGTAACGGGGTGTCCGATTTCTTGCATATGTACCCTAATTTGGTTTTTGCGTCCGGTTTCCAATTCAAGTTCCACAAGTGAGAATTGTCGGTTCGATTTTAAGGTCGTGTAGTTCGTGATGGCCAATTTCCCGTTTTGTGAAGAGGTGGAGTGGACGATCAAGGCTTTGTTCTCGCTGATGTAGGATTTCACCTGTCCTTGTTCCGGTTGCGGGCATCCCTCGATGACGGCGACATATTTCCGTTCCCGGATCATTTCGTTCCAGTTCTTTTGTAGGGTTTCTTGAACTTTTTTGTTTTTGGCAAACATCATGATACCGGAAGTTTCTTTATCCAAGCGATGCAGGATAAAAATGTGGTTCCGGGGATCTTTGTTTTTCAAGTAGTTGTTCAGGATGTAATAAGCTGTCTTGGTTTTATCTCGCTCTGTTCCCATGGAAAGTAGTCCGCTTGCCTTTTCCACGACAAGCAAATGTTCATCTTCATACAGGAGGTTGAGCATGGGATGGTGAAAAGGAGCCGCGCTTTTGTTCATCCCGACGGAAACCGTGTCCCCGGGTTTGAGAGGCGAGTCGAATTGCGTGGTGATGCGATTGTTTATCTGCACGAGTTTGTGGGCCAAGAATGATTTTACGGCAGTTCTGCTTTGATCATGTAAGACTTGTAGTAGAAAAGGCATTAACGTGTTTTCTTCTTGTACTTCAAAACTTCGGCTACGTGGGGCTTTGGCACGGGATGAATTCTGGGGTTTCATATGCTTATTTGTTTTAATCGGGGACAAAGGTAATAAAAGTAAGGACGTGATTCGTGGGTTTGTGCGAAAATAGACACTTGTTATTTGGGTGTGTTGCGGAATTAGAGGCGGTTTATTGGAACTTGGGCTCACACTTTGCTGTAGATTAATATTTAGGAATTTATTCCAAATATTATTAACCAACAAATGATCGATTATGAGTAACAAATTATTATTACTGTTGATTTTAGGCGTCGTGTTTTTTTCCGCTTGTAGCGATGATGACAAAGATCCGAATTATGATGGGACATATAAAGATTCGGGATTGGAGTTGTCAAGGGACGGGATGGTATTGAGTGGAAAGAGTGTCGCTTTATCTGGTAACACGCTGACCTTGGGTAACGTGATTCCGGGAGAACCGGCATTGGCGATTCCCGTGACGATCACGGGAAGTGCAGTGGAAGGTACGAGCAGTAATGACTTCCGGGAAGTGAAGGTCTCCGGGAAAATTGAAGGAGGAAAAATGAACCTGACTCTTGCGGTGAAGAATAAGGCCACGGATATTGAGGGTACTTGGGCGGTAGGAAATCTGGATGCAGGCATTATGGCTACACATTTTACTTTCACGACAGATAAGGAAAAGGTGAAATACGGTGAGACTGAGGTCGCTCCAGAGAATGTGATAGGGTTTGTGAATGGCATATTTGGATGGATGTTGCCCACGTTTTTGAGAGATATAACTTTCACGAATGATGGCAATATCACGGCTTCTTACAATAGTGATATGAATAATCCACAATATGCAACGTCTCCTAAAGGTATGGCCTTTTATAATTTGGTGGGAGGAAAGTTGTATATCTCTGCAAATATTACAGGCATCGTGGAGGATATTGGGCGTAGTACTTCTGACCCGTTGACGGAGATCATGGTCGTATTGGAACAGGGGCTTCCTTTTGAGATCTCGAAAGATACGGAAAAAGAAACAATGGATGTTTATATGATCCGGGAGACATTATTACCATTTATGGCTTTGTTACCCATGTTGGGAGAAGTTATGCCTGAAGAATTCCAGAATTACGCTGGATTTATCACGGATTTGGGACCGATTATTCAAGAAGGGAAAACGGCGGAATTGGGATTGGTGTTGACGCAAAAGAAGACCGCAGAATAGTAATATTGTACAAGATGATTTAGAGAGTTATGTTGCATATGGTGATGTGACTCTCTTTTTGTGGAAAATGATTTATATGGAATATTCTTTATATAGGTAGTGTGGGGTTATTATAAATAGTTAAATGAAATGTTATGAAGAACAAGTTTTTATTATTAATTGTTTTAGGAATTGTATTTTTTGCTAGTTGTAGCGATAGTGACAATAAAGATACGCCGAAAGATTTTAACGGGATTTATTCTACAACGAGTACGGATCGGGTGTTAGATTTGAAGTATAGTAACGCTGTCTTTATCGGAAAATCTGTTGATTTTAATTCTGCGGATGGAAAGAGTGCAACCTTGAAATTGCAAGGGGTTGTTCCGGGAGAGAGTGAAACCGTATTCTCTAGTGTCCCCTTGGAGTCTAGCAGTTCGGTTTATACGTTCTCTGCCGAGAATAAAAATGATTCCCGGACAGTGACTTTGGAAGGCTCTATCGTGAAAGGGAAGTTGACGATGAACGTGAACGTGAAGTTTGCCCAGAATGAGTTGATGAAGACATGGGATTTTTCAGCGGTAAAAATGTCATGGACGAAACCTCATGATTATCTTTTGACGGAAGTCGATTTGGGATTTACTAAAATGAAACTCACTACGGGTTTGTTGGCAACAATGGCTCCTACGATGTTATCAAAAGAGTTGAAAAATTATTTGCAGAACGTAACTTTCAGGGAAGATGGAAATATCGTGGCAGCTTATAATACGGCTACTGCAACAGAAGAAAATCCGGAACCGGAGGCTGATTGGCAGATGTCACCCTTAAATTTAGCACAGTATTGTGTGAAAGATGGTGTTTGTTACGTGTTTCTAAGCTTGGATATGATCATGCGACAGGTAGATATGGATCAGGAAGGACGTTCAACGGATACAGATCCGATTCTTGGGGCTATAGAACAATTGTTGACGAATGGAATTCCCGTTCAGTTTGAAAAGACTGAAGGAGACGGTAAAGGAGCTTTGTATGTTTATCTGGATCAAGTGCTGTTGAAACAATTAGGTCCTCTATTACCTTTGGTAGAGGGGTTGATTCCGGGAGATACAGCTTTTGAAGCAACTTTTATTGGGAAGACAATATCTGTTCCTGTTGGACCGATTTTAGAGAATCTACCGGGAGCGTTGGAGGCAACGACTGAGATGCAGGTCGGTCTGCAATTTAAGGGAGCGGAGTAGTTTGAGAGTATATTTGTTGATTAGGCGGAAAAGAAATTTTTAGAAAATTTGTTAGTTATTGTCCGGGTATGCATTTAATGTATATTCGGACAATAGTATTAATGGGCTTTGTTTTTGGCTAGGGAGAGAAAAAAGTTGTAGTAGGTTGAATTTTGCTATGTTTTAGGTTTAGGCTAAATAGTCTGGATTTAAAAAGTTGGAAATAATAACCGTCAGAAAATTAAATATATACGACCAGGAAAGTGTTAAAAATGTATTTCTCTTGTAACACTTGATTAAATTTGCACGTTTTTTGCTGATAATAAGGCTGCATGGTGCAATAAATGAAGATTTATTGTTTGCATGAATATTTAAAGAGAGGACGGATAAGTCAATGTTTAATTAATATTTAATGAAGTATGAAAAACAAATTTTTATTGTTGTTGATTTTAGGTGTAACATTTTTTGCGAGTTGTAATGATGATGACGATGATAAGGTTCGAACTTATAATGGTGATAGTTTGTCCCTTTCTGTAGGTGGTATTAATTTTTCTGATAGAGAGGCCGTTTTGAATGGTTCTGTTTTGACATTAAAACAAGCCCTTCCAGGAGAAAATGAAACTGAGTTTACTATTATTCGTGAAGGAAATAAGATTACAGGTGTAAATTCAAATGCTAATCGGGAAGTGGCTCTTAATGGAACAATTGATGGTGATAAATTGGGATTGAATCTGACATTGAAAGTAAAGTCTTCTATGAAGGCAAAGTGGGATGTTAAGAAATTATTTTTGAATGTAGAACCGGAGTATATTGTTGAAGAGGGTGAGCCTGAATTAGTTGGATTAGTCGGTATGTTGGGGAGTATGGTAAGTTATATAATGCCTAATATTTCATTTGAGGAAGATGGTAATATTGTAGCATATTATTGTAAGGATATGGCAAATATGGGAAATCCTGAGGCGTATGAAAACTCTCCTAAAGGGATGGCATTGTATAATGTTGTTGATAATAAAATTTATATAGCTTTAAATTTAAGTGGGATTGTAGAGGATGCGACTACACCTAAAGCAGAATCTTCTATTGGACGTTCTGATTATAATCCGTTGACATCTTTGATGGCGATGGTTGATACAGGACTGCCATTGTATTTGAGAGATGGGGAAGAAGGTTTGAAAGAGGTGTATGTGGATAGAGAGATGATGCTTCCTGTTGTGAAAATGTTGCCGTCATTATTGAGTGCTTACGGTGATAAATTGGGAGATTATAAAGAAACGCTTGAACAGATTGTTGCAGCATTAGTTCCTCTTGTTGAGAATAGTGAGGTGGTAGAATTAGGTTTACAATTAGCTCCTTATACAGAAATTCCTACTCCTGCTACGAATGTTCAATCTCTTTCCAAAATGATTGAAAATGCAAGCTTGAAATTTGTAAAATAGTTTTTAGTTCTTATATTTGCAGCACGAAAAAGATAAAATATGAATAGTACATTACATCATATGCATCATCATTGCTATCACTGTATTCAGGTGAGATGATGCTGTTGTGCTGTAATTTGAAATAAAAAGTATAAACGAGCTCGCCTGGATTCAGGCGGGCTCGTTTTGTTTTTTTCGATACCATAGGTGCCTTCCCGGATTCAGAGCGACGATAAAATCAGATAGAAATGGTGAAATTAAAAGTCGCAATTCAAAAATCAGGTCGATTGAACGAGGACACGCTCGAATTATTGAAAGAGTGTGGGATTTGTATTAATAACGGGAAAGATCAGTTGATGGCACAAGCCTCTAATTTCCCGTTGGAGGTGTTGTATTTACGGAACTCGGATATTCCTCATTACGTGGAGGATGGAATTGTTGACGTGGCGATTATCGGGGAGAACACGGTGATCGAGAAACGGGCAAATGTATTGAAATTGCTAGATTTGGGTTTTTCGGGTTGCCGGGTTTCTATTGCTATTCCTAAATCAGAAGAATTTACTGGGTTGGATTGGTTGCAGGGAAAGCGGATTGCGACTTCTTATCCTAACACGTTGAATGATTTTCTGAGGCAAAATAGAATTCAAGCAGAGACACACGTGATCACGGGGTCGGTGGAGATCGCTCCCGGCATAGGGTTAGCCGATGCGATTTGTGATATCGTGAGTTCCGGTAGTACGCTTTTTAAGAACGGGTTGACGGAGGTCTACACGTTGTTTAAGTCAACGGCTGTTTTGGTGGCTAATCCGGAGTTGGATGAGGAAAGACTACGGTTAACGGAACAGTTGATATTCAGAATGAAGGCGGTGTTAGCTGCTAAGTGCAATAAGTATATCCTGTTGAATGCGCCTGAAGAGAAGTTACAGGAGATTTGCAATATACTTCCGGGAGTGAAAAGTCCGACAATTATGCCGCTGGGGAT
>OIXA01002278.1_pt1 | contig 22470 bp, 20 predicted proteins | sample 1587721 | NCBI WGS metagenome assembly OIXA01 (sample SAMEA3888900, study PRJEB22519) | human gut metagenome | biome: human gut; feature: human-associated habitat; material: faeces | place: Denmark | collected 2013
CATCGACTCGTCGAAGGTCGCGCCGAAGATGGTCAGCGCGTCGGGATGCACCGCGTCCTGCACCAGCGACGCGGCCTGCTCGACCTCCTCAAGGCCGATATCCATGGAGCCGGTAACGTTGATGAGCACGCCGCGCGCACCGTGGATGGAGGTCTCGAGCAGCGGGCTGGAGATGGCCATGCGGGCGGCCTCCTCGGCCTTGCCCTTGCCCGCCGCGCGGCCCACGCCCATGTGCGCCATACCGGCGTTCTTCATGATGGCGGTGACGTCGGCAAAGTCGAGGTTGATGAAGCCGGTGTCGCGGATGAGGTCGGAAATGGACTGCACCGCCTGACGCAGCACATCGTCCGCGATCTCAAAGGCGTTAGCGAAGGTGATCTTCTGATCGGTCGCATGCTTGAGGCGCTCGTTGGGGATAATGACGAGGGAATCGACCTTGCCTTGCAGCTCCTCGATGCCCTTTTCGGCCTGCTGCATCCGGCGGCGGCCCTCAAAGCCGAACGGCTTGGTGACGACGCCGACGGTCAGGATGCCCTGCTCGCGGGCGATCTCGGCCACGATGGGCGCGCCGCCCGTGCCGGTGCCGCCGCCCATGCCGGCGGTGATGAACACCATGTCGGTATCCTCCAGCGCCTTGGAGATCTGGGCGCGGCTCTCCTCCGCGCTCTTGCGGCCCACCTCGGGATCGCTGCCCGCGCCCTGGCCGTGGGTCAGCTTCTCGCCGATCTGGATCTTATAGGTAGCGCTGGAAACGTTGAGCGCCTGCTTATCGGTATTGACCGCGACGAAATCCACGCCGCGGGTCCCGGAGCGCACCATGCGGTTGACCACGTTATTGCCGCCGCCGCCGACGCCGATGACCTTGATCCTGACGACGTTTTCAACGCCGGTATCCAATCCGAATGCCATATCGGTTCCTCCTACTATCTCTTGTAGAATGCGGGCGGATCATGTCGGTGCCGCCACAACATCAAGTGTATTCTAAAACAAGTCTATTGTATAACGCTTTTTTCTCGCGGTCAATAGCCGCGTGCGATTTCCCGAAAACTTTTTTACGCGCCCGGCGCGGACGGGATAAAGTGCATCTCGCCCTTGGACTTGAGCAGCATATAGTTGATCTCGCCCGTCTCGTTCGACTCTAGACCGTTTACCAGATCCTGCACGCTGCGGAAAATATAGTCGAGGTCGGAGTCCCACGGGAGGCGCACGGTGAAGCGGCCCAGATAGGTAAAGGTGATCGCCTCGGCATCAGACAGGTCAATGCTCCCGATACCCGCGAGCATACCGTAACCGCCCGCCGTCCGCACGAGGGTGAGCAGTGTCTCCGTCATCAGCGTTTTCTCCTCACCGAGCGAGAGCTGCGCGCTCAGCGCGGGCGACTCCGGCTCGACGCCCGTGATGCCCGGGCAGCCGGACGGCAGCGTGTCAGTCTGCTCGAGGAGCTTTCCGTTTTCGCTGATGAGCCAATAACCCTCCGGCGTGACGATCCCCGCCGCCGCCGCGCACTCCCGCACCGTGATAACGATGGTGTCGGGCAGAGCGCGGTTGATCGTCGCCTCCTCCACATAGGGCAGCTTTTCAAAAATAGCCTGTGCGGCGCTGTACTTGTTGAGCAGGAAGAGGTTATCCTCGATCTCGATGCCCGAGGCCGCGACGACCTCCTCGCTCGTGTAGCGCGCGTTGCCGCTCACCGTGATGCTCTGCACCTTGAAAAAAACGGTCAGCGCCGCGACGACCGCGCCGGCGATGAGCAGGATGCACAGGAGCTTCGTCAGGAAAGAAAATCTTCCCCGCCGGCGTCTGCGATTCGTGCTGCGATTTCGTGCCATAGCTTTTGTATCCTTTTCGTTTCTATGTAGTCTCCCTGCGGATCTGTGCGCCGAGCGCGGCCAGGTCGCGCTCGATAGCGTCGTATCCGCGATCGATGTGCGTGAGCTCCGTCACGCGGGTCGTGCCCTCGGCGGAAAGCCCCGCGATCACCAGCGCCGCGCCGCCGCGCAGGTCGGTGCACTTGACCGCCGCGCCGTGCAGCGTCCTCACGCCGTTCACCACCGCCACGCGTCCCGCGACGCGGATCTCCGCGCCCATGCGTGAGAGCTCGTCAACGTGTCGGTAGCGGTTTTCAAAAATGTTTTCAACAAAGACCGTGCAGCCCTCGCTCCTGAGCAGCGCCGCCATCAGCACGGGCTGGGCGTCGGTCGGAAAACCCGGGTAAGGCGCAGTACGCACGGGGCGCACGGAGCGCAGCGCTCCGGTCGAGCGCAGGGAAACGGCGTCCGCCTCGCTCCTCACCTCGCAGCCGCTCTCGGCGAGCGAGAGCGCCACGGTGGACACCGCGCGGTAGTCCACGCCGGTGAGCCGGACCTCACCGCCCGCCGCCGCCGCGGCGCAGAGGTAGGTCGCGCAGACGATGCGGTCCCCGATGACGCGGTGCGTGCAGCCGTGCAGCACCGCGCCGCCCTCGACCGTGATGATGGAGCCGCCCGCGCCGTTCACCCGTGCGCCCATGCTCCGCAGCAGCGCCTGAAGATCGACGATCTCCGGCTCGCGGGCCGCGTTGTAGATGACGCTTGTGCCCTCCGCGCCGCAGGCGGCGAGAATGGCGTTCTCCGTCGCGCCGACGCTCGGAATGGCGAGGGTGATGTCCGTGCCGCGAAGGCATTTCGCCTTGCAGCGCAGCTCGCCGTAGCGCTCGGTGATCTCCGCGCCCAGCTCGCGCAGGGCGGCCAGATGCAGGTCAATGGGCCGCGGACCGAGCTCGCAGCCGCCGGGGTAGGACAAGACCGCTTCTCCCTGCCGCGCGAGGATCGCGCCCAGAAAAATGATGGACGAGCGCATTTCGCGCATCAGCTCGTCAGGAATGTCGCAGCGCGCCATCGGCGCAGTGTCCACCTCCAGCGCTGTGCCGTCGCGCCGCACGCGGCAGCCGAGGTGGCGCAGGATGGCGACGGACGCGTCCACGTCGCGCAGACGCGGACAGTTCTCGATGCGGCAGACGTCCCGCGCGAGGATCGTCGCCGCCAGCACGGGCAGGACGCTGTTCTTGCTGCCCTGTATCGTCAGTTCTCCGTGAAGCGGCGCGCCGCCCTCGATGCTCAGATAGCTCATGTGCCGTTCCTCCCTTTCCCGATGGGTCAACAAACTAAGCCATAGTATGCGCCCACGGTGCGCCGTGGTTCCGGCGCGGGAGGAAAAGGGGGTGTACTTTCGCGGTGTTTTATGGTAAAATTCCGAAAAAATCCAAAAGCGAGGTCATATCATGAAGGGAAAAACGATCTGCAAAACGCTTGGGCTCGTACTGCTCGCGCTGCTCATTCTCGTCGTGCTGTACGTCGTCTATGTGTTCGCGAGCTACCACCGCATCGGCGATCAAAGTCTCAGCGTAATGCATTGCAGCAGCAGGGACGCAGTCCCCATGGAGGACGCGGTCGAGACCGGCGCCGTCTACCGCGTTTCGTCCGCGAACGCGGGCTTCGGCGCCTACAGCGCCGACTACAGCTTCTTTATGGACGGCGGCAGGGAGAGCCGCGCCCGCAGCCGGCAGGCGGTCGACGAAAATATGCGCGGCATTGTCGCGTTTGTCGAAGCCCTTTCGCCCGATTTTGCCCTCTTTCAGGAGGTCGACATCGACGGCACGCGCAGCTGGCACATCGACGAGACCGCCTATCTGAGCGACGCCATGACGGGATGCGAATTTGACGAGGTGTTCGCGCAGAACTACGACAGCCCCTATCTTTTCTACCCGCTCATTCAACCCCACGGAGCGAATCAGTCCGGCATCGTGACGCTTTCGCGCCACCCCATCGCTTCCGCCGCGCGGCGGGAGTTGCCGGTGGAGAGCGGCTTTATGAAGCTCCTTGACCTCGACCGCTGCTATTCGGTCAGCCGCATCCCGACGGCGAGCGGCAAGGAGCTTGTCCTCTATAATCTCCACCTCTCTGCCTACACCTCGGACGGCGCCATCGCCACCGAGCAGCTTGAGCTGCTGTGCGCGGATATGCTTGCGGAATACGAGGCGGGCAATTACTGCGTCGCGGGCGGCGACTTCAACAAGGACCTGCTCGGCAATTCGCCGGAGATCTTCGGTGTGGCCGCCGGGGAAAACGACACCTGGGCGCAGCCCATCCCGGAGGGAACGATCCCCGCGGGGCTGACGCTCGTCGCGCCCTTTGATGAGACCGCGCCCACCGCCTCCTGCCGCACGGCGTCCGAGCCGTACAGCATTGAGACGACCTTCCGCCTGACGGTGGACGGCTTCCTCGTGAGCGACAATGTGGAGGTCGTGGACAGCGCCGTGCTGGACGCCGGCTTCCTCTACTCCGACCACAATCCCGTGTGGATGGACTTCAAGCTCAACTGAATATGCTCTGAGCCTGCGGCTTGCGCCGCAGGCTTTTATTTGACAAGCGCCATGACGGTTTCATAGATGCGCTCGGTCGCGTCGCGCACGCCGAGTCGGAGCGAAGCCTCGTGCATCGCCGCGAGCCGCGTTTCGTCGCGCAGCAGCGCGGCGGCCTCCGTAAACAACCGCTTGCCGTCCAGCCCCTCCTCGGGCAGGACAAGCGCCGCGCCGTGCTCGCCGAGCACGGCGGCGTTTTTCTCCTGATGGTGGTTCGTCACATTCGGCGACGGCACGAGGATGGCCGGCACGCCGAGCGCCGTCAGCTCGCTGAGCGTGGACGCGCCCGCGCGGCAGATCACAAGGTCGGCGGCGCGCATGACGTCCGCCATGTCGTAGATATACTCGCGCACGTCGAGCGAGGGATGGTCGCGCAGGTCCACGCCGTACCCGCTCACCCACTCGTGCATTTTCTGCCAGCCGAGCGAGCCGACGGAGTGGACGTGATGGAACGGCTCCTTTGCCGCCTCAAGATAAAGAAGCTCCGCCGTGACGCGGTTCATGTTCCCCGCGCCGAGGCTGCCCCAGAACGAAACGATGAGCGGGCGGCCATCGTTCACGCCGAGCTTTTCCTTGGCCTGCGCCTTCGTCTGCGTGAAGAAGTCGCCGCGCACCGGCGTACCGGTGACGACCACGCGGTCCTTGTGCTTATAATACCGCCGGCAGTCCTCAAAGCCGACAAGAATGCGGTCGCAATGATTTTCGAGCAGTCGGGTCGTCAGCCCCGGAACGGCGTTCGACTCGTGCACCGCCGTCGGAATGCCGCGCGCGTGGCCGTAGCGCACGACGGGATAGCTCGCGTAGCCGCCCGTACCGACAATGAGGTCGGGCTGAAATTCATCGAGAATGGCGTCCGCCTCACGCTTCGCGTGCATCAGATTGCGCACGGAGACGAGGTTATGGCGCAGCTCCTTCGGCCGAAGGGAGCGGTGGAAGGATGAGATGTTGACCGTGCGGAACGGATAGGGCGTATGCGCGATCAGGTCGCGCTCCAGTCCGCGCTCCGCGCCGACGAAGAGGATGCGGGTCTTCGGGTCTCTCTCCCGCAGGAAGCCTGCGAGCGCCAGCGCGGGGTTGACGTGTCCCGCCGTGCCGCCGCAGGTGAAAATAACGTTCATGCCTTCCGTCCCCCTTTCTTCCTCGCGGCGGTCTGTTTTCCGCCGCGGCATATTTTTGAGCTTTTCAGCCTGGCGGCATCTGCCGCGAAACACTCAGCACCACGCCCATCTCCGCGAGCTGGATGGCGAGCGCCGTGCCGCCGAAGCTGAAGAACGGCAGCGAGATGCCGGTGTTCGGCACAAGATTCGTCACGACCGCGATGTTTAAGAAAACCTGTAAGGCGATCTGCGTGGTAATGCCCACGACAAGAAGGCTGCCGAAGCGGTCGCGCGCGTGGAGCGCGATCCAGTAGCCGCGGATGATGAGCAGCGCGAAGATGGCCATGATGAGCGTCGCGCCGATCAGGCCCAGCTCCTCGCAGATGATGGAGAAAATACAGTCGTTGTGTTCCTCGGGCAGGAAGAGGAACTTCTGCCGGCTCTTGCCGAGACCGAGACCGAGGAGACCTCCCGAGCCGATGGCGATGAGGCTCTGGCGCGTCTGATAGCCCGTGCCCGTCTTAAAGGCGTCGTTGAGCGGGTCGAGCCAGATGGCGATGCGCGAGGAGTTGTAGGTGATCAGGCCCGAGAGGAACGCATACGCCACCGCCGCGATACCGCCGATGCCGATGCCGACCCAGTAGCCGCGGATGCCGCCGACGAACATCATCGCCGCACCGATGCCGAGAATGAGCACGGTGCCGGAAAGATGCGGCTCGAAGTACATCAGCACCGCAATGAGGGCAAGGATAAAGCCGTAGGGCAGGATACCGTAGCGGAGCGTTCTCATTTTGTCCTTCTTTTTGGAGATGCTGTCGGCAAAATAAAGGATGACGCCAAGCTTGGCGATCTCCGACGGCTGAAACCGCATCGTGGTGCCCGGGATACCGAGCCAGCGCGTCGCGCCGTGGCTCGTGATACCGACGCCGGGAATGATGACCGCAACGAGCAGAGCGATGGAAATGCCCAGCGCGATCTTGGCCACGCCGCGGAAGCGCGCGTAGTTGATGCGCCCGATGACGACCATGGCGGCAAGGCCGAGCGTGGCAAAGGCCGCCTGCCGCTTAAAGTAGTACAGCGGGTCGCCCGACTCATAATAGGCAGAGGGGAAGCTCGCCGAGAGGAGCATGATGAGCCCCACGCCGGTGAGCAGCAGCACAAGCAGGAGGAACGGCACATCGATGGGTCCGCGGCCCGCCTCCTTCGCGGCAGCCTCCATGCGCTTCATGTGCTCGCGCTGCTCGCGCCGCAGCTCGCGCTCCTCCTTCGTCATACCGGTTCACCTCCCCCGATCGTTTTTTGAAATGTGCCTTAGAAGTGGTATCTTCCGATCACGCCCCAGAGCGCCAGCATACAGAACACGGCGGAGACGAGCGTGAAGATGGTCACGAGCTTGACCTCGCTCCAGCCGCACAGCTCAAAGTGATGGTGCAGCGGCGCCATCTTGAAAATGCGCTTGCCGTGCGTCGCCTTAAAGTAGGCGACCTGAATGATGTCCGAGAGCGTCTCGCAGATGTAGACGATGCCGACGAGCAGCAGCACGAGCGGCATATCGTAGGCGAACGCCAGTCCCGCCACCGCGCCGCCGAGAAAGAGCGAGCCGGTGTCGCCCATGAATACCTTGGCGGGATGGAAGTTATAGACGAGAAAGCCGATCAGTCCGCCGACCATTGCCGCGGCAAAAACGCCGAGGTCATTCTCATAGCCCCACCACGAGCCGACCACCGCGAAAAACAGCGCCACCGGCACCGTCACGCTGCCGGCCAGACCGTCGATGCCGTCCGTGATGTTGACGGCGTTGACCGTGCCGACGATGACAAAGGCGGCGAAGATCATATAAACGATCCACGGCAGGATGACATAGGTATTGGCGAACGGAACGTAGAGGTTCGGCGTCAGCATCCCCTCATAGCGCATCAGGCAGAGAAACACCACCGCCGCGGCAAGCTGGAGGGCAAACTTCTGGATCGCCGTCAGGCCGAGATTTCGGTGCATTTTCACCTTCTGAAAATCGTCAAGAAAGCCGATCAGGCCGAACACGGCGGCAAAGGCAAACACATAGAGGTGCGCAAAGCTGCCCGCGCGCATGGCGTCCCAGCCGAACACGAGAATGGTGACGAGGATGCCGAAAATGAACATCAGTCCGCCCATCGTCGGCGTGCCGGACTTGCCGGCGTGCCAGGTCGGGCCGTCCTCGCGGATGCTCTGTCCCGCCTTGAGCCTGCGCAGCTCGGGGAGCAGAAAGCGTCCGGTGACAAGCGTGATGAGAAAGCTCACAATGCAGGCAGCGATCAGTTTCATAGCGTATTCCTTCCGCCGCGCAGAGCGCGGCTCTTTCGTTTTTTATTGGCTCAGATGCTCGCGCACCACCTGCCGCTCGTCGAGCGGCAGCGTCTCGGCGCCGACCACCTGATAGGTCTCGTGTCCCTTGCCCGCGAGCACCACCACGTCGCCGGTGCGGGCGTGGTCGAGCGCGTAGGCGATGGCCTCGCGGCGGCTTTCCAGCACGGCAAACGGCGTCGCGCTGTCCGCCATGCCGGCGAGGATCTCGTGCAGAATGGCGTAGGGGTTTTCCGTGCGGGGATTATCCGAGGTGACGATCACCTCGTCCGCGAGCCGCGCAGCGATGCGCCCCATTTCGGCGCGCTTCGTCCGGTCGCGGTCGCCGCCGCAGCCGAACACGACGAGCACGCGCGCGTCGGCAAAGCCGCAGACGGTCGAGAGAATATTTTTCAGCCCGTCGGGCGTGTGTGCATAATCAATGAGCACGGTGTAGTCCGTGTCCGTCGGCACCACCTCCGCCCTGCCGCGCACGCCCTGACAGAGTGAGAGGGCCTGCGCCGCGTCCTCGATCGGAATGCCGAGGGCCTGTGCCGCGGCGAGCGCGGCGAGCGCGTTGTAGAGCGAGAACGCCCCGGGAATGTACAGCGTCACGGGGACGTGCTCGCTGTCGCTGCACGCGGTGAAGCTCACGCGGTCGGCGCAGTAATGCGCGTCCCAGCCGACGAGATCGTTTGCAAGTCCCTGCCCGAAGCGTGTGACCGGACAGGTCACATTTTCGAGCAGCCGCGGCGTCCACGGATCGTCGCCGTTGACGGCGGCGGCGCGGCATTGGCGGAACAGACGCGCCTTGGCGTCGCAGTAGGCTTCCATTGTACCATGGTAGTCAAGATGGTCCTGCGTGAGATTGGTGAACACGCCGAGCGCGAAGTCGATCGCGCCGGCACGCCTTTGCACGAGCGCGTGGGAGGAGACCTCCATCACCACATGGGTGCAGCCCGCGTCCGCCATTTCGCGCAGCAGACGCTGGAGCGTCAGCGCGTCGGGCGTGGTGCGCTCAGCGGGCAGAACGGCGTCGCCGATCATGTTCTGATTGGTCCCGATCAGACCGACCTTTGCGCCCAGGCAGCGCTCAAGGAGCTGCTTGAGAAGATACGTTGTGGTCGTCTTGCCGTTCGTGCCGGTCACGCCGACCACTGTCATGCGTCCCGCCGGCTCGCCGTACCATCTCGCGGCGAGCTTTGCCGCCGCCTCGTGCGCGTCGGGGACCAGCACGCAGGGCACGCCTTCGGCCGCGTGCTCGGTCACGACGCAGACCGCGCCGCGCGCGGCGGCCTCCTTTGCGTAGTCTGCGCCGTCCTCCCGCGCGCCATGCAGGGCGAGGAAAAGGCTTCCCTCTCCCACCGTGCGGGAATCGAGGGTGAGGTCATGTATCTCCGTCCGCGCGTCCGCGCGGAGGAGTCGGAAGTGATCGAGGGCGCTCAAAAGCTCGCCGAGCTTCGTAGGCGCGTCGTCCTTTCTCCGTCAAATCTTGCTCTCTTTTGCGGTTTTTAATCCGTCACCGAGCTGTCGCTGAACTGGACGCGCACCACCGTGCCCGCCGCGACCTCCGTGCCCGGCGTCTCCGACTGGGAGATGGCGCGCACGCTCGCGGAGCTGCCGCCGGTCGCGCCGGAGACGGACATGATAAGCCCCGCGTCGGTGAGCTTGCGGTTGGCTGCCGCGGCGCTGTCGCCCACGACGTTCGGCACGATGCACAGCTCCGTGGATTTCTCCGCGCCGAGATAGAGGATGATCTCCGCGTTGTTCGGCACGATCGCGCCGCCGAGCGGCGTCTGGTCGGTGACGGTCTCGCCGTCGCCGACGGTGCGGCAGGAGAAGCCCTCCTCCTTGAGCTTTGCCGCCGCCTCGTCGCGCTTGAGCCCGACGACGTTCGGCACGGTATGATCCGCGCCGACGAGTTCATCGGCGCTGTAGGTCGGCTCGATGCCGAGGTAGGGCAGTATCTCCGCCATGATGCTCGACGCCACGGGCGCGGCCATGTTGCCGCCGGAGCGGTAGGTGCCGGTGTCGTTGCTGGCGCTGCTGAGGGTGAGGAGCATCATGATCTGCGGGTCGTCCGCCGGCGCGCAGCAGGTGAACGAAACGGTGACGCTCCCGTCGATCTGGTCGGCGGTGCCGGTCTTGCCGCCGATGCGGTAGCCCGCGACCTTGCCGTTCTTGCCCGTGCCGTGCTCGACCTCGTACTCCATGATCTCGCGCACGGTCTTGGAGGTATCCTCGGAAATGACCTGCCGCAGCGGGGTGGTGTCGTGGCGGTACTTGACGTTGCCGCTCTGGTCGAGCACCTCGGAGACGATGTAGGGCGTGCGGAGGTAGCCGCCGTTGACGCAGGCCGCCTGCGCGTTGATGAGCGAAAGCGGCGTAACGTTGAAGTTCTGACCGAAGGCGTAGCACGCCAGCGCCAGCGTGGAGTATTCGATCTCCTTGTTGACAAAGCCGCTCGCCTCGCCCGTGGTGTCCACGCCGGTCTTTCCGGTGAGGCCGAAGGCCTTCATGTAATTGTAAAAGGTCGTGTTGCCGAGGCGCAGGCCGATGTTGATGAACGCGGGGTTGCAGGAATTGGCGAACGCCGTGATGAGGTCCTGATGACCGTGACCGGGCGCGCGCTTGGAGCAGTTGATCTTCGCGCCCTCGATGACGACATAGCCCGGGCAGTTGAAGGTGTCGGACATTTTGACCTTATTCTCCTCCAGCGCCATGGCGAGGGTGAGGATCTTGAAGGTCGAGCCGGGCTGGAAGGTGTCGTTGATGGCCTTGTTGCGCCATTGCATATTTTGCAGCGTGTCGGCCGCCGCGGCGAGCTCCTCGTCGGTCATGCCGGCGGCAAGCATCTCCTTGTTGTAGATGCTCGCGGGGGCGTTGAGGTCGTAGGTCGGCAGCGACGCCATCGCGAGGATGCCGCCGGTGTTGACGTCCATGACGATGCCGGTCGCGCCCACGCCCGTGCCGTAGCGGCTCTCGAGCTCCTCAAGGCCCTTTTCGAGGTAATACTGCACCGTCTTATCGAGGGTCGTCACCAGACTGTCGCCGTTCTCGGCGTCGAAATACTGCTCATACTGATAGAGCAGCGCGTTGCCGTTGGCGTCGCGCGCGGAGACGACCATGCCCTTTTCGCCGGTCAGCTCCTCGTCATACACGGCCTCAAGACCGTAAGCGCCGCCGTTGGCGTTGACAAAGCCGATGACGTGCGCGGCGAGCGAGGAATAGGGGTAGTAGCGCTTGGAGGTCGGCTCCAGAAAAACGCCTTTGATGCCGTTGTCGCTGATAAACACGCGGACTTTGTCCGCCGTCTCCTGCTCGACCTTCTTCTTGATGACCTTGTACTGCGAGGCGGTGTCCTTCATATCGTCGAGGATGCCGCTCGGGTCCACGCCGAGGATCTCGCCGAGGCCGTTTGCGATCAGATCTTGATCCTGCTCGTTTTTGGCGACGTCGAGAGGCGAGACGCAGACGTTCTCCGCCGTGGAGGAGAGGGCGAGGATGTCACCGTTTTTATCGTAGATGGTGCCGCGGCTCGCCTCCACGGTCGTGCGCAGCGTCTGCTGGCGCACGGCGAGCGTCTTGAGCTCGTCGTGCTGCTTGATCTGCAGCTTGTAGAGCTGGGCAAAGAGCAGCAGAAACGTGCCGATGCCCAGCAGCGCCAGCAGCAGAAGCGTCCGCTGCTGGATGATGCGGTTGGCGCGGCGCGCGCTGTCCGGTTTTCTTTTCGGGGGTGTCGGCACGGTCTTTCCTCCTCATACGGCAAGGGGCATAATGGCAAAACAAGGAGTAAGGAAGCTCCTTACTCCTTATGTATAGGCTTCGCTCAACTGAAATATTCCACCACGCTGAAAACGCCCTGCCCCAGCGAGGTGAACACGCGGCTGAGCACGCTGACGTTCTGTGCTTCGCAAAGCTCCACGCTGTCCGGCGCGGAAAGGTCGATGTAATTGATCTGCGAGGAGCTGGGCTTGTTCATGCCCGCGGCGACAGCCGCCGCCTTGACCGTTTCGAGATCAAAGGTGCGCTCATACTGCGTGAGCAGCGCGACGTGCTCGGCGTCGAGCGTCTTGAGCTCCTTCTGCATCGAGACCACGTCGGCGGAAATGCTCGTGAGCTGCGCGTAGCTCATCAGCACAACCACAACCATCGCGGCCAGCGCGGCAAAGCCGAGCGCCAGCACGCCGGAGACTCTCTGCCGCTCGCGCACGCGCGGACGGACGGCCTTCTTCTCCTGCCTGCGCGGCGGGCGGATGAACTCCTCGCGCGGCTGCTCCCGCTGCTCGCTCTCGCGGCGCGGCGCACGCCGCTCGGCGTAGCGCTCATCGTAGGCGAGATTGCCGACCACACGTCCGCCGCGGTAGCTATTCGGTTGTCTGCGGCTCGTGCGTGCCATGGCGCTCTCCTTCGTGAAAGATTTGCTTTCTCAGCATTTTTCCGCCACACGCAGCTTGGCGCTGCGGGCGCGGGGATTTTCGTTCAGCTCCTCCTCGCCCGAGACGATGGGCTTGCGGGTGATGAGCTTCATTTTGGGCTTCTTGCCGCACACGCACACCGGAAACTCCGGCGGACAGGTGCAGCCCGTGGCGAGCGCTTGCAGCTCGCGCTTGACGATGCGGTCCTCGAGCGAATGGAACGTAATGACCGCGAGCCGCCCGCCCGGCTTGAGATTCTTCTCGGCGGCGCGGAGCATCGGCGGAAGCTCGCCGAGCTCGTCGTTGACCGCGATGCGGATGGCCTGAAAGCTCCGCTTGGCGGGATGCTGCTTTTCGCGCAGCGCCGCGGCGGGCATCGCCGAGCGGATGAGATCTGCCAGCTCCAGCGTGGTTTCGATGGGCTTTTCCGTGCGGTACGCACAGATCTTCTTTGCGATGGCGGGCGCGTAGCGCTCCTCGCCGTATTCATAGAGGATGCGTTTGAGCTCCTCATAGCTGACGGTATTGACCAGCTCGCGCGCGGTGTAGCTCGCGCTCTCGTCCATGCGCATATCGAGCGGCGCGTCCTGCTTATAGGAAAAGCCGCGGGCGGCATCGTCGAGCTGCGGCGAGGAAACGCCGAGGTCAAAGAGCATCCCGTCCACGCCGCGGACGCCCAGCTCACGCAGCACGTCGTCGAGCGCGCTGAAGTTGGAGTGTACCAGCGTCACGCGATCCATATAGTCCGCGAGCCGCCGCTGCGCCGCCTCGATGGCGGTCTCGTCGCGGTCGAGGGCAATGAGCCGTCCTCCCGCCGTCAGGCGGCGGACGATCTCCAGCGAGTGGCCCGCGCGGCCCAGCGTCCCGTCGAGGTAAACGCCGTCCGGCCGGATGGCGAGCGCGTCCAGACATTCGTGCAGCAGCACCGGTTTGTGGCCGTAGTTGATCTCGTCCATCTCAGAAGCCCAGCTCCTCCATCACGGCGGCGAGGTTCTCGGGGTTGAGCTCCTCGGCCTCCAGCGCAGCCCAGCGCTCCGCGTTCCAGATCTCGGCGCGGTTCGATACGCCGATGATGACCACGTCCTTGTCCAGCCCCGCGTAGGCGCGCAGCTTCTGCGGCAGCAGGATGCGGCCCTGGCTGTCCGGCTCGCACTTGGCGGCATTGGCGAACAGCGGACGCATGGCCTTGGTCTTGGTGTAGGGCAGGCTCTCGAACTTCTCGGTGAACTTCGCCCAACTCGCGTCGGAATAGACGCTCAGGCAGGAGTCCATGCCCATGGTGACATAAAAGGTCTCGCCCAGCTCCTCACGGAGCTTCGCGGGGATGAACACTCTGCCCTTGGCGTCGATGCTGTGCTGATACTGGCCGGTCAAAGCGCTTCCCCCTTTCGGCGATCCTTGAAGCTGCTGTGAAGAGGGCAAAGCAGCGGCTCCCTCTTTTTTCGGGGAAGTCGCTCGGCTCCACTCTCCTGCACTTTTGGGTCAGCGGCACCACTTTTGTACACTTGGCACCACTTTCCCCCACTTCGTATTTTGAGTATACATAAAACGCTTTTGAAATGCAAGCAGAAATTTTCTTTGTTTTCAGGGCTTTCACGCCCTTTTCTGCCAAATTCTTCCAGCGTTTTTCGCCGGAACTCAAACGCACGTTTTATTGTCGAAAGGGCACGAAAAAACGCGCCACAATATCTTGTGGCGCGTTTTACCTTCATCGCAAAATATGTTCAAATTAAAAAACGCTCGAAAAGCCTTTGTCAGATGTAACGAATTTTACTTGTCCTCTTTGTCGTTTTTCTCCAAAGACTTGTTCAGCTCCTCGCGGCGGCGCTGCATCTGCTCGTTGGACGCGGCGCGGAAGCGCACGCGCGTCTGCTTGACCTCGTCGAGCGCCATCTGGACCGCCTCCTCCGTGCGGCGCAGAACGTCCTCGGAGTAGTCGTTCGCCACGCGGTACATCTCACGCGAGCGCTCCTCGGCGCGGGTGACGATGTCGTGGCCCTTGGCGCGCGCGGCGGTGAGCACCTCGCTCTCAGAGACCTTGCTCTTGGCCTCGAATTCCGCCTTCTGCATCATGCGCTCGACGTCGCGCTTGGCAGCCTCCACATACTCGTCGCGGGCGCGGACAAGCTCCTGCGCGCGCTTGAGCTCCACCGGCATCTGCGCGCGGATCTCGTCGAGCAGGTCGAGCGCCTCGTCGCGGTTGAGCACGCACTTGTCGTTCGACAGCGGCGCGTTCTTCGCCTCGTCGATCATCTCATACAGCATATCCAGCAGCTTCTGTACATTCTCTTCAGCCATCGTTATCCCCTATCCTTTCCTCTTATCCGAGCCGCGGCCGCAGCCGGCAAATACTTCTCGAGCGGCTGATGATACTTCACCATCTCGCGCGCCATGGTCGATGAAATGTGCTGGTGCGCGGGCTCAGCGCACAAAAGCACCGTGTCGAGCGCGCCGCCGGACACATCCTTATAAATGAGCGAGAGCTGATACTCCGCATCGAAATCCATACTGTTCCGCGCGCCGCGCACGAGAAAGCGCGCGTCCTTCTGCGCGGCAAAGTCCGTCAGCAGCCCGTTCCACAGCGCCGCCTCGACGTTGCCGAGCGGTGCGACGCTCACGCGCATCAGCTCCAGTTTCTCCTCGTCCGTGAACATCGGGTGCGTCTTTTCGCCGTTTGGCACGATGGCGACGTACACGCGGTCAAAGAGCTGCGCCGCGCGCTCGATGATATCCATGTGGCCGAGCGTCACGGGGTCGAAGCTGCCGGGAAACACGGCGATGCGTTCCTCTCTCATGTCGTCTCCTCCCCATCGCGGCGGTAAAGCGTGACCTTGATCCTGCCGTAGCGGTACTCGCGCGCGACGCGGTAGGGCGCGCTGAGCTTGGGCAGCTCCTTTTCCGCCGGACTCTCCGCGATCATTATACCATCGGGCGCAAGAATGTCAAACCGCGCGATGTGCGCGACGGCGCGCTCGAGCAGATCGTCCGCGTAGGGCGGGTCGAGGAAAATGAGGTCGAATTTCTCACGCAGGGCATTGAGATAGGCCATCGAGTCGCCGCAGACGACCTGCGCGCCGTCCTCCAGCCGCGTGAGCGCCAGATTCTCACGGATGAGCTTCACCGCGTCGGTGCGCCGGTCCACGAACACGGCGCGCTGCGCGCCGCGCGAAAGCGCCTCGATGCCGAGCTGTCCCGTCCCCGCGAAGAGGTCGAGCACGCGCGCGCCCTCCACCTCGAACTGGATGGCGGAGAAAATGCCCTCCTTGACCTTGTCGGTGGTCGGGCGGGTATCATAACCCTTTAATTCATTCAGCCGGCGCCCGCGCGCCGAGCCGGTGATGACTCTCATACCGTTTTCCGTTCCTTCTTTCGGTTTCTTTTTACATCCTACAAAAAAGCGGCGCACATTGCAAGTGGTCACGCAAAAATATTTTTCCGCATTCGCTTCCCGCTTTTTCGGATAGCTTTGTCGAAATTGCTCAAAATGAAAGTTTTCCTGCGCCTGGTCTTGCAAAATATGTTCAGATGCGGTAAAATGTAAAAAACTCTTATAAATCGCATCTATAAGCTGCCGTTTATAGGAGAAATTTTAGGAGAGAGTGTATATTATGGAAAAGAAAAAACTCAGTCTGCCGGCACAGATCTTCATTGCTCTGCTGCTCGGTATCGTGGTCGGCCTTGCCTTCTACTTTATGGGTAAGCCCGAGATCACGACCAACTACCTCAAGCCCTTCGGCACCATCTTCGTCAACCTCCTCAAGTTCATCGTTGTTCCCGTTGTCCTGCTGTCCATGATCGACGGCATCGTCTCCATGGGCGACATGAAGAAGGTCGGCTCCGTCGGCTGGAAGACCGTGGCGTACTTCCTCGTCACCACTGCCATCGCCTGCGTGATCGGCCTTGTGTTCGCCAACATCTTCAACAACGCCGGCCTCTTCCCCACCCTCCAGCTCGTTGACGGCCAGGTCTGGGAGAAGGCCACCAGCGCCAACTTCATGGATACCCTCATCGGCATCTTCCCCAGTAACCTCTGGGAGTCCTTCCGCACCTCCAATATGCTTCAGGTCATCGTCATCGCCATTCTTCTCGGCGGCGGCATCCTCACGGCAGGAGAAAAGGGCAAGCTCGCGCAGGATATGGTCACCTCCCTCTACGCGGTCATCGAGCGCGTGATGGCCTTCATCATTTCTCTCAGCCCCATCGGCGTGTTCACCATGATGGCTTGGGTCGTTGCCACGCAGGGTCCCGAGATCCTCGGCTCCCTCGGCATCGTCCTCGGCTGCGCCTACCTTGGCTACATCGTCCACGCGGTCCTCTGCTACTCCGTCTCCGCCAAGGCGTTCGCGGGCATCAATCCCATCACCTTCTTCAAGAAGGCGTCCCCGGCGATGATCTTCGCCTTCACCTCCACCTCCTCCGCCGCGACCATCCCGCTGAGCATGGAGTGCTCCGAGGACCTCGGCGCGGAGAATGATATTTCCTCCTTCGTCATCCCCCTCGGTGCGACCATCAACATGGACGGCACCGCCATCTACCAGTGCGTCGCCACCATTTTCCTCGCCACCTGCTGCGGCATGACGCTGACCCTCGGCCAGATGGTCACCATCGTTGTCACCGCGACCCTCGCCTCCATCGGCACCGCCGGCACGCCCGGCGCAGGCATGATCATGCTCGCCATGGTGCTTCAAGCGATGAACATTCCCGTCGATATGATCATGATCATCTACGGCGTGGACCGTCTGTTCGACATGGGCCGCACCTGCCTGAACATCACCGGCGACATTTCCTGCGCGCTCTGCGTCACCAAGTGGGAGAGCAAGAAGACCGCCGTCAAGTAAGGCAAGCACCCTCGCTTTTGAACGCATACCAAAAGAAGTGCTGTTTCCCGCGGGAAGCAGCACTTCTTTCTTGCTTTTTTCGGAGTGTGAGCATACAATGGGCGGTGCTCCATCACAGGAAACGGAGGAACGACGCCATGAACCGGAAACGCGGCTATCTTTATATTCTGCTCGCCGCCATGATCTACTCCACCACCGAGGTCGCGCTCAAGGGGCTCGGCGGCGTCTTCGCGCCCATGCAGATCACGGTCGAGCGCGTGCTCATCGGCGCGCTCTTTCTGCTGCCCTTCGCCCTGCGCAGCCTGCGGCGGAACGCCATTCGCCTCACCCGCTCCGACTGGGGCTACTTTGCCCTGCTTGGCTTTCTGACGGTCACGCTGCACATGTCGCTGCTCCAGATGGCCGTGCTGCACATGGACGCCTCGGCGACCTCCATCATCTACTCCGGCAACCCCGTCTTTGCCCTCGCCGCCGCGCACCTGATCCTGCACGAGCCGCTGAAACGGAACCACCTCATTGCCATCGGCGTCGAGCTGATCGGCATCCTCTTCATTCTCAACCCCGCGAAGCTCGAGGTCAGTCCGCGCGGCTTCGCGGAGATCCTCACGGCGACCGTTCTCTTCGCCATGTACGGCACACTCTGCAAGCTGCGCATCCCGCGGCTCGGCGGACTGGTCATCACGACCTTCAACATGGTCCTCGGCGGACTGGAGCTGCTCGCGCTCCTGCTGCTCGGTCACATCCCCGCCGTCGGCGCGCTCTACCGCAGTCTCGGGCTGGACATTTTCGCCGACGTGCCGTTCTTCACCGGCTTCACGCTCAGGTCCGCGCTGCTGCTGTGCTACGTCGGCGTCTTCTGCGCCGCCATCGGCTTTCTGCTCACCGCCAAGATCACGGAATACACCTCCGCGACCGAGGCCTCCTTCGTCTATCTGATCAAGCCCGTTCTGGCAACGCTTCTGGCGGTGGTCTGCTTCCGCGAGACCATCAGCGTCAACCGCATGATCGGCCTCGTCTTTTTCCTCGCCGCTTCGCTGTGCGTCAGCGTGCCCGTGCTGCGCGAGATGCGGCGGGACGCTGTTGCGGCGCAGCCGCCGCGGTAAGCCCATTTTCACGCAAAAAAGCTCCGGCCGTTTTCACGGTCGGAGCTTTTTCATCCGGTCTCAGAAATCAACGGTGCCGTCAAGGACCTTGAGGTCATAAGGCTCAAAGACGACCCTGCGGTACTTCTCCACGTCGAGCGGCACATTCGTCCAGTCGGAGTGCAGGTCGCCGTTCTGCTTGATGAGAATGTCGTAGAGAATATCGTAGGTCACGCCGTCCTCGCCGGTCTCCACGATGGTGGAATAGGGCAGGGTCTTATGGTAGGTCATGTGCAGGCCCTTGTACTCGAAATGGAAGCCGTTGCGCATCCGGCAGCCATCGAGTCCCTTATAGGTGAACTGCTTTTTGAGGTCCTGCAAAATTTTGTCGTGCTCCTCCTCATAGAGGTTCTCGGGCGTGGTCTCGGTGTAGTCGTAACGGAACTGGATGGGAATATTGTACTTCCGCCAGCGCTCGACATACTCCGTGAGCTTGTCCGCGGGATAGTTCTTGTAGAGCACGCAGTTGATGCGCTTGGGCGTGGCGATAGCGGCCACGACCTCGTCGGGCGATTCCTCGACGTAGCGCTGCAGATGGCGCGAAACGTTGATGCAGGTGATCTTGTCCGCGTTGCGGCGGGTGAAGTCGATCATCTCCTCCGCGCTGCAGCCGGGCTGCACGGGGAACGTGGTGTTGATATACACCTTGTGCGTCCCGGGGATCGCGTCGAGCATCCGCTGCAGGTCGCCCAGCTGGGCGAAGGGCTCACCGCCGGTGAAAACGAAGTCGCACTCCGGCGTGATGGCGTCCATCACGGCAATGGACCTCAGAATCGCCTCGACGCTGAAGCCGGTGCAGTCGGCATATTCCTTTTTATTGATACAGAAAGGGCAGTGGTTGCGGCAGTCATACGGCACAAAAATGGTGACCGTCGCCCCGCCCGACCTCGTTTTGTAGGGGTGGCTCATAGCAGTCGTGTCCGTCCTATTGCAAAATTCGATAAATAGTTTACTCCTGTAAACGAGAAAATGCAAGGGAGAAAACGCGGAAAAAGCGGTTTTTGCCTATTTTCTTTCCTTTTCCTCCCGCAGCAGACCGCGAACGTAGGCGAACGCGGCGTCCTCGCCCTCGTCGCGGAGCACGCGCAGCATCGCCTCGATGGCGTCGCTCGTCTCGGGGTGGATGAGGATATGGCTCTTCGAGCGGATATAGTAGTCATACGGCGCGGCGTCGGTGTACTTGTCCTTGAGGTAGGTCCTGCACGCCGCGATGCGGTCGCAGAACATCTCGGCGACGTAGCGCAGCGGCATTTTGCACCCGCCCATGTATGGCTTTCCGTCCTCCCCGATGCAGTAGTCGATCCAATACTCGAAGTGATGGCGGTTGCGTCCCTTGTGGTGCAGCCAGGCAAGGCTCACGCCGTTCTGCTTGCGCTCGGCGTCGTTCGGACTGCGGTAGCCCTGGTAATATTTCGCGCCGCGCCAGAACTCGCAGGGCGCGTACTTGCTCAGGTCGTGCAGCAGTCCCTGCCGGTAAAGGCCGAGACGAAAGCAGTATCTGCACACCAGGTGCCGATGATGCGTGATGGTCTTGAAATGTGCCAAAGGCTGCATGGCGGCTCCTCCCGCGGGCAAAAGATAAGAATGAACCTATTGTAGCACATCCTGCGGAAATGGCAAAGCGTATTTTTTGCGGATTTCCGCACATGATACCCTTCAGACGCGCGGCGGCATGACCTTGCCTTGCCGCTCGTTTGAAAGGAGGAGGGGCTCTCGCCCCTCCTCCGGTGGTTTCCGCCGCGCCCGCTTGTTTTTTCTCCGCCGCCGTGGTACGATAGCCGCGAGAAAGCAGGGAGGGACCGACATGGAAAAGCAGCCGCAGCTCCACACCATCGCGCCGGTATACGACGAAAACAGCAGAATCTTGATCCTCGGCTCCTTTCCCTCGGTGAAGTCGCGCGAGGCGGCGTTTTTCTACGGCCATCCGCAAAACCGCTTCTGGCGTGTGCTCGCCGCCGTGCTCGGCGAGGAGGCGCCGCAGACGGCGGCGGAAAAGAAGTCCCTGCTCCTGCGCCATGGCGTCGCGCTGTGGGACGTCATCGCCTCCTGCGACATCGCCGGCTCGTCCGACGCGAGCATCACGAACGTGGTGCCGAACGACCTCTCGCGCATTCTGGACGCCGCGCCGGTCCGCCGCATCTTCTGCAACGGCGGCACGGCCTACCGCTTTTACCGCCGGTACGACGAGGCCGTATGGGGAAAGGCGGAGGCTCTGCCCTCCACCAGTCCCGCCAACGCGCGCTCGTCCGTGCAGGCGCTCACGGAGCGCTGGCGCGCGGCGCTCGCGCCGTGGCTTTGACGGCTCCGAGCCGGTGAAAAATGTCACTTTAACTTGTTAACAACCCGTTGCTTTTCCCCTTTCCGCGTCGTATAATGCCCCAATAACAGCAAGAAAAACGGAGGCAAAAGCCATGCAGGCAAGGGGAATTTTTCTGACCGTTCTGTCCGCGGTCCTCTACGGTCTGAACCCGCTCTTTTCCAAAACCATCAACGTCGGCGGCTGCAATTCGCTCACGCAGACCTTCGCCCGTCTTGCCGCCGGCATCGTGATCTTTTTCATTCTTCTTGTATGCAGCGGAAACGGCAGCGTGCGCGAAAAGCTGCGCCTGAGCCGGCAGGAGCTCAAGGATATTCTGATCTGCTGCATCGGCTACGGGCTCATCGGTCCGCTGCTCTTCGCGTCCTATAACTACCTCGCCTCGGGCCTTGCCACCACGCTGCACTTCGTCTATCCCGTGCTGGTGGTCGTCGCCTGCATCGCCTTTCGCTACGAAAGGGCGAACCGCCGCAAGCTCGTCTGCTGCGCGCTGTGCTTTGTCGGCATTCTGTGCTTCTACACCCCCGGCGGCGATGTGAGCGCCTACGGCGTATTCCTCGCGCTCGCCTCTGGCGTGGCGTGGGCATACTACATCGTGCATCTCAACTCCAGCGGGCTGGTGACGATGGCGCCGTTCAAGCTCGCCTTCTGGCTGTGCGTCTTTTCCGCCGTGCTCGTCGGCGGCATCACGCTCGCGATGGGCGAATTCGTCTGGCCCTCCACCGCCTTCACGCGCGGCGCGCTCGCGCTCTACTGCTGCGTGTCCACCGCGGCGTCGCTGCTGTTCCAGCTCGGCAACCGCTTCATCGGTGCGCAGAGCGCGTCCATGCTCTCGACCTTTGAGCCGCTCACGAGCGTGGTCATCGGCATCCTCGTCTACCACGAGGTGCTGACCGTGCGGCTGGGCATCGGCATTTTCTGCATCCTGCTGGCGGTCTTTCTGCTGGCCAAGGCCGACGGAACGGCCAAGGAAGAAACGAAAAGCGAGGCGTGACACGCCTCGCTTCAGTCTGTCGAAAAAGTCCAGCAAATACTGGGCTTTTTCTGATAGATATGGTAGAATGGGAAAGGGTGATGAAAGATGCTGGAACGCGGGAAAATGGATCGAGACATGGTGGAGTTTGTGGTCATAGACCAACTGGTGCCGAAGGAGCATTTGCTGCGAAAGATAGATGCAGCGGTGGACTTCACACAGCTGTATGAAATGGTGGAGCCGCTCTATTGTGAGGATAATGGGCGCCCCAGCATCGATCCGGTGGTGTTGTTCAAGATGGTGCTGATCCAGCATCTGTACGGCCTTCCCTCGCTGCGGCGGACAGCGGAAGAAGTCAGCGCAAACAATTGCTATCGCTGGTTTCTCGGTTATCCCTTGCAGGAGGAAACGCCGCATTTTTCCACGGTGAGCTATAACTTCCGGCATCGGTTCACCGAAGAGACCGTGGATCGGGTATTTGCGTGGATTTTGGATGAGGTAGCCAAGGCAGGCTATCTGTCTCCCAAGGCCGTCTTCATTGACGGTACTCACATCAAGGCCAACGCCAACACGAAGAAGCAGATGAAGGAACAGATCCCAGCAGCTGCCAGGCACTATGCAAAAGAATTGATGGAAGAGGTCAACGCAGATAGAGAAGCGCATGGCAAGAAGCCCTTTGATGATGACAACGATCCTCCGGCCTCTCCCTGGAAGCACAAAGACAACACCTCTAAGAAGAAGCTGGCCCGCAGGAAGAAGCAAGGCTTTCGTACTGTAACCAAAAGCACGACAGATCCGGACTGCGGCTTATTCGTAAAGGGCGAGCACAAGCGGCAGTTCGCCTATGAGGCGCATACCGTCTGCGACAAGAACGGTTTCGTGCTGGAAACAGTGGTAACTCCCGGCAATGTTCATGACAGCGTGGCCTTTGATGAAGTTTACGACAAAGTAACGGAAAATTTTCCAC
>OIXA01002279.1_pt1 | contig 22468 bp, 15 predicted proteins | sample 1587721 | NCBI WGS metagenome assembly OIXA01 (sample SAMEA3888900, study PRJEB22519) | human gut metagenome | biome: human gut; feature: human-associated habitat; material: faeces | place: Denmark | collected 2013
TATTTATACGTATTAGACTATGATAAACATATAAAAGAAACGATTGACTGATCCAATGTCATTAAGTTAAGCACTATTGATAATTGGTAATCTCTATAGACAACAGTAAAACCAGGAATAGAACTGTCTTCTATCAGATAGCTATTCCTGGTTTTTGGCTTTTGCTGATTTTTCGAACAATTTCAGGCATGACAAAAATATCTCTACAATAGAGATTGTATTTTCTGCCATTTTGTTTTACTTTAATAGCGGAGCTAATCTCCACTATGCCGCATAGTATGAAGGTGTCTTGCAGGACTGTGGCTTCACATTGCGACTGTATTTTCTTCCTGGCCTTATTGGGCTCAGGAATTTTTTTATTCTTTTCGTCAGTTCCTTTTCATCTATTTTTTCATCAAGATACAGACGGATATTTGTTATTGCTGTTTTGAAGTTTACTTTGTAATGATATTTACATTCTTCCTTTTGATCTGGAGGAGTGTTATTTATAATGATCCTGCTGAAATTGAATAGTATCAAAGAGGCATAGATTTCCTGTCGGATCAGTTGTTGACTGGAAGAATGGAAATACAACATCCCAACTGTATATTTCAAATCTCTGAAAGAAGTCTCAATACCCCATCGTAAATGATAGATTTCTTTGAATTCCTCAAATGTCATTTCATCTTCTGATAAATTGGTCAAAAGACATTCGTATGTATCATCAGTGATTTTAAAACGAACTGCTCTAAGATTCATTTCATAGTAGTCCTGATCAGCTGTAAGATAATCAAACGGTGCACTGGCATTCACAAGGAGTGTATATATCTCGTTGTCTTTTGTTTCGTTTGTCTGAAGATATGTCATTCTTTTAGTGATATGCGTATCAAACGCAATATCTTCAAAATGCATCGTAGAGAGTATTCCGTTACTATGAATATCCTTTACACGAATGATGAATTTCTGATTCTTTTCAATACATGATGCCATCAGATTGTATTTTTCATATCCACGGTCACATACAATGATTGAATTCTGTGGATATTGATGATTATCAATCATTTCTTCAAGTGCACCGCACTCATGTGTTTTAGTGGCTGTATCAATATTCACATCTACATAGATACCGTTTAACACATCGTAAAGTGCATTGAGATGGAGCTGATTGTATCCTCTGGTTGCAGATGTATTGATGTGATATGTCGTCTTGTCTTTTGGGTTGTGAGAGATATTGATATCAGAACCATCACAGGCAAGAAGATAGTAACCATTATATGTTTTATAGTTTGTAAAATAAGAAGTGAATAGTGAAAACACTCTTTTGAATGCCTCAGGTTTACATTTATAACGTTGCTGAGAGACAGCAGATGCAGATGGCATGCCATCAATGTCAGAAAAATAATTCATCATATCAGATTGAATGGTTTTATTGGATAAATGCAAAATGTAATGAATAAGATCAGAACAGTTAAACTTTCTGTTTCTGGTGAAATCAGAAACAGGATCAGCACAATAGCAGGCGATATTATCAGAGACAGAAGAGATGGCTCTTTCAAGAGCAGAACGAATCGTTGAAGCGGAATAGAAATAGTTATTGTTAGAAATTGCAGACATGTAAATTTTCCTCCTACAATTTCCTTCGGATTATGTTTAATGTTCCGTTTTCAAGCCTGTCAAGCAATATTTTGCATATTTATGCGTAAATATGAATGATTTGTTCATATCTGAGAAAAATATTTCATTGCAGAAAAAAAAGCACTACGCAAGTTAATGCGCAGTGCACTTTAGAGATTCAATTGGTTCAATGCCTTAACTTAATGACATTGTTGACTGATCGTTCCTTTTTTTTATTTCCATTCAATTTGTTTTAATTGTGCAACAATCTTTCGATCAGCTTCCAGCCAATCTAAAGTATCAAGTGTTTGTTTTGTAATCCACGTGCCAGCTTCTGCTTCTTTCATAATCATATGCCCCTCTACAATCGAACACCAGTAGCCAGACACCACTAAGTGAAAGGATGAATATGTGTGCTCAATCGTACATAGTTTTTCTTCAACACATACTTCCGTATCGAACTCTTCAAGAATTTCTCTCTTTAAAGCTTCTTGTTCACTTTCACCACTTTCAATTTTTCCGCCAGGAAATTCCCATCCATCTTTAAATTCTCCGTAACCTCTCTGTGTTACAAAAACTTTGTTCTGCTTTTTAATTACTGCCGCTACTACTTTTATTGTTTTCATTTTTTCTCCATTCCATGTATTTCTATTGAATATCTCGTTTGCTTATTCATTAATTATATATTCGTAAATATCTTCCCTAACAGGTGTATTCAATATCCACTCAATTTCTACTGCTGTTTTGTCTGTATTCTGCATGATAAACTCCCTTGCCTGCCCTGTCGCTGTCATTCTTCCAAGATAATAAAATTCTTTTGATATTTTATCATCTTTATTTTTTCTTACAAACAACTGCACATCTATTCCTCGTTCTGTTGCTTTAAGAAAATTCTGCACATCTTCTGATTCTAAACTTCTTCCACTTTTAGAGATTGCGATTAAATGATTTGAACTAATAAAATGATCCTCATATTTTGTTGTATCACTAATGTTCTCCTGCTTATCATAATTAATAAATACAGGAAATGTTTTCGTTTTCTTATTATATTTATAACCACCAATATTCAATGGTACTTCGTTTCTTTCCCATTTAAGCAAACGACAAACATCCTCATATGTATATTTCTCATATAAAACTAACTCTGTATCTTGATAATGCCCACTGTAATTTTTTTGATATCTCGCAATTCCAAAATTTACCACTTCTTTTAATACTTGATAAAAATCTGGATTCTGAAGCATCGCCTCAAATGACTTGGATATTCCGTAATCCTCCTCTTCTTTTTCTATGAAAACACACTGCGTATATGTTCTTTTCGCTGCACTGGTAGGAAATTCATTTGTCATCACATTAACTACATTTTCCTCACAATTTCCATCCATAAAACAATCATAATTTTCCTGCAGTGATTTTTTTAAAATGTTCATCAACCCATGACGATATTTCATTAATCTTCTTAATAATTCTAATTCATGAATCCGCTTACCACTAGCTAATTTTTTTGAAATAAATTCAATTACTTTTTCTTCGTCTTCTGATAAACGAATTGTGTACCCTTTTTCATATTTCACAAGAAATTTGTAATATGAACCCAAACTATTATTATCGAAAATTCTTAAAACATCCATTTCCCCATATTTATCAAAATCTACTAAAGCCGGTATATGTCCCAATTTATCTTTAAGATTCCTGTAATTCTCGCGAATTAATTTAATATCGCTAAAATTAGCATTATCAATCGACTGAAATATTTTCTGCCTTGAAATCTTATCAAAATGCACTGTGCTTGCACCTGGAATTATCCTTCCCCCTTCTGTAACATAACGCCGAATATTATCTTTGTTATAACTGCGATCTCCTGAAAGCGCAATTGGTATCATAAAATTCTTTCTATAATTTCCAATGAAATCTATGATTACTACGAATTCTTTCCCCTCTGCTTTTCTTAATCCACGTCCTAATTGCTGAATAAATATAATTGGCGATTCCGTTGGTCTAAGCATAATAACCTGATTAATCTCTGGAACGTCTACACCTTCTGAAAAAATATCTACTGATAATATATAATCTAAGGCTTCTTCTGACTCTTCTCCAGCAAGACGTTCAATCGCATTCGTTCTTACACTTTCTGAATCACTACCACTGAGCACCAAAGTTCTCCAACCTTTTTCATTCATCTTTTCAGATAATTCTTTTGCCTCATCAATGCGACTACAAAAAATTAATCCTTTTACTCTTTCTCCTGAATATCCGAAAAACTGTGCCTGCTTCATAATATTGTAAACACGTTCATCTGACGTAAGATACCTAAAATTTTCTTCCTTTTCTTGAACAGTTTTTCCAACATCCGAAATAACCTCTAAATCTGTAATTCCAAAATAGTGAAATGGACAAAGTAAATCTTCTTCCATTGCATCTTGTAGACGAATCTCATATGCAATCTGGTGATTAAAAATCTCATAAATATTTCGCCCTTCCAGATTATCATCTCTTTTATCCGGCGTTGCCGTCATACCAAGCCACAACTCAGGAGTAAAATAATCCATTACTTTTTTGTAACTACTAGCTGAGCTATGATGCGCTTCATCAATTACAATCGCATCAAAAGCCTGTCTATCATATTTCTTCAACACTTCATCTTTACTTAAAGTCTGTATTGTTGCAAAAATAAAATCCACATCATAATCTTGATGCTTTCCCGTTACTAATCCCATAGATATGTCATTACCAAATACTTTTCTATAAGATTTTAGAGACTGCTTCGCAATCTGTCCTCTATGTACCAAAAATAACATCCTTTTAAATTTTAATTCACGTAAAGCAAAAGCAGACGCATAAGTTTTCCCCGTTCCTGTAGCCGAAATTAGTAATGCTTTTTTCTCCCCTGATTCTATTATCTTCTTGAGATTGATAATAAATCCAACTTGCATAGAATTGGGCTCTAAACGATATTTTTCAATAGAAGGGATTTCTTCTCCAAGTGCAATTTTCCTCTGCTTTTTTATAATCCTATATTTTTCTTTATATTGCTCATAAAACTCATCAAAATTTAAAGCATATTCACTATTCCATAATTCATTAAACTCTTCTATGATATTTTGAGTCACTTCTCCTTCTTCTGTGGAAATTAGTCTGGTATTCCACTCTCGATTAGTAGTAAGTGCTGTTTTTGTTATATTCGAGCTTCCTATAATAATCCGATATATCTCTTCTTTTTTAAAAATATATCCTTTCGTATGAAAATCTTCTATCGTAACATCCACATTATACATTTTTAATGTAATATTGGAAAAATCATTTAGCTTTTTTAAAGCTTTCGGCTCAGTAAACGTCAAATAATTTGTTGTAAGAATTTCACCTTTTATTCCTCTATCCTCTAACTCTCTTAATGTCTGTAGCAATGGTGTAATTCCACCTAAAGTAATAAATGCTACACTAATTTGAAATTGATCGCATTTCAACAACTCGTCTTCGATCGATGATAATACTTTTTTGCCTCTTTTATAGTTATTCGAAATAAATTCTGGGCGATATGCCAGATTTGAAGCTGCTGAACTATTAATGTAGGCTGTTTCAAATCCGTTCTTCATTTCTGTTATAAGATTATTTTTCATCTAACAATTGCTCCTTGATATTTCTCTCTACATAATTATAACTCTAATTCTACCAGATCCCATAAGTAATAATACCGATTTATTGTAATAAATACAGCCATCTGTCACAAGAAGTTCTGAGAGTTTCTCCTGAAGATACGCACCCGTTCCATAAACATTTAATATCGGAACAACTATCGTATTTTTATGGGAAATATTTTGGATAAATGGAATACAGGAATCGAGAGAATATTTTTTAACACAGACGAGGATTATGTATTTCATGATTCGTCCTTCTTTCTTAAAATAAAATATTCTATCTCCTATAATACACTATTTTACTATTTAATTCATCTTCTATAGCCACAGCACAGAAACCAATCAACAAAATCATCTATATTGGTGGCCTGGGAACAAGCGTTGGATGTGAGCGAGTGAGCGAATATTCAAGACGCTGCGACGAAAGTCACAAATATAGATGATTTTGTTGATTGGCTTCGTTTGTTAGTTGGTTAATGAATTTGTAGGGATTAGATGGAAAGGGGCAATGGCTTCGACTGTAGCGTGTCCAATGAATTAAATAGAATTACATTTTTTCCATTTTTTAGTTGATTTCTTTTAAAAACATGATACAATGGTTATAACAAAAGATATAAAAAGGGCAATTACCTTTATCCGGATTATGTTGCAAGGACATGGGTACTCATTCTATAGTTATTATTTTTTTAATAAAGGAGAATATTTTATTATTATGAGTCTTGATTTACAACAATACCATGACCAGATTCAGGCATTACGTCCTATGGATGATGTCTTTTTTGAAGTGCTAATACAACAACCTGGCGTATGCGAAGAGATGCTTCGTGTTTTACTTGATTGTCCTGATTTAATCGTCTTAGACATTCACGCACAGCATAGCATCCGTAATCTTTTAAAACGTGTTCGTTACAATGAAGCCTGCGTAACTACACAAGCAACAGATCCTGGCACTGATTTTGAAAATATACCAACAGTATACAGTTTATATATTTCTGATTTTGATATATTCAAAAAAGGAAAAACCATTTACCACATTCGAAAATCTGTTATCGAAACTGACCAGACTGTTGATGATGGCACTCTTGAAATATATGCTAACACTATCGTTAATGACAAAAGTACTATCGCAGAATATTTACAGCTTTTAAAGAAAACAGCTATAGATAATCCAAAGTTTCCCCATCTTACTGAGGGAGTAAAATATTTAAAAAATGAAAGAAGAGGTGTTGAAAAAATGAGTGGATTTTTAGCAGAACTTTTAGAAAAAGAAGTTCAAAAAGAAGTAAAAAAAGAATTACAGAAAGAAGTTCAGAAAGAACTCCAAAAAGAACTCCAGAAAAAATGTAATGAAATTGCTATTTCAAAAATTTGTAAAATGATTGAACTTGGATACAGCAAGGAAGATATTTTAAAGCTGGACTATACCAACGCAGAATATGATTTGGCTCTGGAAAAAGTCTCACCAAAAAATGTTCTTTAATTAATTCATCTTAAAATCTAAAGCCTGTTTGAAAAATGCTTTCTGCAAGATGTGCGGCGCAATTTGCGGGAGATTTCGCCGGAATGAGGGCGGCGTAGTGGGCTACGCCAACTGAATGAAGGCAAAATATACCGCAAATTGGGGCGTGCAGATTGTAGGAATGGTTTTTCAAACACGCTCTAGAGCTTGTTTGAGAAATCCTCTAATTTGCATCAAAAAGTGTATTGTATAAATCTTCTACCACTGGTGCAAGTGTTTTTCCAATTTCCGTTGTCTTTAAACGATTTGCAACGATGACATACTGCGGATTATCTGCCGGTGCAAATGTAACAAGCCATGCGTTGTTCGTTCCATCTCCCCGCTCCGCAGTTCCTGTCTTCGCAGCAATAGAATATTCTTTCTCTCCTACTGTGGACATTCCATAAGACTGTGCTGCAGCCTTCATTGCTTCTTTAATCTCCTGCGCAGTATCCGTATCCATTGTCTCTACTAACTTTTCTGACTTGCCTTCCGCTGTTGTCTGCCCTTTTCCATTGACTACAGATTTAAAAAGATATGGCTTTAACATTACACCATCATTTGCAATACTCTGTGTAACCATCGCCATCTGAAGGGGTGTAACAAGAGTTTCTCCCTGGCCAAATGCTGTTGTCGCAACAACATTATCTTCATAACCCTTTAAATCAAAGTTAGAATGGATTGTTGCAAAATCAAGAGAAATGTCTTCCCCAAGTAAAAAGCTTTTTCCTGTCTTATAAAGGCGAAGGCCGCCAAGCTTTAACGCCCGGTTCATAAAGTACACATTAGAGGATTTCACAAACCCTTCCCGGAATGAAATACTTCCATAGGCTTTACCACCATAATTTCGTATTGTCTGTCCATTTACCGTAATTGAACCAGTGTCTTCAACTTCTTCTCGTTCAATACCTGCTTCTACGATTTCTTTGGATGTGATTAATTTAAATACGGAACCTGGCGCTACCGGATTCTGGTATGCATTGGAGAGGAATACTCCTTCTTTTTCATTGATTTTTTTCCACTTATCTTCAATCTCAGACACATTAAAAGATGGCGAAGATGCTAACGCTAATATTTCTCCTGTCTTTGCATCAAGAACTGCAACAGATCCTTTATATTTCTCAATGTCCTTATATGCTCTTTCCTGCAAAGCCGCATCAATCGTAAGAGAAACATCTGCACCTTTCTTTTGCTTTGGATTAGCCCCGCAATTGCTGTGAACAAGTTCTTCATTCATCGTCTTTTCTACACCGTATGTTCCATAAATCTTGGACCAGTAACCAACGAGATTAGAAAAAGCATAGGGATGAGAGTATGTGCGTGCTCCGCCCGGCTTTTGTGAAAATGCAATCGTATTTCCATTACGGTCTAAAATAGATCCTCTCACATATTCTTTCTCATATATCTTTGCCTTGGCCTGACTCTTCTTTTTGTCCGCTTCTTTTGATACGCCCGGAAGCAGCGCGGAAACTCTCACGAGAGAAATGATCATTAAGATGACGCAGATAAGCGTGGCACTTTGCAGTAACTGCGTTCTCCTTAAAAAATTTATCCTGTTCTTCTTCATCTTCTACTGTTCCTTTCCATTTGACATTACTTGACACCGCTACGATAAGTCCCACGATCATAAAGCTGATCATAAGTGAAGTTCCTCCGCTTGAAATAAATGGCAGCGTGATTCCGGTAAGTGGGCACAGCCCGGTACTTCCAGCGATGATAATTAATGTCTGGTCAAAAAGCATAAATACAAATCCCGCGCCAACTGCTCTGTGATAGCGGTCCTGTTTTCTTACAAAAAGTCTTACTCCCTCAAGCCACATCATAATAAATACAATAAATACAAGCAGTGCAAATATCATACCACAACGCTGAATCAGTGCTGGATAAACGAGGTCACTCGTCTTAACCGGCAGCTCTGTCACAGAAGAGGTTCCAAACCACCCTCCAAGTACGATAGACTCTTTCGCTTTAAGAAGCTGATATCCAAGTCCTAAAGCATCCTTTTCCGGATGCAGCCAATAAATAAAACGATTCGCTATCTTGTTATAATTTGAAAGGAAAATCTGTGCCAGTTTGTTCGTTCCAAGAAACACTCCTGCACTATTCCACTTTGTAATCTGTGCTCCTATAACAGAAAGTCCGACAGAACCTGCTGCCATGACGAACACCGTTCCGATAAATACCTTTATATCTGGAACGAATAAAAAGAGGAATGTTAAAAACAGCATAAGAATCAGAAGCATGGTTCCAAATTCACTCTGTAATGCCAAAAACAATACTTCTAAAAATGTTACAGTATAAAAAGCCCGTATATTCTCCTTATCCGGATTCGCCTTTGTTCCTAAAAGTCCTGCCGCAATAAATACATATAGAAACTTAATAAACTCTGTTGTCTGTAAAGAAACACCACCTATTGTAATCCAGTTTCTTACGTTACCAACACTCTTTGCAAGAACAAGAGTTGCTGCCGACAGCAATAAGGAAAACCAAAAGAATATTCTGCATACCTTAATCGTCGATAATTTAAAACGCTTCAAACACTTTATAGAAGCAATATTTCTGCTATTTATATAAATGAACGCTGCCAAAAGAGCCATCACAAATCCAAGAATATACTGAAACTGCAATGATGTTGCCGGATTATGTGTCGCATAATACTGCGGATTCTTTAATACCTGCTCTTCTTTAAAAATACATTGCAGCATCGTTCCTACCGTAAGAAGTAACAAGGTATAAATAACAATCTTCTTATTTCCGTGTATCACAGAGGTAAAAAACCAGGATAATAACGTAATCGCAAGTAAGATTCCTATCATATCAAGATAAATCTTTCCTGCGCCTTTCGCCTGCACAAAGATAAAGGCCGCTGCCTGCATCAACAGCAGGGCAAGAACCGGACTATTTTTAAAGGAATAAAATGCTCTCTGGATTTCCCATACCACCCTTTCAAAAGAAAAGGCTTTTGTTCCAGTATCATGCCTACTCATAGCTTCCCTCCGCATTTTTATAAAGTCTTGTAGACTGGCTTCTTCCGCCCTCTACCGCAATCTGAAATTCTTCATTTCCAATGTAAACTCTTAAACCATCTGACAATGGAACCTGCCCTGTCACCATTCCATTCACATAAAGCTTATTCATCGTTCCCACATCTTCTAATAGATAACGTCCGTCTCTCTCAATAATGCGGCAATGATTCCTTGCTACACATAAATCATCCAGTACTAAATCATTACTTGTACTTCTTCCAATTGTAAATGGAATCTTATTCACGCGGTACCGCGCCATAACTCTGTGATTGGCATCCAGCTTCATAAGCGTAATTCCCGTTGTTTCTCTCTTCTTCATCGGAACAATCTTGCCACTTTCGTCTTTATAATCCTGCCCTGCGCTGCTTTCTTCCGGCTGCATTCTCTCCTGGCGCTTTCGTTCCTGCTCTTCATAGTCATATAACCAATCTGTGTTAACTCGAATACTCTCTCCATCATATCCGTCCTGCTGAGATTCTTCTTCATATTCCATCTCTGAGAAATCATTCTTCTTTGGATATTCTTCGGCATACTGTTCTTCCTCTAATGCCTGTTTTTCTTCTTTTTCTTCACGTAACTCATACTCTTCAGGTTCGTTATCCTCATCAACCAGAATTCCTTTTCGTTTCTGTTTCTTTTGTAACTTTTTCTGTTCTTTTTCTTTTTGAACTTCTAACTTCTTTTCCTCACGTTTTTGCTTAATTTCCTCCTTCTTTTCCTGTCTTAATGCCCACTCATCTACGAAGTTCTCTCCCTCCTCGGAAGCCTTCTTTAGATTCTTATTCGAACGTATTAAAACAAGTACAATAAATGCAATTAAAATAACTACCCCAATCTGCGAAATAATAGACATAAATATAGCTCCTGCCTTTCGTTATTTTTAAAAACGCTGCTGCGTTCTTACCAATCACTTTCAACAGGAGCATACCATAAATAGTGCCTTTATTCAAATATTAGCTTTCTGAACTTTTACTGATTCTTTCTTACTTTTGCTACTGCTTCTACCATAGAAGACAAGTCGCTTTTCCATCCATCCTCTTCTTCTCCAAGAACTTCCGCCAGGATAGAAAGAAGGGCTTTTCCATCCAGATTATTTTTTATAAATTCTTTCTGGATTTCTTCCACATTCTGCATGCCATTCTCTTTCTGGTAACATTTACCTGTCCAGATTGAATATAAAGTTGCCGCATAAAAGTACATGTCATTACGAAGGAAATCCTTCGTAAAGCGGCTAGGCCGTCTCACATAACAATAGTCCTCAAACTTTTCCATATCAAGAGCATCCGGTACATAGTTCTTTTCAATCAAAAGAGCTGGAATTTCCTGAAACTCAACTTCCTGCCAGTTATCAATTCCCTCTTCCATATATTCTGCCGCACTCTTCTTAAAAGAAACATTTTTCTTATTGCGGTTCATATCATCAAAAAGCAGTTTATCTTCCATTGCAAAACGGCAGTAGCCGTTCTTCTCATACCCAAATTCTCTATTCTTTTCATTTTTTAAGATTTGTCTGCCGATACAGAAGGAAAACCACCATTTCTGTGCAGCTGGAAGTTCATAAACAGAATTATATTTCCGGCATAAATCTTCCTCGATTTCATAGCCTTTCTGGCGCAGTCTCTCTGATGCAGATTCAATCATAATCCAGATTTCCTGGCTGTTAGCCACTGAATTCGACTTGTATCTGGCAATCATTTCGATAATGACTTCTGCCGGTGTAATGCCAAGAGGTTCCATCTGTGCCTTTGCAAGTAATTTCTCAATGGATTCATACGTTGGCTGCAAGGCAATACAGAACCGCAGCAGCCATTCTCTTGTAACAACTGCTTTGCCTGCTCTTATCTTTGAAAACTGTGCTTCACAGTGAAGACAGCCAATATCTCTTAAAAACCAGGCAGCCTTATCATAGTATCCATATTCTTCCTCAATAACTTCTTCAAGACACTGGCCAAACTTCCTTGTTCCATCCTTAAACTCATCTTTGTAACTTCGAATGAGTTCATAGAATTCCTCTAATGTCTTCACTTCAGAAAGCATAACCCACAAATCCATCGTTGCAAGGCTTCTGCTGTCCTGCTGTATATTTTCTTCTAAAATGTCTTCAATATGTGCCCGGACATCTTCAAAGGCATCAATTGGAAAAAGTCCATTAATCAGTGCAATCCACAAAGCATCATCAATATTCTTACAGTAAAGTCCATATCCCATATAGGTTTCCAGAAGGATGTGGTTAATTTCCTCTAAATTCATTTCAAATGCCATACCAAGTGTGACATAGATATCCCTGGATGATGGCATGGAACCACGAAGCCATGCCCCGATTGCCTGTCTTGTCACAGGTACATAAGAAACTGTTCCCTCTTTCTTCTTTTCTACACGGTGAAACACCTTTTTTGCCAAAGATGTATTGCTGTAATCAAAGGCATCCATTTTTTCCTCTAAAAATCTGGAAAATGGAATTTTATTTTTCTGCCCTTCTGCCAGCCGTTCTTCTATCGCATTCATAAAAGATTCTATCGTATCGTCTGCTAATCTTTCCATAACTTCCTCTTTTTCTATCTGCCTGCATGTGCCGATTCTTCTTCCATCTGACTTTTTTCCTTTTTCAGGCGAAGGAGATTCACTACCTGAATACATACCGTAATTACTCCCAAAATAATAAAATAGTACAGTCTCACTTTTTGCGAACGGAAAAACCAGGCCGCCGCTTCAATAATCCAGCCTTCTACCAGACACAGGCCAACTACCTTCCACAGAGGATAACTCGCCTTTCTCTGAATAATCACAGCCTGATAATTTAACATGAGAAGAACCCACATGCCCGCCATACCAAGTGCAATCTTCCAATGTCCAATCATTAAAGAATAATGAGATAAGTACATGATACAACCGGTGAGAAATCCTTGCGGGAATCCCATAAGTAAAAATGGAACTGCCGGTCCTTCCTCTTCTAAGCTGTCCTCTACTGCCTCTGCCTCCACATTCTCTATCTCCGTGCCTGTTTTTCTCGCTTTTTCTTCCTCTGTTTCTGCTGCTTTCTTATACCGTCGTCCCATGTCACTGTCCTCCTCACCACTGTCTTTCGATTGTCCGCCTTTTTTTATTCTATGTGTTCTGTGTCCGCGTTCCTGACGAAGCACCATTCTTGTTTCCGGCCGGTATCCGCCGAGCATTTCCTCCACATAACACGCTGTATCTAACTGCTTTTTATTAAAGAGCGCTGCATGTTCCTGTAGCTGCTTTACAAAATCCTGAAGAATCTTAATCCACTGCTCCCTTCGGTTCAAATGAATCGCTATTTTATCGAACAGTTCAAACCGGTCTTTGTCAAAAAGTTCCTCATTCAAAAGGCCGATTCCTGTACGAAGGATCTCATCTTTTTGTTCTCCTGGTACTTTCTCCTCATTAAAATCTTTCACATACTTATACAGACTTTCCATGTCCCTCGCATTCATGCGAAACAGACTTTTTCCATAATCAGATAGCTTCTGATTCGCCAAAGTTTCACATAGAAGGCTGGTATAAATATCCTTATTTTTCTCTCTGATCACAGCAAGAAGTGAGGCAAACTCCACTTTATCTTCCTCAAATACTTCCCCTAACACTCTGTCGATTTCTTTTAAAATCCGCTCTCTTGAGCGTCCTGTCATGCCAGTTAAAAGATTCTCTATATATTTCTGTCTTTCTTTTACTGAAAACTTATATTCCCTGATTTCTTTTAAAATATCTTCTGCTACATATTCTAATGCTTTGTCTTTACATACCCAATATAATAGTTCTGGAAAATTTTCACTTAAAATTTCTATGCTAAGTGCACTCTGTCCATGCTTTCTTGCAATATCATAGAAAATCCACTCTACTTTCTTAAGAAGATTTCCGTTATCTCGAACAGTCTTTAAATACTTCCCAGCCGTTTTTTGAAAATCTCGATAGATCTCGTCTTCTTTTTGGCTTGCCTGTGCAAATCCATTATAAAAATACTGATCAAGGGCTGTCTGCGTGTTCTCCCAATCATTTCTTTCAGATTTTTCAGAAAGGTTAAAATACTTTGTTCCACATACTTTCTGTGAAAAATAGAAAGAAACGGATGGGATTGCCTCTCTTGTAAAGGAAACATATCCTGCTCTTTCCCTTGCCGGCTGCGGCAGCAAGCTGTGAATTACATACATCAAACGCTTTGCTTTTTCTGCAAATTCTTCTTCTTTCCAATCCGGTGCCACAATATTAATTCCCTCAGAGTGTCCCGACAAACACCAAAAGACTACCTGCATAAATTCAGGCAGTCTTGACATAAGATTCATCTCCTGCAAGATATCTTTTCTATGAAATTCCGGTTCTTCAAGGAATAACGGCTGTAAATAACCAACACTCTCTTCCTCTGCCCATTCTCCTCCCGGTGCAAGATAGGCTACTGGATTACTTTCAGGAGCCTTGGGCTGATAAATTCTAACTCTCTTATTCTGCCGCTTATCCTCTCCCGATTCACATGGAACAGAACTCATCTTTACAAAACCACAAACAGAACTATAAACAAGTTCATCTACTTCTGTTTTTCCAGTCTTATCTATAACAGCTGCCTGTGCCAGCTTTTCAAGTTCTCTTAAATAGGCTCTGTCTTCCGGCATGGAGGAAGCAGTAATTCCCCAGCCAAGTTTATTCCCGGAAATGCAATGATTAGACCACATATACTCATGTATTAAATATTCTGTCTTCATTCAAGCCACCCTCTTTCCTGCATGAACTTCATCATCATCCACAGTATTGGTTCCTCTGTTCGAATCGGCCGTACTCTTCCTACTGTTTTCACTTCCTTTTGTGTTCCCTCCATCGTCTCCTCTGTCTCACAGCCAAGTGCTGATACTGCAAAGAGACCACTCTCTTTGTAATCTGCAAGATTACGCTGCAGGCGGAACACCTTCTGATCAAAAATCTGCTTTAATATCTCCTGTCTTAAAAAATGATGATCCATGTTCATAAAGCCATAAGATACCTGTTTTCTCTCAAATAAAAGACTGTTTCCCCTGTATTCCTTTATCTCTCCAAGTTCCTCTAATAAATCACTCTTTGCGATAGTAAGAGCCATATACTTCTGCTTTAATTCATGATCTCCAAGAACAGAACGAATAGAATCTAAAACGGTGTCTGCCTTTCTCTCATAAAAATACTCGTCACTCATCGTATTCTCCATCATGAAATCCGCCTGATCCATAACCTGCTTTCCATTCTCATTACTCATTCTCTGAATGGACATCTGTTCTTCCTTCCCCATGACATAAAGTTTCTCTAATACTCGCTCCTCATCAGGAATCTGTTTATTAATAAGAGAATGTTCCAGATGCATCTGCGCTGGATCTACCAGGCAGATAAATCCATCCATATGCCGGACAAATCCTGTTCTTCCTGTACCTGCACTGTCTCTGATAAGCTCTCCCGCCACATCATAAATTGCCGTAAGCATATGCAGATTCTTCTGTCCAATCCGATAGGTCACTTCCAAAAATACCGGTTTTTTAAAAGCCTTACTTGTTGACTCCGGACAGATTCCATACCGCATAAGACGGTCGGCATTCCGCTCCATCTCTATCTTATAATCATCATTTGGATTGCCATAAGCATTACGAACCGTAAGATTCTGTCTCTGCATCACATCAAATCCATTCATCATTAGAGAACAAAGATACACGGTCTTACCAGAAGCGACACTTCCTGCAAGCCCGATCATCAACATCTCATATTTAAAAAAGTTCTGTGGAAGTACATTATGACAGTGCGGACAGACCATCGTATTGGAAAAAAGAGTAACCGCTCCCTCTTCCACATGAAACGTATATCCACAACTATCCGTATCAAAGCGTTTCACGGCAAGATCTCTTCCGGCCGCCGTCAGTTCCTGATTCAGTTCTGTCATAACTTCATTATCTATAATAATTCTCTTTGCATCGATTTGTTCTTCCGGGATTCCCATAGCGCTCCAGAAATACAAATACGCCGTATCTGTCTTATAAGAAAATACTTCATTTAACGCTGGTGACTGAAATCTTACCCCGTCTGTTCTTAAAAGAAATCCTGCATCCTCATTTGAAATATTACGGAAACAGTAAGGACATTTCTTCACCCGTATTGTTTTTGTCTCCTGCATCTGTATCTCTCCCGTCTAACATCTTTTCGTTGCTTTAATCGAAATCTCGTGTTTTGATTCCAAAATAATATAATACTTGACATCCTGCTTTATGACCGCCTGCTTTGTCGGAACACCCTGTCCTCGCGAAAGACCTGCCTCGCGAATCTCAAATGGCTGCTGTTTCGAAATAACCGTCAGTTCTTCTGGATTATCGCAGGCACAGATTTCCAATCCCTGATCTTCGATATAATAAGTAAACTCTTTACCCGACGGATGCTTTCCATACATAAGAATATTATCAAGCGCCACCTTATCCCTGCGGATTCTTCCATCTGGACAAATCGCTGCACAGCCACCAAAGGCGGAACCATGCGTAATCATAAAGTCCATGCCAAATAAGCGGTCTTTCTGCTTCTTTTCTTCTTCCTGTCTCTGCTGCCGTTCTTCTTCTCTCTTCTGACTCTCTAATTCCGAAACTTGCCCGGCATAATCCAATATGTATTTTTCCTGTTGCTGCCGACCACTCTGCCGCTTCCACTGAACGACTCCGACCACCGCCATTAATGCCGCAATCACAAGCCCGGCTTCCATTGTAAAAGTAGAAATCAACTCTTTACACCTCATTTTTATTCATTATATGCAAAAAGAAATCTTTTTTATTCTCCTTGCCCTTATACGATTATAACAGAAAAAAAGCATTTCTCAAAGAGGGTGATTTATTGGTTTTTACTAGAGTGTGTTTGAAAAATGATTTTTTAAACACACTCTAGATTTCCACAAAAAAATATTATAAAATAATAAATATATGTAACGACCTTACTTTACGCAAATATCCTAATTCATTCTGCGTAGTTATATAACATATATTTCTGAATAATTATCATAAATACTATTTTGAATAATCAGCATATAACACTATAGAAATAACATAGAAATGAGGACTTTACTATGGCTCTTGAATCATTACATCTGAAAAAAGAATTTGAAATACGGCAGCTTACTTCTCTCCACTATTTTGAATATAAAAGTGACTTTATTTTTAAAAGTGAGTATCACGATTACTGGAAACTTCTCTATGTGGAGGATGGCTCTGCCGAAATCTCTTTTTCCAACAAAAAACAGGCACCTGTCACTTTGCAAAAGGGCGAACTTTTCATCCAGTCTCCAAACGAATACTACTCTTTCAGGGCCTCCTCCGGCAATATTGCCGTTCTATTTACCGCAGGCTTTTACAGTGATACCGCAAATCTTTCATTGCTCGCCAACAAAAAGCTTGTATGCCAGAAAAAAGAGACCGAGTTATTACAGGCACTCGCCTTAGAAGGAAAAAGCAACTTTTCTCCAAAAATCAACCCAGCATCGCCTGCTGCCCTCGAACGAAGATATAACCAGCCTTTCGGCGGTGAACAACTTATCGGCATTTACCTTGAAATGCTCCTCATCAGCCTAATGCGCCAGTATACTTCTTCCGAAGAGAAAAAAGAAACTCCATCTGAAAATACAAAAAAAGACGCTTCCGCTTCTCTCTTAAAAACAGATTCTATTCTTTTCAACCGAATCACCGATTATTATGAGGCACATATCACCGAACATATTAAGATAGAACATCTTTGCAAAGAATTTGGCATAGGCCGCTCCCATCTACAGAGAATTTTTCGTGAACAGACTGGCTATGGAGCAATCGAATACTTTTGCCAGATGCGAATCAGTGCCGCTAAACGGTGCATCCGAGAGAATCGTATGAATCTGACAGATACCGCTGCCTCGCTGGGCTATACCTCAATCTATTACTTTTCAAAACAGTTTAAAAAAATCACGGGAATGTCTCCATCACAGTATCAGAAGATGGTGCGAAGTTCTAAGAAAGACCCTCTTTATGAACAGAGAGAGCTTTGATTTTCTTTGCAAAATAGACGAACTCGGAAAATGAAAAAAGATATATTTGTGACTTTAGTCGCTGCAGGTTGAATGTTCGCTCATGCGCTCGCATCCAACCTTTGCTCCGAGGCCACAAATATATCTTTTTTCATTTTCCGGGTTCTGATTGTGGTTGCTGAAGTAAATTCAACAGCTGTCTCTATCAAAATATTCGAGGAGTTTTATAGAACTTCGCATTTAGACGATTTGTTGACTCTCCAGACACTTTTGATTTTACTACTGTGGCGTCTCCCCTGCCTGCGTCAATCAGAGTCCTACTTCCACAAATCTTCTGGATACACTCCTTGCTGTTTCATCTCAGAAATTGCATCCATTACTGATTTTTTATCTTCTTTATAAGTTACGCCATACCATTTTTCAGCGGATTCCATCACCTCTACAGTTGCGCGTTTTTCTTTGAGCAGTTCTTCTACTACGCTTGGAAGGAAGTATTCGCATTTCATAGGGTTTTCTTTTAATCCTTTGTCTAAAAATGCAGGGAATTTGTCCTCAAGTACTTTTAAAAATCCTGGTGTGAATCCCCAGCAGTTCATGGAAACTGGTGTTTTGTCTGGAACTGGTGTCCAGGTTGCTCCGTCATCAAGAGTAAAGGCAGCTTCTGCTCCTCGTTTTTCAATCCTTGTTCTTTCTGTGATTTCTTTTAAGTAGTGGTTTTTGTCTACCTGACATACGCCTCGGGATACATGACCATTTTCTGTGATAGTTTTTTCGATATGAAATGCAATCATAACATAGCGGTATAAATCATCATCTTCATGTGTTGTCAGATAATCATAGAGCATCTGAAATGCTTTTGGCCCATAATAATCATCGGCATTGATTACGGCAAATGGGGCATCTACCACGTCTTTACAGCATAGAAGAGCATGACCTGTTCCAAATGGTTTTTCTCTTCCTTCTGGCACCTGATAACCCTCTGGCAGCTTATCCAGCTCCTGAAAAACATATTCTACTTCCATAAATGGCTCGATTCGTTTTCCAACGATTTCCCTAAAGTCTTTTTCAATGGCATGTTTTATAATAAACACTACCTTTTTAAAGCCAGATCTTTTTGCATCATAAACACTAAAATCTAAAATCGCATGTCCCTGTTCATCTACTGGATCCATCTGCTTTAATCCACCATAGCGGCTTCCCATTCCGGCAGCCATTACAATTAATACTGGTTCTTTCATTCTTTCTTCCTCCTAAAATATATCATGCCCTCTCGGAGTCTTTTTGTTCCTGCTTTTGTGAAAAGATTTTTTATCAGTTATGTCTAAATTTTCGAAGTGTATACAGTTTATACTTTGATGAAATTCAGGTACATCTGGCAAAAACCCGGCTGCAAAAGCACATGTAAGAAAGGCTCTGAATAGTACATCTAAATTATAAAAAAATTTAAGCTAACTTTTTCATTTTCCCATAAAAAAAGTCAAACTTCAATCAGAATTTATATTATTTTTATAATTATTATGGATTTATCCCAAATGTTTATATTTCTTTCGTTGAGAACGGTAAAAAAAGACAATATAATATAATTATCGACATTTGATATTTTCATCACAAGCAATCATTATGCAAAACGAAAAGTCGTAAATCAAAAAAGGAGGCAGTTATGACGCAAACAAGGTATACTTTACAGCAGCATCATGTTAACCTAAAGTCATCTGTAAAATTGTCGCATGTCAATATGTATCATTGCGAATCCCCTGCTTCAAACATCTTTCCGGGGCATCCGTATTCAAAAATTATCTTTATTCAAAAGGGACAGGGACAATTTTATTTCGGCAATCAATTTTTACCGGTTCGAGAAAATGATTTATTACTGGTGAATCCTGATAAGCAGAAATTTTCTGTTGACGTTCGGGAATCCCCTCTCGATTTTGTGATACTGGGGATTGAGAATCTATCTTTCATTGATGACACCAAACAGTGCATCCCTCCATTTACCAGATTATCATTTCCTTCTGATACCTGTCAGCATTTAATGCATATGCTGATTCATGAGTTAGAAAAGCATTCTGAATTTTATGAAGATGCATGTCGGTATTACCTGAATCTTATTCTTATCGAAATTCAGCGAAATACCAACATTCATTATGATTTTCCTTCTAAAGAAAAAAATAATCGGGACTGCAAGTTTGTCAAAGAATATTTGGACAGCCATTACACAGAAAATATCACTCTTGATATTCTCTCAAAAGAAAGTAAGATGAACAAATATTATCTTGTTCATTCTTTTACAAAGCACTTTGGCTGTTCCCCAATCAGTTATCTCAATGACAAACGAATTGAAGAAAGTAAGAACCTACTTGAAACAACCAATCATTCTATTGCAGCCATTGCTTCTATGATTGGTTTTTCCTCGCAATCTTACTTCTCACAATCTTTTAAGAAAAATACTTTTATGACTCCGAATGAATACCGGAGGGCTTCACGGCAGATTTAAACCCCATAATTTCATTGTGCATCGCATAATAAATTGAAATTATTTTATATATTATATAATCCGGGTATTATTTTCTTTCAGCATATCCGGATTATTTTATCATTTTCTACTTTTATTTTCTATTTTGACTGCCCATTTTACTTTTTTCCCGTCACTTTTGGTCATTATTTTTTCGTGTTTCATCTGGAAAAAGCGTTTAAGTTATAGTATAATGATATAATTAATGTAAAAACAGTATCTAATATAGGAGGATTTTATCCATGCCAGTAAAATACGTATTCGTCACAGGTGGAGTTGTTTCCGGTTTAGGAAAGGGTATTACTGCTGCTTCCCTTGGACGTCTTTTAAAAGCTCGTGGTTATAAAGTAACCAGCCAGAAATTTGATCCATATATCAATATGGACCCAGGTACAATGAACCCAATTCAGCACGGTGAAGTTTTCGTTACGGATGATGGTGCTGAGACAGACCTTGATCTTGGACATTATGAACGTTTCATTGATGAGAAGTTAAATAAGCAGTCCAATGTTACTACCGGTAAAGTATACTGGAGCATTCTTAACAAAGAACGCCGCGGAGATTTCGGTGGACATACTGTACAGGTTATCCCACACGTTACCAACGAGATCAAGAGCCGTTTCTATCACAATGAAGACGCTTCTGAGACGGAAGTAGCCATCATCGAAATTGGAGGAACAGCTGGCGATATCGAAAGCCAGCCATTCTTAGAGGCCCTTCGTCAGTTCCAGCATGAAGTAGGACACGAGAACTGTATCCTCATCCATGTAACTTTAATTCCTTACTTAAAGGCTTCTGGAGAATTAAAGACCAAGCCTACACAGGCAAGTGTAAAAGAACTTCAGGGAATGGGAATTCAGCCAGATATTCTTGTATGTCGTTCTGACCTTCCTTTAGATGATGATATTAAAGCCAAAATCGCTCAGTTCTGTAATGTTCCAAAGAAACGCGTTATCCAGAACTTAGATGTTGATATTTTATATGAATTACCACTCGCTATGGAAAAAGAAAAACTTGCAAACGTGGCTTGTGAATGTCTCAACATGGAATGCCCACAGCCAGATTTAACTGACTGGATCGACATGGTTAATGCATGGAAACATCCAAAACATAAAGTAAAAGTTGCCCTCGTTGGTAAATATGTTTCTCTCCATGATGCTTATATCAGTGTAGTAGAAGCATTAAAACATGGCGCTGTTGCTAACAATGCAGAGGTTGAGATTAAGTGGGTTGACTCTGAATTAGTAAGTGATTACAACGTAGACAGCTTCTTCTCTGACGTAGACGGAATCATCGTTCCAGGTGGATTCGGTGACAGAGGTATCGAGGGAATGATCTGCTCTATCCGCTATGCCCGTGAACACAAGATTCCTTACCTTGGACTTTGCCTTGGTATGCAGCTTACTATCGTAGAATTTGCTCGTAACGTTCTCGGATTAAAAGATGCACACAGTCATGAATTTAATGAAAACACAGCGAATCCTGTCATTCATATCATGCCTGATAAAGAAGGCATCACTGATTTAGGCGGAACACTTCGTCTTGGTTCCTATCCATGTATCCTTGACGAACACTCCAAAGCATATCAGCTTTATGGTCATAAACAGATTGAAGAAAGACATCGTCACCGTTACGAAGTTAATAACGATTACCGTGAAGTACTTCAGGAAAATGGAATGATGCTTTCCGGATTCTCCCCAGATGGACGTATCGTCGAGATGGTTGAAATTCCTGAGCATCCTTGGTTTATTGGAACACAGGCACATCCTGAGTTTAAATCAAGACCAAATAAGCCACATCCTTTATTTAAGGGATTCCTGGCTGCTTCATTAGCACATCAGAAGTAGGTGATTTTTTAGGGTGAGAAACCCGTTAGAGATAGACAATTCCTTGTTTGTGGCTTTGGTCGCTGTGAGGGGAAGTCTTCTATAAAAAACCGCCCGTTAAAAATATTGATTTTGACTCAGTTGTAAAAATCAATATTTTTAACGGGCGTTTTTTTACTTTGGGTTGTTTTTTCCCTTTTGTATCCCCAAAGACAGACCCCAGAGAAGGAAAGACTCTATATTTGTGGCCTCGGAGCAAAGGTTGAATGCGAGCACTTAAACGAACATTCAACCTGCCGTGACTAAAGTCACAAATATAGAGTCTTTTGGTATGCTCCCTTTTAGGTAGACAGTTAAAAAAATAAAACTGTTTATCTGAAAG
>OIXA01002282.1_pt1 | contig 22448 bp, 12 predicted proteins | sample 1587721 | NCBI WGS metagenome assembly OIXA01 (sample SAMEA3888900, study PRJEB22519) | human gut metagenome | biome: human gut; feature: human-associated habitat; material: faeces | place: Denmark | collected 2013
CATATTTCTATCTTTATTTTTGAGATCACAAATTGTGACCTTAAACGTGTTGTTACTTATTATTGTATACAAAGGTAGTGCTTTTAGCCACTATTGCACAACCCCTTTCCTGACTTCGTCACTCAAAAAATACGTATTTTATAACTGATTGATAAACAACATTTTGTATCTTTGCGTACCCTTATTTTGGGGTACGCAAAAGGTTTTTTAACTATGTTTATCAAAAAAAAGAAGAATCGCTCTGGAACAACAAGTATTATAGTTGCGGAAAAAACAAAAGGCAGTTATAAAGAGTTGGTTACCATAGGTGTTGCCAAAGATACTAACGATATTGGTAGTCTAGTAAATGATGGACGTGAATGGATTTCAAAAGAAGAATCCCGATGCCATCCACAACTCGATTTATATGGTGAGGAACGTGAAGCGTGTGATCGTGAGCGAGAAGAAGTACGTCGTGTTCTGTCCAATGTCAGCAATATCCTTCTCAATGGTTGCGACTTGATATTGGACCGCACGTTTGACAGGATTGGTTTCAATCATATTGACGATGATGTGTTCCGCAAGCTTGTAAAGGCTCGTTTTGCATATCCAACGAGCAAGGCTGCTACGGTGTAATATCTGAAAAACAACTTTGACAAAGATCACAACCATACAAATTAAGCTACCTCTGAACAAGGAGGTTTACACCCAAACAATGCTGATGGCAAGGCATCAGAAAATCGCCAAACTCTTTGATGAAGATTTTTGGATGACACGATGACGAAGTCAGGAAAGAGCTATAATTGTCCTGCTTCAACCTGCAGCACCACACGCTCTGTGAGGCGGTCTACGCCATTAGGGTCATAATCTTTCTTTAGGCTTGCACCAAAAGCCCAAGCAAAAGCTTGGTAGAAACCAGCCTTTACTGGTCCGAGGAAAGCCTGAACGAGATTATACGAGCTGCTATTACACTCACGATAAACTAATTTTATAAGAAGCTTACCTTGCGAATAGGTAAGCTTTTTCATTCTTGGAGTATATTCTTTCTTGATGCTCTTTTCTACAAGCTTCATGTGCGCATCCTTAGCCTTCTTGTTTGGCAGAGTTTCAAGATATTCATAGGTTTCCACGATAATCTTGTTAACCTCCTTAGCTATCGGCAACACCTTTTTAATATTATATACCAAGCGGTTGTAAGCCATACGCTGTTTTTCGTTCTTGAAAACAGGCTTTGGATATATATAAATATTATTTAGCTCTACATATTGTATAGAGTCGCGACCTTGCAACACCTTTCCAACTCGCACCATAGGAACAAAGGTAGGGTCGTCGAGGTCTACATCCCTATCTTCGGGATTTACCCTTACAGCCCCATCTACTTGAGCCGTAGCATTAGAGGCTATAAGCATCATTATAGCTACAGCCAATAGGCGAATATGTATGGAAATGTATGCAAACATGGCGCAAAATTACATCTTTTCATACAATTAGCAAAATATCTTTTGCTTTTCTCTTGCTATTTTCACGCTTTTATGCTAAGTTTGCAATTGTTATGAAGACTAATCTACAAATTGTATATATCACATTTGTTATCACTATGCTCTCTGTATTCCACATGCAGGCACAAACAGACATTATTGATTGGGAAAGCTCATTCCAGACTATAGAGGATGTTGACGAAGAAGAAGTGGAAAACTTGGAGATGCAGTACGAAGAACTTAGCGACCTTATAGAACATAAGATAGATATCAATTCTGCCACCAGAGAAGACCTTCTGAGACTTCCGTTTCTTTCCAACCAACAGGTTATGGACATCATGGAATATATGTATCATTATGGTTCTATGAAATCGCTTGCAGAATTAGCGATGATAAGATCTATAGATTATGAAACACGCCAGCTGCTTGCTCAATGCTTATTTGTTGGAGATAAAGACGAAGAAAAGAAGTTTCCTTCGCTATCTAATATTGCTAAATATGGTAAGCATCAGATTATTGCCACGGGCCATATTCCATGCTATGACCACAAGGGCGACAAATGGGGCTATTTAGGATATAACTACAAGCATTGGATAAAATATGAATTTAAGTATGGCAAATGGATAAAGGCAGGAGTAATGATGTCACAAGATGCTGGCGAACCATTCTTTGCTGGTAAAAACAAATGGGGCTACGACTATGCGTCGCCATATATGCTAATAAAAGACCTTGGAAAGGTGAAGACGTTGGCAATAGGCAGGTATAAGGCTCGCTTTGGTATGGGACTGGTTATGAACAACAGTTTTTCGATGGGCAAACAGGCTTCGTTGGCTTCTATAGGCAGAGTGTCGAGAGGACTGTATGCCCATGCCTCACGCCAAGAAGGCAACTATATGCAAGGTATAGGAGCAACTGTGGAAACCATACACAACCTCGACGTTACAGGATTTCTGTCGTATCGCAAGATTGATGCCACAATAAATAGTGACGACAATAGCATAAGCACAATTCTCAAAACTGGCTACCATCGTTCGGCTACCGAGATGCTACGCCGTAGGAATGCCTCGCAAGCAATAATGGGAGGAAACATATACTATCATGTGAATGGTTTTCATTTCGGCATAACAGGCTATCAGACATCATTCGACAAACCTCTGCATCCTGATACCACAAAGCTATACAAGCTGATAGCGCCATGGGGAAAACGCTTCTGGAATATAGGTGCCGACTACGCTTATCTGAGCAGAAGAATATCTATAAATGGAGAAGTGGCAACAGGCAACTCAAAGGGTATAGCTACGATAAACAGCATCAACTATATGGTGAACAGCAATCTAACATTAGTGGCTATACAGAGATTCTATTCATATAAATACTATTCATTGATGGCGTCGAGCTTCTCGGAAGGAAGGTCGGTACAAAATGAAAGTGGCGTATATCTTGGAGCAAAATGGCAACCAATATATCAGCTAACATTCTCTCACTATTTTGATTGGGCTTATTTCCCTTGGCCAAAATATCTTGCTACTGCCACCACACGCACTTTCGATATGCAACATTCTGCTACATGGAGCAAAAATACATGGAGTATCACGGCTCGCTACCGACTGAAGACATGGAACAAAGATAGCAAAGATGACGATGATAATAAATTCCTCGACCGTATCACACAACATCGCATACGCTTGACCATAACGAAAGATAATAAAATATTATTCTTGCGCACTCAAGGCGACATAAGCCTTTATCATAAAGACGAAAACAGCTTTGGCTACATGGTGATGCAACAAGTGGGAATAAGAAAAAATAAGATGCAGGCATATACCTCGTTGGCGTATTTCAAGACCGATGACTACAACTCAAGAGTGTATACCTACGAGCGTTCCACACTCTACAATCTCTCGTTTCCTGCACTCTATGGCGAAGGAATAAGGTTTGCCGCAACCATACGCGCAGATTTTTCATCCAACCTTATGGCTATAGCAAAGGTGGGTGGCACACATCGTATTGACAACAACAAAATAGGCTCAGGACTACAGGCTATAGAAACAAAAACGCCTATAGACGTAGACCTACAGCTACGCTGGAAATTCTAAGCCATATAGGCAATAAAGCTCATTACCATCAAGACTATTGCCGTTAGGATATACGCAGCAAGCACAAACCAAGGTTGGCGGTCGGTAGTAAACATAAGGTTATACTTCAGGAGCAGAGCTATACCAAAACGAGCTATAAAGAAGCCTAAGAGCGAACCACACAAGATATCGCCAGGGAAATGAACTCCAAGATATATGCGCGAATAGCACAATGTGGCTCCAAAGACTATAAACAGCACTCGCGACAGATGAGTGCGGAACATATAGCAAAGCCATGTCACTATGCCCACGATATTGGTAGCATGACCCGAAACAAAACCATATTTGCCACCATGATAGTCGTTTACATACTGCAAATATGGAGCTATACTATCATCGTGCGAAGGACGTAGGCGCTCTACCAATGGCTTTATTATTCCCGACGACACTTGATCGAGCACTAATACCAATAAAGCAATAGAAACTATAAGGAATAACTTTTTGCGCAAGTCGTTAGGATTGTATACCCACATCGTAGCCAACAACACTACCACCATAGGTATCCATGTGCCGAGCTTAGAATAACGATACCAAAACATATCAAAACAAGTATGCTGACGGAAAGTCAAAGCAAGCATCACACTCTTATCGGCATCAACGAGAGTGGTCAACAACGATGAGCTAAAGCATGCACATACTACTATTGCAATAACTACGAATAGAGAGATAAAATATGATTTTGGTAAGTTCATGAATATAAATGATTGTGATTTTGGGTGTGCAAATATATATATTATTTTTGATATTTTCATAGCATAAGCCTTTAATATCTTTTTTTTGTGTAATTTTGCAACATACAACATCATCTTGCATATATATATATGATATCAATACTTATAAATATCCTTGAGGCTTTATTATTATTTGCCTTTTCAAATGGTATTTACAGAATTTATAATAAAGGTTTGTCGCACAAATCGCGCGGCCAGCAACTTCGTCGCTATCTCATAGCATCGTTGGTAACGATGATACCATATTATTTCGTTGGCAGCTATTGGTCTGCAGCCATGCTGACAGCCCTTTTTGTGGCTGTGCTATGGATATGCACATATAATATATTGTATGACAAGACATACAAGAAGAGTTCGCCCGACTACGACAACCGTATGGATATAGCCTTTGGTATCTATCTCTTTGGATGGCTATCGGCTATTGCCATTCTTATATCTCCTTTAGGTATAGTTGCTACAATAGTGATGACGATACTCGAAATGGCATTGGTAATATTACCTTTGGCGCAAATAGGCTATTATCTCACCTATGACACTTGCATAGACCATAATGGTATGCAGGTGATAAAGGAAACCAACTACAACGAGATAATAGAATATCCTAAGTCGCTCGGATTCTGGAAAATGCTGCTTATAACTATTGTTATCCTATTGGTGAGTGCGGGAATAGCCATAGGCAACAGCTTTATTGCCGACTATAATATATGGAACTTCGACAATCCATTATCTATAGTAGCCCTTGGCGCTATAATAATATTTTTTGGCGCTATATCGAGAATGCTATGGAAGGGTGGCGATGTGTGGGCAAGGAGTCATGGACTCTTTGTAAGAACGGGTATTGCCATGCTATATCGCGAAGTGAAGGAATATATGGAGGGCAACAAGAAATATAAAGAGAATGTTGAGAAGCGAATGGCTACGATATCTGTAGATATGAGCAGAAACACATTGCCTAAGCCTCACACTATAGTAATGGTGATAGGCGAATCTTGTTGTCGCGACTATATGAGCATCTATGCCGACCAAGAGGGTAGGGAGACTACACCTTGGCAGTCGGAGATGAAGAAGGATAAAGAGCATTTCTTCATCTTCAAGAACGCATACTCTTGTGGCATACAGACTGTGCCTTCGCTCGAAAAGGCACTCACGGAATATAATCAATATAACGATAAATCATTCATCGATTCTGCTTCTATCGTAGACATGGCTCATAAGGCTGGCTACAGAGTGCATTGGTATAGCAACCAAGGACACCTTGGAAGTGCTGACACGCCTGTAACTCTTGTTGCCGAAACTTCGGATGTGGCTAAGTGGACAAACCAGAAGTTGGGAAAGATGCAGTATGACGAGGCTTTGCTCGACTTCCTTGGCGAGGTGGATGGAAATGTGAACAACCTCTTGGTATTACACCTAAAAGGCAATCACTTCAACTTCGCTAACCGCTACACTCCAGAATATGCTGCTGCCAACAATCTTCCTGATGGCGACGACGTTACAACATATCGCAACTCTATACACTATAACGACCATATCCTGCATTCGTTTTACAACTATGCCACAAAGCATCTGAACCTTGCAGCTATGGTATATTTCTCTGACCATGCAGCCGTGCCTGACAAGCAACGCTCCATACAGTTTCAGAACTTCGGCATGACTCGCATTCCGCTATGGATATATCTCACGGACACTTATGAAAAGGCACGCCCTGAAGTGAAAGCGGCATTAGAAGAAAACAAAGCAAAATACTTCACCAACGACCTCGCATACGAAATGATGTGCGAGCTCATGGGCATCACATCCGACCATTACGACCCTACGAACTCTATAGCATCTAAGGAATATAAGTATACTCGCGATATGCTCGTGACATGCGATGGAAAGATCAAGATTGCTGACGACAAACAATAATTCTTATGAATAATAACATCTCGATAAGCCAACATAGCAACATACAAAACATTAAGGAGCAATGGCTTATGCTCGATAAAATAGCAGAAAACCAGACTTCTGCATATATCAACTACACATACTATCAGACTTACGAATGGAACAACTTCCTTTCTCATCATTCTACAGATGGGTTAGGAAAAATGACTACCGCCATGCGCTACGATTTAGTAATGGTAGACGACAAGCCTTTTGCTATAATTCCTTTTGCTGTAACTCGCTCGTCTAAAAAGGCACGAATACCATCATGCCGAGTTGGAGGAGTATTGAATATGGTATGCCCATATACATACGAGGGCAACGAGGAAATAATGAAAGCTATTGCCGACCACCTTGTGGAGTCGTGCAAGGGTATGACGCTAAGCCTTGCTGATGTGCCATGCCAAACTCCTTTTGCTAAAATAATGAAGCTTATCGACGATAACACTATTGAGCGTACAAGTTTCCATGTGCCATTAACGCAGTTTGCCACTCACGAGGAGTATGTGTCGTCGCTACCAAAGAATATTTATAAGAATATCCGCAAGTCGTATAACCATCTTACTACAGATGGCAAGAAGATGGAACTAAAGGTGTTCAACCACGACAACATGGCTTCAGATAGCTACCTGCGCTATCTTTGGCATTTCTATTTCAAGCGCAAGATGGCATGGCGCCACAAGAGTTATAATGCTTTCAGCAATGTCACCACATACCTAAAGGCTGTATACGAAGTGAAGAGCGGGTGCGCTACAGCAAGCTTAAAGAAGCTGAAGGATGCTCAGCTATACGTATTGGAGATAGACCAAAAGCCTGCTGCATTTATGATTGTTTACCGCCACAACAAACATCTGCTTATGCCACGTCTTGCCATCGACACATCTTTTAGCCGCTATTCACCAGGTATATTGCTTATCCTTGAAGCCACAAAGCTATGGATGAACGAAGGTATAGTAGACTTCGACATGTGTCGAGGCGACGAGAGATATAAAAAAGAGATGGGTGGCATCAACGAACCACTTTGCCGCATTGAAAAGCGGATATAAAGATAAAATTAATATATTTTCTGTATTAAAAGCATTCCACTCGTATTACTTTATAGCAATATATTGAAAACTTAAAATTAAATCCTAATAACAATGAACCGTAAACTACTATTTCTTTCTGTATTAATAGCAGGGCTCACCACGATGGGTACTGCAGAAAGCTATGCCAAGGTAACAAAGATGCCTAAGAAAACAAGAACGCTATCAAATGCCGTGAAGTTGAAATTAGACAACCAAGACGTCAGCATAGAGTTTTATTCTCCTTCTATCGTGAGAGTGGTGAAAGCAGCTAAAGGTAGTAGCGTAAAGAAGAAGAGCTACTCGGTAATAATGACTCCTGAGGTGTTTGAAAACTTCAAGACCACTAATACTGTTGATGGCATAAGCCTTGCTTCCGACCGCATTACTGTAAACGTAAACTCTACTACTGGCGAGATAACATTTGCCAACAGCAAGGGCGAAACTCTGCTAAAAGATACTCGCACCATGCTTACTCCTCGTACCGACGAGGCCAACAAGGGTAAATATAAGGTGGCGCAGACTTTCATTCTCGACAAGGATGAAGCCGTGTATGGTCTTGGTCAACTTCGCGACACTTACATGAATCAACGTGGACGCAAAGTAGAATTATGGAACAACAATACTCATATCTATATTCCTTATTTCACAAGCGAAAAAGGCTACGGACTTTATTGGGATAATGCAGGTAAGTCATATTATGAAGACAACGAGCAGGGCACTACCATGACGAGCGAGGTAGGTACATGCGCCGACTATTATTTCATGTATGATGATGGTTCGCAAGATGGTGTTATCTCTGCCATTCGTACACTTACTGGTCAGGCTACTATGTTTCCACTATGGACCATGGGATATTGGCAATGCCGCGAACGATATAAGACAAGCGACGAGCTGGCAGGAGTAGTAGACAAATTCCGCAAATTACAGATTCCTCTCGATGGTATTGTGCAAGACTGGCAATACTGGGGATGCGACTCTAACTGGAATGCCATGAAGTTCCAAAATCCTTACTATATTAATAAGGTTAACGACCCTGCATGGACAAAATATATGCCTGAAGACCTTAAGAAACTTAAGGCGCAGGGCGAACCACGTCTGAAGAGTCCGGCGGAAATGGTGAAGTATGTGCACAACAATAATGCTCACTTGATGATAAGCATATGGGCAAACTTCGGACCATGGACAGAACCTTTTAAAGAGCTAAAGAAGATAAATGCCCTTTATCCTTTCGACACTTGGCCACGTAAAAGTGGTACTATGCCTTATGATGTTTTCAATCCTAAGGCAAGAGATATTTATTGGAAATATCTTACCAATCTCTACAATATGGGAATGGATGCCTGGTGGACAGACTCTTCAGAACCCGACCACTTTGAGAAAGTTGGCGATGAGAACTATCAGACTTACGATGGTTCATGGCTAAGTGTGAAGAATGCGTTCCCATTAGTACACAACAAGGGTATCTACGAGCACCAACGAGCTATGAAGAACAACTATAAGCGCTCATTCCAGATGACTCGTAGCGCATCGTTTGGTATTCAGCATTATGGCACACAATCATGGAGTGGCGACATACAATGTTCTTGGGACGAGATGAAGAATCAGGTGCCTTCGGGATTGAACTTCTCTCTATGCGGAATTCCTTTCTGGAATACCGACCTCGGAGGCTTCTTCTATTGGGATTATCGTAACGACCCTAAGAACCCAGCCTTACAGGAAATACATACACGATGGTTGCAATGGGGCACCTTCATGCCACTAATGCGTAACCACAGCTCGTCGCCTATGCAAAGCGAGATATACAAGTTTGGCAATAAGGGCGAATGGTGTTACGACGCTATGGTAGATGCCATAAAGCTTCGCTATCGATTGTTGCCATATATCTATAGTATGGCTGGCGACTGCGTACAGCGTAGCGGTACTATGATGCGAGCTTTGGTTATGGACTTTAAGAATGACCATAAGGCTACACGACTGAACGATGAATATATGTTTGGCCGCAACCTGCTCGTAAAACCAGTAACAGATCCTCTATACACATGGCGCGACAACAAGAAGAATGGACATACCATTTATCCTGACATTAAGCAGGCTGCAGCACCTGTGAAAGTATACTTGCCAAAGGGTACAAAATGGTTCGACTTCTGGGACAACAATCAATATGATGGCGGACAAGAAGTATTGCGTCCATGCCCTATCAATATTATGCCTGTATTCGTAAAGGCAGGCTCTATATTGCCATTCGGTCCTGAAGTGCAGTATGCAAGTGAGAAAGCTTGGGACAACCTTGAAATAAGAGTATATCCAGGTGCCGATGGTTCGTTCATCCTCTACGAAGACGAGGGCGACAACTACAACTATGAGAAGGGAGCATTTAGCGAAATTACCTTTACATATAATGATGCCACACATGAGCTTACCATCAGCGACCGCAAGGGCAACTACAAGGGAATGTTGAAGAACAGAAAGTTCAACATCATCTTGGTAAACAAGAATTGCGCAGCAGGCAATATCGCAGCCACAGGCAAGAGCGTAGGTTATAGCGGCAGGGCTATAACTATAAAGCTATAAAGACAATATTGAAAAGTTATACAAACAATACTTAGCGTAGGTAAAATCTATATTTCGTAGATATTTACCTACGCTTTTTATTATATAATTTTATGCTTATATATTAAAAAAATTAGTCTTTTAAACAACCAATTGGTATAACGTAAACACCATCTTTTCTTTGATATGCATACTTGCCAACACCTATAATAACAGCCATAAATGATGGGGCAGACATTTTGTTAGTATCTATATTCTTAGCTAATGCTAACAAGTTAGCAGCTCCTTCATTAATTCTGTTTTCTCCACCTATCTTGACTTCAAGAAGAGCATAACTACCATTGCGTCGATGAAGTACGGTGTCGCACTCCAAACCACTACTATCCCTGTAATGATAAAGTTCACCATCCAAAGCCTCTGCATATACACGCAAATCCCTTACTACCAAATCTTCGAAGAATAACCCAAATGATTGTAAATCGTTGATTAAGTCTTTGGGACCAAGTCTTAATGCTGCGGTACCAATGCTCGGGTCGACAAAATGACGTGTGTCACTAGTCCTAATAGCTGCCTTACTCCGAATATTTGGATTCCATGCTGCAAGATCTTCAATGACAAATAGTTTTTTCAATGCCTTTACATAATCAGCCACAGTATCCTCGTCTAATGTACTAGCATCGTTTGCGAGCATATCTTTTCGAATAGTCGCATACGATATTTGTTGTGAGATATTTCTTGCATATGAGCGTAATAAAAGTCTTGCTCTATCTGGACTTCGCTTGATTTTATCTACACGTTGGATATCTTTCTGTACAACAGAATCAACATAGTCGAAAGCTTGGTCAAGTGCAACTTCTTTTGGTATTAATGTAGCCCATGGCCAACCTCCACGACAGATGAGATATGCAAGTTCGTCAATATCCATTTCATTTTGCAATACTTCAAAAGACTTGCCTTCAAATAAATCAGAAAGACTGATACTGCCTGTTGATTCGCCAGATTCATATAAACTCATCGTTCTCATCTTGATGTATGCAAATCTACCTGTTCCACTATGAATGGTTTCTTCAGCTTCGGGAAGAACTGACGACCCCGTTAAGATAAATTGTGATGGCTCTCCTCTTCTGTCAACCTCGCTGCGAATGCAGTCCCAAATTGTAGGTAAAGCTTGCCATTCGTCAATAAGTCGTGGAGTTTTTCCTTCTAATAAAGCCTTAGGACTAATTTCTATCAGCTGTGAACTTTGCATAAGAACGGATGAGTCTCCCAAATCAAGGATACTCTTTGAAAGTTGTTTAGCTGTTGTTGTCTTACCACACCACTTAGGACCTTCGATTAGAACAGCTCCCTTTCCTAAAACTTTTCGCTCTAAAATTCTATCAGCTATACGATGTTTATACTTTACCATAACTATATTATTTTAAAGGCAAAAATACAAATAATATTTTAAACTAACAAACATTTTAATAACATTTCGGTTATTTGTTGTTTATTCATTCGGTAATTTATGATTGTTTCATTCGGTAACTTATAATTGTTTCATTCGGTAATTTGTAAAACATCACTTTTTAAAAGACGTTATCAAAAATGTATAAAGACTTATCCAAAAATCTGTCAAGATAGCCTATCTTGTTGCGTTGACGGCCTCTTGGGTGATAAAACCTTTGTATTAATTTCTTGGGATAATCATGCCAAATATATTAATCTAGGCAGCCTTCTCGGAAGGCTAATAATTTAAGTCATTTTATTGGTTTTATGATTTTACGTTTTATAAAACAAGAAATTATCCAAATTGTTATAAAGAGATTGAAAAAATCGGCTACTTAGTAAGTTTTATTTAATTTTTTTGCCATTTACAAAAGTTTATGTATTTTTGCATTTGATATATTATTCTGTTAAAGTCATTGCTATATAGTGACATAACCAAAATATAAAAAGGACAGGATTTTTATATCACGACAAAATATAAAGGCGTTTACTTGACGCTATATTCTTGGCGTTCTGAAACTTCGCAACTTTCATACACTGTCACGAATATTGCAGCAGTAGATGTCCATGGGATGTGTATTGCCACATCCCTTTTATCGGAATGTATGAACAGCAAACCTTACTTGTTGAGGCTTTGTTGAATATTACTTTCCGAAAAAGGGTGTGTATATATAATATTGGCGTGGACTTCGATGTTGCTCATTCAGCAGTGTAGGGCAATGCGAAGGCCTCAGAACGTAGAATGGGTTACGAGGAGATTCCACGCTTTTATTTTTCCGTTCGTAATATAGCAAGTCATACCAATAATTATTAATGCCGAGTATGGAGTCTGTAGGCAAGTAAAAATGTATTATGAGAAAGTTTTTTATTAAACGACATGTTTTGTTCATGGCGTTATTGTTACTTTGTACATTTACATCACAAGCAGAAAATGATTTAACAACAACGCAAATCACGCTGAACATTAAATCCGGTGGATTGCAAAGTGAAGTTGAAAGCAGTGAATGGCAATGGTATCAAATTACCAATCTAAAACTCGTTGGTGAACTGAATGTAGATGATTTACAGTTCATCAGACAGATGGCGGGATGCTATTATAATGAAAATGGTGACAAATACGATGGACATCTTCAGCATTTGGATATTGTTGATGTGGATTTTGTAGGCAATGGTAGTTTTAACGTATATTATGGTAACGCTAACTATCATATAGCTAAATTCGAAACATCTTGTATAGGCGACTATCTTTTCTCTTATCTTGATGGATTGCAGACGATAGTTTTGCCGTCATGCGTGAACAGTATATATTATAGAGCCTTTAATGATTGTAGTGGATTAGTTTCAGTAACTATGCCTGAAAATTTAATTTCAATTGAAGACTATGCTTTCAGTGGGTGTAGCAAACTGTCCTCGCTGATGTTGCCCAAAAACTTGACAGATATAGGTGGACATGCTTTTTGGGGATGTGATAAACTTTCATCAGTGAAAATTCCCTCACATTTGACGTCCATTGATGCTACTGCATTTTCTTCATGCGATGGGTTGACATCGGTAATGGTTGATGATGCGAACCCTCAATATTCTTCTGATGGAAAAGTTTTATTCAATAAGGACAAATCAAAACTCATTGCTGCATGGGTGAATAACATAAAGGACTATATCGTTCCAGCTTCAGTTTCTTCAATTGAAAAAAATGCTTTCTATTATAATAGTAGTCTGACTTCTTTAAATGCGTCTTCAAGTCTGACTTCTGTTGGTAATGAAGCATTTTATCATTGTGTAAATCTTACTTCTATAGAATTGTCTTCAGAAGTGACCACCATCGGTATGTCCGCCTTTGTTGGTTGTGCGAAACTTACCTCTTTTGCTTTTCCTTCAAAATTGACCTTTATTGGCTACGCTGCATTTTATGGTTGCAACGGTTTGACTACATTATTTTTGCCTTCTTGTTTAACTCAAATAGACTCGAATGCCTTTCGGGAGTGTAACGGATTGACTTCCATATATGCCAACATGCTCACCCCTGCCATAATAACTGACTGTGCATTTGATGAGAACATAAAAACAAATACAACACTTTATATACCGAAAGGCACATATCAAGAATATATGGCTGCAAATTGTTGGAAAGATTTCTTAAAGATTAAAGAAGTAGATCCTGCAGGTGTAGAATCAACATATTCAACTTCTGATGTTAAGGAAATCTCTCGTTACACCATCAATGGTCAGCACATAACAGAACCAACAACAGGCTTGAACATTATAAAGTACAGCGACGGTTCTTTCCGAAAAGTCATTATACAATAATGCTTCATAACTACATAATACAAAAATAAAGGTTGCTTTAACACAAATCTGTTGTTAGAAATTGACAATAATGTTTTTGTAGTGACCGATTGTGGCTTAACTATTCCGAATGAGTCTACAGCCTCGGTAACTATTCCTGGCGAGAGTAGCAAAACAAAGGAATATAAAGCAGGCACTTATACTATCGAAAAATACGAATAGTCGCGTGAGCTTATGCGACTATTCGCATGAGCAAAGACGAGTAGTCGCATAAGCAAAAACATATAGTCGCATAAGCAAACACCTACTAAAGTTTCGGATTTGGGCAGGGGCGGGCTGAAAGCCCAACAAGCGCATAGCCCAGGGCAAGCGAAGCGACACCCTGGGTTACGAATTGCCATAGTATTGACGCCCTGTAAGGGCAAAAGCGTAATAAATATGGCACAGTTATTGAGCAAAATCTACATAAGGATTAATGCTTCTGCCCTTACAGGGCGTCACTAACGAATGTGCTTTGACCCAGGGTGTCGCTTCGCTTGCCCTGGACTATGCGCTTATTGGGCTTTCAGCCCGTTTGGAACTAAATCCGAAACTTTAGTTAACTATATATAGAGAGAAGTTAAAGCTATAATAAAAACAATTGGGCAGAACATCACTGCCCCACCCAATTTAATCACCTAACATTTTCTACTAAAATAAATAATCTTATTTTGATTATTTTAATCTACTTATGAAACATGAATTATAGTAATACTCGTTATGCTTACAACGACTTATGGAACTCTACTTCCACAATTCGCAAGTCCACTTTACCCTTCTTGCTCACGAATCTATCAAGTTCGCCAGCATTGCCACCTGCCAACTCCTTGGTATCGCCAAAGGCATTGCTGTCTATAGAAGGTGCAAGCATCTTTATTGTTATATCCTTAGTGGCAACAAACTTTCTAAGAGGAATGTGAACATAGCCGAGTGTGGCGTATGTCATACCTTTCCATAGCAGCTTCTTGCCCGAATATATTGCTAAAGGATAGCATTTGTTGCGCCAACCTGTGAGCTTTATCACTACCTCGTCAACCTTTTCCTTCTTTGCAAAGGTATAAGTCGCCCAAGCATTCTCCTTGTTGCCATCGCTCTTCCATTCTGAGAGTTCGTTGTCATCGTATGAGTTTACGATATTCTTTTGGTTAGAGCCTGCCTTGGCTGAAACGATGTCTACAGATGTTGATACATCCTTATATGAAGGAGTTGAAGGTGTCTCACCACGAGTGAGAACAGACTTCAGAGTCAACGAAGGGTTGTATGTGCTCACACCATTACGGGTATCGATAGCCGATGTGTGCATGGTGATGGTGACAGGAGCAAGACCTTTAGCAGCTGCTGTTAGATTAATCTCACCTGCATTAACGGTGCTTCTAACCAACACTCTATTTACACCACACTCTACAGGCAATGAAGATTCGCCAATGAAGTTGGTAAATGTTGAAACAGTCTGTGGACCATCGAGCATACCGTCCTTACCATTCTCAGCATTCTTCTTAGCCTCAGCCTTGTCTGCATTCTTGGTTATAGGAGTAGCGATACCGCCAAGCAACTTGCCTTCGCCCCATAGATGAAGGTCTATCATACGGTTGTCTAATGGACAGCGACGACCTTGCTTGTCTACAACTTCTATCTGCACCAATGCCAAGTCGGCACCATCAGCCTTGAAACCTTCTGGGTTTTCTATTGTCGTGAGCTTTATCTTATATGGTTCTCCCACTGTTTCTATAGCATAGCGTGAAATCTCTTTGCCACCACGATAGCTAACAGCCTCGAGTTTGCCTGGTTCGTAAGCCACATTGTCGAAAGTATATAGATACTCATAAGAACGCTTGCCTGCCGCCAATGCCTTACCATTAAGGTAGAGAGCAACACTATCGCCAGTAGAAACAACATATACAGGTTTCTTCACACCCTTGTCGTAGTTCCAGTGACCAACGATATATGTATTGTCACGCTCAGGAGTAACCCATCCATCCCACATCACCTTATGTGCATAGAAAGCATCCTTTGGTATACGCATAGCATCTGTAACACCGCTTGTGCGGTAGTTTACCTCGCCACGCCAATGGGTATTGGTATCCGAGAAAACAATCTTAGCACCTCCTGAATTAACTCGTTTGCCTGTACCTGGACGCTCCAGATAGTAGTCGTACCAACGCTCCACCATCGACTTAGCAAAGATATCCATATTATGGTTATATTCCTTAGCAGGCTTTCCACGATATAGAGGTCCATCGCCTTCCTTATGGAAAGGATAGCTATATTCATCCCAATATTTTCTCAAGCCTTCATCGCGATGATATTCCATCTGCCACATAGGGTGCTTATGGCTCTTGTTTACATATAGCATTTCGCCACCATATTCAGCCTCGTCGATGTCCAACATCTCACGACTACCGATGGCTCTACCTCCGTTAGGATCATATTTATCACGTATAGCTTTAAGCTCTATCATATGCTCGCGGCTGATACTCTCGTTGCCACCCTCATAGAAGAGGATACTTGGATTGTTGCGATTGTAGATGATAGCATCGCGCATCAACAGCACACGCTGTTCCCATCTTCTGCCTTCTACGTCTTTCTCTGCATCGCCTGCAGGCATTGCTTGGATAAGACCCACACGGTCGCAACTCTCTATATCTTGCTTCCAAGGTGTAACGTGCATCCATCTAACTAAGTTGCTTCCCGACTCCACCTGTAGATTGTTGCTATAGTCACTCAACCATGCAGGCACACTCATACCTACGTATGGCCACTCATTGCTTGTGCGCTGAGCATATCCGTGCATCATTATAACACGGTCGTTGAGCCACACCTTGCCTTCTGCAAACTTAGTCTTACGGAAACCTGTGCGAGTAACGACATCATCAATCTCCTTACCGGTATTATCTACGAGGAATGTCTTCACTGTATATAGATAGCCATAGCCCCAACTCCAGAAATGAACATTGCTTAGCATACCATCGGCAGTAACAACTGTCTTTTCTCCTGGCTTCAGGGTCACGCTGTTGCCATCCATATATGCTACAGTCTTACCATCTGCATCGATGAGTTCGGTATGCAGATTAAAGGTGCGTGGAGCCTTACCATCATTCTTAACCTCAGCCTCCACATTGAGTTGCATCTTACGACCTGGAATATCGAAGTCGGAACCATATATATATGTACCAGTAGTTCCGAGGTTGCTATATAGAGGCAATGTCTGATATACAGTACCAGTAATATACAACCACACATTCTTTGGTATGCCACCATAGTTGGCATTAAAATTCTTACTGTTCCACTGGTAGCGGCTATTAGTAGCACGCTCTCTATATGTCCAACTGTTGTCTACACGAACAGCCATCACATTTTCACCTTTTATTATATAAGGTGTAAGGTCGTAGCCGCTTGCCATAACACCATTCTCTGATAGGCCGAGATGATGACCATTGAGATAGAAGTCGGCACCGAAGCGCACACCTTCGAACTCAACGAAATATTTCTTGTCTTGAATTTCTTCTACATTGAAATGCTTGCGATACCATACCACTGTGTCCGACAAGTCGTGACAAGGCACCTTATATGCCTCACCATCATTCCATGCACGAGGCAATGTCACCTTATACCATGCAGCATCATCCACTGATACAGCTTCACCATTTTCCATATCGCCGATATGGAGGCGCCAATCACTATTGAAGTTTAGCTTTTGACGTGTAGATGCAGATATACCCAAGAAAGGTAATAGCATCATTACAACACAAAGTGTTTGTTTAATTAGTTTAAAAGCGTTTGTCATATCTGAAAATCGATTGTTTTTCTGTTTTCATTTGCAAAGTTAACATAGATCGTGATATCTTCCGAGTAAAAAGGACATGAAAAATAGGAATTTTATACGAAAAGAGCCCATTCCCCTTAGAGAACAGGCTCTTTAATAGATATACAGTAAATTACAAGTTACTTAACAACGATCTTCTTACCATTGCGGAAGTATACACCGCTTGGCAAACCTTCGGTTGAAGTAGCATTCTTGCGAACGAGCTGACCCTTGAGGTCGTAGATATCATTGTGACCATACTTTGCACCGAAAGGAACTACACCAATAGCTGTAGGATCTGAAACGATGGTGAGCTTACCTTCAGAAATCTTACTCATATCCCATGCCATTCCGAGTGGAAGGTTAGGAAGTACGTAGTTAGGAGTTCCAGCAAAATGATTAGCTGTCCAAAGTGTTAATACATCACCATCCTTAGGAGTATATGAAGAAGCTAACACAACCTCGATAGTACCATTGATGGTCAAAGTATTCACATTCTCGATAGTAGTGTTGCTATATGAACCCTTACCTACTACATACTTACCTGTAGAAGAGATGGTAACATTCTTACCTCCGAAGTTGATCTTACCAGAAGTAGCATTAGCGAACGCACCTACTACCAATTCACCGTTGATAGTGAATGAAGAGTTTGTAAGAGCTGTTGTTCCTGTAACACCACTCAAGCGTGCATCCTTGTCAACAGTTACTGCGCCAGTACCGATTACATTGCCTGAAGTCAAGCATAGTTCACCTTCTGCAACCTTTACGCTACCTGTATTATCCCAGCCTGCACCAGCAGTAAGTTTACCTGTACCAATCTTCACGAAGGCGGTATTTGTGCCAGTGACCTTACCACTCCATCTGTAGTTAGTCTCGTTACCAACCTTCCATGTGTTGTAACCAGAAACTCCGTTACCGAAGTCAACCAATCCACCGAGCGCACCAGTTCCTGTTACCTTACCGATAGCAAATACCTTACCAGTGTTCTGAACTTCCATACCCTCAGGGATATCCATAGTTGCCTTTGGCAAACCATAGCTATTGTCAAGAGTGAAACGATTATCCTTATAAGGCATCTGAGGTTTGATAGTACCTTCAAACTCCGACATGTTACACTTTACATGAGTACGAGGAGCCATCCATGAACCACCACTTACCAATGGGCAGTAGATAGAGAGAGTACCTTCGCCTGTAATCTTATTGGTATAAGAATTGCGTTCTGCAAGGTTCCATGTAGCACTCTTACCCTTTGCTACAGAGATTGCATAGCTTGTTGAGCTACTTTCTGTCAAAGTACCACCCTGGAGTTCTACCATCTGAGCAGGAATTGTGATTGCTTGGTTCTTTACAGTACCTGCAACAACAACGAGCTTATTGAGCGAGGTGTTGTTATTGGTCAATATCAATGTACCACCACCCTTCTTATACGCAACAGTACCTGAGAGAGTCTTATTGGCAGTGAAATCGTTTGGATTCTCAATGATACCACCTGCCTCTGTTTCAAACTTGATAGGTGAGTTTGTTGTCACAGCAGCTGCAGTACGCAGTGTTGCTCCATTCTCTATAACCATCTTATTAGCCAAAACCACATTAGCACCAAGGTTACCAGAGTTCTTAACATCGCTTGCCAAAGCATTTACGTTGAGCACACCACCAGAGATGCGTGTACCGCCAGTATATGTATTGTCGGTGCGGATAGTAGTAGTACCAGTTCCGCGCTTTACCAATACGGTGTTGCCTGTGATAGCACCCTCACCGCTGAGGTTGTAAGCAGCTGTATTGTCAAAGATAACGCTGTCTGCCTCGATATCTGAGTTGAGGACTACATTCTTTATCGCTGCATCGTCGTTGAACAGCACCTTATCGCCATTCACGAAGTTGGCCTTTGTTGCATCAGATGCCATAGCGAAGTTCTCGGTATTAGCAACATCCCAAGTATTGCTCTCTGCACCTGTCCATACTACAGTTGCGGCATCGCGAACGCCTTCTACTACGAGGTATAGGTTGTTGCCTTCCAAAGCAAGGTGAGACTTTCTTGTATTATCCAAACCTTCGAGCTTGATAACTGAAACATCGCCTTCTACCTTGTCGAATGTTGCCAACAAGTACTTACCTTCTGCAAGACCATCGGTGCCGTGGTTGTTAAATTCAAAGACTGGTGTTAGATACTGTGGTCCAAACTTCCAATCCTTAGTTTCGATACTGAGCACCTTACCCTTAATGAAGTCTGAGCTTAGGTCGCCATAGATATCGAATACTACACGTGAGCCGAAGCCAAGGCTAAGGTTATCTGTAGTGATAGTACCCTTAGTGTCGGCACATCCTGGACGAAGCTTAGCATCGTATTCCATCTTGATGCTGCTAAACTTACCGCCATTAGAGTTAAGCTCAGCAAAGCGGTTGAGCCACAATGGTGAGTTGAGCATTGTGCCATCGAAGTTTACAACACCTGCCCAGATATCAGTATTGCCAGTATGCTTGAAGTCAGCCTTTGGCAATGTCAAGAAACCATCGCCCTGTTTAACAAGACGTGCGTCGCCAGCAAGACCGCCACCTGCAACGGTGCAAGTATAAGTTGTAGTTGTAATCTTATAGCTCTTTGCTGAAGCCTCGCTTGGTGCAGAACCCTGTACCCATGTAGGAACATTGAATGTCAATACGCTTGGCTTAGCACCGTCAGCAATCTTAACAGAGGTATTTGCATTGTCGAATACGAGAACATGCTCGCCATCAAGACTTGAACCGATAGTTCCACCGTTAGCAACTTCTTTTCTACCAGTTGTAGTCAATGGAGGAGGAGCTATAGTGATACCTTCGAGTTCGCCCATGAAGTAGCTTACGTGAGGTGGCTGATTGTAGCCACACATCTGCCATACCATAGCGTTGCGATACTGATGATCGAACCAAAGGTTATAGTTGCGATGTTCTGTAGGAGTAGGAGTAGAATAAATGCGGATGTTGTTGTCAGCAGTACGCATGATAATCTCCTCACGCCAGTCGCCAAGGATATCGCCCTGATAGCATGGTGTACCCTTAGTATCGTTGTTAGTCAATGAGCCTTGACATGTATAGATAGGACCCGACTGACCATATTTATATATACCACCCTCAGTATTCTTTCCTGCTACATAGTTGAAAGTCTCTGAGAGCAGGTCGCCATCCCAATAGATGTTGAAGTTATAAGCTACACCTGGAGCTGAGAGTTCAGCAGATGCCTTATTAGCAACAGTACTTACAGGATTGCCGTATGCAAAACCGATGCATCCAGGGACGTTATTGGTAAAGTTGCCACAAATACAGCGACCGATATCACTACCCACTTTCAACTGCGAAGCATATACCTTGCTGGTTGTAGCATCACGATAGTTGAAACCTTCTTCATCCTCGTTGCAGGCAAACTGCTCAAGTCCATGGATATATGGATTCAAGTCGCCAACATGCTGAGCATCTCCATGCCCGAAGCCTGTGGTAGACAATCCCTTACCATTGTCGTCGATAACCATCGAGCCGAATACTATCTCATCGCGACCGTCCATATCAACATCTGCAATAGCATAGTTGTGATATCCCTGTCCCTTCCAAGGGCCATTGGTGTTATTAAACCAGCGCCAACGCTCCTTCAAGGTATGTGTTGCTGGGTCTACATCAAGGGCTATCATCTTATGACGGGTATAGATACCGCGAGCAAGGAAGATGCTTGGCTTCTTGCCATCAAGATATGGAGCACCGAAGAAATGCTTAGTACAGCGGTGACCATAACCATCGCCCCAAGCTTTATCAAGATTTGTTTCTCCATCTTCGAGTCTCTTCAAAGGATATTCTTTACATTCGTATGGCTTACCTGTAACACCGTCCATATATACAAGGTATTCAGCACCTGTACACATAAACCACTGTCCGCTCTTAGTGCCGCTACGATAATTCTTCGAAGCGTCGCCTACAACATATGTAGAACCATCAGCACAATGGATAGTAGTGCCGTCAGCAGCACGCATCACAACTTCTGCCTTGCCGTCACCATCCCAGTCGTAGGCAACGATATTCTGCTCATTGTTTTGGAAGTCACCCATATTAGGTCCGCAGTTTACCCACCACAAACGGGTGCCATCGAGCTTCAATGCCTCGAAGATGCTATATTCGCCTTGGTAGCCTTCCTTAGGATATCCTGCAGCTCTTTCGTTTGCGTTGTCAAACTTCATCAACATATCGAGCTGGCCATCGCCATCGAGGTCGGCACAGCAAGCATCGTTAGGAACCAATGTACTCTTGATTCCTTCGTGCTTGAGTTTAATCTCCTTATAGCTTGATGCCCATACCGAAGCAGGCTTGCATTGTGCCTGTTCCTGACCTTTGATAATGGCAGAAACAGTATAGGTGTTAGCAAGAGTACCAGATTTGTCGGTAAAATTAGAAACTGTCAATGGTTTGTCGTTGAGCTTCACACCATTGCGATAAACGTTGTAGGTAACGTCATAATACTCCTCAGCAGGAATACGCCAATTGACGTACACACCTCCCGACACCTTCATAGCGATAACACCACGGTCAAGTTTATCGGTCTGGCGCTGTGCTTGTGCACCACCTGCCACAGCTGTAAGTGCAGCTGCAAATAGTAGTTTTTTGATCATATTTATTTCAGTTAGATTCTTTATTATCAGTTAGTATACAAATATATTGTAGCAAGTTTAGGGTATAACTTTTAGAAATTGTATATAATACAATTATGCTTGCAAAGATAATGGAAAATATAGAAACAGGATAGCAAATATCAAAAAAAAAAGAAAAATATCAAAAAAATAAGGGAAAACATATAATAAACGATATAAGGCAGAAAAAAACTACAACCGCAAGCTACACACTATGTGCAGCTTCGGTTGCTTATTTTATTAGGATGATATTCGTAGGATTATTAACTAAAGTTTCGGATTTAATTCCAAACGGGCTGAAAGCCCAACAAGCGCATAGCC
>OIXA01002294.1_pt1 | contig 22307 bp, 13 predicted proteins | sample 1587721 | NCBI WGS metagenome assembly OIXA01 (sample SAMEA3888900, study PRJEB22519) | human gut metagenome | biome: human gut; feature: human-associated habitat; material: faeces | place: Denmark | collected 2013
TCTGGAATTTTTTAGAGCATCCAAAAGAAAGAGAAGAGATACTGAAAGCAGTTATACAGTATTATGAAATAAAAGAGAAGGAGCGGAATGAAGTAGAAAAGCAGATAGAGACATTTATTGATCAGTTACTTACACTCGGAGTATTGAATGAGGATCTGCGACCTTTGTATGAACCGCTTTGGGGAGATATGGAGATTGGAATGCTCAGAATTGGATTCTATGGAAGAGAAGAGTTCTTTTCAGAAAAATTCAAACCATTTCTGAGTAAAGATAGATTTGAAAATATCGAGGAAGAATCCTCTTCCAATCATGAGCTGGCATCAGGGCAGAGGATTGAGGTACTCTATGGGATACCACCGATTTATTCCAATGGTAAATTACTTTTAAAGAATAAAGAGCTGGAAGTCCTTGATCTGGCGGGAATATATGAGCTTCACTTTCCGACAATGAAGAATATTCAAAAAGTTTACGTGACGAAAGATGCAGGATACGCGCAGATTTATTGTAGCTTAGAGGCGGAAAGAGCTGATGAGACAGAGAAAGAGATTTATTGTGAGAATCTCTTTCACGTGATTCGTCATGTCTTTTTATTGTATGCCCAGAAAAATGGATATTATGCGTTACATTCGGCCTCTATATTGTATCGGGGACAGGCATGGCTTTTTTCCGGGCATTCAGGAATGGGAAAATCTACACATACAGCGCTTTGGCATGAATATGCAGGTACACCGTATCTGAATGGAGATCTTAACCTTATTGGAAAAAGAGAAAAGGGAGACGGGTATTGTATCTATGGGATTCCGTGGTGTGGTACTTCTGGATTATGTACAACAGAGACAATAGAGCTCGGTGGAATTATTCTTCTTGGAAGAGACGAGGAAGATCATGTAGAGGAACTGTCTCCATTTGAACAGGTGCTGCGTGTGACTCAAAGGATGATCTCACCAGCCTGGACAGAGCAGATGGCAACAGGAAATCTTGAATTCGCAGAGCAGATGGCAGAACAAACCCGGATCACGCAGTTCTTTTGTACGAAGAATCCATCAGCGGTAGAGGTGATCAGGAAGTGGATTGATGAGAAGAACGAGGAAATAGAAGCATGATGAAAGAATATATTCAAAAGATCCAGAAACATTTGAAAGAGGGTACGCTTCAGAAGATGTGGACTCAGACCCTGTGGATCGGACAGTATGCAAAACGATACTGGAAAGCAATGCTTCTTTACACACTGCTTGGTGTTGCAGGAACCGGTGTATCTCTGGTATCCAGTTTGATTTCGAAAGACCTGGTTGATATTATCACCGGTCATCAGACAGGAAAGCTGTTGAGTACATTTGCAGCTATGATCGGTTTTTCGGTTGCGAATATTCTTGTCTCACAGGCGACAGGTTATGCGTCAACCTTTGTGAATCTGAAGGTTGATACGGAGATAAAGAATGATATCTTTGCTAAGATGCTTGTGACAGACTGGGAGTCATTGACCGCTTATCATACGGGAGATCTGGTGACGAGGTGGAGTTCTGATGCGTCCAATATTTCTTCCGGTATTCTGAACTGGCTGCCGAATCTGATCATTTATACCATGAAATTTTTCAGTGCACTTGCAGTGGTTCTTTACTATGATCCGACCTTCGCAATATTTGCTTTGATCGGAATCCCGTTCAGTGCACTGATGTCAAGACCACTGCTTCGAAGGATGCGTAATAATAACCAGAGAAGTGCAGCAATGAATGCGAAGTTGTATGGATTTAACCAGGAGTCTTTTTCTAACATACAGACGATTAAGGCATTTGATCTGATTCATTTTTACATTGACCGGCTGAAAAATCTGCAGCAGGAGTATATCGATATGCGTCTCGATTTTCAGAAAATGTCGATGTTGACCTCCGTTCTGATGTCGTTAGTTGGATTTATTGTTTCCTACAGCTGTTATGGATGGGGAATTTACCGTGTGTGGAGCGGTGTAATCAGTTATGGAACGATGACGATGTTCCTGTCTTTATCGGGAACTTTGACAAGTTCTGTGAATTCCCTGACAAGTCTTGTGCCGTCAGCTATTTCTCTCACAATCTCAGCGGGGCGATTGATGGATATCGTGGAGATGCCACAGGAAGATTACAGTCAGGATGATGCGGTTCGAAAATTTGTAAAGGAATATCGCGGACAAGGCATCGGACTGACAATGAAAGATCTCAGCTATACTTATGAGTCCGGAACAGAAGTTTTTGCACATGCAGATGTGGAAGCTTATCCTCATGAGATTGTAGCACTGGTAGGACCTTCCGGAGAGGGAAAGACAACGATGCTTCGTTTGATCTTATCTCTTTTAAGAGCACAGTCCGGAACAGCGGATGTCTGTGCGGGAGAAGATCATGAGAAAAAGCAGCCGATGTCTCCGTCCACCAGAAAACTGTTCTCCTATGTTCCACAGGGGAATACGATGTTCTCTGGTACGATTGCAGAGAACCTGCGGAATGTAAAACCGGATGCGTCAGATGAGGAGATCATTGAGGCGTTAAAGCTTGCAGATGCGTGGGAGTTTGTAGAAAAGCTTCCGGACGGAATCGAAAGCAAGATCAAAGAACGAGGCGGCGGATTCTCCGAAGGACAGGCACAACGATTGTCTATTGCCAGAGCACTGCTTCGAAAATCTCCGATTCTTTTGCTTGATGAAGCAACTTCGGCACTTGATGTGGCGACAGAGAGAAAAGTGTTGAAAAATATCATGGCAGATACTTATCCAAGAACCTGTATTGTTACGACACACCGGCCGACGGTACTGAATATCTGTACCCGGGTTTATGCAATCAGGGAGAAAAAGTGCCAGGTGCTTGAGAAGAGCGAGATTGAGCGGATGATAAAGGATTTCTAAAAATGAGAAGCAAGTCAATGAATGGAGTGGGAATCATTATTTGCGAATTTAAAAATGTGAAAGTCAGATAGAAAAAATGAATTGGCTGTCGTTTTATCATGTAAATAAACTGGCAGCCAATTTTTAAAAAGTGAAGTTATAGAGTTAGTTTACAGAATAAGTGAATCCTTCTATCTTAAGATTATCAATAGATGTTCCGTGATTCAGATGGATTCCGATTGTCAATGGGTTAGTTGCAGTACTTGCGAATGTAAGAGTTGCAGTTTTTCCTGACCAGGATGTCTGAACAGATGCATCGTCTGTCTCAATCTGATCTACGGTGTCGTTAAAATTGATGGTGAGTGTGATTGTTCCGTTAAGATCTGACCAGTTAGCCATAGCAAGACCTTTACCGCCGTTAGTACCCCAGCGATCCCAGACACCATAATAAGCTACATTTAATGTTCCCTGAGCTGCACCGCTTGCAGCATATACTCCTTCCGCAAGGCCTGTATCAACGGAAACAACAGGTTTTTCATATGTTTTCATGATAAATTCCTCCAATGCTTTTGTGTATTACATATTATGACAAAAAAATGTATAGAAATCAAGAAAAAACTTTGAAATTCACAGTTTACCTATAAAAAAGATAGTAATATGGAAGAATCATAGAGTTAGGGAGGAGTTATGAATTCTTGAAATTTTTATAAAGTGAATGACAATTCATCCAAGCAGGGTGTAGAATAGTAAAATAATGGCTGAATAGTGATTGGAAAAGGAGAGAAGGCATGCTTCAGATACAACATATTTGCAAGGAATATCGAACAGGTAATCTGATACAGAAAGCATTGGATGATGTCAGTCTGAATCTCAGAGATAATGAATTTGTTGCTATTCTGGGACCGAGCGGTTCGGGAAAGACAACGCTTCTGAATATCATTGGCGGTCTGGATCGGTATGACAGCGGAGACCTGATCATCAATGGAATATCAACGAAGAAATATAAGGACAGAGATTGGGATTCTTATCGTAATCACACGATTGGATTTGTTTTCCAGAGTTATAATCTGATTCCGCATCAGACTGTTCTGGCAAATGTTGAACTGGCACTTACGATTTCGGGGATTGGCAAGTCCGAGAGAAGGAAACGTGCGACAGAAGCGCTTGAAAAGGTTGGTCTGGGTGCGCAGCTTCACAAGCGACCAAGTCAGATGTCCGGAGGACAGATGCAGCGTGTTGCGATTGCCCGGGCATTAGTGAATGATCCGGATATCCTGCTTGCAGATGAACCGACAGGTGCACTGGACAGTGATACAAGTGTGCAGGTCATGGATCTTCTTCAGGAAGTAGCGAAAGATCGCCTGGTTGTTATGGTTACACATAATCCAGAGCTTGCGGAGCAGTATGCGACAAGAATCGTTACATTAAAAGATGGTGTGATCCGTTCAGATACAGATCCGTTTGAAGTAGATGAAACGACGATGGGAGTGGCAGAACACAGGAATATGGGGAAATCCTCGATGTCATTTCTGACAGCATTAGCTTTGAGCTTTAACAATCTGAAGACAAAGAAGGCACGAACGCTTCTGACTTCATTTGCAGGCTCAATTGGAATTATAGGAATTGCATTAATTCTGTCTCTATCTACAGGTGTGAATCAATATATTCAGAACGTAGAGGAAGAGACGCTTTCAGAATATCCTCTACAGATACAAAGTACAGGCTTTGATCTGACATCCATGATGGTCGGGATGGACAGTGCTTCTGCGGACGATAAAAAAACAGACAAAGAGAAGTCAGATACAAAGAAAAAGTCAAAGGATCAGGTTAAAGTAATTCAGATGGTGACGAATATGTTTTCCACAATGGATTCAAATGACCTTGGTGCTTTGAAGAAGTATCTTGATACTGGCAAGAGCGGAGTGGAACGATATACGAATGCTATAGAATATAAGTACAGCGTTTCTCCGCAGATTTATAAAGAAAATAAAGACAGTATCCGTCAGGTGAATCCAGATCAATCCTTTTCAGCTATGGGATTGGGTTCTTCTATAAGTACGAACAGTATGATGTCATCTATGATGAGTACGGATGTTTTTTATGAGATGCCGGAGAGCAGTAAACTTTATGAAAATCAGTATGAAGTGGAAAAGGGTCATTGGCCAGAGAAATATAATGAATGTGTTGTGGTTCTGACTTCGAATGGCGGAATGAGTGATTTTATGCTTTATACATTGGGACTTCGTGATCCGTTGGAGCTTGATGAGATGATCCAGTCATTTATGAAAGAGGAAAATGTTACTACACCGGATGATCTGGGAACCTATTCTTATGATGATATTATCGGAACAAAGTTCAAGCTTGTGAACAGTTCTGATTATTATGAGTATGACAGTCAGTATCAGGTCTGGAAAGATAAGACGGATAATGAAGATTATATGAAATCACTTGTAGCGAATGGGGAAGATCTTACCGTGGTTGGTATTGTCAAACCCGCTGAAGATGCGAAAGCCTCCTCTCTGAGTCCGGGAATTGCATATCCGACATCATTGACGAAACATGTGGCAGAACAGGCAGCAAAAAGTGAGATTGTGAAACAACAGCTGACAAATCCGAATGTTAATGTATTTACAAATAAAAAATTCGGAGAGAAAGACAGTGAAAATGGATTCGCCATGGATTCTTTATTTACGGTTGACGAAGCAGCACTACAGAAAGCATTTGGATTTGACGCAAGTGCGATGAACAATTTAGGAAATTCTTTGGATTTTGGGAATTCGTTAAATCTCAGTGAGTCTATGAATCTGTCAAAAGCATTTCAGACAGGAAGTAATACGCTGGATCTGTCGGGACTTGTAAATTCAGATTCTCTGAACTTAGATCTTTCCGGAATGCCGCAGATGAATCTGGGAGAGATCGTTTCGAATCTGGATCTGAAGGTATCACCGGATGGTATGAAACAGATGGCTTGTGGACTGCTGACGGGATATCAGGAGTATGCAAAGACACATCCAGAGGCAGATTATTCAGGTCTTGGAGAGGATTTTACAGCATTTCTTAAGACAGATGCAGCAAAAAAGATTATTTCTGACAATATAAAAGACATCATGAAATCAAGCGGAACTGTGACGATTACAACCGAGAAAATACAGGAATTGATCAAAAATATTATGGCCGGATACGAACAGTATATTACGGAAAAAGGATATACAGATCCGGATCAATTTGATGAATATTTGATGGAATATCTTCAGACGGATGAAGCGAAGAAAATAATTTCAGATTGGATGTCAGAAGTTATGCCGGAAGATCCGAAGATTGAGATAACACCGGAACAGCTTGAGAAACTATCAGATGATCTTGTGAAAGGTTATTTGGCATATGCTTCAGAGAATGGTCTTCCGGATCCGTCTAAGATGGGAGAACATTTCATGGCTTATCTGCAAACAGATGATGGAAAGAAGCAGTTTCAGGAAGGTCTGTCAGCAATGATCGATATGGATCAGCTGGAGAGCCAGTTAAGTGCGACAATGGGAAGTTACATGGCAAAGGCAATGGGAACTTATACCCGAGCAATTTCGGATGTGCTTGAGACACAGATCACTTCGGCAATGAATCAGATCGTCACTCAGATCACAGAAAAAATCGGGAACGCCATGCAGGCTGCCATGGGAAATGTGGGAACCCAGCTGCAGAACATGCTTGGAAGTTCGATGAAGATTGATACCGATGCATTTGCAAAGGCATTTCAGATGAATATGACAGAAGATGATCTGAAAGAGCTGATGACATCCATGACAATGAGCGCGACTGCTTCCTATGACAATAATCTGCAGAAGCTTGGATACGTGGATTTTGCGAACCCGAGTCAGATTTCCATATATCCGACGGATTTTGAGAGCAAGGAAAAAGTGGTGAAAATCCTGGATTCTTATAACAGCCGGATGGAAAAAGAAGGAAAAGAGGAACAGATCATCACTTATACCGATATAGTCGGAACACTGATGTCTTCCGTGACAAATATCGTGGATATCATCAGCTACGTGCTGATTGCGTTTGTGGCGATTTCCCTTGTAGTATCTTCAATTATGATCGGGGTTATCACCTACATCAGTGTACTGGAACGGAAGAAGGAGATTGGAATCCTGCGCGCGATCGGGGCATCTAAGAGAAATGTATCGCAGGTATTTAATGCAGAAACCGTTATCATTGGTCTGTGTGCCGGACTGATCGGAATCGGACTGTCACTGCTGCTTCTGATCCCTGGAAATATGATCATCCATGCGGTGGCAGATAATAACAAAATCAAAGCATTTTTCCCAGTGCTTCCGGCAATTGTGCTGATTCTTTTGAGTATCGGGCTTACCCTGCTCGGTGGAATCATTCCGTCAAGGAAAGCAGCAAAGAGCGATCCGGTGACAGCGCTTAGGACAGAATAAAAAAAGAGAATGAGGGAAAAGGAAAATGGATAAAGAGAAAAATACAGAAGCAGTGAGTGAGGAAAATATTTACTGTCTGAATGGAAGAGTGCCGGTAAAAAAGGCGATTCCGTTCGGACTACAGCATGTTCTGGCAATGTTTGTGTCGAATCTGGCACCGGTGCTGATCGTGTGCAGTGCGGCATTTGTGAGAGGATCGGAGAATCACTTAAGTGCTGCGGAAATTACGCAGCTTCTGCAGTGCGCGATGTTTGCAGCGGGGATCGGGACCTGTCTGCAGCTTTACCCGGTATGGAAGATTGGCTCCAGGCTTCCGATCGTTATGGGAGTCAGTTTTACCTTTCTTGGTAGTCTGCTGATGATCTGTACCAATCCGGAACTTGGATATGAAGGGATGGTAGGTGCGGTGATCGCCGGAGGTATTTTTGAGGGACTGGTAGGAATGAGTGCCAAATACTGGAAACGGCTCCTGACACCGGTAGTATCGGCATGTGTGGTGATTGCGATTGGGCTTTCCCTCTTGTCGGTAGGAATGGATTCCTGGGGCGGTGGAAACGGAGCAGAAGATTTTGGAGCGTGGTATCATCTTCTGGTCGGATTTTTCACACTGGTTGTGTGTCTGGCTGCCCGTTATCTGTTAAAAGGTGTATACAAGAACCTGAATGTACTGGTTGGTCTGGTCTGTGGGTATCTTCTGTCCATTATATTTACTGTGGCAGGGATTGCACCGATGGTTGATTTTTCAGGAATTACAAAGACGATCGAGCAGGTTGGTGTATTCAGCCTTCCAAAGCTTGTATTTTTTACTTCCCATAAACCGGTTTTTGATCTGGGAGCATTCTTTACTATTGCAATTGTATTCCTGGTATCGGCAGCGGAGACAACGGGTGCAACTACTGCAGTGTGTACCGGTGCACTTGGACGGGATATCAAGATGGAGGAACTGCAGGGGTCTCTTGCCGTGGATGGATTTTCCAGTGCGATTTCAGGATGCTTTGGATGTCTGCCGCTTACTTCTTTCAGTCAGAATATCGGGCTCGTCACTATGACGGGAGTTATCAACCGTTTTACGATTCTGATGGGGGCTTTGATTTTGATCCTTGCTTCTCTGTTCCCGCCGCTTGGAGCTTTTTTCAATTCGCTTCCGCAGGCGGTACTTGGAGGATGTACGGTTATGATGTTCGGATCGATCATGTATGAAGGAATCAAGATGCTCAAAGGGTGTGTGTTTGATGATAGAACTATGATCATCGTATCGCTGGCATTCTGTATCGGTGTCGGACTGACACAGACTTCCGGAAACTTCTTTTCCGCATTTCCGAAGGAGGTAGGAGATATTTTTAATGGAAATGCAGTTGCAGGGGTGTTCGTGGTGTCATTGATCTTAAGTATCTGCCTTCCGAAGAAAAAAACAACAGATTTGTAAAATGTGATAAAAATAAGTCAATCAGAAGGAAGAGATGAAAGAGGATGAGTTCTTTTTAAGTGTGGAAGTGACCAGTTTCAGAAGCTTGTTCATTATATTTGACCGGCTTGGAAGTATTTGCTGCATAGAGCATTGGAATCAATGTAGTAGCGTCCTGGAATTGCTGCATTTCTTCTGGTGAAAATCCGGTTGTGCCGCATACCAGGGCTTTTTGGTGTTTCACTGCGAGGGAGAGTACCTCCAGACTGGTTTCTCTGGTAGAAAAATCGATGATGACTTGACCGGATTCGCACCGAATGTTCAGTAAGCTATGATTCCAATTGTAAGAACTAAAAAATCATGCTATACTTACGGCAGATGAAAAACTGACAGGATAAGACAACAAAGGAGAGGCACATGAATTCTAATTTTGAATATTATAAAGTTTTTTATTATGTGGCGAAGTATGAGAACCTTACAAAGGCATCCAGCGTTCTGAAGACGAGTCAGCCGGCGGTGACGAGAACGATACACAACCTGGAAAATGAACTGGGATGTCGGTTATTTACCAGAAGCAAATCCGGCATCAAACTGACACCGGAGGGAAGAACCTTTTACAGCTATGTATCGGCAGGGTGCGCCCAGTTTTTTAAAGGGGAAAATGATCTGAGCAATCTGATCAGTCTGGAGAACGGGACAATCTATATCAGTGCGACTGAGACAGCCTTGCACTGCTTCCTGTTCCGGGCAATGGGAGAGTTCAACAGCATTTATCCGAACGTACATTTCAAAATCTTAAATAACAGTACCATGGACTCGGTCAACGCGGTAAAAGAAGGAAAGGTAGACCTTGCATTTGTGTCAACGGATCTGCAGGTAAATAAGCCGCTCAGGATGAAGAAACTGCGGGAATACCATGAGGTGCTGATCGGCGGCAGTCGTTACATAGAATTAAAAGGAAGAAAGATTTCATTGGAGGAGCTTTCGGCTTATCCCTGGATCAGCCTGACTTCGGAGGCACTGACCAGAAAATTCCTGAATAATTATTTTGCAGATCATGGTCTGCAGTTTTTGCCGGATATGGAGCTTGCGACGACAGACCTGATCTTGCCGGCAGTCCGTCACAATCTTGGAATTGGATTTGTCCCGGAAGAATTTGCCGAAGAAGAGAAGAAGGCGGAAAATGTATTTGAAATCGAAGTGGAAGAGAAGCTTCCGACCAGAAATATTATTCTGATCTATGATACTGAGTATCCTCAGAGTATTGCATCGAAGGAGTTTCAGAAGTTTCTGAGCAGTCAGAAGAACTAAAGAAGAAATAGATTTTCAAAGTGGATTGTGCAAATCGGTATCCTTTGTAGCCGGGATGTGTATCTGCAAAGAAAAATATAAGGAGAATGCCCCGGAATTTTTTATGTGTGGATCATAAAATTCCGGGGCATTTTTATATTTGTAAGTATAAAGTTATAAAGTAGAATTTTGGATTAGAAAACGATTGACATTATTTATGCCATTCCCAGTTTCTGATTTCTTCCAGATCCTGTCCATATTCAGCGATGTACTGCTTGTGCTCTACAAGCTTGTCGTTCATCTTCTGGATCAGGTAAGAACCACGGTTTGCAAGCTGTGGCAGATGCATGATCGCATCCTTCACGAGATTGAAACGGTCAATCTCGTTCTGAACTCTCATATCAAATGGAGTTGTAATGGTACCTTCCTCCTGATAACCATGAACAGATACGTTCTGGTTGTCACGGCGATAGGTCAGCTCGTGAATCAGTGTTGGATAACCATGGAATGCAAAGATCACTGGCTTATCTGTTGTGAAGATTGCATTGTACTCGCTGTCACTCAGTCCATGAGGATGCTTATGATTAGACTCCAGCTTGAACAGATCGACTACGTTTACCACGCGGATCTTCAGCTCCGGAAGCTCATCACGAAGGATGGTAACGGCAGCCATTGTCTCCAGTGTCGGTGTATCACCGCAGCATGCCATAACGAGATCCGGCTCCTGGCCCTCATCGTTACTAGCCCACTCCCAGATACCAACACCCTGGGTACAATGCTTTACAGCCTGCTCCATATTGAGCCACTGATAACTTGGATGCTTTGATGCAACGATCGCATTGACATAATTCTTACTCTTTACGCAGTGATCGAAGCAGGATAACAGACAGTTGGTATCCGGTGGCAGATACATACGAACAACGTCTGCTTTCTTGTTGGCAATATGATCAAGGAATCCCGGATCCTGATGTGTAAATCCGTTATGATCCTGCTGCCATACATTGGATGTCAGGATGAAGTTCAGAGAAGCGATCGGGCGTCTCCATGTAAGCTGATTGCAGACCTTCAGCCATTTTGCGTGCTGTGCAGCCATGGAATCTACGACACGGATAAATGCCTCATAGCTTGCAAAGAAGCCGTGGCGTCCTGTCAGCAGATAACCTTCCAGCCATCCCTCACACATATGCTCGCTGAGCATACCATCCATAATACGTCCGTTTCTTGCCAGACAGTCATCAGAGTCAAGAAGCTCTGCATTCCAGTCTCTGTTCTCTGCCTCAAATACCTTGTACAGACGGTTTGACATACTCTCATCCGGTCCGAAGATACGGAAGTTCTGATTTTCTTTATTTAATACGAAGATATCGCGGATATATCCACCAAGCTCGATCATATCCTGAGCCTTTGTCTTACCCGGATCTACCTCAATGCCATACTCACGGAAGTCCGGAAGTCTTAAATCCTTCATCAGAAGACCACCGTTTGCATGTGGGTTTGCTCCCATTCTTGCATCTCCCTTTGGTGCCAGCTCAGCCAGCTCAGGGATCAGAGTACCCTTCTCATCAAAAAGCTCCTCCGGACGATAGCTCTCAAGCCATGACTTCAGAAGTGGCAGATGCTCTTCCGGCTTCTCCATTGTGATCGGTACCTGATGTGCACGGAAAGATCCCTCGATCTGCTGTCCGTCTACAACCTTAGGACCCGTCCATCCCTTTGGTGTACGAAGAACGATCATTGGCCACTTTGGACGCTCCGGATCATTGTTCTTACGTGCATTCTCCTGGATTGCTTTGATCTTCTCAATAGCCTGATCCATAGCCTCAGCCATAAGCTTATGCATTGTCATTGGGTCATCACCCTCAACAAAGATCGGCTCCCAGCCGCAACCTACGAAGTAGCTCTCGATCTCCTCATGAGAGATACGGGAGAAGATTGTCGGGTTACTGATCTTGTATCCGTTCAGGTTCAGAACAGGCAGAACAGCACCGTCTGTGATCGGATTCAGGAATTTATTGGACTGCCAAGAGGTAGCCAGAGGACCTGTCTCAGCCTCACCATCACCAACGATTACTGTGGCGATGAGATCCGGGTTATCAAATACAGCACCAAATGCATGTGCGATGGAATAACCAAGCTCACCACCCTCGTTGATGGAACCTGGTGTCTCCGGTGCACAGTGGCTAGGCACACCACAAGGGAATGAGAACTGCTTGAACATCTTCTTCATACCCTCTTCGTCCTGGCTGATATTTGGATAGATCTCACTGTAAGATCCCTCCAGATATGTGTTGGCGATCATAAAGTTTCCGCCATGTCCCGGACCGGATAAAAGGATCATATCGAGATCGTAACGCTTGATAACACGGTTACAGTGTACATATACGAAATTCTGTCCCGGGACGGTTCCCCAGTGACCTACGATTTTCTTTTTAATATGATCCATGGTTAATGGCTCTTTCATCAGCGGATTATCCAGCAGATAAAGCTGTCCGGCAGACAGATAATTGGCAGCACGCCAATATGCATCGATCTTGTCCAGCATCTCCTGAGATAATGGCTGTTTCTCAAGACAAGTATTTTCTGACATTTGTTACCTCCCTAAATCATTTGTTTTTTCCGTCCGCTAGTTTACCATATTTCGCCTGTGATTACAAGGAAAAAAGGCATCTCAAAACGTAGAACTTTCACGCTTTGAAACGCCTTTTTATGGCATATTTGCTAAAGTTTTCTCATTTGTTATCCTTAATGCTCATACCATCCGACGATTCCCGGTGTCAGATTGATATTGATCTGCTTTACCTCCTGATACTCCTCCATGCCATGGACACCAAGCTCCCTGCCGATACCACTCATCTTATAGCCGCCCCAAGGTGTCTCATTGAAGGTTGGATTGTAGCAGTTGATCCATGTGATTCCGGCACGGATCTCATTGATCACACGGTGGGCTCTGGTAATATCTGAGGTAAATACTGCAGCCGCTTTAACTCTAGCTGCATCTGCTTACGAAGCTTTAAATCCAGCGCACCTAACGGCTCATCCAGAAGAAGTACCTTCCCCCTCCACTCGTATGGAACCTGTCGTCGGCTCCTCAAAACCCGCGATCATTCGAAGGGTTGTCGTCTTTCCACATCCGGAGGAACCGAGAAGTGTTAAAAGCTCTCCTTCCTCCACCTGCAGGTTGAGATCCTTCACCATATGATTCGTTCCATATATTTTATTGACGTCCTTAATATCAAAAAGAGGCCATTCGAAATTCGAACAGCCCCTTTGCTTGCGAATAATATACTACAATAAAACCAACACTTCAATGCCATATTTTCCCCATTTTTCTACTTCTTTCAGGTAATCATCTACTCCTGTTCCTTCACTAATTTAAACATTTGTACCCTGTTGCGGATACCTAATTTGCGGTAAATATTTAAAATGTGCTTCTTCAGAGTATTCACCGTGATAGATAACTGGTCACAGATCTGCGCATTCTCCATCCCCTGCAGCAAAAGCCCCAGGATCGTCTGCTCCCGCTTCGTCAGGTTATACTTTCTGACCGCCTCCGTCATGGTCAGCTTCTCCTGTGCTGTCATCTGATGAGTCCTTTCCTGATAAAGCCGGTACGCCATATGATCCTTGAGCATGTCCATCAGAAAAACATCTTCGTAGGTAAAGTCCTCCTTGCCGATGGTGCGGTATAATGTCACTACACCTAAGAAGGACTTATTCCTGCCAAAAATCATCTGCATGGCATAATGCCAGTTATTTGGCCGGCAAACCCTCCTGTAATACTCCGTATTGACTCTTTTTTCATCCGATATAATATCTGTCTCCCGGTAAACCATGCTGCGGCCGCTGAACATAATCCCCCTGCTGTAATCAATACTTTCATAAATATCCGACAGATCCTCATCACAATTAAAATAAACCGGCCGTTCCAACCGCTCTATCTCCTTTGCCGATGCAAGATAAAAATCAGCACTGTCAAAGTCAATCACCGTCTTGATCTGTTCCAGAAACTGTCTGCGCATCTCGTCAAAATCATTTGTCGTATAGATCTTATAAATAATACTGTTGAGTACAAGCCAGTCATTTGTTTCAAAATTTTTCATTGGCTGCCACCTCCCAAAAATTCAGAAAATAAAAAGTACGCAAAGAAGCGGACACATCTTTGCGTACTTAATTTAAACTATGTAATTATGTATGAAGTATAACACAAACAAGGTACTTGTCAAGTGTTATTTACTAAGAATTCTGTCCAAAAGTCCTGTAGACTGCAGGAACAGGATCACCATGATCACCGGCATAACAAATTTAATCATCACAATATAAAGCTGCTTTCTGGAGAATTTACCATTGGGATGCTCCATCTCCTCAATAATCCACTGTGGCTTCACAAGCCATCCAACCAGGATCGTAGAGAAGATCGTAATAAACGGCATCAGGAAGCTGTTACTGATATAATCCATAATATCTAAAAGCTGTCCTGTGGTTCCGTTTGGAAGCGGAATCTCCAGATAAAAGAGACTGTAGCCCAAAGCGATCACAGCGGTTGCCGCCAGATAGATCACACCTAACACCAGTGTCGTTTTCTTTCGCCCTGTATGAAAGATCTCCATACAATTTGCAGTAATCGACTCCAGCACGGAAATACATGAGGTCAGTGCCGCAAATGCTGCCAGCAGGAAAAATACCAGACCGATCACTCTTCCGGCAGTCCCCATGGCATAAAACGTCTTAGGAAGTGCCACAAACATCAGGCTTGGTCCTGCAGACATACCATCCATACCGGAAAATACATAGATTGCCGGTATGATCATAACACCTGCCAGAAATGCAACAACCGTGTCCACAACCTCAATCTGGGCAACAGACTTGTTCAGATCCACATCCTTCTTTACATAGGAGCCATAAGTGATCATAATGCCCATCGACACACTCAGAGAAAAGAACAGCTGACTCATCGCATCCAGTGTGACCTGTAGAAATCTTGAAACCGTCAGGCCCGACACATCGGGTATAATATATACCTTCAAGCCATCCAGACCTGTCCGTACTACTCCATCTGCTCCCTTTGATTTTAATGTCAGAGAGAATATTGCAATACACACTACCATAATAAGCAGCACCGGCATAATAAACTTACTGCAGCGCTCAATACCGCCCTCTACGCCATTGTAAACGATCAAAGCCGTTACCAGCATAAAGATCAACCCAAACCATACCGAAGAGGTATTCGTAATAAAGCTTGTAAAATAAGAATCCTTCGCTGCATCCCCACTGGCTCCGGTGAGAAATACGATAAAATACTTCAGGATCCAGCCACCGATGACCGCATAATATGTCATGATAAGCACCGGTACCATAAAGGTCAGAAATCCCAGCTTTTTCCAACCGGGACGCATGCTCTCATATGCCCTAATGGCACTCTGTCCCGTCTTACGTCCAATGGAAATATCCGTTGTCAACAAGGTAAAACCGAAGGTAAGCACAAGCACCAGGTAAATGATCAGAAATAATCCACCACCGTCTCTTGCTACCAGATAAGGGAAACGCCACAGATTTCCTACTCCTACAGCACTTCCTGCTGCTGCCAGAACAAATCCGATCTGGCCACTAAAACTACTTTTCTTTTTCAATTTTTCTGCTCCTTTTACATTATTTCCGTTAAAAACTGATAAAACCCATTGTACCATATCCCCAAAAGAGAATCAACGAATATCCATTACAAACATTTTTTATCATAAAACAGGGCAGAAGACAATCCATTCACAGATCGTCTTCTGCCCGATTTCAACGCCTTCCGCTCATTACAATAAAATCCCGGTATTTACTTTGATTCCATACTGACTACAGTAAAATCCAGACCTTCGATCACATCCCGTATTACGGAATCATCCATCACTTGGTAAATGGATACGACCGCTGTCTTTTTGTTCAGATTAACCTTTGCCACGACTCCGTCCAGTTCATCCAGATGCTTCTCAATCCTGTTTTTACAGTTCTGGCAATGCATTCCTTCGATATGCACAGTAATCTCCCGCAGCTTCGGTCCGTCGATTTTCTTTTTCACCGGTTTTTCCTTCGGACCGCCACAGCAATCTCCTTCCCCTTTCATATGCTTCCAGGTACTGGTGATTGCCGGAATCAGTACTATGATCAGAATGACAACGATTAAAAGTGTTTGTGCATTCATGACATCATCCCCTTTAATCTTTGCATTATTTTTTTACAGATTTCTTTTTATTGGACATACATGAGCGTGTACAGGATCCTGCTGATGGGCATCCAATACAATGTACGCCTCTTTTTTTCTCTTTGTGAATGTACCAGACCGCAGAACCCACGATCACAACCAAGAGTACAATTAAAATAATGTTAGCAAGCATACCTGACATAACTCATCATCCCTTTCTGATCATTAATCCAGCTGATACTCCGTATCAATGGCTCTGTTCGCCCTCTGGATCAGATATACGATAACTGCTGCAAAAATACATACTGCGATCAGACCACCAACAAATCCTGCTCCAAGAGCACCTGTTGTGATCAGTGTACCGATCTGGTATACCAGGAAACCAACGGTAAATCCGGTTGCCAGCTGGAGACAGATACCTGCAAACAGCCACTTACCACTCTGCATCTCAGAGTTCATCGCACCAAGTGCTGCGAAACAAGGTGGTGTATAAAGGTTGAACATCAGATATGCAAGAGCTGCTACCTTTGTGATACCCATAGCCATTGCTACCTTGTTACCACTACCTACCAGTGCAAGCTCATCTGTATCGATAAAATTGGTCAGTGCATAAACAGTTGCAAGTGTACCTACTACGTTCTCCTTAGCGATAAATCCTGTGATGGATGCTGCTGCAAGCTGCCATGCTGCGATACCGACAACAGGGATAAGAAGTGTTGCGAACGGTCCGGCAATGCTTGCAAGGATAGAAGTACTCTCTGCGCCCTCTGCAACAACCTGCAGCTTCCAGTTGAAAGACTGCATGATCTGAACAACGGTATTACATACAAGAATTACAGTACCGGCTTTCTTAATATAAGCTTTACCACGGTTTAACATAGATAAACATCCAATTTTAAGACTAGGTACTTTATACTCAGGAAGCTCGATAATGAAGAATGACTTTCTGTACTTCATACCGGTAACAGCCTTTACCAGAAGAGCTCCTAAGAGGATCAAAAGAATTCCTACAAAATACATTAAAGGTCCTACCCATTTAGAATGCGGGAAGAATGCACCGGTAAACAGTGCAATAACAGGAAGCTTAGCACCACAAGGCATAAAGGTTGCTAACATCGCTGTGGTTCTACGCTCTCTCTCGTTACGAATGGTACGGCATGCCATGATGGCCGGGATACCACAGCCGGTACCGATGATCATTGGGATAACGGATTTACCGGAAAGACCTACTCTCTTAAAGATCGGGTCAAGAACGACAGTTGCACGAGCCATGTATCCACAATCCTCAAGAAGAGCGATCAGGAAGTACATAACCATTACAAGTGGAAGGAAACCAACTACGGCACCTACACCACCAATGATACCATCAACGAGTAACGCATACAAGAACGGGTTTGCATTCTCAAGAAGTCCGCCAACCCAGTTCTGGAATGTCTCGATCCATCCTACAAGGATATCTGCCAGCCATGTACCAAGTGTTGACTGTGATATGTAGAATACCAGAAACATAATTGCTGCAAAAATGATAAGTCCGGATACCGGATTTGTCAAAACTGCATCGATCTTATCTCCGACATTCTTCTCTTTTGTAAGAACCTTGCGATTCTCAACCTGCTTTACGATTGCATTTACAAACTCGAAACGCTTGCGGTCAGCAGCTTCTACTTCCTTCTTATCATGAAGATTAATGTCACCCTGTACATATGGTGCTTTCTGTCCGGCTCCTTCCAGATCAGCAGCCGTCTGGATCACTTCCTTCAGACCGGTGTCTGTTGTAGATGTCGTCTTGATCACAGGACAGCCAAGCTTCTCAGACAATGTCTTCTCATCAATCTTATTGCCCTTTTTCTCATTGATATCGCTCTTATTCAATGCAACAACAACCGGAACTCCCAACTCCAGAAGCTGTGTTGTAAAGAATAAGCTACGGCTTAAGTTTGTTGCATCTACGATATTGACGATCGCATCCGGATGCTCATTTTTTACATAACCACTTGTAATACTCTCCTCAGAGGTAAATGGTGACATAGAATATGCACCTGGAAGATCGACTGCGATCAGCTCCTTAGAACCATTGTAGTGATCTTTTTTGACCGGATACTCTTTCTTGTCTACAGTAACACCAGCCCAGTTACCGATTTTTTCATTTCTTCCCGTTAATGCGTTGTACATAGTGGTCTTACCACTATTGGGATTACCGGTTAACGCAATTCTCATAAAGAAACCTCCTTAATCAAACTATGTGTTATAGTTTTTAATTGTATGATTATATTAAAATAGCTTTCGCTAGATCAATATCAATGTTGTAGCGTCCGTCCTTAATCGACACAACGCAGTTGTTCTTTTTGCGCGATACAACCGTGATCGGCTCGCCACTGTAGCATCCCAGTGAAAATAAGAATGATTTCATTTCCTCATCACTGGTTGAAATATCCCTGATAATGTACTCTGTTCCCAAAACTGCTTCATCAAGACTCATAAATAAATCCTCTCTTTACTTTGTAATATATAACTATGCTTATTCTCCGCTACCTCAAATTAGTAACATCTATTGTGTATCAGTCTGCACTCTCTTTAGTTAGAAATCTCTAACCACCAAATAATCTAATACAAAATGCCCTCTTTGTCAATAAGTTTTAGAAAGATTCTCAATAAAAGTTCTCACTGGCACCACATATAGCAGTAAAAAAGGGAAAAACCAGCGTTTTTTCTCCCACACAATAAAAACCGGCAATCCGGATGGAACTATATATTTATAAGTAATATTCCATCTGAATTGCCGGTTTTCTAATACGGCTGTACTATTTCTTCTGTCCCAGTATCACCTGAATCAGAGCTTTGTCTAACATCAATGTCCGGTTCCACGGATTTAATATAATCCCCTGTATTTCCTCTGTCTGTACTGCCTGGGTAAATAACTGTCCCATATCTGTCAGAAAAGTTGACTTTACACTGTCACTGCCCTTCAGCTCCTCCTCAAAGCTTGAAAATACGGTCCACCAGCTCTGTCCATTCTCCGTCCGGACTGCCTGAATCCGAAGCTGGTCATCCCCTTTCGGCGGTTCCACCGCAATGATGAACTGACCGCCTTCCCGCATTCTCTGACGTATTACTGTCAGGGTGTGCGCCAGACGCTCCGGAGAAGCCTCCTGCTGCAAGCCTGCAATGGCAGCCTCGATCCGCTCATTTCCCTGAAGTCCCGGATCTGTCTCCTGATTTCTCTGATTTCTTTGATTCCCTTGATTTTTCTGATTGGTCATATTTTCCTCGTTGTTTAATCTCCTTTTTTAAGTTATTACATTTATTAGTTTACCACAAGATTGGTGATCCAGACACCTTTTTTCACCAGAATATGTCCAGCCACCACCTTGACCAGATCCGCAGACTGCACCAATGCGTATACCGCCAGCACCGGAAGTGCCGTATAACTGCACAATGCAAACGCAAGACTGACGGATACCACCCAGGTAAACACGCTGTCAAACAAAAAGGTGATCACTGTCTTTCCACCGGAACGAAGGGTAAAATAAAAAACATTCAAAACTCCCTGTATCGGAAAGAATACTGCTGTGATAATAATAAACCACTGTCCTAAGTGACGTACCTCCTCTGTGGTATCGTACAATGATGGAAACACCATGGAGCAGGCTGCCAGGATCACCGTAAGGATCAGACAGAGACCTGCCGTAAACCATTGAAGCTTTCCTGCCGAACGTTTCGCCTTCTCAAACTCAGAGGCACCAAGATGCTGTCCAATAATGATCCCAACTGCATTGCCCATGGCAACAAACACAACATTTAAAAGGTTACATATCGCATTGGAGATATTGAGTCCGGCGATCACCTGCAATCCCTTCATCGAATAACACTGTGTCAGTGCCGCCATGCCTCCCGCCCATAAAAATTCATTTAAAAAAATAGGAAATCCCTTCATGATCATAATCTTTGCCTCATGCAGTGGAAGCAGGATAGTCGAATAAATTCCCCGCAAAAATTCATATCTCCGAATACTTGCATGCGTCCAGACCACAACGACCAGCATCTCTACAAAACGTGCCATAACGGTTGCGATTGCTGCTCCCTGCACCTCCAGCCTTGGAAAGCCAAATTTACCATAGATCAGCAGGTAATTAAATATGATATCCACAAATACCGATACAATCCCCGCTACCATCGGCTTCATACTCTCTCCCATCTCCCGCAGACTTCCTGCATAAATCTGGGTAAATGCAAAGGGGATCAACCCAAACAACATAATATGAAGATAGTCCCTTCCCTGCTCCAACGTACCTGCCGCATCCATCCCCTGGGATGAACCATGGAGATACAAACCGATCAACTGTTCTCCACCGGCGACAAAAACTGTCATCCCCACCAGAACAATAACCGCTGTGATCCACAACTTCAAACGAAACACATTCTGAAAGCCTTTTTTGTTGCCCTGTCCGAAATACTGTGCTCCATAGATTCCCGGACCGGAAAGTCCACCGAAAACGGCCAGAAAAAACACAAAGATCAGCTGTCCCACGATAGAAACAGCCGTCAAACTCTCTGTGCCAAGACTTCCCACCATCAGATTATCCACAAGACTCACCGCATTGGTAATACCGTTCTGGATCATCATCGGTACTGCCAGTGTCAATGCCTTTTTATATACAGAGCGTTCTCTCATATCCGATTATCTCCTTCAAAATCATTCTTCCGTGTTTATGCACGCCACTATCATTTGAGGCGTTTTTCAAGCATAACATAATCTTAATCCGGAGACAATAGCATTATATACTTTTCAGGACAAAAAAGAGATAGCGGTCGGCCAGCGCTATTATAACAACAAAAATCCGGCCGGAGCCATAAATTGCCCCAGCCGGATTTTTATTGGGATCTACCCATTTTATTTATATAGGAGAATTTTACACATGTTCTTTGAATTACCGGACTGCCTTAAATGCCTCGGCAAGATCCTCGATGATATCATCGATGTGCTCTGTACCGATAGAAAGACGGATGGTATTTGGCTTAATACCCTGATCCAGAAGCTCTGCCTCGTTGCACTCTGAATGTGTGGTAGATGCAGGATGGATTGCCAGGGACTTCACATCTGCTACGTTGGCAAGCAGAGAGAACAGCTCCAGCTGATCGATGAAATCCTGTGCCTTCTTTGCATCACCCTTGATCTCAAAGGTAAAGATAGAACCGCCGCCATTAGGAAAATACTTCTTGTAAAGCTTCTGCTGCTCCGGATCCTCTGATACCGATGGATGATTTACCTTTTCAACCAGTGGCTGATCCTTCAGGAACTGTACTACCTTCAGAGCATTCTCAACGTGACGCTCTACACGAAGAGATAATGTCTCAAGACCCTGCAGGAAGATAAATGCATGAACAGGAGAAAGTGTTGCACCCATATCACGAAGAAGGATGGCACGAATGTATGTGACAAATGCTGCCGGTGCGCAGTCCTTTGCAAAGCTTACACCATGGTAAGATACGTTTGGCTCTACCAGCCATGGATACTTATCGCTGGAGGTCCAGTCAAAGTTACCGCTGTCTACGATCACACCACCGATAGTTGTACCGTGGCCACCGATGAACTTTGTTGCAGAATGGATCACGATATCCGCACCATACTCGATCGGACGTACCAGATAAGGGGTTGCAAATGTATTATCTACGATCAATGGAATATTGTGGGAATGTGCAATATTTGCAATGCGCTCAATATCAACCACCTCAGAATTTGGATTACCCAGAGTCTCAATCTCGATCGCTGTGGTGTTCTCCTTGATGGCTGCCTCAATTCCTTCATAATCAAATGGATCTACGAAGGTTGTCTCAATGCCGTAATCCGGAAGAGTATGTGCCAGAAGATTGTAGGTTCCACCGTAAATATTCTTAGCTGCTACAATATGATCTCCTTTATGTGCTACTGCCTGGAATGCATACGTAAGTGCTGCTGCACCACTACCTACTGCCAAAGCTGCCACACCGCCCTCAAGAGCGGCAATTCTCTGCTCGAAGGTATCCTCGGTCGGGTTTGTTAATCTTCCGTAAATGTTACCGGCATCTCTGAGACCGAAACGATCTGCTGCATGCTGGCTGTTATGGAATACATAAGAAGATGTCAGATAAATCGGTACT
>OIXA01002298.1_pt1 | contig 22281 bp, 23 predicted proteins | sample 1587721 | NCBI WGS metagenome assembly OIXA01 (sample SAMEA3888900, study PRJEB22519) | human gut metagenome | biome: human gut; feature: human-associated habitat; material: faeces | place: Denmark | collected 2013
GCCGACGTTGCGCCCTACATTTTTGAGGATCTGGGACGCGCCTATGCTGTCGTAATGGACTGGCTGTCGTTGGTGATGATTTTATTATTTGTAGTGAGTGTCATTATAGCAGGTCGAAAAAGCAAGGACTACAAATGCAGACACTGCGGAAAGCGATTCGACCGTATTTCCAACGTCGTAGAAGAATTCTTGGATTAACATTGACTTGGAAAGCAATGAAAGGTAGTTTTATTTTGCCGATATGGAAAGAATAACTACCTTTGCGGCGCATTACTTCAGGGCAGGGTGAGAATCCCGATCGGCGGTAAGAGTCCGCGAGCCGAAAGGCAGGAGCCGTTGGAACTACGGCACCGACAGTGTTCCCTTGGTATGAGACGGTTTATAGAAGAACAACTATTGTGACATAAATGAATCTGGTGATTCTGTTTTATGATGCTACTTGGAGTTCCTAAGGAATAGTTCTCGAAAGGGTAAGTCTGGATGGAAGAAGATGACGACTGACTTCACGCGTGCAGATGCGTGAGACAGCGTTTGAAGCCTTGAATTGTATGCCATGAGTAACAGTTTAAGGTTTTTTTATTTTATGAAGAAAAACTTCATCCTCATGGGCATCACAATTCTTATGGCCACACCAGCTGTGTGCGCCACAGATGTCCATGGCAACGTAAAAAACGGCGATAAAGCAGCCGTCAAGACAGAGTCGGAGAAAAATGACACCCCGGAAACGACTCTGAACCTTCGCGAGGCGGTCATCAACGCCTATTTCGCCAATCAGAACCGTACCGCTTTGCGCCTTGTGACCATCGATGAGAAACAACTTCGCGACAGGGGAGCCTCGCGCACCTATCCGGAACTTCTGAAAGGCCTTCCAAGCCTATACGCCACATCTGAAGCCGGAAGCTATGGCGATGCCAAACTGAATATCCGCGGTTTCGGTCAGGAAAACATCGCTGTCCTTCTGAACGGCATCCCGATCAGCGGCCTGGTAAGCGGCGGAATGTATTGGAACAACTGGATGGGCCTCGCTGATGCCACCTGGGCTGTCCAGGTCCAGAAAGGAGTGGGCGCGTCAATGCTCTCAGACGGTTCAGTAGGAGGCTCTGTAAACATCATCACGGAATCACCATCCGACGACTTCTCATTCGAAATAGGATCATACGCCACGATCTATCCAAAATCATCAGGATCCGGCAGCATTGGCGCAGGCCCTTTTAAAGAATACATTAAATTCAACAGCGGCGCCCTTCCGCATGGCTGGTCCATGAACCTCATGGCATCGTATGTCGGCGGAAAGGGCTATGTCCAGTCGACTTCGGTGAGCTCATACGCCTATATGCTGAACATCGCCAAAAACTTCGGAACTGAACACCATCTCATATTCACCGCATTAGGCTCTCCGGAACGTCACGAACAACGCTCCTCCAGACTAAGTGCTGAAGAAGTAGAAAAATATGGCAGAAATTACAGCAAAAACTGGGGCTATCGTGATGGTAAACCCTTCAATATCAGCTTGAATAATTACTTTAAGCCATATTTCACCATCCAGCATATCTGGGACGGGGAACGTGTCTCCATGAAAAACTCCATCTATCTTGCAATCGGAAACGGCGGCGGTAGATGGTCAGAAACCAAGGGAAAACCTATCGCTTCATACGTTACTGGCGACGGACACATCGACTGGGACAAAGTCATTGACACAAACCGGAACGACGACGGGTCGGCGAAGAACATTTTGAGCCAATACATGGCAGGGAATACTCAGTTGGGCGCGATAGCCAGCCTGGAATACAGACTTTCAAGAAATTGGAAAATCGGCGGCGGCGTGAACGCCCAGCTCTATCATACTTGGGAGCATGAGAAAATCACTGACCTTCTCGGGGCGGACTGGTGGTATGAAGACTATGCCTCCAAATCCCTCGCGGGAGTGGCAGGACGCGATTGCGTGAAAAAAGTAGGGGACTATGTTAGGACAAACAACGGTAAACGAATCTACCATGGAACTGCCTATTTTACAGCTGCTTACGAATCTGATAAACTGAACGCCGACTTGGGTGTTTCCGTTTTTGGCAGCTCCAATCAGCGCTGGGATAAATATAATTACATTGGCGACAACTTAGATAGCGACGTTGCTCACGGATTCGGGGCCAGCATAAAAGGCGGCGTGCTTTACAAAGCCGGACGCAGACATAGCATCTACGCTAACGGCGGATGGTACAGCCGTTTACCATATAGCAACGTATGGTTTTCTTCGGGAAACAACGAGATTACCCACGGCGTGAAAAACGAAAAGAACATCCTCGGCGAACTCGGCTGGAAATATGTGTGGAACACCGGAAAAGTAGAACTGACAGGTTACGCCGCATGGTGGAAAAACAGAACATTGATGTCCGGAAAATACCGTCAGCTGGACGCGGAAGACGCCAGATATATGGTTACCGGACTCGACGCGTTGCACACCGGAATCGAGCTTAGCACCTTCCAGAGGGTCTCCAATTGGTTGGAAGTCAATGCCTTCGCTTCGATCGGAAACTGGCGCTGGAAGAATGACGTGAATGCCATAATCTACGACGACTATTCAGGAATCGAGATGGGTCGGGTCAATGTCTTCTGCGACAATCTCCCTGTAGCGGATGCCCCTCAGACTCAAATCGGCGCATCTCCGAAGTTTATGCTTCCGGCTGGTTTTACTGCGACTGTCGATTGGCAGTTCAATGACCGTATGTATGCTGATTTCGACCCACTTACGAGAAATAATCCGGATGATCGTGAACATTCATATCGTTACCCAAGCTATCATCTTTTCGGCGCCTCTGTCTCATGGGTGAAAGCGTGGAACATTAACGCGGACCGGAAAATTAGTCTGAATGTATTCATGCGTGGCGACAATCTTTTCGACACCACATACATCGAGAGAGGAAAAGACGGTGCGAATCATGATCTGGCCACATTCCGCGGCTACTGGGGATTCGGAAGAACTTTCTCATTTGGCGTCAGAATAGTTCTATAGGGATACTAAACCGGTTTTTAATTTTAACAAATGCTGGATTTCGCGTATATTTGTATTTAGTACCAAAATTATTTGCAGATATATGAACAAGACAGGCGAATACAAGTTTACGATAATTGTTCCGGTCTACAATGAAGTAGACAATATATACGCATTGGAAAAGGCCATTTCGGAGTTTCTCCCTAAAAGCATCTATAAAGCTTGTGCGCTTTTTGTCAATGATGGTTCATCAGACGGCAGTCTGGCGCGAATCCAGGAAGTTTGTGCACGAAATAAAGATTTCTATTATATAAGTTTTGTAAAGAACGCAGGATTGAGTGCTGCTATCAAGGCAGGTTTCGATTATACTTGCTCTGACTATGTCGGCTACATGGATGCGGATCTCCAGACCACTCCGGACGATTTTAATCTCCTCCTCGAAGGCATTGACAAAAACAGCATGATGATCGGAATTCGTGCGAACCGACAGGATACTTTCTTCAAGCGATTCCAGTCGAAATTCGCGAACGGCTTCCGCAAGATGATGACCCATGATGGGGCGACGGATACGGGATGCCCGCTCAAGGTGCTCAGGACGGATGTGGCCAAGCGTATTCCGATGTTCAAAGGCATGCACAGGTTCCTTCCTGCATTGGTCCTTCTTCAGGATGGCGGCTGTTATGGTCAAGTGCCTGTAAGACATTTTCCTCGCGTGGCCGGCAAATCGAAATATCATCTCTGGAACAGGCTTTTCGGACCTTTCGCTGACTGTTTTGCTTACAGATGGATGAAGCCGCGCTATATCAACTATAAGGTGGGGGAGAATAATCTGTAGTTTATGGCGGATATTCATAACATTTCGGCAGGGATCATACTGGCAATCGGTTTTACCGCCCAGTTGTTCTTCTCGCTGAGGACTCTTTTCCAGTGGTGGAAGTCGGAGAAAGCCAAAAAAGTGGTTTCTCCGTCTGCTTATTGGGTTTTGAGTGTCATCGGCTCTTATCTGTTTTTCGTCTACGGAATCCTGCGGGATGATTTTTCCATCGTTCTCGGACAGTTGATTTCATATTACATATATCTGTGGAACCTGAACGCAAAGGGCATTTGGAAACGCTTAGGTCTTGTGTTACAGACGATTCTGCTCGCGACGCCCGTCGTGGCCGTGTTGCTTATGATACAGGATGCACAGACATATGTCGCCAATTTCTTCAGAAACGAGGATATTCCGTTCTGGCTCGTGATCTTCGGTTCGGCTGGTCAGATAATTTTCACGCTTCGTTTCGTATACCAATACATTTACTCGCACAGGCGTCACCAGTCGACGCTTCCGACCGGATTCTGGGGCATCAGCCTGTTCGGTTCCAGCGTGATTATCGCTTACGGAATCTTCCGTCTGGATCCTGTGCTCATTTTGGGCCAATCATTTGGTTTTGTGGCATATATACGTAATCTCGTCATAGGTTTCAAGGAAAAAAATGAAGTTAAAAAATAACTATTTCGCAAAACATCCGTTGGTCGCGGTCTTTCTGTTTACTTTCATCTGTCTTCTCCCGGAGATGCTGATGAGAGACTTTACTCCGTCCAACGAACTGAGATATCTGAGCATCGCTGATGAAGCGCTCAGAGACGGTCATTTCTTCGCATTCTTCAATCATGGGCTGGCCTATGCCGACAAACCGCCTCTATATATCTGGCTGGTAATGCTTTGCAAGGTGCTTTTCGGTACGCATTCCAGCTTCGCGCTCAGTATGTTGTCCGTCGTTCCTGCATTCGTAATCGTTTGGCTGATGGACCGTTGGGTTATGTCCAATGCCAAGGCTACTGACAGGATGGCTTTGGCTATGCTTTTGCTTACCAGCATAATGTTCCTCGGAACCATGGCTGTTATCCGTATGGATATGCTGATGTGCATGTTCATCGTTATGGCGATGTTTACTTTCTGGAGAATGTATGAGCTTGATAGTGATGGACTTGAAGATCCGCGCAACGCTGCTGTCTATAAGAAATGCAGCTGGCTTCTGCCTGTATGGATATTCATGGCGCTCTTCACGAAAGGCCCTGTTGGTCTGCTTGTTCCGCCACTTTCCATCATAGTATTCCTCGCCGTAAAACGCAAATGGCGTGAGATCGGCAAATATCTCGGATGGAAAACCTGGGGAGTAATCGCAGGACTCTGTATCGTCTGGTTTTCATGCGTTTACATCGACGGCGGCAAATCTTACTTGGACAATTTGCTGTTCAAGCAGACCATGGGACGTGCTGTCAATGCTTTTACTCATAGCCGTCCGTTCTGGTTTTATGCGGTCGCAATACTTTGGTGCATAGCTCCTTATACATTTTTGTTACTCGGTGCGCTCGGTATATCGATCTGGCCAAGACGCCATAAGAATGTGGAGATTCCTGCAAGGGAAGTAAAGTCTGACAAAGAGGTGCTCTTCTTGAGTGTAATTTTCACTACATTCCTGATGCTCAGCATGTTCAGCTCGAAACTTCCAGTCTATCTCGTGCCGATTTTCCCGTTCCTCGCATACCTGTTCCCGCTCGTCATAAGCCGCAAAGGCGCCCGCCTCTGGGTCGGCTGGGCGATAGGAATACCTGCTGCAATCCTGATGCTCGCCGGACTCGCATGCCTGCTAATTCTTTCTGGCATTGTCAATGCCGATGTAATTCATTCATTGACAGGTGAATATACTTTCATATTTTCGGCGCCTGTCAAGATTGCCGCTGTTTTATGTCTTGTAGGCAATGCGATTGCGATATGGTTCCTTATCAGAAATAAGCAGTGGAATCTTCCTGTCTTTATGGTAGGATCCTCATTACTGTTAACGATTTACGCTGCCTCAGGTGTGCTGTCTTCAGCAAATGCCTATATGGGTTATAGAGAAATTTGTAGGGAGGTGCCTACAGGTACGGAAGTAGTGACGCTGTTCCTTCATAGACCTGAAAACATAGATGTTTATGTCGGACGCGAAACTACGAATTTGGGCAAGGATCTCGATGCCTTCTTAAATATGGCTGCAGACAGTACAAAGGCATTGACCCTAATCACGAAAGAATCCGAATTGGACAAAAATCCTGAATTGCGGGAATTTGTATATAGTTCAGGCACAGCGGCTTTCTCCGGTCCTTATTGCACGGTTACCCGCATTCCGGGTCATCGTCCTGTCAGAGATGAAGTTGCGCCGGAAGGTGTTAAAATAGACGAATAATGAGAATTTTAGTTACCGGTGCGGCCGGATTCATAGGCTCACGACTTTTGCAGAAATTGGCAGAAGAGGGACATGAGGTCCTCGGTTTGGACAACATAAATGATTATTATAATGTAGAACTTAAGTTCGGACGTCTGGCAGACTGTGGCATTCACAAGCCGATTGTTTCCAAGAGTCTGATCAATAGTTCGAAGTATAAAAATGCAGGGTTTATAAAAATGGATCTCTGCGATAAGACAGCGTTGGATATTATGTTCAAGGAGGCGAAGTTCGACACTGTGGTGAATCTTGCTGCGCAGGCAGGTGTAAGGTATTCTATTTCAAATCCTTACTCTTATCTGCATAGTAATCTTGAGGGTTTTCTGAATGTGCTTGAAGCCTGCAGGAATTTCGGCGTGAAGCATTTGGTTTTCGCTTCTTCCAGCTCTATTTATGGTCTTAATTCGAAAGTCCCTTATTCAGAGGCTGACAAGGCTGATTCTCCAGTGAGTCTCTATGCTGCCACCAAGAAGTCAAATGAGCTTATGGCTCACGCTTACAGTAAGTTATATGGCTTCAGGTGTACAGGATTGCGTTTCTTTACGGTTTATGGACCGTGGGGGAGACCTGATATGGCTCCGATGTTGTTCTCCAGAGCTATTTCTGCCGGGGAGCCGATAAAGGTGTTCAACAACGGGGATATGCTCCGCGATTTTACTTATATCGATGATATCGTGGATGGAACTTCGAGAGTGGTTCTAGGTGAGCCTGTCGACCATGGTGAGGTTCCGTTCAATGTCTACAATATCGGTTGCTCTCATCCGGTGCGACTGATGGACTTTATAAAAGAGCTTGAGGAATCGCTTGGCTGTGCGGCTATTAAAGAGTTTTTGCCGATGCAGCCGGGGGATGTTTATGAGACGTATGCTGATACGTCAGCCCTGGAAAGAGATTATGGTTACAAGCCTACCACTACCTTACATGAAGGCGTGGAAAAATTCATAAGTTGGTTCCGTTCAGATAGAAATCCATTAAAATAATTATCATGCAGAAACTTGATTTTCAGCCTAAATTCTTTTCCTGTATCAAGAATTACAACAAAAACACATTCATGTCCGACTTGATGGCCGGTGTGATTGTGGGTATTGTTGCTCTTCCTTTGGCGATTGCATTCGCCATAGCTTCCGGCGTTTCCCCTGAGAAGGGTATTGTAACAGCTATTATCGCCGGATTTATCGTATCATTCCTCGGAGGAAGTAAGGTTCAGATTGGTGGTCCTACCGGTGCTTTCATCGTAATAGTTTATGGCGTCATTCAGCAGTATGGTCTTGCAGGACTGACAGTTGCGACGATGATTGCAGGTGTCCTGCTGATTCTTATCGGTGTTTTCAAATTAGGAACTGTCATTAAATTCATTCCATATCCTGTAGTCATAGGTTTCACCAGCGGTATCGCAGTTACTATCTTCACTACTCAGATGGCAGATGTGTTCGGCCTGAATTTCGGTGGTGAAACAGTTCCAGGTGACTTCATAGGTAAATGGATGTTGTATTTCAGACATTTGGATACCATAAACTGGTGGGATGCAGGTGTTTGCGTTATAAGCGTGTTGATTATCGCTCTGACACCGCAAGTGTCCAGGAGGATACCTGGTTCTCTTGTGGCCATCATATTTGTGACTGTCGGTGTCTGGGTAATGAAAACATATTTCGGAATCACCGGCATTGACACAATCGGTGATAGGTTTTCGATAGATTCACATCTGCCGAAGGCAGTCATTCCGGCCCTCGATTGGGAGGCGATCAAGAATCTTTTCCCGATTGCGGTGACGATTGCAGCGCTAGGTGCGATCGAGTCTTTACTCTCTGCGACGGTGGCGGACGGTATGATCAGCGATCATCATAACTCTAATACTGAGCTGATTGCGCTTGGTATCGCGAATATGGTAACGCCTTTGTTCGGCGGTATTCCGGCTACCGGTGCTATCGCGAGGACGATGACGAATATCAACAACGGCGGACGTACGCCTGTAGCGGGTATGATCCATGCAGTCGTTCTGCTGCTTATCTTGCTCTTCCTCATGCCTTTGGCGCAGTTTATCCCTATGGCTTGTCTGGCCGGTGTACTGGTCGTGGTTTCCTATAATATGAGCGGATGGAGGACATTCAAGGCGCTTTTGAAGAATCCTAAGTCAGATGTTACCGTGTTGCTCATAACTTTCTTCCTCACAGTGATTTTCGACCTTACTGTGGCTATCGGCGTTGGACTTTTGCTGGCTTGTATCCTGTTCATGCGCCGTGTCATGGAGACTACTGAGATTTCGGTTATCAAGAACGAAATAAAGGTGCAGGATGAGTCGGGCATACATTCTTACGATGAGGGTCTTACAATTCCTAAGGGCGTGGAAGTTTACGAGATCAATGGTCCATACTTCTTCGGTGTGGCTACTCAGTTCGAGGAGCTTATGGATGAGTTCCGTGACAAGTCGAAGGTCCGTATCATCCGTATGAGAAAGGTGCCTTTCATCGATTCCACAGGAATCCATAACCTTGCGAATTTGTGCGAGATGAGCAGCAAGAGGAAGATAACGGTGGTTCTTTCCGGTGTTAATCCTAAGGTACACAGCGCTTTGCAGAAAGCTAACTTCTACAATATCCTGGGCGAGAAGAATATTTGTCCTGATATCAATGTCGCTCTTGCACGTGCTAATGAGTTGCTGAAGGAGACATCCAACGAATAAATTTTACCATGCCGGATATAGCATATATCATTTTGCTGACTATCGCGGCCAGTTTTATCCAACGCACGACCGGTTTCGGGTTCGGTATTTTCATTATGACAATGCTGCCGTTCCTGATGCCGTCGTACGGGGAAGCTACTACGCTCTCAGGTCTATTGGCATTGACAACATCCTCAGTGGTTATGCTGAAGATGTTGAGACTGATTTCGTGGAAGCGGCTCATGCCTGTACTGCTGACGTTCATTCTGGTCTCTTCGGTGGCTGTGACGTTGCTGAAGTACTTGGATGATAGGCTTTTGCGGCATATTTTGGGCTTTGTGCTGATTCTGGTCAGTCTGTATTTCGTCATCTTGAGTGAAAGGATCCGCATAAGGCCGACGATTCCTGCCGCATTGTGCACAGGAACATTAAGCGGTATTCTTGGCGGGTTTTTCGGGATGCAGGGACCTCCGGTGGTGCTGTATTTCCTTAATTCTGAGCCGGACAGGGATCATTATATGGCGATAGCGCAGGGTTTCTTCGTCCTGGGAAATCTGTCTATGACGATAACGCGTGCGTGCAACGGGTTCTTTACAAGCGCGGTTCTCCATGATTATGTGTTCGCGTTATGCGGAATAATGGTCGGGACATGGCTTGGCGGTATCGTTTATCGCCACATCCCGACCAAAATTTTCAGATATGTCGTCTATGGTTATATCGGCGTCAGCGGTGTTATCCTTTTGCTGACGGTGTGAGTTTTTTTCTCGATGTATGACTGGACCGTCTCCTGACATCGCTAGATTAGTCCAAGCGACTGCGAGTCCTTTTACTCGCGATGTATGACAGAACCATTTCCTGACATCGCCAGTTTAGTGCAAACAACTGAGAGTTTTTATTACTCTCGATGTATGACTGAACCACTTGCCTGATGTGTCGCAAGTATCAGGACTTCAGCGATTTGCACATGTTTCGGTGCGGAAGCTGCATAGTAAGCCACGTCTGCGATATCTGCTCCTGTGAGCGGCTGAATTCCTTTATATACATTGTCGGCGCGTTGTGAATCGCCATGGAATCGGACGTTGCTGAAGTTGGTTTCCACGAGACCGGGTTTGAGGTTTGTGACGCGAACTGCCGTATCTGCAACATCGATGCGGAGTCCGTCAGAAAGAGCTTTGACGGCGGCTTTGGTGGCACAATATACGTTTCCGCATGCGTATGCGGCATCTCCGGCCACACTTCCAATGTTAATGACATGTCCTTCGTTGCGTTTTACCATTCCGGGAACGATGAGTCGTGTCATGGTAAGCAGACCTTTTATGTTTGTGTCTATCATGGTGTTCCAGTCGACAGGATCGCCTTCGAATTCTTTGTCGAGGCCGAGCGCAAGACCTGCGTTATTTATCAGCACGTCCACGTTTCTCCATTCCGGTTCCAGTGAGTTTATCGCCGCCTCCGCTGCATCAGCGTCACGGACGTCGAAGGTCAATGTCTTTACTTTAGTTCCTTGAGCCTCAATGTCTTCTTTGATGGCTGCCAGCTTTTCAGCACGGCGACCGGTGATGATCAAGTTATATCCGCCATCAGCGAATCTTCTGGCACAAGCTTCTCCGATTCCGCTTGTCGCTCCAGTTATCAATGCAATCTTTTTCATGAAATTTGATTTTATTTCTGTTTAAGTTGGTCAATGATGTCTTTTGACAGTTTTTCTTTGCTGTCACCGAGAATCAGAAGGATGATGATTATCCATAGTGGGGAAAGTACCCAGGCTAACAGCACCCAGCCAAGTGCACTTCGGCCTCTGTTTCTTGCCATGCTTGCCGGTATGTGGATCCAGAAGAGCCACAATACCAATAAAATGGCAACTGGTACGATGATTAATGCAGCATCTGTCATATGTCGATATAAACTATTTTTGGTTATTATATCTGCAAATGTACAAAAAATACGAAAAGTGTTGCGTTATCGCCGGCGGTCGGGAGGTCCCGGCGGAGACCTTCGCTGGCGCTCATCCCTCCGGCTGGCGCCGGCATATAGTCGTGGGCACGGGTCTCCGCCAGGACCGTCCGACCGCCTCTGAAAAGACACATGGGAGAATGTGTTTTGCAAGTTTGACGGACGACGTCGACGTGGAGGAAAGCTAATGTTCTGGGTTATTATTGGAAATTTAAGAAGCCCCTGAGGTGTCTCAGAAGCTTCTTTTGAAGAGGTGCCTAGCGGAACACTTTTATAGAAACTATTGTAAGACACTTTACATTAAAGTGCTTATTTTCAATGGAAGTTGGAAAAACCGTCTGGTACAGCCAAGGATACCTTATAACGTCAAACTACCGAATAAATTAACGCCAAATTACCGAAAAATTTAACGCCAAATTGCCGAAAATTGAAATAATGAATTAATTTTGTGCTCATTAAGATATGAGAGAAATGAAGAATTACAAGCGCAGAATTATGGACAGTTTGTTGGAGAAGAAACTCCAAGCCAAAGGAGCTGTCCTTATAGAAGGGCCAAAGTGGTGTGGAAAGACTACTACTGCGGAAGAAATAGCAGCTAGCAAGATAATGTTAGCTAAACCGGATATCAAGGATCATTTTAGGAGTCTTTTGGAAATAGATTCTGATGCTGCACTTGCCGGAGAAACACCTATGCTCATCGACGAGTGGCAAACTGTTCCTAAGTTATGGGATGCAGTACGATATACTGTTGACCATCGTCATGCTATGGGACAATTCATCCTCACAGGTTCAGCAGTACCTGATACAGATGCAGAAAAAGAAAGAGAACACTCTGGCACAGGTCGCTTCGCCTGGCTTACTATGCGTCCAATGACATTGTTTGAGTCAGGAGAGTCGAACGGAACGGTAAGCCTTGGTGAACTATTCCAAGCTCCCGAAAAGATTCTACAAAAGAATGCTCTGAAACTTTCTGACATAGCATTCCTCATATGCCGAGGAGGCTGGCCGATTGCTGTTGGTCTGCCAGAAGAAGCCGCACTGGAGCAGGCATTTGACTATTACGACGCAGTTACAAAAGAAGACGTCACCAACGTGGATGGAGTCAAGCGAGCTTCTGAAAGGGTTCAACGCCTTATGCGAGCATATGCCCGTCATCAAGGTACACAAGCATCTATTGCTACCCTAAAAGAGGATCTGAAAAATAATGACACGACAACTTTGGACGAAGACACCATCAGTTCATATCTTGATGCATTGAGAAAGATCTTTGTCGTTGAGGACATGCCCGCTTGGAACCCGAATCTACGTTCAAAAACTGCAATCCGTACTACAGACACTCGTTACTTTGTGGATCCATCGATTGCAACCGCAGCACTTGGTCTAGGTCCTACTGATTTGATGAATGATCTCAACACAATGGGATTCTTCTTTGAAGCTATGTGCGTAAGAGACTTACGTGTCTTTGCTGAAGCCTTGAATGGTAAAGTCTACCATTATCGTGATAAGAGCGGATTGGAGTGTGATGCCGTAGTCCATCTTCGCAACGGACAATATGGCCTAATTGAAATCAAACTAGGAGGAGATTCTCTGATTAAGGAAGGTGCCGAAACACTTAATGAATTAGCTAATCAGATTGACACAACACGTATGAAGTCTCCAGCTTTCAAGATGATCTTGACAGCGACTGGGGAATATGCATACCGGCGCACTGAAGATGGAATCTACGTTGTTCCTATTGGATGTTTGAAGCCGTAATAAAACTGAAGAATCTCTATCCTATATTGAATCTGAGTTTTTCAATTTCGTATACCTATAATTCCTGATTATCCACTTTCGGGCTGGCAGGACGGCCTCGTTTCCGGGAGACCGGCTTGGCTTTGGAGACGGAGGCAGAGGTGGATAATCCTGAAAAACAGCAACTGGTTGTTGGGTTGTATTGTTTTACGGTCTCGAAGCCGGTGAAGCCAGCTGCAATGAGTTCGTCGTACTGGAACATGGCTCTTATTTAGCGTTTGATACTGTTGCCGGAGTTTCGTCACGATTGACTGTGAACCAGCTTGGATAGTTCTTGACGCGGGCGCTAATCTGGCTTGCAGGGACAGGGGTTCTGTCTTGACGCGAATACAGGTTGCGGGCATTGATCTGCTTTGCGATTTCTGTGAATGTGAGCGGCCTGCCGGCTTCTTTAATGACCATTTCAATGGCCTCGTGCAATTTCAGTTCTGACATGGGTTTAGGGGTATTGATTGTTTGCGGTTCTTCTTCGTCGCCGTCCTCGTTCCATCCTTTCTTAAGAAGGACAGCGAGTTCTGCAGACTCTTTCATTTTGTTCTTGCGGGCCTCGGCGATTGCTCTTACGCAGGCTGCTTTTTCTGCCGGGCTCAGGCTTTCCTGATTCAGTTCAAACTCGTCACGCAGTTTGTCCTCTGCCTCTACGGCTTCTTTATAGGATGTGACCGCGAACAGAAGTTTGTCAAACTCATGCTTCGAGTCCATGATAGGCATGTCGCCAAACATACAGTACATGATTTCTACACCGACTTCCATATTGAACTTGATGGCCCAGGCGGCATTGATATATTTGTCTCCACTGAGAACGGCGTACAGCTGAGTTGGTGTGACGCCATTATCACGTGCGAAATCATTAAGTTGTTTCCCACTCTGCTTGAAGAGGTTCTTGATTGTCTGCGCTACGTCTTGTGATGTGTGTTTCTGATTCATGCTTGATTTGGTTTACGCTGCAAATATAAGCAAAGGATATTTAATATCAAGCGAAATAATATATTTTCTATATTTTTTTTGAATTTAAATATACAAACACCTATATTTAAGACCTTGCTAGGCAGCGGCGGAGATTATCGGTCCAAATAGTCGATATCGCTGTTCTGCCAAACTCCACACACGGCCTTTGACCCGAGATCTTTCATGGCAACCCTGGCCAGATCATCAGCGAGAAGGTCTGCTTGGCAAGGGGAACATCATCGTCCTCCTCTACGAGAAGTTCGGCATCATAGCCTCGATCTCTCAAGTCTGCTACAATGATAGTAATGTCCAAAATAGCAAAACCCCTCTCAGCATCGCTGAAAGGGGTTTTCTGGAGGTGCCTAGCATAACAGGGTCGAGTCTCGGTGATTCGTAGGGGAAATTGTCGGATCAGAACGTAGCCATCCCGGAGCGCAGCGCAGGAGTGGCGTAGTTCCCGACAATTTTTCCGGAGAAGGCTCCGAGTCTCGACACCGCTTTTCCTTTAACCGAGCGAAGCGAGTCATAGATGGCCGGATGTTTGGCGTTCCGCTGGAGCCTGCGGAGGCGGAATGACAATCTTCCGGTTCCGCTCTGCCCATTGGGAAAGTCTGTGGACGTTGACGCGCCAGCGGCAATGGCCACTGTCTTTCCGGGCGTTTGTTCAGCTGCGGCAGCAGCTGTGGACTCGTCGGTAGCGGCTCCGCCGACATTGATGAGTCCTATGAACTCCTGGCAGCCTTGAAAAGACGCTTTCAGCGGCTTATGAAGGCTGACAGACCGCTTTCTTTACCTCCGCACTGCACAAATGCTCTCGCCCGCCCCGTAAGAAGATGGACGTGGACGGCTTTGGACTGATGATGATACCGCACGTCTTATTGAATTAGCTGCCACACTCGAAACGCCTGACAAAGAAACTATCGGCTTGATGATGGAACGACACCCTAACTTCATCTATCGAAAAGCCAAACTCAATGGGATTCAACTGATGTCCAAACCATCGGCCACTATTACTCCGAGCCCCATTTTTCGCCGCCTTCAAAGCTTCTTCACAGTTAGAATGAAGGAAGACAGCGGCGGTATCTGATTTGCCTTCTTTTTTTTGTAGGGAGGGGCTGGAGTGGAGCGAAGCGAAGTGGAGTCCCCCTGGAGGGTATTTCTTCCTCCGTCCTCACATCAACACATAAAAAGAGTGACCAAAGTCAACTTGACTTTTGGTCACCCTCTTTCTGTACCCCCGATGGAATCGAACCTCTAAAGGAGGGGAGAAAGCAATAGGACAAAAATGAGAATAAACCGATCATTCTTTAAGTGGCGTTTAATCTCACGAATCACCATCAGAGGGCGCTGCAAGGCCGATTTCATTTCGTATGGCGGGCTAAAAACATCCTTTTTTCACCTTTTTAGCCCGCCATCCACAATATAACGCCAATCGACGCCCTCGAAGAGAAGGAAGCAAGTTCATATGAATTTTCTTTGAATTTTCCGACTAAAATATCTATATTGACCTGAAAAAGGAATAAAACGATTGTAAACTAGAGCCAATATGTTAACCATTAACCTGAAGGAAGCAAATATCAATCTATTGCAACAAATCTTTTACTCTGAAGAATCGAGAGATGGTTTCAAAGCCGACTGGGAACTGAATCGGCTAGTTGATAAGTATTCGATAACCAAAGAAATGGTCTGGAAATATGCAGATGGTTCGGAACATGTTAGAGGCGATATGTTGGCTTCTCTGGTCCTTAGCTTTACGAGTTCCAGAGTTGAATCCTTTACAGAAGATTTCGAAGATGAAGTAACTCACAAAATGGTTCCGGTTGAACGTTATCATTATTTAGACGAAACCATTTTTCAATCTGAGTCCGGCGAATATGAGCAGGCAAAAAAAGCATTTGAGGAAGCCATCCCTTTGGCAAGTGACAGTAAATTAATTGGCTGGCATCATGCTTTTATTGCTAGCGATGTTGATGAAACCATTATGGCTGAGCTAAAGAAGAGAGGCTATTCTAAAAATCAGGTCAAGTATCCAAGAATAAAGGTTAACTGACGAGAAGCCTAAAACCATTTATTTTCGTCTGCCACAATTAAAGAGGATGCTTTCTACGAATGTGAATCCTTAAATGAAATAATTATACTAGACTCTGTAGTAGACCTTAGTGGATGGGATTTCATTAAAAAATCTCGAGGGGCAACATCTATAACAAAGATTGTAGTACCATATAAAAAAGCCGCTTTTTATAAGAAACAACTTTCCAGGAAATTCCATAAGCTTGTGGTTGAACAAGAATCTACTGATAATAAATAAGCACTTGATCCTCTAATGAAAAACCTTTCAAAATCCCGTTACACCCTCTTCCGGCAGTGCCCAAAGGCGCTGTGGCTGAGGATATATAAGCCCGAAGTAGCCGCTGAAGACAGGGCTCTGGAAGCCCGTTTCGCCGAAGGTAATGTCATCGGTGATCTTGCCATGGGCTACCTTGGCCCATATGAGGAAGTAACCGTCCATACTCCTGAAGGTGGCCTGGATCTGTCAGAGATGTGCCGTAAGACCCAGGACTGCATGGCCCGCGGTGTGGAGAATATCGCCGAGGCCTCTTTCTCCTGGGACGGCAACTACTGCGCAGTGGATATCCTCCACAAGACGCCCGGCGGCTGGGCTATCTATGAGGTAAAGAGTTCGTCCGGAACGGTTGATATGCCGGAAGATGATCAAGATTACGTCAAATACGCCCGCGACATCGCCTACCAGAAATACGTTCTGGAACAGTGCGGGGTTAAGGTTACCGGCACATATCTGGTCCGAATCGACAAGGACTACGTCCGAGGCGACGAGCTGGACATCAAGGGTTTGTTCTATACGGCCGATCTTTCTGAGCTTGTTCAGCAGGAGTATCAGGTCGTGCCTCAGATGATAGCCGCGGCAAAGAAAGCGTTAGCTGGTCCGGAACCGAACATCGACCTGGGACTGCAATGCCATGACCCGTACAACTGTGCGTTCTGGGACTACTGCTCCCGCCATCTGCCCAAACCTTCAGTGTTCAACGTTTATGGCGGGAAAGGCCGCGGCGGTTTCACTTTCAGCAAAAAACTGGAGCACTACCATAACGGCCTTGTCACCTTCGATGACATCCGGAACGAAGACCTTGGTCCCATCCAGAATATGCAGATTGAATGCACGCTGGAGGGCAAGGACCATATCAACCCGGAAGGCATCAAGGCATTCCTTGACAAGTTGACCTATCCGCTTTACTTCCTTGACTTCGAGACGCAGCAGGATGCCGTGCCGCAGTACCCTGGAACCCAGCCTTACCAGCAGATTCCCTTCCAGTATTCCCTGCACATCATCGAATACGAGGGCGGCCCGCTGCTTCACAAGGAGTTCCTCGGAATTAGTGGACAAGATCCGCGCAGAGACATAGCCGAAGCCCTTTGCCGCGATATCCCCAAGGATGTCTGCACATTAGCTTACAACAAGTCCTTCGAATGCGGTCGTTTGCGCGAACTGGCCAATACTTTTCCTGATTTGTCGGACCACCTCCGCAACATTGCCAACAACATCCAGGATCTTATCGACCCGTTCCGTGCCGGCGATTACTACGTCCCGGCTATGGGCGGTTCATTCAGCATCAAGAGCGTCCTTCCGGCACTCTTCCCGAATGACCCGCAGCTGGACTACCATGCCCTCAGCGGCCTTTGCCAGAACGGCGGTGACGCTATGAACCTCTTCCCGTCCATTGCCAAGATGGCTTCGGCCGAAGCCACCGCCGCCCGCGAAGCCCTGCTCCGCTACTGCGAACTGGACACCCTTGCCATGGTGAAGGTGTGGGAGAAATTGAAAGAAACCCTTTAAACCAATTATATCATGAAAGAATCCAATTATTACAACAGCATTGTCAAAGATGCTTGTGCTCAGGCCCTTGAGGCATCTATCGAGGCCCTTAAGAATTCTACGACGGGGAGATATATTGCTATCCCTGACTGGGAAGACGAAGTCTCTGCAACGGCTGGGAACGACATTCCTATTTCCATATGGGCCGTTGGACTGAATGAACAGGATCATCTTTGCATCAAGGCATTTGTCTACAATGTGGGTTATGGCTATTCCGAAGATGATTTCCCGGAGGGTTGGGTGGACATCAATGATCCCGATGCATATTTCTCTGAGATGAGTTATCCTGACCTGTACCGTTTTATCGTGGATAATCTCGATAAAGCCACAAGTCAGGAGGAGGCCGATAAAGTGGAGTGGGAAGAAGATGAAGAAGATTAAGTTCACCTTCACACATGGTTCTTCGGAGTTCCAGGGCGAATGGATCCAGTACGGCAGCCAGCAGTTCCTGGACTGGGATGCAGTCGAAGAGTATTTGAATCGATGCAACTCTAATTGAAATTAAATTTATATGAAACTAAGACTTACCAAAAACCTCAATGTCATCCATCAAGATGAGATCCATTTCAAATCCGATGACGAATTCACTGACTTTTGTGTTGCACCTTATGCTATGGTAAAGGAGTCTCCCAAAGGTACTCTTTATTATGGGGGAGAATATAGCCAGGCATATCTTAATGCAATAAAAGAGGGTAAGTACTTCGTGATAGAGGATAAGAACTCCACGGTTTACAAACGCAAATGCGTTACGAAACGAGTGCCGGTCTTGGTTGAAGGCCTCCCAACAAGTCGCCTCCCTGAACGTGCTGTTCAGTTGAATGTACAGAATCTGCGTCCATATTATGAAGAGTTTATTGACTAAAATATACCCCAATAAGATGAAAGAAACACTCAAAGGTATCCTCTGCGCAGACTATCCTGATCTGGCGCTAAAAAAGAGCGGCCTCACCAAAACCGACATCAAACCGCTTGCAGATCAAGGCGATCTCGACGCTATGCTGGTACTACTGTTTGGCCTATCCTGCAACGCAGTTGGTGAAATCTGGAATGAAGACTTCGAAGACGAAGACACACATGAGATTATTTCAATTGAGCGTTGGGAGCACTTGGACACCCCTTTTTTTGTAGCGGAGCCCGGAGAGGTTGAGACTTTGAACAAAACTCTCTCATCTCTCATTCCGTCGCAGACAACTGAAACGCTTGAGCAGTGGGTATTCCTGTTTGACCGTAATGCCTTGTATCCAACGATCCACGAAGAACTGGCCCGAAGAGGAAATGTCGAAGGCTTGGTTCGCATCGGTGCTATTAATGGTGAAGGATTTGAAAGTGCTGGTTACAAAAAAGACAAGGAGAAAGCCCGCGAGTATTTTGACAAGGCACTTGCAGCAGGTTGGGAGAAATCGGAATACGACTGGAATATCGAGATGCTGGATTACACACCTCTCGAGCATCCCCAGGAATTGGCCGATGACTTTGATCCGCGCAATGTGATAATCATTATCTCCGGCCACCCTATCTATCTGGACCAGATCGAATATATGGTCGAGGATTTGACCAAGGCACACGGAACGCCGGGTAACGAATGCGGCCTTTACGTCCCGCTTGAGTTCGTATTCGAGACCTTGGGATTCAAATGCGTTCATAATACCGGCAACTTGATGCGCTTCTCCCGCCACAGCGAGCCAGTGCTGACACTCGAGATCGAATGCAACCCCCAAGTCGATGAAGCCCTCGTAGAAGCCTTCCGGAAAGCATATCCATTATTGACGGTTGAATTAGTTGACAATGATTAATAATTCTTTATTTATAATTAACAAAACATCCAAACAAAATTCTGAGCCGCTTTCCAAAGCGCTAAATCACCTTGCAGCAAGGAGATATGTTTTACCGTCTTTCCAGCGTGACTTCGTTTGGAAAATGGAGCATATTGAAAATTTATTCAATTCTATCCGACTTGGTTATCCATTCGGTGATTTACTATTCTGGCGTATCAATCTTGCTCAAGACAAATTATGGTGAAGGTGTGGGAGAAATTATGTAAGGAGAATACCGATGGAAAACTATATCATTAACGGCCAGGCATACACCAACGATGAAATAATTGGCATTATGCGAGAGCAAATCGCCCGGATGCCGAAGTATTCCCGGTTTGCGGATGCGTCTATCGAATTCTGCAGCGCAAATAAAGCCGAAGATTATTTCTTCTATGTTTCCAGCGACGATGGAAATGACATGATGGTGAAGGTAAGCCAGGACGGGAACATCTATTGGGACTGGACCGGGCTGGTAGTGGATGATTAAACAATCAAAAGTGCGAGTATTGAATAATGACGAGCTGCCAAATATGGTAAAAAGAAGTTCAAGAACAATAAGTAACTGGAAAACTGCAATTGGGGCGGCGAAGAAATTAATACTAGGGTCGTTGGATGAAAAAGATTCATAGTCTTTTCTATCCAGCTTGTTTGTTCTGTTGCCTTCGCAGAAATGCGAGGGCATTTTTACTTTTTTTTGAATTTCTCCGCAAAAGTATCTATAAGATATTGTAACAATTGATGTTCGATATGCAAAAGAATGGGGAATTCCAGTTCGGCAGGATCTATGTCACTCCTAAATCTCCGGTAATATATGAACTAAAGGAGAGAAGTGGAGAAAGAGTAGTATTTCTGGCCAGAAACCCTTGGAACGGGAAGACATGGAGGCAGTCAGGCAAAATCGAACACACACAAAGAACAACTGGTATCTGTGAAAAGGCAGATCTACCTCACTCGGTACAATTATATTCGGATACCTGGCTGCTTAATCGCAGCAAAATACAACATTTGAACCCAGAATTTCAACAAGGAATAATCGACTTAATCACATTAGTTAAATATGACGGATAATATGATTTTCTTCCATTCGTTTCAAGTCGGCGATACGGTATTCTATGTAGTAGATGGCGTATGCACCCGCTTCAAAATCCGCAAGACTCGCATCAGCAAAATAACAAAGGAGCCCTCTTCCCGCATGTATTTTGACAAATATCATTACCGCTGCGAAGACGGCTACTGCTTCGAGTCCATAGAGTCACTTCGGCCCAGCTTTGTCTATCCTACCAGGAAGGATGCCTTGTCTTTCATCATCGGCCGACTTCGCTCTGATCTTGAGTATGAGAAGAACTTCATCATCACGGCCAGTCAGCGGCTGGAAAGGCTCCGGGCCTCCCTGCGGGTTTACACGGCTGCTTCAGTCGGCCACGAAACCGTCCCGGCCAACCTAACTTACGCCTACTACATTGACGATGATGACGACCGCTATGTCATCCGCAGAACAACCCTCAAGCGGCTCTTCGGAAACCTCGGTCCGGAGGCCGACTTCAACGCCCTCGGCTGCCGCGACCTTGGAAACGGCGTCCGCCTGTCCTACATCTGCCGCAGCAAGGAGCAGGCCGCCTACCGCATCAGCCAGTTCCTCTGCGCTGATATTGCCCGCCAGGAAATCATCCTGGCCAACGCCAAAGATGAGTTAGGACGGACAAGCCGGTCTATTAAAATCTATGAAAACTATCTTGATTCAGAGTAGCTATGGAAACAAAGTACGATTATATCATCAGCGGTAACAAAAACACACTGGACACCCTGCAGGCGCACGTCGTCCTGATAAAGAAATTCTATGACGGCACCCTGTATCACATCGCCGATGTCAGCCGATCGGAAGACAAAAACCAACTCTATATCCGTGTGGAAGACGAAGCCGCCAAGGCCGAACATTTCAGGGACATGATCCGTTACAGATTTCCGGGCTTGAGAGTTATGATGATACGCTTAATGAAAAACAATGTTGATCATGATGGATAGAGAACTAAAACACTGGCTGAAAACCTACCTGCTGGACATCCTCTGCGGGATGGTTTTCTGGGGGCTCGTTTTCGCAATTGGCATAGGAATTGCTATGCTCCTCGCAAATAATTAATTATTTTTGTTAATCGCTAATAAACCAAGAATTGTTATGGCCCTTTCTATCTCTCCGGGAAAAGGACTTTTTGTCAAGAAAACAGTATATGTGGATATGGACGGCGTCCTGGTCGACTTCAACTCCGGTGTCAATCGGCTGCCGGCCAAGACCCGGGAAACCTACAAAGATCATCCTGAGGATGCTCCCGGCGTATTCGCTCTGATGGACCCTATTCCCGGCGCCATCGATGCCGTCAACAAACTCCGCGAGAAGTACGATGTCCATATTCTTTCCACGGCACCATGGGACAACCCTTCCGCCTGGTCCGACAAGCTGAACTGGGTCAAGCAGTATATGGACCCGTATTTTACCAAACGCCTCATCCTGTGCCATCACAAGGAACGCCTCAGAGGAGCGTACCTCATCGATGACCGTGACAAACACGGCGCCAACATTTTCCCCGGCAAATGGATTCACTTCGGTAGCCCCGAATTCCCCGACTGGACAGCTATCCTGAAAGAATTGGATTGTTAAAACCTAAATTATTTCCTGAAATGAAGAGATATGGAAGCATTGATGAAGCACTTGACGTAAATGATGACTTATTAACTACTGATGAGGAGCAGTTACTACTAACCATAATAAAAGAAAAAGGAGTTGAATGTAAAGAAATGGACAAACTATTGCGGGCAAATATGCGATTCATCGTAAGTCTTGCCAATCAATACAAGTCCAAAGGGGTTGATTTTACGGACTTGATTTGGATTGTTCAAGACGCGTTCGCCGACGCGGCCCTTCAATATGAGCCTTATCGGCTCACCTGCAAAGTTCCGTGTTTAAGTTATCCAAAGATCTTATAGATTCTATA
>OIXA01002310.1_pt1 | contig 22203 bp, 19 predicted proteins | sample 1587721 | NCBI WGS metagenome assembly OIXA01 (sample SAMEA3888900, study PRJEB22519) | human gut metagenome | biome: human gut; feature: human-associated habitat; material: faeces | place: Denmark | collected 2013
GTGATTTTAATCACCCAATCATCGAATCGGCAATCACGGAATCTTTTTCATTCTACATTTTAAATTCTAAATTATTTGTTATGGATGTATTTTCAAGTTCTAATTCATCTTTTTCAATTGTCAATCACCGGTTAATGGGTGGTGGGGTGATTCATCTGGAATGCCCGAAGAATAGACGTGGGCTAGGAGAGCCGGATATGATTATTTTACATTACACGGCAGGTACGAGTGCTGAATCTTCGGCAAAATTCTTGGTGAGGCCGGATGTGAAGGCTTCGGCGCACGTGGTGATCGGGCGGGACGGGCAGGTGATACAACTGGTGCCGTTTAATATCGAGGCGTGGCACGCGGGGAAGAGTAGTTACAGGGGAAGGAACGAACTGAATCATTATTCAATTGGGATCGAGTTGGATAACTTGGGGCAATTGCGACTGGAAGGGGGAAAGTTCGTGGCGGAATGTGGGAAAGAAGTACCCGTGAAGGAGGTGTACACGGAGGATTCGGGAGAGGTGCCGACGTACTGGCATGATTACACGGACGTGCAGATGCGGGTGTTGAACGAGGTGTGTGGTTTGCTGGTGGATACTTATCCGATCGGGGATATCGTGGGGCATTCGGACGTGACGCCAAGGAAGGTGGATCCGGGACCGGCGTTGAGGGTGGCGGAGTGGATTCAGTATTATTGATTTTAAATTTTAGATTTTAAATTCTAGTAGCACGAGGCTGAGTTTTCATTCTAAATTTTAAATTCTACATTCTAAATTGAAATAAATTGCTTGCATTTTTCGTGTAGGGCCCACGTGGGGAGTGTGAGATCATTTTAAATTTTCTGATTTATTCATTTTTAAATTTTAATGTTATGGCAAAATTTGATTCTTATTTATTGGGTAAGGTAACGAAAACCCTTGGTAACGTGACGATGTGTTACATGAACAAACAGAATATCGCTAGGGCGAGGATATTCTCGAGAAAGGATAAACCGACTTCGGACGTGTTGGATCAGCGAGCCCGTATGAAGGTGTTGATCGAGTTGTCCCGTTTTTTGTTGCCGGTTGTACAGAAAGGGTTCGTGGGGATCGGGAACGGAACCACATCGAATGCTTTTGTCGCGAAAAACATGAAGTCGGTAGACGTGGATGAAATGCATACGGCCACCGTGGATTACGAGCGTTTGAAGGTGGCAATGGGACTTCAAGATATCCCAGAAGTCTCGGTCTCGTATTCCTCTGAGAGTAAGATGTATTCTTTCGAGCAGGAGATGCTGGAGGAGGAGAATGGTTTTGCGTTGGCTGACGATTTGGTGTATGCCGTGCTATTCGAGAGCGTGTTAATGCGGGTGAAATTGATCTCGTTAAGGAGTCGAGGGGAGAACGGGAATACCAGTGTGGGTCTCCCGAAAAATTGGGAGCAGGCGAACGTGAAGGTGTATTGTTTTGCAACTTCGAAGAATGGGAAAAGTATTTCGCCTAGTTTGTATCTTGCGGTTGAGTGATCCTATGGTTATGATGAGTTTGTATTTTTTCACGGGAATATTTTTCACGCTGAGTTTGAATGCTTTCTTCACGCAGTTGGCAAATGATTTTGTCGCGGGAGTGTTAAGCATCGTGGGAGGAGTGATCAGCTCGGTCGTGGTGGCTTGGTGCAAACGTCGATGGGAACAACATTGATGTGAATGGGAGTGGCAAAGATTTTTTGCCACTTCTTTGGCTTTTATCATGGGCTTGTACTGCTATGAATTTTGCCTCTTTTATGGTTCGAATGGAACCCTTGACGGCGGAATTCGTATCTGTTACGGGGATATTTTCAAGTTGTAAGTTCAATTATTAAATGCAACTCAGTGGTAATAAAATACCATCGGGGAATTCCCCGATGGTATTTAGGTCAAAAAACTTACTTTTGTGTTGCAAATGAAAAAGAAAGCACATTTAACCCGAGAGCAAAGGTATCAAATATCCGCTTTATTGCAAGGGGGGCATAGCCAGAGAGAAATAGCTGGTATACTAGGAAAAGATAAATCGGTAATAAGCCGCGAGTTAAAACGTAACCGTGGTAAACATGGCTATCACCCGGGGTTAGCCCATTCGATGGCAGAGGAGCGTAAAGAACGTTTTCATCGTGCACGTAAGTTTACTCCATCTATACGCGATCGTGTGATCTCGGATTTAACACACGAACAATATTCCCCGGCTCAAATCGTGGGTTTAGCTAGGCGTGAAGGTCGCCCCATGGTTAGTCATGAACGAATCTATCAATTTATCAGGAAGGATAAATCAGAAGGCGGGAATTATTACACTCACCTCAGGCACAGGTTAAAACACCGTAAACGTCCGGTGGGAGGGCACGTGATCATTAAAAATAAAGTGTCAATAGATAAAAGACCCGAGATCGTGGACGAACGTTCACGCTTTGGAGACTGGGAAATTGACACGATTGTAGGCAAAGAGAATAAAGGTGCTATTGTTACCTTGACGGAAAGAAAGACTGGATTATTGCTCATGGAGAAACTGCCGAAAGGAAAGAACGCCAAGGAATTAGCCAAGGTTGTTGTTCGAATCCTTTTTCCTTACCGGGAACACGTGCATTCTATAACAGCAGATAATGGAACCGAGTTTGCTGAACACGAGATTATTGCTAAAAAATTGAAAACTCAATTTTTTTTCGCGCACCCTTATTCATCATGGGAAAGGGGACTCAATGAATACACCAATGGACTTATAAGACAGTATATCCCAAAAGGAAAATCATTCGATCTATATAATGAAATGTATATCAGAAATATACAATATAAAATTAATAGAAGACCAAGAGAAAAGCTTGAGTTCGAGTCGCCGGTTAAAAGATTTTTCGCATATTTGAAAGAAAAAGTTGCATTAGTGAGTTGAATCTGCGAGTGTCCTATTGTATAATTTTTATTTGTTATTGTCAATGTTTTTTAATATCTTGACGCCGTTTTTCTGGATTACTGGCACATTTATTGACACTTAGTTTTAATGAAAGTTTGTAAGATGAAATTAATATATAATACGTTTTTAGTATGGAGAATAAATTAGATATTTTGACCCAAAAGCTTTACAATGAGGGGGTAGATAAGGCTCGCAAGGAGGCAGGGAATATCATCAACCAGGCAAAGCAAGAGGCCGAAAAGATTATTGCCGATGCGAAAGCGAAAGCAGCACAGATGAATGCAGATGCGGAGACAGAGGTTTCTAACTTGAAAAAAAAGGCCGAGTCTGAAATGACGTTAAGTGCGCGCCAAGCTATCACGGCTTTAAAACAGGCAATCACGAATCTGGTTGCCGGGGGTGTTGCCGGGGATGTTGCCAAGATTGGGTTTGAGGAAAAAGCTTTTATTCAGGAGTTGCTCATGACGATTGTGAAGAAGTGGGATGTTGCCGGTGGAAACCTGAACATGGAAATTCTTCTTTCCGAGGGTGAAAAGGCAAAGTTCGAATCGTTTGTTGCGGCTAAGTACAAGGATCTGTTGGATAAAGGTCTTGATGTAAAGGTGGGTAATTTAGAAGAAGGGTTTGTGATTCAGCCTAAAGACGGAGGTTTCCAAATTGCCTTCTCCGAGAAACTATTTGAAGCCTTCTTTAATCAATACATGAAAGGCTTCACGAAAAAACTGTTATTTAAGGATTGAGTGATTGGGTGATTATAGATTAAGTGATTGAATCACAAAATCGTTGAATCATTAAATCACGGAATCACAGAATGAATAATATGATATTAAAAAATAATTACTACTGTTTTATTGCAGGACTACCGGAGGTCTTTCTGGATGATCGGAAACTAGCGTTGTCCGTGAACGGGTTTCGGGAGTTGGCTCGGGAGGCTCTGAAGAAGGAGGATGTGAAGTTGATGGAGTTGTTTTTTCTACCTGCCGATAATAAACAAGTTCTGCGGTTGCTAAACAAAATGGCTCCCGATACCAATCTTGAAACAGTATATCCATTACAATGTCTGGAAGACGAAATCACCGAACCGAAAAATTCTTTACCTGTTTACCTCAATCGATTTATAGCGGATTTTAAAGGGGAACATTTGAAATATGATGTTTCTCCGGAGAATGTGCTGAGTTGGATGTATTACGATCACTTGATGAAGAGTGGTAGTAAGTTTGTCCGGAATTACGCGGAATTCGTGATGAACGTGAAGAATCTGGAGACGGCCTTGACTTGTCGGAAGTACGGGAAAGAGGTTGCCCCGGAGATTATTGGTGATAACGTGTTTTCTAAGGCGCTGAGAACTTCGAACTCGAAGGATTTCGGTTTGGGGATGGAATTCCCGTATGCGGAGAAGGTGATTTCTCTGATGGGAAATACAAACCTTGTCGAACGGGAGAGAGGGCTGGATTTACTTCTTTGGGATTATATCGAAGAGGCCGTGGTTTACGAGTATTTTTCCATGGAGAAGGTGTTGAGCTTCATGCTTGAGCTGATGATCGTTGAGAGATGGAGCAAGATGAGTTCCGAATCGGGACGGAAAGTCTTTATGGAAGTCGTGGATAAGTTCAGAAAGAGTTTCGAGTTTGCGGAAGAATTTAAAAATTAAAATTGAGATATGAATAAGACACAAGGAAAAGTTCATAGTATTATTTCCAACCTTGTACTTGTGCGTACCGAAGGACCGGTATCTCAGAATGAGATTTGCTTTATCCAGCTTGGAAACGAGCGGTTGATGGCCGAGGTGATCAAGGTTGTCGGGGATATTGCTTATGTACAGGTTTTTGAAAGTACCCGGGGATTGAAACCCGGTTCCCTCGTGGAGTTCGAAAACCATATGTTGGAAGTTACATTGGGGCCCGGTTTGCTGTCAAAGAATTTTGACGGTCTTCAAAATGACCTGGATAAGATGACGGGTGTATTCTTGAAACGAGGAGAATACACGAACCCGTTGGAAGAAGATAAAAAATGGAGTTTTACCCCGTTGGCGAAGGTCGGTGATAAGGTGACCGGTGCCGATTGGTTGGGTAACGTGAAGGAGAACTGGCTGGATCATAAGATTATGGTACCTTTCAAGTTGAAAGGGGAGTATACCATCGCATCAATTGCCGCTGCCGGGGAATACACGATAAAGGATACGATTGCCGTGCTGAAAGATGAGGCCGGAAAAGAGATTCCTGTTACGATGATCCAGAAATGGCCGGTGAAAGTGGCTATCCGTAATTACGTGGATAAACCTCGTCCTTCCCGTCAGATGGAGACTGGGGTACGTGTTATCGACACGATGAACCCGATTTTGGAAGGGGGTACCGGTTTTATTCCGGGGCCGTTCGGTACGGGAAAGACTGTGTTACAACACGCTTTGTCTCGGTTTGCCGATGCTGATATTATTATCATGGCGGCCTGTGGTGAGCGAGCAAACGAGGTGGTGGAGATTTTTACCGAGTTCCCGGAATTGGAAGACCCTCGTTCCGGTCGTAAATTGTACGAGAGGACCACGATTATTGCTAATACGTCCAATATGCCCGTGGCTGCCCGTGAGGCGTCCGTGTACACGGCTATGACAATTGGAGAGTACTATCGTTCCATGGGAATGAAGGTGTTGTTGCTGGCAGATTCGACTTCTCGTTGGGCGCAGGCTTTGCGTGAGATGTCCAATCGTATGGAGGAGTTACCGGGACAGGATGCGTTTCCGATGGACTTGTCGGCTATTATTTCAAACTTCTACGCTCGTGCGGGAATGGTTTACTTGAATAATGGAAAGACAGGTTCTGTTACTTTTATCGGTACGGTATCTCCTGCCGGTGGTAACTTGAAGGAGCCGGTGACGGAGTCCACGAAGAAAGTGGCACGTTGTTTCTACGCCTTGTCTCAGGCTCGTGCAGATGCGAAACGTTACCCGGCCATCGATACGTTGGAATCATATTCTAAATACTTGGAATATCCGGAATTTATCGAGTTCGCCAAGAAGAATATTTCCGATACATGGATTGCCGATGTGAACGAGGCTCGTAATATGCTGGTGCGTGGTCGCGAGACGGCAGAGCAGATCGATATTTTGGGTGATGACGGTGTGCCTTTGGAATATCACGTGGTATATTGGAAATCCGAGTTGATAGACTTCGTGATCCTGCAACAGGATGCTTTTGACAATATTGACGGTTCTACTGCTATGGAGCGTCAGAAGTATATGCTGAATATGGTACTGGGTGTGGTTCGTTCCGAATTTAATTTTGACACGTTCGAAGAGATTAACCCCTATTTCAAACGTATCATTAATGGTTTCAAACAGATGAACTATTCCGAATATCAATCGGAAGCGTTTAAAAAGTACGAAGCAGAAGTGAACGAGATCATTAACGAAAGAAAAAAGAAATAAATTTAGTGATTAGGTGATATAATGATTAAGTGATTTGACTTTATATTGAGAAGAATCACACAATCATGGAATCGAAAATCACAGAATCAAAAAATAAATTATATGACGACTGCTTTTCAAAAAGTTTATACAAAGATCACCCAGATCACGAAAGCAACGTGTACGTTGAATGCCCAAGGAGTCGGAAATGACGAGTTGGCTATTGTAGACGGACGGTTGGCGCAGGTCGTGAAGATTTGGGGAAATGATATAACCCTTCAGGTGTTCTCCGGGACAGAAGGGATTCCGACGAATGCAGAAGTGACATTCTTGGGAAAAGCGCCTACTCTGAGAGTGGGAGATGATTTATGCGGGCGTTTTTTTAATGCCTTTGGCGACCCGATTGATGGGGGGCCTGCTGTTGACGGGGAAGAAAGAGAGATCGGGGGACCGTCGGTGAACCCGGTACGTCGTAAACAACCGTCGGAGTTGATTGCAACCGGTATTGCGGGTATCGACTTGAACAACACGTTGGTGTCCGGTCAGAAGATTCCGTTCTTTGCCGACCCGGATCAGCCTTACAACCAAGTGATGGCGAACGTGGCGCTGAGAGCGCAGACAGACCGAATTATTTTGGGAGGAATGGGATTGACGAACGATGACTACCTGTATTTCAAAAATTTGTTTGACAATGCCGGGGTATTGGATCGTATCGTTAGTTTCGTGAATACCACGGAGGCTCCGCCTGTTGAGCGTTTGTTGGTACCGGATATGGCATTGACGGCTGCCGAGTATTTCGCGGTGGATAAGAACGAGAAAGTGTTGGTGTTGTTGACGGACATGACGTTGTATGCCGATGCTCTGAGTATCGTGTCCAATCGTATGGATCAGATTCCGTCGAAAGACTCCATGCCGGGTTCATTGTATTCCGATTTGGCGAAGATTTACGAGAAGGCCGTGCAGTTCCCTGCCGGAGGTTCTATCACGATCATAGCCGTGACCACGTTGTCCGGTGGTGATATTACCCATGCTATTCCGGATAACACCGGGTACATCACGGAGGGACAGTTGTTCCTGCGTAAAGATACGGAGATCGGTAAGGTTATCGTTGACCCGTTCCGGAGTTTGTCGCGTTTGAAACAGCTCGTGATCGGTAAGAAAACGCGTAAGGATCACCCGCAAGTGATGAATGCTGCTATCCGTCTGTATGCCGATGCCGCTAACGCCCGGACCAAGATGGAGAACGGTTTCGACCTGACGGACTACGACCGCCGTACTCTGGATTTTGCCAAAGACTATTCCAACAGTCTGCTTGCTATTGATGTCAACATCAGTACCGACCAGATGTTGGATACCGCTTGGGATCTTTTCCGCAAATACTTTAACAAGGCGGAATTGGGGATTAAGCAGGAAATCGTGGAAGAGTTTGGAGGATTTAGTGATTAGGTGATTGACGATTCAGTGATTAATTAATATAGTTTATGAATCAGATAGAGTTTAAACGTAGAACAAAACAGTTGGGTTTAGCCGTGATCAGGATGACAGAAAAATTTCCGGAGACACGGTTAGCTTGGGTCGTGAAAGATCAGATTTTACGTTCGGCTTTATCGGTTGGTGCTAACTATCGGGCTGTGTGTCGAGCAAAATCGGATAAGGATTTCATCAATAAAATGAGGATCGTTGAAGAGGAAGCAGATGAAACAGCTTATTGGCTTGAAATTATTGAAGAGTCTGATTTACTAAAATCAGATGATTTGAGAGAACTCAAGAGAGAAGTAAATGAATTAGTGGCTATGGTTGTGGCTTCTATCCGGACTAAAAGTATCGGGCTTAACAAAGAGCAGCAATCACAGAATCATTAAATCGCAAATCACAGAATAATTTAATAATTTGGTAAGGTGATAAAGTTTCAATATAATAAGACATCGCTTCAAGGGCTGGATAAGCAGTTGAAGATGCGAGTGAGGGCATTGCCTACCATCAAAAATAAGGAGTCGGCTTTGCGTTCTGAGGTGAAGAAGGCGAAACAGGTGGCGGATGAGTTTAATGTGAAGTTGGAGGAAACGCTGAATTCATTGAACGATATGCTGCAACTTTATGACGAGTATAAGGAAGATATACTTGTCGTGAAGGATGTCAGGATGTCGGTGAAAAAGATTGCCGGGGTAAAGACGCCTGTTCTCGACGGGGTGGATTATGAGGTGAAGGATTTCAGCTTGTTTAATCAACCCGGGTGGCTACTCGATGGTGTGGAATACATCAAAGAGGTAGTAAGTATCGCTTTGGAGAGGGAATTTTTCACCCGGAAAATGGAGCTGTTGGATAGGGCGAGAAAGAAAACGACACAGAAGGTGAATTTGTACGAGAAAGTGCAGATTCCGGGATTCCAGGAGGCGATCCGCAAGATCAAACGGTTCTTGGAAGACGAGGAAAATCTTTCTAAGTCGTCACAGAAGATCGTGAAAACCCGTAAATTGATGGAGGAATAGCCTATGATAGTACCTATGATGAAATTATCCCTGTTGATATTTTACAAGGAATATCAAACATTTCTTGGAGAACTCCGAGAAAAGGGAATGGTTCATATTCATGAGAATACGGAACGTACGGCAGAAGATACGGATCTACAGGCGAAATTGATGTTGATTAGGCGGACCGGGGAGATGATCACGCATATGCAGAGTCGGAATGACGTGGAGCAGGTGGAAAAAGTGAAGGTGGACGATGAGCATTTGCTGGATTATCTGGAAGGTTTGTATAGTCGGCAGGATCAGATCGAGCAACAATTGGTAGGTTTGGAGAAGGACCATGCGGCTTATCGTCCTTGGGGAAAATTTTCCAGGGAGATGATCCAAAAACTGGAGACTGCCGGTTGGGAATTTCATTTCTTTTCCGTGCCGGAACAGAAATATCAGCCGGAATGGGAAGAGATGTATGACGCTGTTATAATCAGCGAGATGATGGGACAGAAATATTTTGTTACCGTTACTCCTGCCGGGACAAGCGTGAACCTGGAGGCTGATCCTTATCTTTTCCCTCAAGCCACGGCAGAAGAGCTGGCAAAGCAAATTACGGCTTTGCGAGAGGAATCCGTGAACATCGGGAAAGAGTTGGATACTGTTTCTCAGGATGCGATTGAACGGTTGAAAAAATATCGTTTGAAGATTACCGAGGTGGCAGACAAGATTAAAGTGGAGGATGCCGCTCAACATCTGATCGACGAGAAAGTCATTGCTTTGGAAGGATGGATTCCGGTGGAAAGAGAGGCTGAAATGAGAAGTTTCTTGGAAACGAAGGAGGTGTACTTCGAATTTACCCGCCCGACTCCGGAGGATGATGTCCCTGTGCAGTTGAAAAATAATGCTTATTCCAAGCTCTTTGAACCGGTGACAGAGATGTTTGCTCTGCCGCAGTATAGAGAGTTGGATTTGACACCTTTCTTGGCCCCGTTCTTTATGCTATTCTTTGGAATGTGTATGGGCGATGGCGGTTACGGATTGATCATTTGGCTGACTTGTTTCATTATCGGTCGGAAAGCCTCGCCTTCGGTGAAAGGGTATCTTGTGCTGGGGCAATATTTGGGAATTATGACAGTGATAGTCGGTTTGCTGACAGGTTCTTTTTTTGGTATCGCGTTGGATTCCGTGGAATGGCCTTGGCTGGCTGGAGTGAAGTCTCTCTTCCTGACAGAAGCGAATTACGGGAAATATCTGGGAGGATATAACCCGATGATGATTGTTGCGGTTGCCGTGGGTATTATCCAGATCCTTTACGGAATGTGTCTGAATGCTGCAAGATTAACGAAACAGTTTGGATTTAAATATGCAATATCGACATTAGGTTGGGTGGTTGCCATTATCCTATTGGGGGTGTTGATCGGTTTGCCGATGTTAAGCATAGTGATCCCGGAAGGTTTGAAGTATGTGCTTTACGCTCTGTTGGGTCTTGCTGCGCTTACGATTTATTTCTACAATTCTCCGGGTAAAGGAATATTTTCGAATTTCGGGTCCGGATTGTGGGGAACATACAATATGGCAACGGGATTACTGGGTGACACACTTTCATATATCCGATTGTTTGCGATTGGTTTGACGGGAAGTATCTTGGGAGGAGTGTTCAACACTCTGGCATTTCAGCTTACGGATGGATTACCAGTTATCGTGAAATTCATAGCCGTGTTCTTGATCCTGCTTATCGGTCATTCGATTAACTTCGGATTGTGTATGATCAGTTCGTTCGTCCATCCGATGCGTTTGACTTTCGTGGAATTCTACAAGAATGCCGGGTTTGAAGGCGGTGGTAAACAATACGCTCCCTTTAGAAAAAAAGTAAATGATTAAAAATAAAGATTATAAAAATAACAAATTAAATAGATTAGAATTATGGAACCAATTTTATTAGCTTATCTAGGTGTTGCATTGATGGTGGCATTATCAGGAATCGGTAGTGCTTATGGAGTTACTATTTGCGGTAATGCTGCAGTAGGTGCTTTGAAGAAAAATCCGACCGCATCCGGTCAGTATATCGGTTTGTCTGCGCTACCTTCTTCTCAGGGTTTGTATGGTTTTGTGGGATATTTCTTATTAAGTAGTTTCTTGACAAACGTGGATATGGGTTGGGGCCCTGCTTCTGCTATCTTCGGAGCCGGATTAGGTCTTGGTTTGGTTGCTTTCTTCTCTGCAATCCGTCAAGCTCAGGTATGTGCTAATGGTATTGTGGCAATCGGTAGCGGTTATAACGTGTTCGGTACCACGATGGTACTGGCCGTGTTCCCGGAGTTGTACGCCATCTTGGGATTGTTGGTATTGATCTTGATTACCGGATTGATTCCTGCATAAGTTACTTTCAACATTTCAATTATAAAACGTGACGGCGCCCGGTAAATTTTTACCGGGCGTTGTTATTTTTATTCGGAAACCATGAATTTTGAATACCGTATGTAAACCATTTTTCTTTGCCAGCGTATCTTTTTAAAAAAGGTAATGAAAAATGATGATATTAAGACACTATATTACAATTCTCTTTTTGATGGGGTGGGGGTGGAATAGTTTTGCCGTGAAGATCGAAAAGAAATTACTGTATGATAAACATACGTTGCAGGATACCTATAAATACGGGAAGCAGGAGAGGCGTTTTCAATGGGATAAAATTTCGATGTTTTTGGATTCGCTGGAGGCTTTTCAGGAAAGGAATGATGGGTACGGGATGCTGCGGAATTATAAGAATGTAAACGGAGAACCGCCTCTCACGAGAAAATACGTGACCAATAGATACAAGCAGATTCAGGATTCCTTCGGAGTGAATCGTTATCAGGGAATTCCCCTCTACCGGCTGGATGATGTCCGTGTGCCGGAACGCTACGGACGGGACGGGGCTTATGTTTCCGTGATCAGCGATAGTGCCGATTACTTTCAGGTTATTCCGGTAACATTTGGAGGAATATGGCATGTTCCTAAAAAATACATGAAACTGATAGGGCCTCTTTCGATTAAAAAAGTTATATTTGTTGACCGAACGAATCAGAATATTGCAACTTTGGAACAAGAAGGAGCGACTTGGTTGGTGAGAAGTATGAACCCGATAACGACGGGAGCTAACCGACCGCCTTACCAGCAACCGACACCGCCGGGAATTTATTTTATACAGCGGAAATTGTTGGAGATGCTTTTCTTGAAGGATGGGTCAGACGAAGAAGGTGGTTTCGCACCTTATGCCAGTCGTTTTACCGGGGGAGCCTATTTACACGGGGTTCCGGTCAATTATCCCGATAACAAGTTGATTGAATATAGCTGGACGCTCGGAACGACACCCCGGTCTCATATGTGCGTGAGGAATGCGACATCACATGCCAAGTTCATGTACGATTGGGCGGAGGTGGAAAAGACGTTGGTAATTGTGTTTGATTGATGAAAAAATGACTTTATGCGTGCGTTATCGCTTATCTTGATTATCGGGGGAATTTGTTGGGGATCGCTATTAGGGATAGCGGCAGAGAGGCCGTCTATGCCCAATAGTCGGATGCTTTATCACGAAATGGCGTTAGAGGGAACGATTGATTACACGGTGTTCGAGCGGGCTATCGCGGGGTATAACCGGATGGGCAGTTTCGACAAAAATATACTTACGGTAATTGATTTTACGAAACCTTCCACGGAAAAACGCTTGTTCGTGATTGATTTGAAGTTGAAGAAAGTTCTGTTTATTTCTTACGTGGCTCATGGTCGGAATAGTGGGGAAAAGTATGCCACCTCGTTTTCCAATCAGGAAGGTTCTTTCAAGAGTTCGTTGGGTTTTTACCAAACGGAGAACACGTATTACGGGAAGAACGGTTATTCTTTGGTGTTGAACGGTCTGGAGCGGGGAATTAATGACAAGGCGAAAGAACGGGCAATTGTGGTACATGGGGCGGCTTATGCCGATCCGTCAACCATCCGGTCATGCGGTCGTTTGGGGCGTAGCCTGGGATGTCCGGCTTTGCCGTTAGCCGTGAGTAAAAAAATTATAGATACGATTAAAGGCGGGACTCTTCTGTATATTCATGGAGATGACAAAACTTACGCGAGTCAGAGTACGTTCATCAGGCAAGATGAGATGCAGGAGAACCGGGAGGATATTTAATAACATTATTTTTTAGAGTAGATTATGATGACTTACATTATACTTATTGCCACGGTTGTCGTGTCAATTGCTTGTTTTAATAATTATTCCTTGTTCAATAAATTGTCGTGTAATCCCTACCGAATGGTACATTCCAGAGAGTGGTACCGGATTATTTCTCATGGTTTTGTTCATGCTGATTGGACGCACTTGATCGTGAATATGTTTACCTTTCTCTCTTTTGGGGTATACGTGGAGAACCAGTTTGTTGCATGGGGATTCGGTAGTTCTAGTTTCTTGATCCTGTATTTCGGGGGAATGGTGGCAGCCTCGGTATATGATGTGTGGAAATACCGGAACAATCAATACTATTCTTCCATCGGGGCATCCGGTGCGGTTTCATCTGTTTTGTTCACGGCGATATTTCTGCATCCTTGGGATAAGATCTACTTCTTTGCGATCGTTCCGATTCCCGGTATCGTGTTTGGTTTTATCTACTTGCTTTATTGTCAATACATGGCAAAGCGAGGCGGTGATAACATTAATCATAACGCCCACTTCTACGGGGCGGTGTTTGGCCTGATTTTTCCCATATTACTGGAACCGAGATTATTGCAGATGTTCATTCAACAACTTTTGAGGCATTGATTCGTAGGGGTGGATGCAAGACAATCTTTTACAGTAAACTCGTATATAAGTTCTAAATTTCCTATATTTGTGGCTCAAGTGTGGAAAAGTTATGCGCCCGATAGATCAAGAGATTTGTTCGTTATTAAAAGTGCGGAAGATTGGCGGAATGGAACTTCTGTTTCGTGAATACTACAAGCCGTTAGTGGTTTGGGCCACGACTTTTTTGCATGATACCCAGCGTGCCGAAGATATTGTGCAGGATTTTTTCGTGAAACTTTGGGAAAAACCTTATTCGGTACTATTTCCGGAAACCTTGAAATCTTACTTGTTTACTTCCATTCGTAATCTGGCATTAAATCAATTAGATAAAATTGATCCGTTGCGACAGGCTTGTGACGTGGCTTACTACGATAGCCCTTGGAAAGAGTATGATAATTTTGAGGATCAAGTTTTTCGGCGTGTGGAGGAGGAGTTGGAGAAATTGACTCCTAGGGCACAGGAGGTAATCCGAAGTATATATTTGGAGGGGATGAAATATAAAGACGTGGCGGATAAACTAGGGATTTCTGTTGCCACGGTGAATAGCATCCTTGTAAGAGCGTTAAAAAAGTTACGTCAACAGGCTGATAATAAGGACGAATTGGCAGTCTATTTATTTTTTCTTGAAAAAAGTTTGATTTCAGAGCAATGATTTTTGTTGTTGAACTGTATTATAGTTGTAAAATGGATTGTAACTATGACAGGGCAAAACAAAATAGATGAAAAATTACTGGCGTATCTTCTCGATGAATTGGATGATGTCGGCCGAGAGGAAGTCGAGTTATGGCTCGAAGAGAGCGAACGTAATAGGGAATATTTTCGGGAATTTCAACGGATTCATCTGGAACTTCAATGGGGAGTGTATGCCCGGGAAGTGAAATCGGATTTTAACGTTATGCGGAAAAAATTGAGGAAGCGCTCTTCTCTTCGGATCTGGTATGGTGTGGCAGCTGCGATGGTGATTTTACTGAGTGTGGGAGGGATGCTTTTATGGGATTCGGAGAAAGTGGAGGAAAAATCGGTACAGGTGGCAAAAAAGAAAACCATTCAACCGGGTAAATCTCAGGCCATTCTGGTGTTGTCTTCGGGCGAGGAGGTGGCTATGGGTAATGTTGCCCAACAACTGGAAGAAAAGGACGGGACTTCCGTGGTGGTGAGCGAGACCGGACGAATTTCGTATGAAGCGGCCGAGGGTAACGAGGTGACAGCGAAGGATACGACAAGAGTGATGAATCGTTTGGTTATTCCACGAGGAGGAGAATTCAATTTGACTCTATCTGACGGTACGCGGGTGTGGCTGAATGCCGAGACCGAACTTCGCTATCCGGTGCAGTTTAATGGCAAAGAACGGGTCGTTTATTTGAAGGGAGAGGCTTACTTTGAGGTTGCTAAAAATAAGAAAAAGCCATTTTTAGTACAGGTGGATGATATGGCGGTTAAGGTGTACGGGACTGAATTTAACGTGAATACCTACAATAAGATCGAAACCGTTTTGGTGACGGGAAGTGTGAGTATGAATCAAGGTGGAAAAGAGGTGTTGTTGAAACCTAACCAGAAAGGCGTGTTTGATCAAGTGTCGGGTAAAATCACGGTGGCGGATGTGGATGTATTGGCGTACGTGTCGTGGAAAAACGGGGATTTCATTTTCCGGAATGAATCTCTGAATTCGATTATGGATAAATTGAGTCGGTGGTACGGGTTGGAAGTACTTTACCAGGATGCTAGGTTACAGAATGTACGATTGTCCGGAAACTTGAAACGTTACAAGGACGTACGGGAATTGTTTGTTTCTTTTGAAAAAATATCAGATGCACGTTTTAAAGTACAAGGAAATAAAGTAATAGTAAGTAGTAAATAAAAAAAGTGAAGATGTTTCCCCCATCTCCACCTTTTGAAAGATCAATGAATAGGTCCATTGGCAAGCGGATACCTATTCAGAATGTATAATCTTTAATAACAAAGTTATGAAATCTAATTGGAAAAGCGCTGTTTTCAGCGTGAAAAAATCAAAGACTTTTAAAATTATGAGACTGTTGATGATTTTTTGTTTCTTTTTCGTTTCCGGGGCCATGGCGAATGGTTACTCGCAGGAGCAAGTTGTTTCCCTTAATTTGCATCAATGCGACGTGAACACGTTGTGTCAGGAAATATGGAAACAGACTGGGTTACGCTTCATTTATAATGAAGAACACGTGAAAAATCTGACAGCTTTTGATGTGAAGGCGGACAAGAAAACGGTGCGGGAAGTGTTGGATCAGGTTTTTGACAACACTTCGTTGCGTTATTTCTTCGAACAGGATGTGATTTATATTCTAGCGAAGAGCGGTCAGGTGAAAAAGCAGGAAACAAAACAGGCTTCCGGAACGGTAAAGGATAAAAAAGGAGAGCCACTTCCGGGAGTAACGGTGTTGATTAAGGGAACTCATAACGGGGTGGTAACCGACATTGACGGAAACTTTATGATTAAGATTCCGAGAGACACGGTCACTTTTGTCTTCTCTTTCGTGGGAATGAAAAAACAAGAGGTGAAATATACTCCCGGCAAAAAACTGAACATCGTGATGGAAGAAGATGTGGAGCAGATGGAGGAAGTGGTCGTGACGGGATACCAAACCCTGTCAAAAGAGAGAAATGCCGGTTCTTTCGGTATTGTTTCCGGTAGCGAGATTAAAGAGCGTGTTGGATTGACCGGTAGCGTGTTGGAAAGTATGGAGGGATTGACTTCCGGTTTGAATATCAACTATGCCGACGGACAGGATAAATACTTGATCCGGGGGTTAACTTCCATTTCATCCAACCGGAGTCCGTTGTTCGTGGTTGACGGGGTTGCCATGAGTTCAGAGAATTTCGAGAACATGGTAAATAGCAATGACATTGAAAGCATTACGTTTTTGAAAGATGCAACGGCAGCATCTATCTGGGGAGCCCGGGCAGCTAACGGTGTTGTCGTGATTACGACGAAAAAAGGTAAAGATACCGATCGGAAGATTAAAATTAGTTATGACGGTTCCTTTACTTATAAGGGAATGCCTGATTTCGGTTATATGCAGTATATGTCAAGCGGCACGTTAATCAAAAGTGCGACAGAAATATTTGATCCGGAATTTTATACTTGGAATGCGGTAACGACAACCAACAATGGTATTAGCGGATTCCTCCCGATCGTGTATCCTCACGAACTCCCGATGTACAAGGCTGTCAATAAGGAGTATACCGAGGTCGAAAGGGATGAGGAACTTGCGAGACTGGCCTCTCTGAATAATCGTTCGCAAATTGAAGATTTGTTCATGCAACCGGCTTTTTTTACCAATCATAGCCTTTCCTTCATGGGGGGAAGCGGGGTACATCGTTATTACGGGTCCTTGGGTTTCGGTAATGATCAGACCAACGATAAAGTGCGGACGAATAAATATATGCTAAACCTGAAACAGGATTTTAATTTCACCGATTGGTTGAAAATTGATTTGACGGTCAATCTGGCCATGACAGACAAAAAGAATAAATCCATGTATTCGGTGAATAATAGCATATTACCCTATATGATGTTCAAGGACGAGAATGGAAATGCACTTTCTCATTCCGTGTTGAATTTTTACGAGCCGGATCGCTTGAATTACGAGAATTTAAGTGGGGTTAGTCTGGATTATATTCCTTTGGAAGACAATCGGGATGGATTCAATAAATCGACACTTCTGAATGCCCGGGTGAATGCCGGAATTGAAATCAAACTGTGGAAGGGCTTGAGTTATAGCGGTCGTTTCCAATACCAACGTAGCGAAGGTAAAGCCGAACAATTTAATGACCAAGAATCCTTCTCCGTGCGTCGGGAATTAGTGGAATTTGCTCAAGCTGCCACGACAGAGAACGGGGTACCCACGTTCTATTTACCGGAAACCGGAGGTCATTACACGAATACCTCGACGTATAACACGGACTGGACTGTACGTAACCAGTTAATGTATGATCGAAACTTTGAAGAGAGTGCCTCTCACGTGACCGGTCTTGCCGGAATGGAGGTTCGGGGAACTTTGACCAATAGTCATGGCACCTTCTCTAGGGGATATGACCCGCAGACAATGACGTATAATTCTTATGACGAGGGCGAATTAATAAAAAACGGGATCAAGAATCCGATTTTAAAACAAGGAACGTCTGCCGTGAACAAATTGACAAAGAAACATTTCACGGATAGCGAGACCGAGTATCGTTTTGTCTCTTTCTATGCTAACGGGGCTTATACTTATAATTCCAAGTACACGCTGAATGCCAGCATCCGTGTGGACCAATCAAATCTATTCGGGAGTGATCCGAGTGTTCAATACAAACCGGTATGGTCTGTTGGTGGAGCATGGACCTTGGGACAAGAAAATTTCATGCAGCACATCGGTTGGCTCGATCGCTTGGTGCTTCGTTTTAGCTACGGTTTGGGAGGAAATTCTCCGGATCCGGGGTTGGGGGGACCCTATGATGTATTGGTCGTGACGCAGGATGCCGTCTATCCGGGGAAAGGGTATAACGTGGTGACCCCGGCTAATGATAAGTTGACTTGGGAAAAGACCCGGACCGTCAATGCTGGGGTGGATTTCTCGGTGTTACAAGGACGTTTGAACGGAAGCTTGGATGCTTATTTCAAAAAGACAACCGATTTGTTGGGTAACGTGCCATTGAATCCTGTTACGGGTTGGGTGAATGCCTTGGCAAACTTGGGAACGATGACGAATAAGGGATTTGAATTTTCGCTGAATAGTCAGAATATGAGTGGCGTGTTTAACTGGTCAACGAATTTTACCTTGACTTACAATAAAAACAAGATTGAAGAGTTATCTGTTGCAAATGCCTTATCTCCTTCCAGCATTATCTATGAAAACTATGTAGAGGGATATGCTGCCGGTAGTTTATTTGCTTATCGCTGGGCAGGTTTGGATAATATGGGAGACCCGCAAGTGTATGATGAAAACGGGGAGAAGGTGAAGCTGACACAGGACCTTACTGATTTGAAATGTATGCGCTATATGGGAACCATGCAGGCTCCCTGGTATGGAGGTTTGACAAACACGTTTAGCTACAAGGGGATAGAATTGTCATGTATGTTTGTCTATAACTTGGGACATAAAATGCGGAATGATGTCAATCAATTTTATACCGGGCGTATCACCTCGAACTTGCACAAGGATTTCGACAAACGATGGCGTCAACCCGGGGATGAAAACATTACGGATATTCCTTCTTACGAGGCGAACTCGAAGACTTCAACTACTCGTCGGGATATAAGTCTCTATCGTTTCTCGGATCAACAGGTGCTGGATGCGTCGTATATAAAATTGCGTAATTTATCCTTGGCCTATGCTTTACCTAGTGGAATCTGTGATCGTCTGTCGGCAGAAAATATCAAGATACGTTTTCAAGTATCCAATTTATTCTACTGGGCGGCCAATCATCAAGGTATAGACCCGGAGGCCATGAATCTACGGAATGGCGTGCGGGCAACCCAGTTCGGACCCTCTTGGTCGATTGGATTGACAGTTAATTTTAAGTAATAATATAATGCGAAAAGATATGAAAACGAGATACAATATATTTTTCCTGCTATGGGGTCTTTTGCTTTGCGGGTGTGATGATTTCCTCGATGTGAAACCTAAAGGGAAGGATATTCCGGAAAAGATTGCTCATTATGACGGGTTGTTTAACAACACGATCCTGACAAACCTGATCTTTTCAAAAGTAAATGAAAACGGTTCCATTACCGCACAGCAATCCGAGATATATTTTATTTACATGACGGATGAACTGATCACGGATGAGGCGTCATACGCTAATATGGGACGTTCGGCCCGGGCGGCATACACGTATGATCCAGATATATTCTTAGAAGAAGATTACAGTGCCGAGTGGAGTGCGGCCTATCAGCAGATTTATTTATACAATGTTATCGCCAACGGTGTGATGGATGCCGAGGACGGAACGACCCAGAAGAAAAAGGAACTTTTGGCCGAGGCTAGGGTGGGACGTGCATTCATGCATTTTTATCTGACCCAATTCTTCTGTAAACCTTATCAAGAAGCGACGGCAGCAACTGATCCCGGTGTGCCTGTCGTGACAAAGGCTAATTCAGGGGAGACCTCTTTCTCCCGGGGAACGGTAAAAGACGTGTATGATTTTGTTACCAAAGAATTGGAAGAAGCTTGTCCTGATTTACCGTTACAGACTCAACATCGTCAGCGGGTGTATCGTGCCGCCGGTTATTTCATGTTAGGTAAAGTGTATATGGCAATGGGTGAATACGGTAAAGCTTTGAAGGCTTTGGAAATTGCCTACGAGGGGACTCAAAATTCATCCATTATCTTGGAATTGTTTGATTATAACCAAGAGATTTATAATTGGGGTTACACGGGGGCTCCCAATACATGGGGAATGTCGTGTACTTATCCGATCAACTTGAGTGAAGATAATAATGAATTGATATACAACAAACAGGTAAGCATCCTGCCGATTACTTTATTCCTGTATCCCCCGCAAGTGTACGTGAAACCGGAATACATGGCTTTGTACTCGAAGAATGACCATCGGGCGAAGTTTTTCAGTGACAAGGATTATACCGGGGTAACTCAATGGCCTTATTCGAAGAGAGTATGTCGCTATATGTTTACCGTTTGTGGCGATCTCCCGGATTTGTATTTGATGCTGGCGGAATGTAAGGCCCGTACGGGGGACGAAACAGGGGCGAGAGCGGATTTACTGACACTGAGAGAAAAGAGAATGCCGGCAGCAGAGGCCGCTATTCCGGCGAGCGTGAATAGTAAAGAAAAATTGATCCGTTTCGTGTTGGAGGAAAGAACACGTGAATTCATGATGAGTGGAATGCGCTGGTTCGACATCCGCCGTTTGTGGAATGACCCGCTTTTCCAAGATGATAAGAAAAATTATACTCATAAAGTGGGTGAACAAACCTACACGTTGACCGAAGATCGGTTGACTTATCGGATCCCGCCCAAGGTGATGAGCTTTAACAGCGGATGGGTGGATAATAATTAATAGTTAGTCATGACATAAATTGAAATATAATGAAAAGAATAGTATTGATCGAATTCATTTGCTTATTTTGTGGAATACAGCAAATGATGGGGCAGACGGATAGTTACATGGTGAAAGGGAAATTATCCGGGATGAGTGAAGATATAAAAATTATCGTTTTTGACAGGCAGAGCGGGGATTCCAAGTTTGATACCTTGAAAGTGGAGAACGGTGAGTTCGTGTACTTCGGGAAAGCGGATCAACGACAGCAACTGACATTTATGCGTTTATCTCAAAAAGAGCAGGAAGTAAGCCGGGCGAAATGGAAAGGGAAGAGGGGAATGATTTTGTCCGGGAAATTTGATTTGACCTTTTTTGTCAGTCCCGGGACCCAAATTGAGATTCAAGGTGACCAGAAAGATTTTCCTTTCGTGGAGGTGATAAGCGAGGATGAATTTAACCAAGGAATGATGGAATTACAACATCTGAATCTGAAAGAGCTGAAAGAGATAAACGTTCTACACGATGCGTTGAATGATGCCGTGTTGGCCGATGATTCGGTTGCCAAGATGAATGTTTTCGAGCAACAAAATGCTTTGCGGGAACGAATTTCTCAACGTACAACGGAGTGGATTACTTCTCACCCGAACCGGGAATATGCTATGTGGTTATACTTAAATTCCGGTTTGACTAGTAAGACTGCGGGGGAATTGAAACAACAATATGATCGATTTTCAAACGAGGTGCAACAATCTGAGGCCGGAAAGAAACTTGCGGAATTAATTCGGGTTAGAACGGCTTTGGCTCCCGGCGCTCCGGCTCCTGATTTCACGTTGAAGAATATTTACACGGGCGAAGATATTCATTTGGCAGATTACAGGGGGAAATACGTGTTATTGGATTTCTGGGCCTCTTGGTGTGTCCCTTGCCGGAAAAGTCATCCCCATCTGATTCAAATTAATCAAAAATACAAGGGTGAAAATTTTGTTTTTCTGGGAATTGCTTCGGACCGTAAAGATGAAGTCATTAAGAAAGCTGCCCAAGAAGATAAAATAGATTGGCCGCAAATGAATATTTACGAAAAACGGGACCAGCAAAAACAACTCAACGAGATGTATGATATTTCAGCAATTCCGACTAAAATTTTGATAGATCCGGAGGGAAAGATTGTGGTGAAATATGTTGGCGACTCGGCCGGGCTTGATCGAGAATTAGAAAAGATATTCAAGAAATAGTCGAGGGATAAAATGGGGAATACTAAGCCTTTCATCAATGATTTATCTAAATTGATGAAAGGCTTAGTATTTTCGTGTGATACAGGCGGATGATTTTCTTTTCGATGGTACCCTTGGCAATCAGGTGGTAGATCGTTACCGGACGGGTTTGGCCGATCCGGTTTGAGGCTTGATTATGCACAAAATTGACTGTTAATAGGCTCTTATGTCATAATTCCGTGGAAAAATGCGAAGAGATCGGAAATATGTGCTGACGAGTACAATAGTAATTTCATGATAAATAGTTGATTACTACTAGATGAAATACGTAAGATATATTCTTTTTAGATTATAAAAATACTTTATGAACCTTATTATATATAAGGTTCATATAAGGTTTCTATAAGGT
>OIXA01002311.1_pt1 | contig 22193 bp, 19 predicted proteins | sample 1587721 | NCBI WGS metagenome assembly OIXA01 (sample SAMEA3888900, study PRJEB22519) | human gut metagenome | biome: human gut; feature: human-associated habitat; material: faeces | place: Denmark | collected 2013
GAGGGGGACGTTCCTCCTCCGCTTTCGGCTCCGGGGGGCGGGACGGCTCCGCAGGCAGGGGCGGCTCCTCCGGCAGGGGAGGGCGCTCCTCCTCCGGGGTGGGAGTTTGTTCCGGAGCGGGGCGGGGGGGCTTCGGGGCAGGGCGGGGGGCAGATGGGGTTTCGACGCCCACCGTCAGCATCACCCGGACGGGGCTTCCCACGGCGGCGGAGGGGACCTCCTCCAGCACCGCCAGCACCGTGCGGTTATTCAGGGAGTCCCGGACGAAATCGTTGCGGCAGTGGACGGTGAGGCAGTCACCCTCCACGGTGCCGGAGGCCATGTTGAGAAAGACCCGGTGGTTCACCGGCAGGCGACCCTTGAACTGATCCAGCAGTTGGGTCCACAGGCGGCTGTCGCCTGCGGGCGCCGAGGAGGCCGGGTCTGCGGAGACAGACCTGCGGGGCGCTCTATGAGTGGGCTTTGGGGCGGAGGATCGCTGCGGCTCCTCCGGGATGTCAAAGACACGCTCCCGACCCGCCGGTTCGTCGGGCAGAGGCGGCTCCTCCCACGGGACCTCCTCCGGGGCGGGAGGACGCTTCTCCGCCGCAGCAGGGCGGGACTCTGGATCCGCTGAGGTGCGGGACTCCGGGGCAGCGGGACGCTCTGCCGCCGGTTGGGCGGCGGGGCGCTCCCGGCGGGCGGGGACACCCTTTTTCAGCAGCTCCTCCACCCGGTCCAGCCGGGCGCTGAGGGCCGTCAGGTCGCCGCAGAGGCTCTCGTCACACAGCCGCAGCAGGCACAGCTCCACATCCGTCCGGGGCTGGAAGCTGTCCGGCAGGGCGGCACGGGTCCCTTGCAGCGTCTCCGTCAGGTACAGCAGCCGCTGCATGGAGATGTTTTCGGAGAGGCCCGTCAGTGTCTTGGTATCATACAGCCCGGAGAGCAGGGCGCTGCCCCCCTCCGGCGCGGCTTTGAGAATGGTCATCTCCCGTGCCAGATCGCTGAGCTCCCCCAGCAGGGCAGAGACGTCCTTGCCGCTGCGGTACAGCTGATCCAGCAGCAGCAGGGCATCCGGCGCCCGGCGGTCCAGAATACAGCGCATCATTTGCTGGGTCTGGACGCTGCCGGCAAGGCCCAGCACGTCCAGCACGGCACGGCTGGTGAGCTGGCCCTCCGCCACACGGCACTGATCCAGCAGGCTCAGGGCATCCCGCAGGGCGCCCCCCGCCATGCGGGAGAGGATCTCCGCTCCGTCGGCGGTGAGGTCGATCTTCTCGGCCTGAGCGATGTGCAGCAGCTGGCGCTCCATGTCACGGGGCAGGATGCGCTTGAAGGAGAAGCGCTGGCACCGGGAGAGGATGGTGGCCGGGACCTTGTGCAGCTCCGTGGTAGCCAGAATGAACATCAGATGCTCCGGCGGCTCCTCCAGGATCTTCAGCAGCGCGTTGAAGGCCGGGGTGGAGAGCATATGCACCTCGTCGATGATATACACCCGCTTTTTCAGCACGGCAGGGGTATACACCGCCTCCTCCCGCAGCGCACGGACCTGATCCACGCCGTTGTTGCTGGCGGCGTCCAGCTCCGTGATATCCAGCGTGGTGCCGGCATCCACGGCCCGGCAGGCCTCGCACCGGCCGCAGGGCTCGCCGTCCACCGGGGACAGACAGTTCACCGCCTTGGCCAATATCCGGGCACAGGTGGTCTTGCCGGTACCCCGTGTGCCGGTGAAGAGATAGGCGTGGGCGGTATGGCCCTCGGCCACCTGACGGCGGAGGGTATCCGTGATGTGCTCCTGTCCCACGACCTCGGAAAACACCTTGGGCCGCCACTTGCGGTACAGCGCCTGATACATGGATCTCCTCCTCCCGAAAAAACAAAAATTCTCCTCCGTTGACAGCTGTGGAGCCGGCACCCTCACGGCACATGGATGGTCCCTCTTAATGCTGCTCGGTTCCCCGCCTGACATGATTCGTGGGTATCCATTGCGTGAGACCGGCTCCGCAGCTGTCAGCGGAGGAGAGGTCGTGACCACTATTTTACTACAACTTTTCCCGCTTGGCAACAGGAAAATTCAACGGGTGACATAGCTGCCGGAGGAGGCGGCCTCCGCCGCCACCTGCACCAGCCGGGTCACAGGGTCAAAGTCTGCCGGGAGCAGCCCTTGCAGGGCCGCTGCGTCCACGGTGTCCGTATCCACATAGATGCGGTCGAAGTGCTCCGTCAGCAGGGCGAGGGTGACGCCGCCGTCGTTGGCATCCGCCGTCACCTGATCCCGCACCAGCACCGACAGGGCGGTGGTTTTGGGCAGGGCCTCCCGCACCCCCTCCACGAACACGCTGAGGGTGTCGGTGAGGTTGGTGACGGAGCCGTAGTCGATGCGGTCCAGACGGCCGTGGACGGGATAGGTGCAGTAGTCCAGCAGGATTTCGTCGAAGCCCAATTCGGCGCACTCCTTACACAGCTGCACCAGATACTCCCGTGCAGCAGCCTTGCCGGGGTCCAGCCAGCAGGCGGCGTCATCGTCGTACCACAGCCAGCCGTCGCCGGTCCGCAGCAGCCCCGCCTGGTCGGGCTGGGCGTTGGCAAAGTCCATATCGGCAAAGCAGGCGATGCGGGCCACAGTCCATGTGTCGCCGGAGAGGAGGGTCTTGAGGCTTGTCAGCGTCTCCGGGCCGCCGGTGGTGACGGTGTCTCTGGCGGCGGTCTGCGTGTCATAGGTGACGGTGCCGTCCCGCAGCTTCACCGGGATCACCACCGCCTCCGGGTGCTCCGCCAGCACGGCGGAGGGATCCTCCGTCAGCACGGTGTCCGGCAGCTGGCGGGCGTGAAGCTCCTTCAGCATGGGGCGCTCCGGCTCATCGATGATGAGGTCCACGTCATCCGGCGTGGTGTCCTCCGGCTGCTGGGGCTGCTCCGTCTGTCCCTTTTTCAGGAAGGGCAGCTCCAGATGCCGGTGGCCCTCGTCATCGTAGACCATATACTCCTGCGCCACCAGATATCCCACGGCGGCCAGCAGGATCAGCACCAGCACAATGACCAACGCCAGTTTCCCGTGGTTTCGGCCACGGTAGCTCTGATAACCTCTGGTTGCCATGACGATACCTCCTTTTTCTCAGGTTCAGGGTCGGATGGCATCCAGCTGTGCCACCCGGCGGGCATGGCGTCCGCCCTCAAATTCGGTGTTTAGAAAGACCTCCACCATGCGCTTGGCCAGATTGGGGCCGGTGATGCCGGCGCCCAGCGCCAGCACGTTGGCATCGTTGTGGCGGCGGGTCATCTCGGCGGACAGGGGGTCGGTGCAGTGGGCGCAGCGGATGCCAGCCACCTTATTGGCGGCGATGGAGATGCCGATGCCGGTGGTGCAGATGACGATGCCCTTGTCGCACTGACCGGAGGCCACCATGCGGCCTACCTTCTCGCCGTACATGGGATAGTCTACGCTCTCGGTAGAGTAGCAGCCCACATCCTCGAAGTCGATGTTGTGCTCCTCCAGCCAGATGAGAATGTCCTGCTTCAGCAGATAGCCGCCGTGATCGCAGCCGATGGCAATTTTCATGGTGTATTCTCCTCTTACAATTCTTTGAACTCCGGCTTTCCGCCGGTAAAGGTGGTGAAGTAGCGGAAGCCGCACTCCCGCAGCAGCTCCTGCCGCTGGCGGATGAAGCAGCCCACGTCCTCCGGGCGGTGGGCGTCGCTGCCCAAGGTGATGATCTCGCCCCCCAGACGGCGGTAGAGCCGCAGGATATCGGCGCCGGGCAGAGACTCGTTTCCACGGTTGGTGTTGCACTCGATGCCCAGCCCCTTGGGGATGATGGTACGGAAGATCTCCTCCACCTGATCCATGTGGTGGGCGAAGGTCATGTGCTCACCGTAGTTTTCGTTAATATACCGCAGGGGCAGGGTCAAGTGGCCCAGCACCTGAAACTCACCCCATCGGGCCAGCGCCAGCACGTCCTCCAGATAGCTGTCGATGATACTATCATAATACGCTTCGTCGGCTTTTTCAATATAATAGAGGTCTTTGTGGTGAAATTTCTTTCCCGCCATGTGGACGGAGCCGATGACAAAGTCCAGCGGAGGGGCATTCTGCATCAAATGCTCCGCCCGCTGAAAGCTCATGGCAGCCTCTCCCAGTTCCGCTCCCAGCCGCAGGGTAATGCGGTGGCCCCACTGCTCCTGCGCCTGACGGAACTGGCGGCGGACGGCGTCCCAGTCGAAGTCCCAGCGGGGCTTCTGCTCCGGGCCCCAGTAGATGGTGTCCACGTGGTCCGTCAGGCACAGTTCATCCATTCCGGCGGCCACGGCGGCCTGTGCCGCCTGTGCCATAGTCTGCCGGCCGTCCTGCGAGCAGGTGGAATGTACGTGATAATCTGCCAGATACATAGGCGTTACCTCTTCTTGAAGAAGCTGCGGTGCTTCTCGTAGTTCCCCTCGTTCAAGGTCTCGCTGAATTTCCGCAGGGCATCCTTCTGCTCCCGGTTCAGGTTCCGGGGCGTCTCGATGGTGACGGTGACGTACTGGTCGCCACGGCCCCGGCCGTTGAGGACAGGGATGCCCTTGCCCTTCAGGCGGAACACGGTGCCGGTCTGCGTCCCCTCCGGGATGGTGTACTTCACCTTACCGTCGATGGTGGGGATCTCCAGTTCGGCGCCCAGTACCGCCTGCGTGAAGGTGATGGGGGCCTCGCAGAACACGGCGGTGCCGTCCCGGCGGAACACGTCGTGGGGCTGCACCATCACCGTGACCAGCAGGTCGCCGGCGGGGCCGCCGTTCTTCCCGGCATGGCCCTGTCCCCGCAGGGAGATGGTCTGGCCGTGGTCGATGCCGGCGGGAATGGAGACCTTGATGGTCTTGCGCTTGCGGGTGAAGCCGCCGCCGTGACAGTCGGGGCAGGGCTGGTGGATGATACGGCCCGTGCCGCCGCACTTGCGGCAGGGGTTGCTGGAGGCGAACACCCCCATGGGCGTCTGGCGGCGGGTCTGCACCACGCCGCTGCCGTGGCAGTCGGGGCAGACCTCCGGCGTGGTGCCGGGGGCGCAGCCGCTGCCCTTACAGGTGGCGCACTGCTCCATGCGCTCCACCGTCAGCTCCTTTTCGCAGCCGAAGGCGGCCTCCGTAAAGCTCAGGGATACGCTGACCCGGATGCTCTCGCCCCGCTGAGGGCCGTTGCGGCGCTGCTGCTGGCCGCCGAAGCCGCCGAAGAAGCTGCCGAAGATGTCCCCCAGATCGCCGAAATCGAAACCGCCGCCGAAACCGCCGCCCTGACCGGCGCCGTAATTGGGATCGGTGCCGGCAAAGCCGAACTGGTCATAGCTGGCCTTCTTCTCCGGATCGGACAGGACCTCGTTGGCCTCGTTGATCTCTTTGAACTTCTCCTCGGCCTCCTTGTCGCCGGGGTTCATGTCCGGGTGATATTTGCGGGCCAGCTTTTTATAGGCCCGTTTGATCTCGTCCTCGCTGGCGTTTTTGTCTACGCCAAGGACCTCGTAATAGTCTCGTTTTTCTGCCATACCGGCGTTTCTCCCTTCTCCGGGAATATCCGGCGGCCGGAAAGACGGCCGGATATCATCTGGTTCCAAACGCCACAGGAAGGGACAGGAAGCCCTGCCCCTTTCCGGTGGTCAAGCTGCGCTGCGGGGCGCAGGATGCTTACTTATTCTGGTCGTCATCATCCACGACCTTGTAGTCGGCGTCGTAATACTGGCCGCCCTGTGCGCCGGTGTCGCCGCCGGGCTGCTGGGCAGCAGCGTCGCCCTGAGGCGCCTGCTGCTGGTACAGCTTCTCGCTCATCTTATAGAAGGCCTGCGTCAGCTCCTCGGTGGCGGCCTTGATGGCGTCGGTGTCCTCGCCCTTCAGGGTCTCCTTCAGCTTGTCGATACCGGCCTGAATGGGGGCCTTCTCGCTCTCGGGTACCTTGTCGCCCACTTCGCTGAGGGTCTTTTCCGCCTGATAGACCATCTGATCGGCCTGATTGCGGACCTCCACCTTCTCCTTGATCTTGGCGTCCTCGGCGGCATACTGCTCGGCTTCCTTCACGGCACGCTCGATATCATCCTTGCTCATGTTGGAGGAGGAGGTGATGGTGATGTGCTGGGCGTTGCCGGTACCCAGATCCTTGGCGGAGACGTTGACGATGCCGTTGGCATCGATGTCGAAAGTCACCTCGATCTGAGGCACGCCGCGGCGGGCCGGAGCGATGCCGTCCAGATGGAAGCGGCCCAGGCTCTTGTTGGCGGCAGCCATCTCACGCTCGCCCTGCAGGACGTTGACCTCCACGGAGGTCTGGTTATCGGCGGCGGTGGAGAAGATCTGGCTCTTCTTCACAGGGATGGTGGTATTGCGCTCAATGAGGCGGGTGCAGACGCCGCCCATGGTCTCGATGCCCAGGGACAAGGGGGTGACGTCCAGCAGCAGCAGACCCTTGACATCGCCGGTCAGCACGCCGGCCTGCAGGGCGGCGCCCATGGCCACACACTCATCGGGGTTGATGCCCTTGAAGGGCTCGCTGCCGGTGAATTTCTTCACGGCCTCCACCACGGCGGGGATACGGCTGGAGCCGCCCACCATCAGCACCTTGGCGAGGTCAGAGGGCTTCAGACCGGCATCAGACATGGCCTGACGCACGGGACCCATGGTAGCGTCCACCAGATGGCCGGTGAGCTCGTTGAACTTGGCGCGGGTCAGCGTCACGTCCAGGTGCTTGGGGCCGGTGGCGTCGGCGGTGATATAGGGCAGGTTGATGTTGCTGGTGGTGACGCCGGACAGCTCGATCTTGGCCTTCTCGGCGGCCTCCTTCAGACGCTGCATGGCCACCTTGTCGCCGCTCAGGTCGATGCCGTCGGTGCGCTTGAACTCGCTGACCAGATACTTCATGATGCACTGGTCGAAGTCGTCGCCGCCCAGACGGTTGTTGCCGGCGGTGGCCAGCACCTCGATAACGCCGTCGTCGATCTCCAGAATGGACACATCGAAGGTGCCGCCGCCCAGGTCGTACACCATGATCTTCTGGGCCTGTTCCTTGTCCACGCCATAGGCCAGCGCGGCGGCGGTAGGCTCGTTGATGATACGCTTTACGTCCAGACCGGCGATCTTGCCGGCGTCCTTGGTGGCCTGACGCTGGGAGTCGGTGAAGTAGGCGGGGACGGTGATGACAGCCTCGGTGACGGTGCTGCCCAGATACGCCTCTGCGTCAGCCTTCAGCTTCTGCAGGATCATGGCGCTGATCTCCTGGGGAGTGTAGCTCTTGCCGTCGATAGAGACGCGGTGGTCGGTGCCCATCTCGCGCTTGATGGAGGAAATGGTGCGGTCGGGGTTGGTGATGGCCTGACGCTTTGCCACCTGACCCACCATACGCTCGCCGGTCTTGCTGAATGCCACCACGGACGGGGTGGTGCGGTTGCCTTCCGCGTTAGGGATAACGACTGCCTCGCCGCCTTCCATCACGGCTACGCAGGAATTGGTCGTACCGAGGTCGATACCGATAACTTTAGACATAATGATTGCCTCCTGAATTTATCTTAATTTCATTTATTTACGGGTTTAAGAGATCAATAGGGCCGGTCGGGCATAATCAGCGCCGCGATGATATACGCCAGCAGACCGCTGCCGCCCAGCAGGCTGAACAGCACCCAGCCCAGACGCACCAGCGTGGAGTCGATGTTGAAATACTCGGCGATGCCGCCGCAGACGCCGGCCAGCTTCTTGTCCGTACTGCTCTTATACAGCTTCTTTTCGTTCATGGAAATACTCCTTTCAGTTTGCCACCTTCACCATGGCGAAGCGCAGCACCTTATCTCCGATCATGAAGCCCTTCTGGAACACCTCTACGATGGTGTTCTCTCCGGCGCTCTCGTCCTCCGTGTGCATCACGGCGTTGTGCTTTTCCGGATCGAAGGGCTGCCCCAGCGCGGGGATCTCGGTAACGCCCATCTGGCCCAGCACGTCGATGAACTGCTTGCAGATCATCTCCAGCCCCTGCCGGTGGCCGTCACCCTCCTCAAACTGCTGCACGCCCCGCTCCAGATTGTCCAGCACCGCCAAAAACGGCTTGATGGTGTCGGCTTTGGCCGTACCGTACACGTTTTCCTTTTCGCGGGTGGTGCGCTTGCGATAGTTGTCGTATTCCGCCGCCAGACGGAGGTACTTGTCGTTGGCATCGGCCAGCACCTTGGCCAACTGCTCCATCTGCTCCATCTGGGACTTGGTGACGGTGAACGTCTCCTCCTGCACCGCCTCCTCAGCGGGCGCCGCAGTCTGTTCCGCCGTCTCCTGCGCCGCCGTTTCTTCGGCGGACGCCTTCTTTTTCTGCTTATCCTTTTCGCTCATTGTATATCCTCCGGTAGCTGTTTTTTACCAAACATGCGGCTCAGGCTCTCTGCAAAGTAGCTCAGCCGCGCCGCCACAGCGGCGTAATCCATGCGGGTGGGGCCCACAACGCCCACCAGACCCCGCATGTTGTCCCCGATGTCGTAGCTGGCGATGACCACGCTGCTCTCCTTCAGGGCGTCGTTGACGTTTTCCGGCCCGATAAGGATCTGCATGGGCGCATCGCTCTGGGGCACCGGCAGGTCCTCCTTATTGTCCACCATGAAGCTCATGAGATCGTGGGCCTTGTCGATGTCCCGAAATTCCGGAAACTTCAGAAGCTGGCTGGCGCCGTTGGTAAACACCTGCTGGTGCTGGGTCTCCTCCAACAGCGTGCAGGCATATTCCGTCACGCGGTTGAGAAGCAGGAACCACTGGCCCGACACCTGATCCGACAGGCTCATCAGCGTGGCATTCATCTGTTCCGGCGCCGCCCCCACAAAGTGGGTGTTCAGCAGGTGGCTCAGCTGCGGCAGCGTCTCGGCGTCCACCGGCAGGTCCAACTGCATCAGCTGGCTCTTGACGCGGTTGTCCGACAGCATCACCACGGCGATAAAGCTGCTCTCGCTGACGGAGATGAGCTCGAACCGCTGCACGGTGGCGACCGTCCGGTGATCGGCCACGGCGTAGGTGGGGTAGCCCACAAAGCTGGATACCATCTGTCCGGCCTGACTGATGACCTGATCCACCTGCTTCATCTGGCCGGACAGGGCATCGTTGATCTTGGCCGTCTCCTCCGGCGACAGAGCCTTGCGCTCCATCAGCTCGTTGACGTACAGCCGATAGCCCTTGGCCGACGGCACACGTCCCGCAGAGGTGTGGGGCTGCTCCAGATAGCCCATCTCCACCAGATCCGCCAGCTCGTTGCGGATGGTGGCGGAGCTGATCTTGCCGGGCATCTGTTCCACGATGGCCTTGGAGCCCACCGGCTCGGCGGTGTTGATGTAGCTTTCTACCACGATCTTCAATATTTGCTTTTTGCGGTCTGTCAATTCCATAGCTTTCTCCGTTTAGCACTCCTGCTTTTCGAGTGCTAAACGCAGTTTACCACCCTCCCCAGATAATGTCAATAGGGGCTATTTTAATTATTTGTAAACACGGCGCGGGAAAAAGCGCCCCGCCGGAAGGCGGAGCGCTTCTGATTGCACGGTTTATTTTGCGGACTCCTCCGCCGGCTTGCCGCGGATGAACTCCTGCACCAGCGAGTATACGATGGAGCACACCGGCACGCCCAGCAGCATGCCCAGCACACCGAAGGCCCCGCCGCCCAAGGTGACGGCGGCCAGTACCCACAGTCCGGGCAGTCCCACGGACTTGCCCACCACCTTGGGATAGATGAGGTTGCCCTCCACCTGCTGCAGGATCAGCAGGAAGATCAGGAACGTCAGGGCCTTGATGGGGCTCTGGAACACGATGAGGAACGCGCCGCTGGCCGCGCCGATCCACGCGCCGAAGATGGGGATCAGCGACAGTGTCGCGATGATGACCGATACCGGCAGGGCGTAGGGCAGCCGCAGGATCAGCATGCCCAGGCAGCATAGGGTGCCCAGAATGAATGCCTCCGTCACCTGACCGGTGACAAAGCTGGAAAAGGCGTTGTTGCTCAGGCTCAGCAGCCGCAGCAGCCGGTCCGCCGCCTTCTGAGGCAGACTGCGCCGCAGCAGCCGCCTGGACTGGGCGAGGAGCGTCTCCTTCTGGGCCAGCAGGTACAGGGAGAACACCAGCGCCAGCAGGAAGTTCACCAGCGCCCCCACGATGGAGGCGGTGATGTTCACCGTGGTGTTCACCACGCTGTCGCCCTTCTCCTGCAAAAAGCCGGTGATGGTATTTTTCACGCTGTCCTCGTCCAGCGACAGCTCCGGCAGGGTCACGCCGTGCTCCGCCCCGAAGGCGCTGAGGTTCTCCCACCATGCCTGGATCTGGGCCACGTAGGTGGGGATGTTGGCCACCAGTGTGGAGCCCGCCTCCTCCAGCCGGGGAATAAGGATGAAGAAGATGGCGAAGATGATGCCGATGAACAGCACTATGGTCAGCGTCAGGCAGACGGGCCGCTTCAGCTTCCGGCTCCACCGGCCGTCCCATTTGGCCAGCGCACGGTCCCACAGCCGCTCCAGCGCCGCCATCATCAGGTTCAGCACAAAGGCGATGCAGATGCCCAGCAGCAGCGGCGACAGCAGATCCAGCAGCTTTCCCAGCACCTTTGTTACTGCCGAGATGTTGTAAAGTCCCCAGAACAGCAGCACCGCAAAGGCGATGAGCAGCATGATGCGCTGCATGGTTTTTTTGTTGAGTTCCAAGTGTACTCCGCCCTTTCTGGCTGTATTTTCTCTATTCTACCATGTTTGCCGCCGGCAGTCTATTAAGATTCTGTATACTTTTTCCCTGCTTGTGTCTTTCCGCCGCGGATGGTATAATCAGAGAAATGACAAAAGGAGGTATGCGCATGACTGTTACCGAAGCACTGGAAAAGCTGAAAACCTATGAACAGACCAGCTTTGCACTGGGCCACGCCATGGGCCTTTTGTACTACGACGGCGTCACCGTGGCGCCAAAGGGCGCTGCCGCCGTCCGGGGCGACACATCGGCGGAGCTGAGCCGTATCGACTATCAGCTCACCACTGCACCGGAGACGGTGGAGATGCTGGAGACCCTGATGGCTGCGCGGGAGGAGCTGGACGCCGTCACCCGCCGCAAGGTGGAGGAGTACTGGCGCAGCTACGACCGTACCCGCCGCATCCCGGAGGAGGAGTTCGTGGCCTATCAGCGTCTGTCGATCAAGGCTGACGATGTGTGGCAGACCGCCAAAGAGACCAATGATTTTGCCCTGTTCGAGCCGTATCTGCAGGAGATGTTCGACACCCTGAAGCGCTTCGCCCTGTACTGGGAGCCGGACAAGGCTCCCTACGAGACGATGCTGGACAACTATGAGCGGGGCCTGACCACTGCCGCCTGCGACGAATTTTTCGCCGCTCTGCGGCAAAAGCTGGTGCCCCTGATCCAGCGCGTCACCGCCCACGCCGACCGGGTGGATGACGCACCGCTCCACGCCGATTTCCCCATCCCCATCCAGCGGGAGTTCTCCGACTTCGTCATGGATGTCATGGGCATCGACAGAAACCACTGCACCATCGGCGAGACGGAGCACCCCTTCACCATCAACTTCTCCCGGGACGACGTGCGCATCACCACCCACTACCACGCCGACATGGTGGCCTCCTCCCTGTTCTCCGTGATCCACGAGGGCGGCCACGCCCTGTACGAGCTGCACACCGGCAGGGAGCTGGCCCGCAGCAATCTGGGTACCGGCGTCTCCATGGGCATCCACGAGAGCCAGTCCCGCTTCTACGAGAACATCATCGGCCGAAGCCGCGCCTTCTGCTCCATCATCTATCCGTGGCTGAAGGAGCACTTCGCCCCACGTCTGGACCATGTGACGGAGGACGACTTCTACCGCATGATCAACAAGTCCGAGCCCTCCCTCATCCGCACCGAGGCCGACGAGCTGACCTACTGCCTGCACATCATGGTGCGTTACGAGCTGGAAAAGCGCATGTTCGACGGCTCCCTCACCGCCCACGATCTGCCCGCCGAATGGAACCGCCTCTATAAGGAATATCTGGGCATTGATGTGCCCGACGACCGGCAGGGCGTGCTGCAGGACTCCCACTGGGCCAACGGCAACATCGGCTACTTCCCCTCCTACGCCATCGGCTCGGCCTACGGCGCCCAGTATCTCCAGGAGATGTCCAAGGATCTGGACGTGGACGCCGTGGTGCGCTCCGGCGACCTGACCCCCATCAACAACTGGCTGGAGGACAGGATCTGGAAGCATGGCTGCATGAAGGACCCCGTGGCCCTGTTCGAATCGGTCTGCGGCAAGTTCGACCCCGCCTGCTACGTGGCCTATCTGGAGAAGAAGTTCACCGAGGTCTACGGCCTGTCATAAGACAAAAGGGAACGCGCACATCGTGCGCGTTCCCTTTTGTCCTTTATACGGCGGCTCCGGCGGGGGCATTCTCCGTCTCCGCCTCTGCGGCGGCAGGGATCAGCTCCTTGATGAAGCACCGGCGGCGCTTGTGCTGCTCCGTTTGGAAGTCCTTCCACTGGGACTGCACCTTGTCGTTCATCTCCAGCATGGGGCCGGTCTCCGCCTGCTTGATGCCCATCTTCAGGCAGCCCTTCATGGTCTTGCTGAGGATGATAGCGTTGACGCCGCGGGACTGGTAGTCCGGATGCACGGCGATGAGCAGCAGGTCTATGGTATCGTTCTTCCGGAAGGATTTCAGCACGTCCACCCAGCCGGTGGGGAACAGCCGTCCCCTGTGCTTCTGCATGGCGGTGGCCAGACTGGGTGCGCCTACGCCGAAGGCGACCATCTGGTCGTTCTTATCCATGACGAAACAGGTGGTGTGGGGGTTGATCAGCGGTGCGAATTTGGAAGCATACTTTTTGATCTGTTCATCCGTCAGATCCACCGTGCCGTACAGCGGGGCGTAGGCCACGTTCACCAGGTCGAAAAACGGCTTCAGCAGCGGCAGATACGCCAGCCGGCTCTTGGGCTCCACGATGTGCAGATGGTTGCGCTTGAGCACGAAGTCCGACAGCTTCTCCCACCGCCGGATGGTTTTCTCGTCGGTGGGCACGGTGATGAGCTCCTCGATCCAGTCCACGTCCTTCACGTAGCCCAGCGCCGCCATGTGGTCGATGTAGTAGGGGTGATTATAGTATGTAAAGAAGCAGCTGCGGCGGTCGAAGCCCTCCACCAGCATGCCCTCACGGTCCATGTCGGTGAAGCCCAGCGGCCCATGCACCGCGGTGCAGCCCAGCTCCCGTGCCCAGTCCTCCACGGCGGCGAACAGCGCAGCGGATACCTCAGGATCGTCGATAAAGTCCACCTGGGTGAACCGCATCCGGTTGGTGCCCCACTTTTCATTGGCCTTGCGGCTGCGGATGGCGCCGATGCGCCCCACGATCTCCCCGTCCCGTTCCGCCAGCCAGCACCGCGCGTCGCAGTAGGAGAACGCCGGATTTTTCTGACGGTCCCAGTCGGACAGGTCATCGCCATACGTGGCGGGCACGAACTGCGGCACGCCGCGGTACAGCTGATTGGGATAATCCACGAACCGGCGCAGCTGCGCCTTCGTGGTCACTTCTACAATAGAAACCATAACTGCTCCTCCTGAGCAAGCGTATTATATCCATATGATACCATCGGTTAACAAGGGCAAACACGCCTGCCAGCGCGTCTTTCCGTCGCTTTTTGTCCTTTTCGCCTTGGCGGGCGCTCGCCCGCCTGCGTCTCAAAAACCAAAAATCGCCCGAATATCCATCGCTGGCAGATGCGGACAGTTTTGCCGGAGCAGAAATGCGTCCAGACAAGGAAAGGCCCGTAGAGAATACTGCCGTATTGTCAAGGGACTTGACGCCGTATGGGCGTATTTCTGCCCGTCAAAACCGTGTCTGCCCTTGTCAACCGATGGTATATACCGATGGTATATATGATGTATGTGTATCCACACCGTAATTCCATACAGTGACAGTGTACCTCTTTCTTTCCGTAAAAGCAAGCGCATAAAATACTGGTATCTTCTGCGGTGTTGTGTTATACTCAACTCAAAAATGAATGATCGGGAGGAGAGGGAAACATGGAACTTCTTTGGTACGACATCCGCACGCTGGACACGGATACCATGGCCCATACCGTGGGCATGATGGATGAGGAGCGCCGCCGCCGCGTCAACGACATCGCCGGCGAGGACGACCGCAGGCGCACCGTGGCTGGTGAGCTGCTGGCCCGCCGCCTGCTGGCGCAGCGCCTGGGCTGCGGCGAGGGGGAGGTCCCCCTGCGCTGGGATGAGATGGGCAAGCCCACCGTGGACGCCGTGGGCGTCTACGTTTCCGTCAGCCATTCCGGGCCCTACGCCGTCTGCGCCATTGCCGATGTGCCGGTAGGCGTGGATGTGGAGGTGGTCCGCTCTGCGGACGAGAAATTCATGCGCCGTGTCTGCTCCGAGGCGGAGATGGCCTACATCCGCGTGGGCGACGACGGCGACTGCGCCCGTTTCTGGGAGACCTGGACCGCCAAGGAGGCCCTGTTCAAACTGACGGGCAAGGGCCCCCTGCTGGCTCTCAGCCGCCTGGCCCTGCCCCGGGGCGTGGTGCTGGATCACGTCATGCAGAAGGGCTGCGCCCTGACCACGGCCCTGCGTCTTGGTTAAATTTTCTGCAATTTGTGAAAAAAGGCTTTTCACCTGCCCCTGAATTTGTTATAATTTAGACGAGGATGATTTACGAGAACAGTAGAGGAGGAGCTTTTGTATGATTCGAGTTGGTATCATCGGCTGCGGCAAGATCGCGCAGGTGCGCCATCTGCCCGAGTACGCAGCGAACCCCAATGCCCAGGTGGTAGCCTATCACGACAAGAATCGGGCCCGCGCCGAGGAGATGGCCGCCCAATATGGCGGCGTGGTGTGCGACAGCTACTTTGACCTGCTGAACCGCGACGATGTGGACGCCGTGTCCATCTGCGTGGAAAACCGCAGCCACGCGGAGATCTCCACGGCGGCGCTGTACGCCGGCAAGCACGTCCTGTGCGAAAAGCCCATGGCCGTGACGCTGGCGGAGTGCGAGTCCATGGTAGCTGCGGCGGAGCGCAATGGCCGTCACCTGATGGTGGGCCACAACATGCGCTTCGATCCGGTGCACCGCCGGGCCAAGCAGCTGCTGGACAGCGGCGTCATCGGCGATGTCATCACATTCCGCGCCGTGCTGGGCAACGCCGGCCCCGAGGGCTGGTCCGTGGACGAGGGCACCTGGTTCTTCGATAAAAACAAGGCGGCGCTGGGCGCTCTGTCCGATATGGGCATCCACAAGGTGGATCTGATCCAATACCTGCTGGGCCAGAAGGTCATCGAGACCACCGCCAAGGTGGTGACGCTGAACAAGCGCGACAGCGAGGGGAACCTCATCGGCGTGGACGACAACGCCCTGTGTATCCTGCGGATGTCCGGCGGCGCGCTGGGCACCATGGCGGCCAGCTGGACCATCTACGGCAACGAGTGCCAGTCTACCTGCCTGTACGGCACCAAGGGCATCATGCTGATCTACAACGAGGCTTCTGCCCCCATCACGGTCAGCGATCTGGAGGGCAACACCACCAGCTACAACCTTGATGTGCCCCACAACGGCACCGGCGTCATCGACGAGTTCGTGGACGCACTGGTCCACGACCGCGAGCCGGAGGTCTCCGGACGGGAGGCGCTGACGGTGATGCGCACCATCTTCGCCAGCATCAATTCCTCCAACATCAGCCGCACTGTGGCGGTAAACAGCGACTTTGTCACCCACTTCTGAGCAAACGCACCATTGCGGGGCGGGCAGACAGCCCGCCCCGCCGTTTTCGATATCACACATGAAAGGGAGTATCCTTATGTATCGCATCGGCATTGATCTGGGCGGAACCAACATCGCCGTGGGCGTGGTGGACAGCGGCTATCACCTGATCTCGGAGGCCAGCGTCCCCGCCGGAGCCGGCCGTCCGGCGGAGCAGGTGGTGGCGGACATGTGCCGCGCCGTGGAGCTGGCACTGGACAAGGCGGGCCTGACGGCCCGGGACTGCGCCTCCATCGGTGTGGGCGCCCCGGGTACCTGCGACCCCCAGCGGGGCGTGGTGGTCTGTGCCTATAACCTGGGCTGGTTCGATGTGCCGGTATGCCGTATGCTGACGGAGCACTTCGGCCTGCCCGCCCGTCTCAGCAACGACGCCAACTGCGCCGCGCTGGCGGAGACGGTGGCGGGTGCCGCCGTGGGCTGCCGCAACATGGTGCTCATCACCCTGGGCACCGGCGTGGGCGGCGGCATCATCGTGGACGGCCAGATCGTCTCCGGACTGGGCGGCGCCGGCGGCGAGGTGGGCCACAGCCTGCTGGTGCTGGACGGCCAGCCCTGCACCTGCGGCCGCAGCGGCTGCTGGGAGGCGTATGCCTCCGCCACCGCCCTGATCCGTCAGGGCAAGGAGGCCGCCGCGTCCCATCCCGACTCCCTGCTGAACCGCTATCCCGCTCTGACGGGCCGCGACGTGTTCGACGCCGCCGACGACGGCGACGCCGCCGCCAAAGCGGTGCTGGACCGCTACTACGACTATGTGGCCGCCGGCATCACCAATCTGGTGAATATCCTGTCGCCGGAGATGGTGCTCATCGGCGGCGGCATCAGCCGCCAGGGCGAGCGCCTGCTGGCCCCCATCCGCCGCTACGTGGCCGCCAACTGCTTCGGCGGTACGGAGCGTCCCCAGCCGGTGATCCAGGCGGCCCAGCTGGGCAACGAGGCGGGCATCATCGGCGCCGCCGCGCTGTAACAGCACATAAAAAGGAAGCCGTCCCGCGGGACGGCTTCCTTTTTATGTCGTTCAATCGATGGTACGCACAAAGTTCATGCCGCTCTTCTGCATATGTACGTCCAGCCGCACGCGGTCACCGCGGATAAAGCTCCTGGTGTACTCGTAGATGCGCCCGTCCTCGGTACGGGTGAGCCGCTGGTGATAGAAGGCGCAGTTTCCCGCGTTCACGCCAAGCAGCTTGGCCTTCTCCGCGTCCAGCACCACCGCCTCATAGCTCTCGTCGGCGGCGAAGGGCACGATGCCCACATGGTACAGGAGGCTGTAAAAGCTGTGGGTCTGCAGCATGTCCCGGGTCAGATGGGGATAGATGTACTGGGGATAGTAGCTGGTCTCCAGGATCAGCGGCTCGCCGTCCACGTTGCGCACGCGGGTGAAACAGTACGCCGGCGTGCCCTCCCGCAGCTCCATCTTCTCGCACACGGCCTGATTGGGCACGATCACGTCGAAGTCGATCAGCGTAGAGGACGGCACCTTGCCCAGCGAGGACACCTCGGTGGTGAAGGAGTACCGCACGCCCCGGCGGTTGGTGGCGGGGTCGGCCACGAAGGTGCCGCGGCCGCGCTTGCGGACCACCAGTCCCTCGTCCTCCAGCTCGCCGATGGCCTGCCGCACGGTGTTGCGGCTGATGTTCATCCAGCGGCACAGCTCCGCCTCGCTGGGCAGCAGATCGCCCACGGCCAGCGCGCCGGTGGAGATATTGCGTTTGATGATGCCCACCAGCTGGGCATACAGGGGAATATCGCTGTCCATGGACAGCTTGGCGTTCAAGATCGGATTCTGTTCCATTGTAAGGGGTTCCTTTCCCTCTCCTCTGAGTTGTACCTATTGTACCATACAAATCCGCGGAAAGATAGGCATATTTCTGATAAATATCGTGGGATTCCCGTTTTTTGCGGAAAATCACCGGTATCGCCGCCGTAAGTTTCGCCAAAAGAATAGAAACAGCGCCGTCCCGGTGGGACGGCGCTGTTTCCGGAACAAAAAAGAAGGAAAACCTTTTTGAAAGGATATTGGCGTTTTACTTGTGATCGACGCTGTACATGTGCTCGATGAGGCACAGGATCTTGTCGGAGTAGCCGATCTCATTGTCGTACCAGCTGACCACCTTCACGAAGGTGTCGGTCAGGGCGATACCGGCCTTGGCGTCGAAAATGGAGGTGTGGGTGTTGCCCAGGAAGTCGGAGGACACCACAGCCTCGTCAGTGTAGTCCAGGATACCCTTCAGCTCGTTCTCGCTGGCCTTCTTCATGGCAGCGCAGATCTCGTCGTAGGTAGCGGGCTTGCTCAGGTTCACAGTCAGATCCACCACGGACACGTCCAGAGTAGGTACGCGCATGGACATGCCGGTCAGCTTGCCGTTCAGGCTGGGGATGACCTTGCCCACGGCCTTGGCAGCGCCGGTGGAGCTGGGGATGATGTTGCCGGAGGCGGCGCGGCCGCCGCGCCAATCCTTCAGAGACACACCGTCCACGGTCTTCTGAGTGGCGGTGGTGGAGTGTACGGTGGTCATCAGACCGTCGGCGATACCGAAGTTATCGTGCAGCACCTTGGCGATGGGGGCCAGGCAGTTGGTGGTGCAGCTGGCGTTGGAGACGAACTGCATGTCGGAGGTGTAGGTGTCCTGGTTGACGCCCATGACGAACATGGGGGTGTCGTCCTTGGAGGGGGCGGACATCACCACGTGCTTGGCGCCGGCGGCGATGTGGCCCGCAGCCTTCTCCTTGGTCAGGAACAGGCCGGTGGACTCGATGACGTACTCGGCGCCCACCTTGGCCCAAGGCAGGTTGGCAGGGTCGCGCTCTGCGAACACGGGGATGGAGCGGCCATTGACGATGATGGCGTTCTCGGCGCTGCCGATCTCGCCCTCGAACTTGCCGTGCATCGTATCATATTTCAGCATATAGGCCAGATAATCAGCGGGGCAAAGATCATTGATACCCACGATCTCGATCTCGGGGTGGTTCATGCAGCAGCGCATGACCATACGGCCGATGCGGCCGAAGCCATTGATACCGACTTTAATGCTCATAAAATAAGACTTCCTCTCTGATGGAATATATCAAATGTATGGTATGTTTGTATTATATGCGATATTTTCAGAAATGCAACCCCTTTTTTAAAATTTTTTCCGATTCAGCAAAAAAGGACAAAAAACTTGTTTTTGCAGTTACCGTTTGGTATAGTGTGGATAACCAACCGGTAACTGCCGTGTATGGCGGCGGCCATCGGGCCACATTATATAGTAGTGTAGTGCCGCGCCTTCACAGGCGCGTGAAGGAGACTACCGTGCCGGCAGGCATGCCGGTCTCACAACGACGCAGGAAAGGAAGTGGCACATGAACGAGGAACAGAAGCCGCTGCCGGCAGATATCCAGCCGCCGGTCATCCAGCCGCCGGTCATCCAACCACCGGACATCCAACCGCCATCGCCGGCCCCTCATCAGCGGGAACAGCTGCTCAATGAGGTGCTGCTCCATGTGGCGGCTCAGATGCGCACGGCGCTGGGCGGCATGCATATGGCGGTGAGCCGTCTGGCTCCGCCCGACCGGCGGGACGGGGATGCCGCGCTGGATCGGGATGCGGCCATACTGAGTCGGGGGTATTATGCCCTGCTGCGGATGGCCAACAACCTGTCCAACGCGCCCATGCTGCTGTCGGACGAACCTTTTTACAAGGAAAATGCGGACGTGGTAGAATGGCTGGCGGGCCTGTGCCATCAGGCGGAGCCCTTGTTTTTGCTGCGGGGCACGACCCTGACGTTCCAGTGCGCCGCAGCGCACCACACCGCGGCCATCCATCGGGACCGGCTGGAGCAGGCGGTGTGGAATCTGCTGTCCAATGCGCTGAAGTTCACACCGGCAGGCGGCCGCGTCACGGTGTCCCTGCGGTTTGAACGGAAGCAGGTGCTGCTGACGGTGACGGACACCGGCGGCGGCATCCCCGTGGAGCGGATGGAGACGGTGTTTGACGGCTACCTCCATCCGGAGCGGCTGGCGGCGCTGCCCTGCGGACTGGGGCTGGGACTGCCGCTGTGCCGCCGCATCGCCGAGGGCCACGGCGGCCGCATGGTGCTGGACAGCCGGCCTGATCAGGGCACGTCTGTGACACTGGCGCTGCCGGACGAGATGGCGGCAGACACCGTGGAGGACGTGCAGTTCGACTATGCGGGCGGCTTTCAGCCGGCGCTGGTGGGGCTGGCGGATGCTCTGCCCTATCAGGCGTTTCTGCAGAAGCACTCCGACGACTGAGAGCATCTGCCCGCCTAACGGGGACATACTCCTGCGGCGGAGCTGACATCCGCATATACCGGCCTCTCCGGCGATCCGCGAGGGAGGCGTTTTCCCGCATTACTATCATTGACAGATATTGCCTGTTTATACCCGTTTTTTTCGTAGGAGCGAAGTTCATGATGAAGAAGAATTCCAAACGCGTACTGATTGCCATGTCCGGCGGGGTGGACAGCTCCACCGCCGCCGCGCTTTTGCGGGAGCATGGCTACGTCTGCGGCGGCGCGATGCTCCGCCTTTACAGGGACCCGGAGGTGGACTGCCTGTCCGCCCGGAACGCCGAGGACGCCCGCCGCGTGGCGGCGCGGCTGGGGATGGAATTCCATTTACTGGATGAAACGGAACGTTTTTCCAGCTGTGTCATGCAGAAATTCATAGACGAGTACTGCGCGGGCCGGACGCCCAACCCCTGTATCGACTGCAATCGGGAGCTGAAATTCGGGGCGCTGCTGGATCGGGCCCTGGAGATGGGTTACGACTATCTGGCCACGGGCCACTACGCCCGCATCTCATACGACGAGGAGGCGGGCCGCTGGCGTCTGCTGCGGGGCCGCGACCGAAAGAAGGATCAGAGCTATGTGCTCTATCAGCTCACTCAGTTCCAGCTGGCCCACCTGCTGCTGCCGGTGGGGGAGTTCGACAAGGATACCATCCGGCAGGAGGCACGGGAGGCGGGGCTGACCGTGGCGGACAAGTCCGACAGTCAGGATATCTGTTTCATCCCCGATGGCGACTACGTCCGCTTTCTGCGCCGGCACGGCGCTCCCCTGATCCCCGGGGATTTTGTGGACAAGGACGGCCATGTGCTGGGCCGCCACAGGGGCCTTCCCTGCTATACCAGCGGCCAGCGGAAGGGATTGGGCGTCTCCGCCGGAAAGCACGTCTACGTAGTGCGGAAAAACGCCGCGGACAACAGCATTCTGCTGGGGGACAACGAGGACCTGTTCACCGACACCCTGACAGCCTCGCGTGTCAACTGGATCGCCGGTGCACCGCCGGAGGCACCGGTACGCTGCACCGCCAAGGCGCGATACAGCCAGCAGGTGGATGCGCCCTGCACCGTGTACCCGCTGGAGGGCCGCGCCATACGGGTGGTGTTTGATCAGCCCCAGCGGGCCGTCACCGCAGGGCAGGCCGTGGTGCTGTACAACGGGGACGAGGTGCTGGGCGGCGGCACCATTGAGAGCACGGAATAGGCGCTTTTGGACACGGACGGAGAAATGCCCAAAAATTAAACACTGAGGCGCCCTGTGGTCGAATTTTGATCACAGGGCGCCTCCTGTTGCTTGCAGAAATTTTGCGGGAGCGGTATGCTTTGGCCAACAAAGGAAAACATAAAGCATGAGCTTAGGAGGTATCCGTTATGTATTATTCCAGTGGTAACTATGAAGCGTTTGCCCGTCCCAAAAAGCCCGAGGGCGTGGACAACAAGTCCGCCTATCTGGTGGGCAGCGGTCTGGCCGCCCTGGCCGCCGCCGTTACCGCCGGACGGGCCACCCTGGAGCGGGACCTGGCCGCCATGGCCGACCTGAAGCAGTACGCCATGGACCGGCTAAAGAGCGCCGTCCCCCAGGGAAAGGTGCTGGTGGAGGGGGGCGCACCCCACATTTTGCCCATCAGCCTGGTGGGCTATAAGAGCGAGGTGGTGGTGCGCTTTTTAAGCGACCGGGGGGTGTATATCTCCTCCGGCTCCGCCTGCCACAAGGGCAAGCCCAGCCATGTGTACGCGGCCCTGAAGCTGCCCAAACCCCAGCTGGACGGCATACTGCGGATCAGCTTCTCCTACGACACCGCCCGGGAGGACGTGGACGCCCTGGTCCAGGGGCTGAAGGAGGCTCAGGCCCAGCTGTTCACCAGTTTGTCCTGAGGGGAGCGTCAGACACAGAAGAAAACAAATAAAGAATAAAGGAGTGGAGCGGGATGACACCGGAACTGCGGATCACGGTCCTGATGGAAAATACGGCCCGGGAGGGGCTGGAGGCGGAGCACGGCCTGTCCTTCTTCCTGGAGTACCGGGGCAGGTGCTTTCTGCTGGATGCGGGCTCCTCCGGCCGGTTTGCGGACAATGCCCAAAAGCTGGGGGTGGACTTGGATGGGGTAGAACTGGCGGCTCTGTCCCACGGACACTACGACCATGCCGACGGCCTGCGGGCCTTTTTTGC
>OIXA01002317.1_pt1 | contig 22144 bp, 18 predicted proteins | sample 1587721 | NCBI WGS metagenome assembly OIXA01 (sample SAMEA3888900, study PRJEB22519) | human gut metagenome | biome: human gut; feature: human-associated habitat; material: faeces | place: Denmark | collected 2013
CAATCGCTATGGACTTCTGGGCAAGCCTTGAGCATACCATCCGCTATAAGAAAAACTTGCCGATAAATACTGAAATCGAAACTGAGCTGAAAGAGTGCGCCGATTCCAGCAGAGAATGGGACAGCAAAATGGAAAGATTATTGCATTTGATACATTAGCTTGATATTTTCAAATGGCCCGAAGAAACTCGGCAGTAAGCATGGCGGTGGCGGATCATTCCGTCACCGCCTTAAGTGCTATGGCATCATGGTCAACACCGTTGCGCCCGGAGCTATGTTTATACCCGGCTGCATGGTACACGATCCCGTGCGCACGCTTCCGCCTGAGAAGGTTGGTCGGATATTTCTCGTGGACATTTCAGGGCATTTCCGCACCTTTCCGCTCGGGATATTTTACAGCGGTGTCTTTTCCAATACGGATCATTCCACCTGTTTTTTCCGCGTTTGGGTCACGGTTTGGGTCAGGACAGAAAATCAGCGGCGCAGAAACTGCGCCGCTGTAAACAAAGAATAGGCGAAGAAAGGGACAAGGAAAATCAGTCTTTCAGACAGCCAATGGGAATTACATACATACCGTCTGCGCGGCGGTAAGCGTAATCCCCGGTGCCGGTCAAAACCATCAAAAAAGCTGGCGCTTTCATTTTGTTTGTGTCGATTTTTGCGCTTAATGTCCTCAGATTGGCAGAACCTTCTTCAATCAGCTTTTCACCGCCAAGCTTGATTTCTACAAGTCCGTATGTTCCGTTTCTCAGGTGTATGACAGTATCGCATTCCAAACCGTTCTTGTCGCGATAATGATAAACTTCGCCGCCGAGCGCATCCGCAAATACGCGCAAGTCGCGGACACACAGTATTTCAAAAAGAAAGCCAAATGTTCTGAGATCGGCAAGCAGATCCTGCGGTCCGCTCTCAAGCGCGGTTGCTGCAATAGAGGGGTCGACATAGTACCGTGTATCCGAGGAACGAATCGCTGTTTTAGACCGCATGTTCGGATTCCCTGCAGGCATATCTTCCACGACAAAGATCTTGCGAAGCACGTTCAGGTATGAGGCTACAGTTTCTGCGTCCATAGATGCTTCGCCATTGACGGAGATGTCCTGTACAAGAACGGTGTTTGGCGTTTGCGCTCCCTGATTTCTGGCGTAGGAACGCATCAGCCGTTTTACACGTTCCGGTTTTTTCCGAACATGATCTGCACGGTTGATATCGGAATACACAACGGTGTCGTGGTAATCGAAAGCCTGATCCAATGCGATCTCATTGCGCGGATCAACAGCTTGCGGCTAGAATACCATGGCTTGCAGTTCTTTTTCCGTGATAAGCTGAAACCGGCAGCAGAAGCAAAACCCCTGCTGCCGGTTTCGTGGCAGTTGTTCATGTTGCCCAAATAAAAGCGATACAGGGCATGACAAAGGAGTACGAAAAAGTAGAAGCGGTCTGAACAGGAGCGTTTGCCCATGGGCAGACTGCAAACATGATCTGGCGCACACGCTGCACGCTTTCACCGATTTGATTCCGGCACACCCGCGCGAAGCGTATGGGAAAACGATGCAGCGCACATGCGCTCAGCCCTCTAAGAAGGAACGGGCGGTCATCAGCTCTACAGGATCTTTTGCCGTGTAGGAGACCGTGCAGACACCAGTGCGCACAGCGCCGGGATACCAGGACGCCCGCCGCGCCATCCGATGCTCCTTGAAGCAGATTTCCAGTGTATAGGAATCCTTCAGAGGTATCGGCTTATGGGGCTGCGCGAGCGCTTCGAGAACGCCGGTGTAGATTCCTTCCACTGCCTCATCCGGATGGAGACCCCAGACGGCGCTGCCGATACAGTCTTTGGTTGCGTACGTCCGGATGCCCGGGCAGCATGCTTCGGCAGACTCGCAGATGAAGCGGTCACCGGAAAGAAACACAGACGGTACGCCCATGGCGGCAGCCCAGAGCGCGTTCATGCTGAATTCTGAAGCAAGCACGCCGTCCAGCTTCATCCACGCATAGAGCGGGTGCTCGATGGTGTGGGCAAGCGGGCTTCCGTCGCTGCCCTCAGGGGCATGATAGCCGATATAGAGCGCTGCGTCATAGCTTGCATCAAGACCGCACATCATCGCAGCCGGTTCATTCTGCCAGCCGCGATGCAGCAGAACGCCCCGGGGAAGACCTGTTGGATCGATATTGCGGGCATCTTCATGACCGTCTTTGACCAATACCGTATATCCCAGCTCCTGGGCCGCGCGGCAGGCCGCGGCGACCTCCCGGGTCAGCTGGCGGCAGGCCGCGTCGTAGCCCGGCCCGCCATAGCGCGTTTCTTCCCAGCTCGAGACGCCGGAGACTCCCTCCAGATCTGCGCTGATAAACAGTTTTTTCATGGGGCTTCCTCCTTTTGCTAATTGGTTCGTTCAAACACGATGCGCCCGCCGGTCATGGTCAGGACCGGCGACACGCTGCGGATTTTCATTGGGTCCATGGTGAAAATATCCTGGTCCAGCACGGTAAGATCTGCATAATAGCCGGGTTTCAAGCGTCCTTTACAATGCTCCTGAAACTCTGCATAGGCGCTTTCCATGGTATAAGCGTCTACGGCCGTCTCCACATCCACACGCTCAGACGGGACAAAGCCGCCCGCAGGCGTTCCGTTCGCGTCGCAGCGGGTCACAGCTGCACCAAGATTCCAGAGCGGCGCGCAGGATTCCACCGGGCAATCGGTTCCGTAAGAGAGATGAACACCCGCGCGAAGCAGACTGCCAAAGGCGTAGGACGTTTCGGCAAGCGCTCTGCCGCAGAGCTTTTCTGCCAGTTCGCGATCAGCGTCGAGAAATACGGGCTGCGCCATGACGAGAACACCGAGTTCCGCGATGCGGCGGCACAGGGCGCGATCTGTGATCTGGCAGTGGATGAGCGCATGGCGCAGGGGATTGCGCTGTCCGGCGGGCATGACTGCCTCATAGGCGTCCAGCACCCGGGAAATGGCCTCGTCGCCGATGGCGTGGGTCACGACCTGAATGCCGTGTTCCGATGCGAGGCCGCAGAAAGCAGCCATATCCTCCCGCGTCGTCCATGCAAGACCGTGATTGTCGGGCTCACCCGGATAGCCGCCGCGCAGCATGGCCGTCCGCGCGCCGAGACTCCCATCCTGAAAGAGCTTCAGGGGTCCGAGCGTCAGAAAGCCGTCATACTGACTCCGCCGGCTGTATTCGCCGTGCAGCAGGCTTTCCCGGAAGGCGGCAAGATCGTGGAAGCAGACCTGGTGGCGATAGCGGATGGGCGCGCCGCCCGCTGCGTAGATCTCCCGCAGCAGCGAGAAAGCCAGGTCCGCATCTTCCACGCTGGTTCCAACGTCGTTGCTCTGGACGCTGGTAAGCCCCAGCGAGGCGGCATAGTTCATGGCCTCACGGAGCATGTCGCGGTGCTGCTCCCGGGTAAAAGCCGGGATCTGTGCCTTTACAAAATTGCAGGCGTTGCCCCGGAAGATACCGCAGAGCGTTCCGTCAGATGCGCGCAGTACCTCGTCGGGCGGGCACTGTGAGAATTCAGGACAGGCCGCAAAGCGCTGTGTCGCCAGCGTATTGGCCGATACAATATGGCCGCAGACCCGCTCCAGCACCACGGGAACCGCCGTGCTGATGCGATCCAGATCGTGCCGGTCCGGCAGTCGGCCGTCCGGGAAGTCATCCTGGTTCCAGCCGATGGCGTGAAGACCGCTCTCCGTCCGCTCCGGATGGTTTGCAAGAAATTCGCGGCAGCGGGCGATCAGCTCATCCACGGAGTGAGCGCCGGAAATCGGCGCTTCATAGCGCGTCTGCGCCAGCTGCATGAGATGAATATGGCTGTCGTTGAAGCCCGGTACTACGGCACGCCCCTCGCAGTCAATGCGGCGGCAGCCGGGGCGGGCGAGCGCGAGGATTTCCGCGTCTGAGCCGACTGCGCGGATGATACCGTCTTCGGCGCAGAGCGCGCTGCGGAAGTCGCCGTGCGCCACGTAGAGCTTTGCATGATATAAAATGGTCTGCATGGTTTTCCTCCCGGGCAAAAGCCCACGTTCATTCTAGCACAGGCAGCTGTGCCCCGCAAGCAAACTGCCGCAGGGCGCTTATGGCGCGGAACACCGTACTGGTGTTCAAAAATTTTGATAAACGGACGAAGCGTCCAAAAATTCAGAGCCTACTGAACGGAAAATTCGGTGATTTCCTGAACGGAATCAAATTCGCCGTCCTGAAGACCACGTTCTTCCGTTTCCATTTCGCCGCACTGGCTGTCGTAGGGGTCGATGCGGAAGAAGCGCTCCGGCGCGTCGAAGCCCGCCTGATAGCCCGTGTTCGTCACGACGCGCAGCGGGTCCGCATTGCCGAAGTTGAAGCTCCAGGTCTCCCGATCGCCCGCGCGCCAGGCCGCGCCGCCGTAGGCCGGGTCCGCAAAGAGCCAGCCCGCCGGGGCAATGTAGAACTGCGCCCAGTCGTGGCACATACAGCTCCGGAGGCCCGGCCGCCAGTCGCCGCTGCCGTCGTAGGCCTCCAGTCCGGCGCGCCAGCCGCCGTGGAACACGGCGGGAATGCCAACGCAGCGGCAGAGCGTCACGAACATCAGCACCTGCACGCCGCAGTCGCCCACGAGGTTTCGGGCGCAGCTGTCGGAGATGCTTTCGAGGCAGAAGTAGCTCCGCATATAGGAGTAGCGCACGTTGGTGGTCACATAGTCATAGAACCGCCGCGCCTTGGCAAGCGGGTCGGTGAGGCCCTCTGTCAGCTCCTCCGCCAGCACGCGGAGGTAGGGCGTGAAGGCGATGTGGGGCGGCTGCTCCTCGAGGTCAAAGCCGGGCTGGTCCGCGCTGGGCCGGAGGGAGGCGAGGTCCACATAGCGGGCCTCCCGGGTGAGGCGGTATTCCGCCGTGAAGTCCCGGTTCTCCCGGAGAGTCTGCTCAAAGAAGACCACGGGCTGGTCCGCCGTGGGGGCCGAGAGGTGGTTCGCGTCCGGGGCCGAGACGGTGATGTCGTGCTGGCCCTCGCTGGCGCAGGGCAGGGGCAGATAGGCCCGCAGCCGCATCCCGGGCCGGAAAAGATCCTCCCGCAGCCGCAGCGTCTCCCGGACGCCGAAGCGGAGCGTCATGGTCCCGTTTTCCTTCAGCTTGGCGATCAGCTCCCGCCGGACGCCGCCGATGTACTTCACGTCCACGCCGCCGCCCCAGGCGCTGCCTGCCCGGGATGCAAAGATCGGATCGGTCTTGCAGAGCGTGTCGAGGAAGCTGGATGAATAATGGGGTGCGCCGTTATACTGGATCCAGTCGATCCGCCCAGCGCGCTCCAGCTCGTCGAGCTCCGCGCCGTTAAAGCCCGGCAGAATGGATGCGGCGTAAGCTACAGCCGTCTCCCGGGTGTAGGGATAGTCCAGGGGCAGGCGGCGCAGAATTTCCCGATGCGCCGTGAGGCTCTGGCGCATGGCGTTCGGGAGCTGGCCCGCCAGTTTTTCGTCGATACGCCGAATGGCCTCGTCAAAGTCGCCGATGCCCTGGAGACGGGCGATGTCGTCGGGCACGCCCATGTGAAGGTAGCGGAAGGAGTCGTTCAGATTCATGTCATACCCTCCCCCTCAGCCCACAACGCGGCCCAGCACGCGCAGGAAGTTGCCGCTGCCGATGCCCTCAAGGTCCGCCTCGGAGAAGCCGCGGCGGCGCAGGGCGTCAATGAAGCTCCGGCAGTCGCCGGAGTTGGCGAGGCCCGGGGTTTCGTTGGCGATGGTGTCTGGGTCGTCCTCGCCGAGGTAGCCGCAGAAGTCGAAGCCGCAGGCCACGTGCTCCGCGCCCACCAGGTCCGCGATGTAGGCGGCGTGGTCCGCCAGCCGGTCCACGGTAGCGTGCTCGGGGTCAATGAAGCTGCCCCAGGCGTTCATGCCGATGATGCCGCCCCGCTCCGCGATGGCGCGGATCTGGTCGTCCTTCAGGTTGCGCTTGGCGTGGCAGAGACTCCAGGCGTTGGAGTGGGAGGCGATGAAGGGCTTCTCCGTGTGGGCTACGACGTCCCAGAACGTCTTTTCACTGGCGTGGGAGACGTCCACGAGCATCCCGAGGCGCTCCATGAGGCGCAGCGCCTCGGCGCCAAGGTCCGTCAGGCCGTCGCCGGGCCCCTCGTGGGCCGAGCCGGCGGCAAAGGCGTTGTCCGTGCTCCAGGTGAGCATGGCGTGGCGGAAGCCCAGGTGATAGAGCGTGTGAAGCCAGTCCGGCTCCGTGCCGAGGCCGTCCAGCCCCTCGAGGCCCAGCAGCACGGCGGTCCTTCCGCCGTCCATGATCCGGGCGAGGTCCCCGGCGGTATAGCCGATGGCCAGCCGGTCCTGCACGGCGTCGAACTCCGCGAAGGAGGTGCGCAGGATCTCCAGCATGGTGCGCTGCGGGTCGCCGAGGTCCGCGTCCAGATAGATGGCGTAGAGCAGGCCGCTGACGCCGCCCTTGTCGTAGAGCGGCAGATGGCGGTTGCGGATTACGTCGTGTTCACCTGCAAAGACCCGGTTGCGGATATCGGCCATGGTGTCGGAATGGCAGTCAAAAATCTTCATTGCGAAGCTCCTTTCTGAAAATGGGGAGGAAAACGGACGACTCCGCGCCCGGCGAAGGGCCAGACGCGGAGCGGTTCCATGTGGGTGGGCAGGCGCCGGGAGGTCCCCGGCGACACCTGCTTGAGGGAAAGAGAGGGGGTAACGGAGAGGAGGCGTCTCAGCTCCGGACCTTTTTTTTGTGGCGTGCCACCATGATGAGCGCGATGGCGAAGAAGAACAGCGGGCCGACGATGGACCAGATGGTGGAGGACCAGTCGCCGCTCATGGCAGGCTCGATGATGCAGAACGCGTTGGCGAAGAGGATGACGCCGGTGACGATCAGAGAGGCGATCTTGGCGCTGGTCTGCGTCTTATAGAACACGTAGGGGCGCTCGAGGTCCAGCCGCTTGAAGGCCGGGAACGCGCCGGACAGGAAAGCGTAGGGGATGGTGTTGGCGATGGTGGTCATGACGAGCAGGAGGTTGAAGAACTCATCGATGCCCTTGCCGCCGAAGGCCACGGCCAGCACGAAGACGGAGATGATGCCGCACTGGACCCACAGGGCGTTCTTCAGGGTTCCGGTCTTGGGATCGACCTTCTGGATCCATTCGGGCCACAGACCCTTGGGGGTGCCCTGGATGGTGGACTTCAGCGAGGTGTACATGCACTCGAGGATGCAGCTCGTGGTGCTGCAGAAGAGGATGAGGCCGACGATGCGGGCGAACCAGTGGGAGATGGTCAGGGCCGCAGCCTCGGAAGCGCCGAAGCTGGACGCCAGGGTGAAGCCGAGGTTCTTCATGATGATGACGGCGGCGTTGCCCATGTTGATCTGGCCGCTTAATTCCGCCCAGTTTGTGAACATGCCGCAGACAAAGATGCCCAGGCAGTAGGCGACGGTGATGAAGCCGGCGGAGAAGAGCATGGCCTTCGGGATGGTCCTGCCGGCGTCCTTCGTCTGGTCCGTGACGCTGGAGAAGATCTCGCTGCCGCCGTAGGCCAGGATGGCAAAGGCGAAGAAGGAGATGATGCCGCCGGTGCTCTGGTAGCTCTCGTTGGGGGAGTGGAAAAAGCCGTAGGCGCTCAGAGGCTGTGCAAACTGACCGCCGTTGCAGATAAGCACGAGGACACCACCGACCATCAGAACGCCGACAAGACCCATAACCAGAGAGCCGCCGACGCTGAAGAACTTCGAAATGTTTTCAAGACCGCTGACAGCAATAATAGTCAGGACCAGCGTCAGAACGACGCCGAGAATGCCGAGCGTCTGCGCGGAGGTGAGTCCCAGAATGGACCATGCGCCGGTCGTGTCGCCGCCGCTGATCATTGCCGACAGGTAGACCCACTCAGAGGAGGCGACGACCAGCATGAACCATACCAGCGTGCCTGCGTAGTTGAGCAGAGAGCCGCAGAAGGCAAACTTCGTGCCGAGGGAGCGCTCCATCCAGTTGTAGAGGCCGCCGGCATCGTCCCGCAGGGCGGAGCCGTACTCGGCCATCATGAAGGAATAGGGCACGAAGAACAGCAGCGCCGCCAGGATCAGGATCGGGATAGCGGAGTAGCCCATCTGATAATAGCACCGGGGGATGTTGTTGAAGGCAAGGACCTGCACAATAATCATGAAGACAATGTGCTTAACGCTTAGGAATTTCTTGGGTTCAGACATTTCGTTTTCTCCTTTTCATACTTGTTTCAGTCTGTTGTGAACGGATTCTTCCCGCCGCCGGGAAGCGACTGGATTGCGTCCCATTATGGGAGTGGACCGCCCCGCTGGGGCGTGTTTCTCATAAGGCTGCCGCCATCCGGATATGCCCCCAATCTGTGATAGTTTTCTCGGTGTGCGCTTCAGCCTCTGGCCGAAACGCCAGCCGCGCTCATGGCATCCCGCAGGCAAAGCACGCGCTTGCCGCGGATGCCCACCACTGTCTGCGCGTGGTCAAGGGAACTGATAATTGCTTCTTCTACTGCCTCGACCGCCGCTTCAAAAACAGAATCCATCCGGTCGTCCAGAAGCATTTTTGTTTCCAGCACCGCAGTTTGCCCGAAATGGGGCACGCGGTTTGCCGTCGTAAAGGCAAGGGCAATATCGCCGCTGCCGTTGCCGAGGAAAGAGCCGACTCTGCCAAGGGCGGCCGCGGACCGCCGCGCGACGCGCCGGAGCTGCCGATCGCTCAGAGGAAGGTCTGTGGCAAGCACAATGATGATGGAGCCCTGCTCCGGCTTTTCACCGCACCGCGCGCAAAGCCCTTCGGCGATCTCGCGTCCTACATGGCGGCCGCCGATGACGAGGTTGCCCGCCATGCCGAAGTTGCTCATGACCAGCGCGCCGACGGTATACTCCTTGCCGTCCATCGGGACAAGGCGCGAAGCGGAGCCGATGCCGCCCTTGAGGTCCATACATACCATGCCGGTGCCGCCGCCGACGGCGCCCTCTGCAAAGACGCTGTCTGAGCTGCTGATGGCGCGATGCACATCGTCCTCGGTGAGATGGCAGCCGCGGATGTCGTTCAGCTCGCCGTCATTGCATTCCATTACCACGCTGTTGACTGTACCGGTGGTAACGCCGATCTCCGGATTTTCGTCTATGGCGCGGTGGACCAGTGCATTCAGCGCCGTGCCGACTGAAAACGTACTGGTCAGAACGATGGGCGTCTCAATGGTGCCGAGCTCTTCTACTTGAATCAGACCGGCGCTTTTGCCGAAGCCGTTGAGTACTGCCGCGCCGGCCATGCACTTGTCGCGAAACAGATTGCCGCTATGGGGCAGGATGACCGTACAACCGGTATGGACTCCTTTTTCCGGATCGGTGCGTGTTGTGTGGCCGACCCGCACACCGGGAACATCTGTGATGAGGTTCAACGTCCCTCGCTGCCACTTGTGATAAAGCTCAAATTCAAAATCCCGATCAACGCCCATGGCTGTCTCCTCATTTCCTGTGCTGGCTCTGCCAGGCTGTGACACGCCGGACAGGTACTACTTTATTAGCAGCAAAATCCGTTCCAGTTTTGCGTTTTCTTCAAAAAAAGTAAAAAATTGTTTTATGTTACGGAAATGCGCCTTTGCTTTTGGATATTTTGCCGAAAATACATGCTGCGACAGATTGACACACGGGTAAAAAGTCGTTATAATGGAAACATAAATAGGATGAATCAGGATAAAACTGGGTTATCTGGAACGATGGAGGAACGACAATGAAAACGCTGGCGCTCGTATTTCAGAACGCGGACACGCCCCAGGTCATTGACCTGATGCGCCGCACGTTTGAAGAGGTTTTTGCCCGCAGTGTGCAGGTCGAGGCGTATTTTATGGACCGGATCGGGGAAACGGAGCAGATCTGCGCCGATGTGCTGGTGGTGAACCGTACGGTGTCGCTGCTGGCGCTGCGGCCGCACACGCCGTCATTTCAGAATGTTGTGTTCATGACGCGAAGCATCCGGAAGACTTATCTCGACAGCATTCTCGCCATTCCGGCGGGTACGGACGTTCTGCTGGTCAACGACACGCCGGACAGTGCGCACGAGATGATCGAGATGCTCTACGAGCTGGGCATCGGCCACCTGAACCTCATCCCCTTTGAGCCGGACCGGGAGGCGCAGGGCGACTACCGCAGCATTCAGTACGCCATCACGCCCAACGAGCCCCAGCTCGTTCCCGCCCGCATACCCCATGTGCTGAACACGGAGTACCGCGTCGTGGGCTTTGACACCATAATCAATGCGGCGGCGGTGCTGAATCTGACCTCCGACCGCATTGCCAGCAATCTGATCCGGTATATTTCCGGCATCGTTGAGCCGCTGCACGGTTATCGTACCAGCTACTTCAACAGCTTTCTCAAGGAGCGGCTGCTCAACGAATATGTCTACGATGCAACCTCAGCCATCTTTGCTGCAGACCCGGCAGGGCGCATCATCTATCACAACCGACGGGCGGCAGAGCTGTTCCAGCTGGATAGCGAAACAGCCCGAACAGTCCGCGACTGCCTGCCGCCGGAGCTGCTGGAGGTACTCGGTTCTGCACCGGATTTGCGGCGCTGTCCAGTGAGTCTTGACGCCGGAGATTTTCTCGTGCGGAAATCTACCATCATTGTGGGCGAAGAGACGCTCGGCTGCTTTGTATCGCTGCAGGACGAGATCACGCTGCGCGGTGACGAGGCTGCTTTCCGCCGCCGCCTGCGAGAGAAGGGGTTTTACGCGAAGCATACTTTCTCGGACATCCTTCACCGCTCTGCCAGCATGGACAAGTGCATCGCTTTGGCAAAAAAGGCGGCGGCGACGGAGTACACGCTGCTTATTGAGGGAGAAAGCGGCACGGGCAAGGAACTTTTTGCGCAGGCGATCCACAACGCCTCGCCCCGGCGCGATCAGCCGTTCATCGCCGTGAACTGCGCGGCGATCTCCGAGTCGCTGCTGGAGTCGGAGCTGTTCGGCTACGAGGAGGGCGCCTTCACCGGCGCAAGGAAAAAGGGCCGCCTGGGCTACTTTGAGCTGGCGGACCGGGGCACCATCTTCCTCGACGAGATCGGCGATATTTCACCGCGGCTCCAACTTGGGCTGCTGCGCGTTCTTCAGGAAAAACAGGTCATGCGCGTCGGCAGCGACCGCATTGTAAGCATTGATGTCCGGGTTGTAGCCGCCACAAATAAGGATCTCTGGCATGAGGTGGAATTGGGACATTTCCGGCGGGACCTGTTTTTCCGGCTGCACACCATATCCATCCTTCTGCCGCCGCTGCGGGAACGACAGGAGGACATTCCGGCTTTGTTCCGGGATTTCATGGGCAAGGATTTCTACCGGATTTCGCCGGAGCAGCTCACAGCGCTGCAGCGCTATGATTGGCCCGGCAACATCAGGGAGCTGGAAAACTGCGCGCTCTACTGCAAGGCGATGGGGGAACTGCCGCAGTGGGTGGTAGCGTATGAGCGTGCGCCTGAAACAGGAGTTGGCAGGGACTTGCCGATGGCAGTGCTGCGCGCCGTGACGGCAGGCGAGAGTGCCGGTAGCGGTGTTGGACGAGAGCGGCTTTTACAGACGCTTCGGGCGCAGGGACTGCGCCTGAGCGATGTGTCGCTGCGAAAGCTGCTGCGCGAACTGGCGGAGGAAGGATTGCTTGCGATCGGCAGCGGGCGCCAGGGCACCCGCCTCACCGATGCGGGGCGTTGTGCTTTAACGCGGCCGGAGCTGCCGCAAAGCGTATGTTCTGCCGACAAATAAAAACCTCCGCAAAATGTTCTTTGCGTCACCTGTGCAGAATTGCCCGCCGGGTTTTCCCGGCGGGCAATTCCTTGCAGGTCGTGATTGGAGCGTGCCTGAAAAAGCAGAAAAATCGAACGCTATTTGGAGCGGCGCTGATTTGCGGCGGCGATACCGAGCTGCGCACGGTATTTTGCCACGGTTCGTCGGGAAACATTGAGTCCGGCGGCACTGAGTGCAAGCCGCAGCGCTTCGTCTGACAACGGCACCGCCGGGTCCTCCTGCGATACGAACCATGCGAGCTTTTGCCGTACAGTTTCGCCCGCAACAGAGCCACCGACCGTCGAGGCAGCCGTGAAGAGGGTCCTGAGCGGAATACTTCGTCCGCGGAACTCCACCAGCTTCTCGTTGACAGCGCGGCTTACCGTAGATACGCTGACGCCCAGCCGCTCTGCCATCTCGCCCATGGCGAGGGGGCGGAGTGTTCCGCTGCGGAAATAGTCGCCCTGCAGGTCCGCCAACGCGGCGAGCAGCGCTGTGAGTGTGTCCCGGCGTGCCTGAAGCGCACCGGACAGAGCGTTTGCTTCTGTCAGCTTTTCACGTACATAGGTCCGGACCGAATTGTCGCCGCTTTCCTGAAGCGCTGCGGCATAGTTCCGGTTCACCGTGAGCCGGGGCAAAGCACGTTCGTTCAATTCCATGACGACGGTTTCGCCCTCAACATGTACCACGGCGTCCGGAACGGCGTACTGGGGCGGCGCAGCGGTGCCGAAGCCTGCAGCAGGAATGGGGTTGAGTGCAGTGAGAACCGCAGCCGCCCGGCGAATTTCTGCCTCTGAGGCGTGAAACTTCCGGCTCAGCTTTGCATAGTCCTTTGCTGCCAATGCCTCCAACCCATCTCGCGCCATGCGGACCGTCAGCGCATTGAAGTCCGGACCCTGGGCAAGCTGGAGAATCAGACATTCCGTCAGATCGCGTGCGCCGACGCCGGGTGGGTCCAGCATCTGAAGCGCAAACAGCGCCTGCTCCGCTTCTGCTTTCGAACAGCCCTGTTCTACTGCAAGCTCTTCCAGCGGGATGGTCAGATAGCCCCGCTCATCCAGACAGTCTGTCAGATAGAGACATAGACGAAGAAATGATCCCGGCTTCAGAAGCTGAGACTGCCGCAGCTGGGCTGCCAGATGCTCAGGAAATGTTTCTGTATGCGCACCTGCAAGATTTTCCAAAGAATTGTCGTCGCCTCCGCTGCTGGGTAAATTGTCCCAGCGGAAGGCTTCGCGCAGCACGGTGTGTCCCTCTGCTGCGAGCGTCCCAACTCCGGGCAGCTCTACCTCCAAAAGCGGATTGGAAAGAGCGGCGTCCTGAAGACGGGAGGCAAGCTCACACACCGGCAGCTGCAAAAGCTCCAGAGATTGCAGCATGGCAGCTGTCATGCTGAGCTTCTGACTCTGTTTCTGCGTCAGTTCCATTCTGCGCGGTCTCCTTTCTCTTCCTGCAAAGTGCTGTGTTTTGAATGTCGCTCTGAGTGCACCGGGTAGCACTGCGCGGCGCAGCGTCAAGCGTAAAGCGGCGCGGAGGCGCGCTGCCGCGGATGAAAAGTGAGCAGCCGCGCTGCGGCTGCCCGGTATGTTCCTAGTGAGGCAATTTGTCGATCGTGCAGCATGTACTGCCGCTTTTTGTCCACAGTTGCGCAGACATCCAAAAGACTTCACGGGGACAAGCCGATCTTATTTTAAACATTATAGCACGTTTTTTTCTGATTTCAATGTGCTGCGTCCGGAAAGCGGAGGATTTCCTGTAGGGCACGTCGCACAGGAAGCGGACTATGTACATCCACATGGTATCCAGAAACAGCTGCTTCAGAAATGCATTTTGCAATTTCTTTTCGGAGAGGCAGCCGCCTGTCAACAGTGCAGCTCTGATTGGGCGTGCGTTTGCAGCAGAATCATACTGCGTCATAGTCAATGCCGCTGTTGCGACGGTATAGGAACGCGTGAAGTATTTGCGGAGCTTTTCAACGGAAGGGTGATGTCGTTTTTCTCCGGTTTCTTCTACTCCATCATAATGGAGAGACAGGTGCGCTTGCTCAGTTCGCCACTTTGACTGTGTTTTGCATTCACTGCGCCTGCGAGAGCGAGGGTGTGGACTATTCACTGTCGATGCCTTCTAGAAGAAAGCCCTGTTTCTTGTGCGTCAGCGCTGCGATCTGGTAGGCAGGACTGAAGATGATTTTCTTTTCGTCCACCATCTGCTGAAGATCCGGAACTAACTGCGTCAGAACAATGTAGTTGCGAATGGCAACATCGTCTTGGGTGAGAAGAAAGACGCTTTTACTGCGGAGCAAAAGAAGTCGTTTGCAGATGAGAAGAATGCAATTTATCGCGGCTATCTGCAAACTATGACATCGGCTGATCTGGACGAAGATGTGCGCAGCACACTTCTGAAGCTGCGTGCGGACGGTCATAAACTGGCCGTGGGGTCGTCCAGCAAGAATGCTCCGCTGATTCTGGAGCGCATTGGGCTTGGCAGCTTTTTCGATGCAGTTGCCGACGGAACACAGATCACCCACTCCAAGCCAGACCCTGAGGTGTTCCTTTTGGCGGCAAAGCTCCTTGGCGTAAAGCCGGATGCGGCACTCGTTGTGGAGGACGCTGAAGCTGGCATACAGGCGGCCAAAGCCGGTGGTTTCTGCGCTGCGGGCATCGGTCCCGCGGCAAATTCCCTGTTTGCGGATTTCCGTTTGCAAAAGTTTTCCGACCTGCTGAAAACGCCTGCGTAAAAGGACTAAATTCTGCTCCGCTATAGACAAAGAATACGCGGCCGGCAAATTTGCCGGCCGCGTAGTTTTATATTTTGGAGTCGCGGAGCCAATGCTGGAATTCCTCCAGCGAGATGATCTCGCGGTCGCACTTCTTCTTTTCTTCTCTGGCTTTTTCACTCCAGGCATAGAACTGCTCGTCGGTGATGCGCCCGGCCTTGATCCACGCGAAGCGCTTTTTGTACTCCTTGCGGTATGCTTTGAAAATCGGGTCATCGGTCTGTCTTTTCGTCCACTGCCGGAACGCACCGATCTCGCGGCAGCGCTGCTCACCGTACTTTACCGGGCGCTCGCAGTACTCCGCGCTCACGCGGCCGGTCTGCGGAAACCAGCGGCCGCAATTCTTGCAGCGGCGCACGGTCACGCCGCGCTCGACGCAGCTTCGCAGCGAATAGTCGATCATGTCGCGCACAACGGACGAGTATAAAACAGGCGCACACCGGCCCGGCTCGACCGGTTCAAAGCTCAGCGGGATTGGCTCAAATCGGAACAGCTCCGGATCTCTCGGCTGGTCGTGATGATAGTTTTTCGCCGCCTGTTTCTGCGGTTCACGCCCGGCGGAATCCACGTCCAGCACACATTTCAAAAACTTCTCGACCTGCTTCCTTGTCTCTGAAAACTGCTTTGCAAACTCCTTTAAGTCCAAAGCAATCGCCTGAATTTCCGCTTGATCGTAGCCATTTACGGAAAAACAGCCGAAGCTGCGCGTATATAGAAGGCGAAGATAAATGTGCTTCTCGGCCAGCACACCGAGCTCCACCATCGCGGCTGTATACGCTTCGCGGGCGCGGCTCTCAACGAAGCGTTCCCAATTCACGCTGATGCGTTCCAGCATCGGCGTGATTTCTTTTTCATCCAATTCCAGAAACGTCAGCAGACTTTCCAAAAACGGAAGTTCCAGCTGCTTGGACGGCAGCCCCTGCATTCCGAACGCATCATTTTCAAAGAACTCCTTCTCACCGGAGAAATACATCTTTGCATACCACATAGTCGTCACCTCAAATATGGACTAATTGTAAATTATAAATGCAATAGCCTTGACAAAAATATAGCTCTATGTTACCTTAAAATCAGAAAGCTGTCTAAATTATTTTATCATAGTCTATCATCACATAGACAGCTTGTCAACGAAAAGTTGCTCTGTACCTTGAAAATTTCACACCCATCTCCAAAGACGATACTCGCCGGAGAAGTATGCCGCAACGCTGCAAAAGCAGCCAGCGTACCGAGGCGAAGCCAACGCCGTGTGCGTCAACAAAAGGCCACAGGGCAGGAACGGGTATGGAGGATGGTAACCGGAAAAGAAAAAAGCCGTCCGGCTGCTGCAACAGTCGGACGGCGCGCCGCGTTTCGGAAAACACGGACTGCAACTGTGTTCAGTCTAACAGAGGGACCTCCGAAACGCAAGTTTTTTCTCCGAAAATTCTAAAATTATATGGAGGTAAAAAAGACTTTGAACACATCAAGCATCAAAAATTTTGACGAGCTGCCGCTGTTTCTAAACGCGCAGCTTGTCTCTCGCACGCTGGGCGTTTCGCCGTCGAGCGCCTATGAACTTCTGCATGAGGACGGCTTTCCGTCGCTGCGGATCGGCAGCCGGCTTGTCGTACCGAAGGAGCAGTTCCGTCTATGGGTAGAACGGCAGACGGGAGGCACGCATGAGGAATAAGTATTACACGTCGCACGATCCGATTAAAAACTACTTTCCTCTGCCGAATGAAGTTTTCGCCCTCGGTCTTTCACCGGGCGCGTTGGCTGTCTACAGCTATCTGATGTACACTGAGGATCGGACGACATATCAGTGCCATGCAAGCTACAAAACGATTGGTAAAGCCGTCAATATGAGTCCGAACACCGTGCGAAAATATGTGACAGAACTGGTAGAGCGAGGACTCATCAAGACGGAACGCACTACGATCATCACGCAGGATGGACGCAAGCAGAACGGAAGCCTTCTGTACACGCTCCTGCCCATTCAGTTCTCCATCCAGCAGTTTTACGAGCAAAAGCTTGCAAAGCTGGACGCAGAGTGTGAGCAGGAACGCATCCGAAAGCGGTTGGAAGCGTTCCAACCGGCACAGCAAGAAGCTACCTGTCCGCCCGCGTGAGCCGCGTGTCGCGGCTGTGTCCGATTTTCCGGGCACAGCCGGGCGCGTACCCACCGAAAGCCCAAAACCGGACGTTGCGCCGATGTGCGGGAGAACAAGAAATTCGACCGAAGTCCAGCGCAGCGGGTTCGGTCGAAAGAGGAGATGCAGCGGAATGGACGAGACCTGCCGCTTGCGGCGGGGCGAGGGATATGGAGCTTGCATCGACGAAAAGCAGGATAAAAGGATGGCGTCGAAACCGACGCTTTTCCTGTTCACAACAGCCCGCAGTGCGGACTGTATCAAGGGGTTGCGCAGGCGCTGCGATTGGCGCCTGTTTGGAGGAAATTACGCGCGGCTGGCATCAAAAATCCCGCAAACGCAGACGGTTCAAGGGATTCTGGCGTGCCGCGCCGCAGATTGGAGGATTATGAGCAAGGAAGAAAACAGACTGAATTTTCGGATGTCACCGGAGACGGCGGAAAAGCTGGAGCATTGGTACCGGCAGGACGGCTGCCGCAGCAAGAATGAATTTCTGGAACGCGCCGTGAATTATTACGCAGATCATCTGGCGGCGGGAACAAGTACGATGCTCCCGCGGGCAGTCCAGTCGGCCATTGACGGACGGCTGCAGCTTTTGGAGCAGCGGCTCTCATCGCTGCTTTTCAAGCAGGCCGTGGAGCTGGACATGGGGCTGAGCCTTCTGGCGGAGTGCGTGAATCTGGACGAGTCGGTGCTGCGGAAGCAGCGCGCAAAAAGCGTCAATGACGTGAAGCGCACCAACGGTCAGCTCCGGCTGGAGCAGAAGCTCCGCACACAGGAGCCGTTTGACGAATGGCCAGACTGATCGTCAAAAGTCCGTATTTCAAGAGCAGCGGCGCAAAACCGGCTGGCGGGTATCTGCGCTACATCGCGACGCGCGAACGGGTAGAGATCCTGCCGGACGACCGACCGCCGACGAAACGGCAGGCGCAGCTCATCGAAAAGCTGACGAAGGATTTTCCGGATACGAAAACGCTTCTGGAATACGGCGATTATGCGGCACATCCGACAAAGTTCAACGCCTCACAGTTTCTCACGCTGGCGATGGAGGAAAACTGGAGCAAGGTGCAGGAGCTTGACGGCTATGCCAAGTACATCGCAACCCGACCTCGCGCGGAGCGGATGGGGGAACACGGGCTGTTCGGTGACGAGGATGCCGTCGACCTGACTGCGGCGATGGCAGAGGTGAACAGCTGCACCGGCAATATCTGGACGCACATCATTTCGCTCCGGCGCGAGGACGCGGAGCGGCTTGGGTTCGATCATGCGGACGCATGGCGGGCGCTGCTGCGGGCGCACCGGAATGACATCGCGGAGGCGATGCACATCCCGCCGGAGGACTTTCGCTGGTACGCTGCGTTCCACGACGAGGGCGGTCACCCGCACGTCCACATGATGGCGTGGTCGAAAAAGCAGGGGCAGGCGTATCTGAACCGGGACGGGATTCAGAAGATCAAATCCGTCCTGACCAATCAGATCTTTCAGCAGGAACTGCTGCACATCTACGAGGACAAAAGCCAGTCCCGCGACGAGCTGGTAAGGGAAACACGGTCTGCTATGCTGGCGCTTGCACAGAAGATGCAGAACTCCGCCTGTGAGCATCCGGAGGCAGAGCAAATGATCCGGGAGCTTGCGTTGGAGCTTGGCAGCGTCAAGGGTAAAAAGTCCTATGGATATCTGCCGAAGGATCTCAAGCAGAAAGTCGATGCCATTGTCGATCAGATGGAGCTGCTGCCGAGCGTGTATGAATGCTACGGGCGCTGGTGGAAGCTGCAGTGCAGGCTGAACGATTTCTACGCGGAAAAAGAGCGGCAGCGCCCGCCGCTCTCCCAGCAGAAGGAATTCCGCCAGATCAAAAATGCGGTCCTTCAGGTGGCAGAACAGGTGCGGCAAAACAAGATCACGTTCGAGGACGTAGGCGCGGAACAGGAAGCAGAGCAGAATGTCACCTGCAATGTTCCGTATCCAGCAAATGCGTGGTACGCAATGGCGACGGACGAAATCCTGCCGTTGGAGGATCGCGATGAAGCCGCAAAGCAGTTGGAAGCGCTGGCAGACGGCGGCGATCGGTACGCGCAATACCTGACCGGGATTCTCTATCGTGATGGCGGGCTGCTGATTCCGGACACGGAAAAAGCCCAGCACTATCTGGAACTGGCTGCGCGACAGGATCATGTGGCAGCACAGTATGCACTGGGCAAGCTGTTCCTCTCGGATGATCCAGAACTGCAAAATCCTACACAGGGATTCTACTGGCTGGAACGGGCAGTGCAGAACGGCAGCGACTATGCCGCCTACCGGCTGGGCAAGGAATATCTCAGCGGGAAGAACGCACCGAAAGAACCGGAACGCGCGGCGGAATATGTGCGCATGGCTGCCGAGCAGGGCAATCCCTACGCGCAGTACCTATTGGGAAAGCTCTGTCTCAGCGGCGACGGCGTGCCGCAGGACAGGGACGCTGCCTACGACTGGTTTCAAAAAGCGCAGGCGCAGGGACACGACTATGCAGGATTTTTCATGGATCGCATCGAGCGGCAGGAGCCGCCGAACATTCTGCTCTCGGCGACGCGACTGCTCTACCACATGGGGAAAATCTTTCAAGGCAGTGCGCCCGCGCCGCAAAACAGCGGCATTCAGATCGACCGCAAACGCCTTGCCAAGCTGCGTCGGATGCGCATGGCCGCCGGACACAAGGCGGACGATCACGAGCAGGAGCAGAGCAGCAGCACCATGTCGATTGGCTGGTAGCGCGGTTCAAAATCTGTGCCGCCATAGGCAAAGAAAACAAAATGATAACTTTCTGATAACTCTCCGCGCGGGAGGTTGCTATTCTGCTTCCTGCGTGGTAGTTGTTGATTCAGCAAAAGAAAGGGGGAACACAGATGGCGAAAAAACGGGCAAATGGGGAAGGCAACATCCGCAAGCGAAAGGACGGTCGCTGGGAAGGGCGCTACACGGCAGGTATCGATCCGGAGACGGGGAAACCAATCGCAAAGAGCGTCCTCGCGCGGACGCAGCGCGAATGCAAAGAGAAGCTGCAAAAGGCGATGGAAGAACTCGAAAAGATCGATGTGACGAAGCGACGCGACTACACGGTTGGCGAGTGGGTGCAGATCTGGTATGAGAACTACGCAAAGCCATCCGTCCGCGCATCCACGGCGGCATATTACAAGAACTACATCGACCAGCATATCGTGCCGCGCATCGGGGACATCAAACTGACGGCGCTCACGACGCTGCAAATTCAAAAGTTTTACAACGAAACGAAGGCGCACGGCAGAGTGCAGCGGTACAAAAACATGGACGATCTGAGCCTCAGCAACAAGACGATTCGCGGACTGCACACGATGCTGCGGCAGTGCTTGGAGCAAGCGGTGACAGAGCGGCTGATTCCGTACAATCCCGCAAACGGATGCCGCCTGCCGAAGAAAGAAAAGAAGAAAATGCAGATCATTCCGCCGGAGAAGATTCGCGACTATTTGAAAGCGGCGGAGGAATGGGGCGTCCTGCCGATGTTCTATCTGGAACTGAGTACCGGCTTGCGGCGCGGGGAGCTGGTGGCACTGCTGTGGAGCGACCTCAATTTGCAGACGAAAACGCTGACCGTGTCCAAATCTGTGTCGCGCGGCAAGGGCGAGCTGGTCGTGACAGAACCGAAAACGGAAAATTCTGTCCGAGAGATTTATCTCAGCGACGAAGCGATTCGACTGCTGGTCGAAGACCGCAAGAATCACCCGTTCAGTCCCTATCTATTCCCGTCACCCAAGACTGGTGGAATGTATGGTCCGGACTGCGTTGGAAGAATTCATAAGAAGCTGCTGGAAAAGGCGGGAATCGAAGAACACGTCCGGTTTCATGACCTCAGACACACATTCTCGACGCTGGCAATCCAGAGCGGAATCGACCCGAAAACGGTTGCGGAGATCCTCGGTCACGCCTCGGCGGAATTCTCACTGGACGTGTATACCCATGTCACGGCAGGCATGAAAAAAGAAGCCGCACAGAAAATCAGCGGCTTCATGGCAAGCGTCGGATAACGGAAAAAATGAACAGAAAAGCGCACGCCGCCCACCGGAAATGCTCCGGCAGGCGGCAAATTTTCTCATTCGGCGCTTTCCGCTCCGAATTCCAGTTTGGGACACGTTTGCGTCAGATGGGAATAGTTCGGAAAACACGAATATATCAATGGCTTATTCTTGATGGCAGTTGGCAAGAGGTATTATGCTAAAAATCTAAAATGATGAGAACAACACCGCCCAATAGGACAATGGGCGATGTTTCGCATAAATTGCGGAGAGAGTGTGATTAACAATTTAATCACGCTCTTTTAGTACAGCTGCATACTACTTTGAGTAAGTCATCAATTTTTTAAAGTCATCGGTTTCGTCTTTGAGACGCTTTGTTTCGAAGTCAACCCTATTAAGGAACTCCTCATTTATGGTTGCAAACTCCGATTCAAAGAACACATTGATAAACATAAGGCCAAGGGGCACTAAGGAAACTGCATTATTGAAAGGCTCTGAGGTTTGAATAATACTGTGCGGCATAATGGCGAACAGAACTACTAACGCTACGGGAGCAGCAACATTAAGCATTAAAGAAATAGAACTTGTTTTGTGGAGGTTTTCAAGCTGTCTACGCAGAGTTCGAGAAAAATGGTTGGCAATACACTTGTTGTACCAGTAAAAGTACAGTTCAAAGTTGAATCGCAGGTTATTTTTCTGTGATTTCTTTAAGTATGCCTTTTCTACATATGTTTTGAATTTTTTAAATCGTGTGAAAGCCATCATAGCGAAAAAACGAAAAGCTAATTGTCGAAGCGAAAGAATGATCAGTCTCACTCCAACATTCCAAAATTCTGCAAGAGAAAAAATTAAGGACGCAATGCTCAAAGGTAATATATCTTGTGAAGATAATGATATAAAGTCAATGGCTACTAAAATTGAAATAATAACATAGCCTAATCCATAACCTAAGAGTATGATGCTGCTTTTTTTCATCAATATACCTCGATATACTTTCATTATAGATATTTTATCAAATGTAAGCGACTAATTCTAGTTAAAAATTATAATTTATTGTATAACGGAAGAACAGACGGTGTTTTTAATATAACATCATGAAGTGGAGGTTACTATCATCCGGGCAGTCTGTGAACAGGTTTTTTTCATACCTCGAAAAAGAGATTCGCAAATGGCAGATGATAAGAAGAAAACTTCTGAGGCAGCCATACCTACAGAACTCCAGCTCCCACAGGAGAAAATGTTACCGAGTCTGTGTTCACGCACGTCACAGCGGGCATGAAAAAAGAAGCCGCGCAGAAAATCAGCGGCTTCATGGCAAGCGTCGGATAACGACAAGAAATGAACAGAAACGCGCACGCCGCCCACCGGAAATGCTCCGGCAGGCGGCGATTTTTCACTTCCGGCGCTTTCCGCTCCGGATTCCCGTTTGGGTCACGTTTGGGTCAAACGGAAAAGTCACAGAATTCTCCAT
>OIXA01002318.1_pt1 | contig 22144 bp, 18 predicted proteins | sample 1587721 | NCBI WGS metagenome assembly OIXA01 (sample SAMEA3888900, study PRJEB22519) | human gut metagenome | biome: human gut; feature: human-associated habitat; material: faeces | place: Denmark | collected 2013
GATGCCAGTGTATTGGCAACTGTAGACATACTCTTAATAAAAATATCCAATGCCACGCCGACAACGTCTTTTCTTGTATCACCAACAGTGTCACCGGTAACTGCTGCTTTGTGAGCAGCCGATCCTTTCCCGTGCCCTTCAAGAGCTTCACTTTCAATGTATTTTTTCGCATTATCGAAAGCTCCACCGGAGTTACCCATAAACAGTGCACGCGGAATCGCCACGATTGTGGCACCGATCAGGATACCGCCTACAAACTGTACCCCAAAGACAAATCCACCGATTACCGGGATACAAAGTGCCAGTACAGACGGTACTAGCCATACCGATCAGTTTATTATAATCCGGTTTTACTTTTCCTTCCAGTACCCCGGGAGTGGAAAGCATCTTATCACCCTCATCGGCCATCAGTTTGGCTGACTCGATAGTGTTATCAGTGAGCATCGCAGAGAAATACTCGATCAGTGCACCACCGATCAGGCCACCGGCAACCACAATGAATGATGCAATATTTAATACCGGCTCTTCTCCTTTTGCTGTATAGTTTCCTACATAAGCCACAATCAGGGATACAGCTGCAAATGCAGCTGAACCAATAGCAAACCCTTTTCCGATCGCCGCTGTTGTATTGCCTACTGAATCCAGCTTGTCCGTGATGATACGGACTTTGTGTTCCAGATGACAGGATTCTGCCAGACCACCTGCATTGTCTGCGATCGGTCCGTATGCATCAACGGCAACTGTGATACCTGTTGTAGAAAGCATACCTACTGCTGCAAGTGCGATTCCGTAAAGTCCTGCAACTGAGTAAGATACAAAGATACCTACACAGATCAGAAGAAGCGGGATTGCTGTAGATTTCATTCCTACCGCAAGACCACTGATGATTGTAGTAGCTGCACCAGTCTCTGACTGTTCTCCGATTCCCTGAACCGGTTTGTAGTCTGCTGATGTGTAGTACTCTGTGATGTTACCGATGATCACACCAACAACCAGACCTGCGATAACGGCAATTGCCGCACTCATCTTTCCGAAGAGTACATTACTCAGTACAAGTGCTACAACAATAACTACGATAGAAGCTGCATAGCTTCCCTTTGTGAGAGCTTTCTGTGGATTCGAATTCTCATCACCTTTTACAAAGAAGGTTCCGATGATAGAAGCAATCAGACCACATCCTGCGATCGCAAGCGGATAAAGAACTCCGGATACAGCTCCTGCTGCTGCTCCAAGAGTCAGTGCTGATACAAGTGAACCAACATAAGATTCAAAAAGGTCAGCTCCCATACCTGCAACGTCACCTACGTTATCACCTACATTGTCAGCGATAACAGCCGGGTTACGCGGATCATCTTCCGGGATACCTGCTTCTACTTTACCTACAAGGTCAGCTCCAACGTCTGCTGCCTTTGTATAGATACCACCACCAACACGTGCAAACAATGCGATGGAAGAAGCACCAAGGCTGAATCCGAATAATACATCTACATTCTTAGTTACGATGTACACAAGGCTGACACCAAGTGCACCAAGTCCAGCAACACACATACCCATAACGGCACCACCTGAAAATGCGATGGAAAGAGCTTTGTTCATTCCGCTCTCTTTAGCTGCGTTAGCTGTTCTGACATTTGCCTTAGTAGCAACTGTCATTCCGCAGTAACCTGCGATTGTTGAGAACAGAGCACCTACTACGAAGCAAACTGCTGTTACCCAGTTACCTACTCCTAATCCGATCAGTACAAAAAGTACTACTACGAATACAATAAGGATCTTGTACTCTGCTGTCAGGAAAGCACGTGCACCATCTGCGATTGCACCGGCAATTTCCTTCATTCTTTCTGTTCCGGCATCCTGTCTGCTAACCTTTGCTGCAAGATATGCTGCAAAAAGAAGAGCAATGACAGCTGCAACTGGAACCAGATACATATAATTGTTCATTCTTAATTTTCCCTCCTGAATTTCAATATCATATGTTTGTATTACACTATATCACATTTTTTTAGCTTTTTAAAGAAAAATTTTATGTTTATTTAACTCTCTTTACATAAAATAGTATTTTTTTCACATTTTTCTTTTCAAATTATATGATAATCTAAAAAATTTTTAGGTAATTTTTACCATCCTGTGTTGTTTTTTACGCTGTTACTTCTTATTAAATATAGTAGTATATAAGATTTCAATCTTATTTATAAAAAAAATTATTCAAAAAATCGTTCAATAATCATAAAAAATAATCTCCGGAAAAACAGTCGTTACTGCTTTTGGGAGATTATTTTTTTTAAATCAAGGTAACTGTTCAGAGCCAACCTCCAAAATGCTACGCATTTCGGAGGTGTGGCGTATCCGCCAAATAAAATTTCAAAAACAGTCTAAAAAATGCAAGCATTTTATACCTTTTTTGAAATTTTGCTTGGCTCTGAACAGTTACAAATCAAGTATTATTCTACATCTTTCAATGCTTCGAGATCTTCTTCTCCTGTACGTACTTTTACTACTTTCTGCACGTTGTATACAAAGATCTTACCATCACCGACATGTCCTGTATACAGTGTCTTGGATGCTGTTTCGATGACTTTCTCAACCGGAATATTTCCTACGATAACTTCTACTTTTACCTTTGGAAGAACGGTTACGTCCATCTCAACTCCACGATATTTCTCGCCGGCACCTTTCTGGATACCGCATCCCATAACCTGGGTAACTGTCATTCCTGTAACACCAAGATTGTTCAACGCTGATTTCAGCCTGTCATACTTGGAAAGCTTTGCGATAATAACTACTTTATGCATTCCTGTATCTGCATCTACCACCGGTCCGGCTACAGGTACAGCTGCTGCTCTCTGGATTGGAGATGCTGCGTCATAATCTGCTACACCAAGATCTGTGTTTTCATTTTCATTCATTGCACCTTCCGTAATATCCATGATGCTGAATCCTGCATATGCTGATGCAAGACCATGCTCCTTGGAATCCAGACCAACAATCTCTTCTTCCTCTGAAACACGAAGTCCAATTGTCATATCGATTACTTTGAAGATAATTGTCATTGTTACAACTGTCCAAGCAAGAACTGTTACTACACCAAGAAGCTGTGTTCCGAGAAGTCCGAATCCACCGCCGTAGAACAGACCTTTCAGTGTGCTTTCCGGCGCATTTGTTGTTGCAAAAAGACCAACTGCGATTGTTCCCCAGATACCATTTAAGCAATGAACTGCTACGGCACCAACCGGGTCATCTACATGCACTACATTATCACAGAACCAAACGCCAAATACTACGAGAACTCCTGCAACTGCTCCAATGATCAGTGCTCCTAATCCATCTGTCACATCACAAGGTGCTGTGATTGCTACCAGACCTGCGAGGGATGCATTCAGACACATAGACACATCTGGTTTTCCATAACGAAGCCATGTGAAGATCATACATACAACGGTTGCTGTTGCCGGTGCGATTGTTGTTGTCATAAAAATAGATGCAAGCTGTGGGCCTGTTGTTGCTGCCGCACCGTTGAATCCATACCATCCAAACCAGAGGATGAAACATCCAAGAGCACCTATTACGAGGTTATGTCCAGGAAATGCGTGGACTTTTGTTACTTTTCCATTCTTATCTCTTGAGAATTTACCAATTCTGGCTCCTTCCATTGCAGCTCCGATAAATGCTGTTACTCCACCTACCATGTGGATTGCACAAGATCCTGCAAAATCATGGAAGCCAAGCTGTGAAAGCCATCCGCCTCCCCAGATCCAGTGTGCTTCGATCGGATACACAACTGCGGAGATCATTGCGGAATAAATACAATAGGAAAGAAACTTTGTTCTTTCTGCCATAGCTCCTGATACGATTGTTGCTGCTGTCGCACAGAAAACCAGGTTGAATACAAAATTAGACCAGTCAAAGTTTGCATAATCTGTAAAGATTCCAAGTGTTGGAACTCCTACCAGTCCGCCAAGTGCATCTTCCCCGAGTAACAATCCAAATCCAAGGAAAATAAACACGATTGTTCCAATACAAAAATCCATCAGATTCTTCATGATAATGTTACCGGCATTCTTTGCTCTGGTGAATCCTGTCTCTACCATAGCGAATCCTGCCTGCATAAAGAATACAAATGCAGCTCCGATCAGGAACCAGATGCCGAACACTTCTGTTCCGACTGTGTCTGTAATCTGAGTAATAATTTCTTGTGTCATACTACTTCCTCCTCATACCTAGAAACTAAAAAGACGTATCTTACAGTTTCGTTGAACCATCCCCCTGAATCGGTTCTTTCTGTAAGACACGCCTTTGTGTCATTGAGACTTGCTGCTGTTCGCAGCAAATCTTATAGGTACCATATTTTATTAAAAGAAAAAGGCACTCTGAGATCTGTTTCTCAAAGCGCCTTTGCTTTTATGTCACGTAGTTTACTCCTCGAGCCAAATATTGTCAACCTATATTTTTACTTTTCGTAAATTTTCTGATTTTTTATACTTTTCATGCATTTCTTTCATATATTTTCACAAAACAGAGTGCACTCTTGCAATATAAACCACCATCTGCTAAAATTTATCTTATGAATCAAGAGCAATCCGCTCTTTTCAATAATTGTAACTATTTCAAGCATATTAAATTATAAGGAGGACTCTAAAATGAGCAAAATTGATGAAATCAGAAGCGCTATGGTCGCTGCAATGAAGGCAGGAGACAAAGAACGAAAAGCCGCACTTTCCTTTCTGCTCTCCTCTCTGAAGAATAAAGCTATCGACAAACGTGCCGACCTGACAGAAGAGGAAGAAGGACAGGTAATCTTAAAAGAAATCAAACAGTTAAAAGAAACAATTGATATGACACCTGAAGATCGTACAGATCTGATTGAAGAGGCTCAGAAGCGTCTTGCTGTTCTTGAAGAATATGCACCAAAGATGATGAGCGAAGATGAGATCAAAGCAGTGATCACATCCGTTCTTGCAGATCTTGGTATCGATGCTCCTACAGCAAAGGATAAAGGTAAGATCATGAAAGAACTCATGCCGAAGGTAAAAGGCAAAGCTGATGGTAAAGAAGTCAATCAGATTCTTGCCGGCATGATGAAATAAATACAGATTCCAGAATAAAGACGTAGCAAAGAGGGTGTCGCACTAAACGACACCCTCTTACTTTTTGTTAATTATTTCATTTTTTCTGCTTATTTTGTTATCTGTTTTCCCACTTATGATAAATCGCCTCAAGTGCATCTACCGCACCATCGATTCCAAGAAGACTTGAATTCAGCAGAATTGCATTCGCTTCAATACTGCCCCACTTACGGTCTGTTCTACCTTCGTAATACAGGCGTCTCTCTCTGTCAATCTTCTTAATCTTATCTACAGCCTCTTTCTCGGAAAGCTTATAGATATCCATGATTCGATTGATTCTATCATCCTTATAAGCATAGATAAATGTATTCACAACATTTGAATAATCCCCAAGAACATAATCTGCGCAGCGTCCCACGAAGATTCCAGGTCCACGTTCTGCCAGCTTGCGGATGATTGCTGACTGCGTCTCAAAAACTTTGTCACTCAATGGCTTCTCAGCCTCAGGACTAAGCATAAATGTTGTGTAATCACCCATTCCAATATAATAGCTTGATAACACATTTCCAAGTCTCGTCTCATCTACTCTTCCAGCATCTTCGTTCGAAATTCCAAGATCTCTTGCTGCCATTCGAATCAGATTGTGATCGTAAAGAGGAATGTTCAGTCTCTCTGCCAGTCTGTTTCCTACTTCATGACCGCCACTTCCGAACTGTCTTCCAATTGTAATAATTGTGTGATCCATCATAAGCAAGTCCTCCTTTTTCTGATAATTCTATTCTATCACTCTTTGAATTAAGAAAAAAGACTTTCTTCCTGTTTTCCGCTAACAATTTTGTAATACTGTTTCGAAGTCACCATATAGACAATGATATAGAATAATGCAAATACTAAATAGGAGCACACTGTCACCAGAATCAGGAATTTTCTGTCAGAAAAAGCAAGCAGATGCACCATTTTTTCTATCATTGGAAATGCAAATGCCGTATGAATTCCGGCAGCCACAAGAGGCAGGAAGAATACTGTCATTACCTGAGAATTGATCGTCTGACGCACTTCTTTCTGTGTCATCCCCACTTTCATCAGAATCTGGAATCTGTCCTGATCCTCATAGCCTTCTGTAATCTGTTTATAATAAATGATCAGCACCATTCCAAGAATGAATACGACTCCAAGAAGGATTCCAAGGAAGAACAGACCGCCGTACAAAGCCTGGTAATCAGCTCTTGATGCGGCTCTGCTGTCTGTAGAAGCTCCAAAAAATAGGGTATCTGATTCCTCTGATTCCTGTTCAGCCAATGCATTGATTTTCTTGTCAATCTCGTTTTGAATCTGGATCTGCTCTTCATCTCCACAGGACAGATCAAAATTGTAGTACCATTTCTCATAAGAACCATTGACACCGTAAACGGAAACATTTCCTTCTTCCAAAGCTTTTATATCTTCCAGTCCGGAAACCACCAGATAGAAGCTGCTGTTCATATTTGCCATATTATTTCCATTTGAAATCATTTTATCCAAATGTCCTTTAATCCTCCATGTCCCGGAATTCTCCACCGTGATCTGATCATAGGGGAAATCGGAATCTTTCGCATACAGATACGCTTCCCCGGGAGCAAGCTCCAGATTCGTCCCCATGATCCGATTATACGCTTCCAACGGCAGAGCATAGAACATTTTTAAATGATCAAATGTATTCACTTCATTGACTCCCGGAGCATTCTCCGGATTAAAATAGATTTCATTTTTTGAAACAATTCCACTGACTGTAAGCATCCGGTAATTCTCCGGATTCTCCGCGGTCTGGTTATGTTCTTTCAAAACCTTCTGTACAAGCTCTATAATCTGTCCATTCTGATTCTCTTTCATTTCTTCCGTCTGCTCCGGTTTCGTGTACATCTCAATCTGGACAGATTTCGGATATCGAAGATTCAAGCCATGTTCCATACTCAGATACAGGCTGGTTGTAGAAGATACCATAACCAGAACCATTGTGGACAGAATACAAATAGACGCTAATCCTGCCCCATTTCGTTTCATACGGTAAATCATGGATGAAAGTGAAATAAAATGATTTGTTTTATAATAATATCCTTTCTTTTTCTGCATTATTTTACAAAATGTGACCGAGCCGGCAATAAATAACAGATACGTTGCAAGGATTACCAGCACGACGGCAACCATAAACCAGATCATCGCTACAAGCGGATCTTTGATTGTCAGGGATAAATAATAAGCCACACCAAGCAGAAGCAACCCGAGTACTGCAAAGATCCAGTTTGCCTTCGGAGGTTTCTCTCCTGTCTTTTCACTTTTTAAAAGTTCTACAGGTTTTAACCGATAGACGGACACGATCATCCGAAGCATGATTAATGCAAAAATGACCAGGAATAACAGTGCCGTAGCCACAAGTGCCGGAACACTGATTTTCATAGAAAGTCCGGCATTACTTCCAAGTATCTTCGCTGCCAGAAGTTCCCCCAATTTAGAAAACAGGATTCCTCCCACGATTCCTCCTGCAATCGTCAGAACACTGATGATCAGATTCTCAAGAACCATGATTTTTACAAGGTCAATTTTTCCCATTCCAAGGATGTGATACAACCCAAACTCTCTCTGTCGTCTGCGGATCAGAAATGAATTTGTGTAATACAGAAGGATCAGAGAAAAGATTGAGATCACACCGGAACCAAATCCAAGGATCATCTGCATAGTATCCCCACCTTTGATCTGGGCAAACTGTGGGCTCACTGCAAGATAATCGATCAGATAGAACATCATAACCATACAGATGCAAGTGATCAGATAAGGAAGATACAGCTTCTTATTTTTCTTAATTCCATTAACGGAAAGTTTCAGATAAAGTCCACTTTTCATTGTCTCTCACCACCTGTCGCAAGCATTGTCAGTGTCGCTGAGATATTCTGATAGAACTGTTCATCTGTCTGTTCGCCTTTATATACCTGGTGGAAAACTTCTCCGTCTTTAATAAATAACACTCTCCCGGCCTTGCTCGCTGCTTTGACAGAATGTGTTACCATAAGGATCGTCTGTCCCGATTGATTGATCCGCTCAAATACTCCGAGCAATTCATCCGTTGATTTCGAATCGAGTGCCCCGGTCGGCTCATCCGCCAGGATCAGTCTCGGATCTGTGATCAGCGCTCTCGCCACTGCTGCACGCTGCTTCTGTCCTCCTGACACCTCATAGGGATACTTCTCCAGAAGTCCTGCAATTCCAAGTTCTTTCACGATTGGCATCATCCTGACATTCATTTTCCTGTAATCAACTCCCTGCAGTACCAATGGCAGTAAGATATTGTCCTTTAGATTAAATGTATCCAAAAGATTGAAATCCTGAAATACAAACCCAAGATGATCTCTCCTGAACTTGGACAGATCCTTCTCACGGATTGCTGATAACGGTTTTCCATCCAGATAAACTTCCCCTTCAGTTGGTTTATCCAATGCTGCCAGCATGTTCAGTAATGTCGTCTTCCCCGAGCCACTCTCTCCCATGATTGCTACATATTCGCCCTCTTCTACTGAGAATGTCACCTTAGAGAGTGCCTGTACCTGATTACCGCCAAAACGGGGACGGTATATTTTTTTCAAATTTTCTACTTCCAAAACTGTCATTTCTTACGACCTCCTCTTCTTTCAACATCCTCAGTATAACAATACAGCCAGAATGCCGACATTGATTTCTGTGACATTCCAGCTGTCTGATGTGACAAATTTGTCACTTGTTTCTCTCTGTGTAATTTAGTGATTTACTCTGTTCTCAACGGATACTCTGCCAAATCAATCGTAAAACTGCTGCCTTCCCCCAACTTTGACTCAACTGTAATCTGATGCCCCAGTTTCTTTGCCGCCATCTGACTCAGATACAGACCAATTCCCGTTGATTTCCGTTCCATTCTTCCATTATATCCCGTATATCCTTTTTCAAAGATTCTCGGCAGATCTTCCGGTGCAATTCCCATTCCGGTATCTGTAACTGTCAATTTCTTTTCTTCACTGACAGTGATCGTCACAGTTCCTTTCAGTGTATACTTCACCGCATTGGACAACAGTTGTTCAATGATAAATGAAAGCCATTTCTCATCCGTCAGAACAATCTGATCTGTCCCTTCATAGATCAGACGGATTCTCCTTCGAATAAACTGTCCTGCATATTTACGGATCGATTTTCTTACAATTTCATCCAAAGGATACTGTGCGATTACTAGATCCTTCGTGCCACTGTCAAGACGCACATACCCAAGTGCCATCTCCACATACTGCTCCACCCGGAACAGTTCGGCTTTCAGATTCTGATTCGTCTCGGTATCTTCCTGCTGGAGTAATACATTCATCACAGCGATCGGTGCTTTAACCTGATGCACCCAGGTTGCATAATAGTCCTCCATGTCCTGACCGGACTTCTCCCATCTGGCATGTTCTTTTCTTTGCTGTTGTTCTTCTTTTCTGATTAGCTCCTGATATCCTGACTCAATCCCATCTTGTGCGATTGGAAGCGAATCCTCATAAGGTCCTTCTCCTTGCAGCAAATGCTCCAGCTTCTGCCTGGTTTTCTTATACCGCAAATATCCACAAAGAAGAAAAAGTAATCCAAACGCCAGACACAACACTGTCGGATAAACCGCTGCCTTCAGATTAATCTCTTCCAACACAAAAATCAGGAAAAAGATTCCCGCACACAGCAAACTCCACAGAAGCACAAAGCGGATTTTTTTCAAATATTGTAAAAACATTTTTACTCCTTCTCGATGATATATCCACCGCCGACTTTCGTCTTGATAAAGCCTTCCAGTCCCGCTTTTTCTAGCTTTTTCCGAAGTCTTCCGACATTGACTGTCAATGTATTCTCTTCGATATAATTGTCTGTCTCCCACAGCTTTGTCATCAGCGTGTCTCTGCTGACCACGCGTCCTTTATTCTCCATCAACGTCTGTAAGATACGAAATTCATTCTTTGTTAACTCAATCTTTTCTCCATTATAGGTCATTGTTGTATCATAGAGGTTCAGGATTGCTCCTCTATGTTCCAGCATCGGCACTTTTCCTGATAGATCATACGTTCTTCTCAGCAGAGCCTGAATCTTCGCTGTCAGTACACTTAAGTCAAACGGTTTTGCCACAAAGTCATCTCCGCCCATATTCATCGCCATGATAATATTCATATTATCCGCTGCTGAAGAGATAAAGATCACTGGAACGCTCGATATCTTACGGATCTCGCTGCACCAGTGATATCCATTATAAAAAGGAAGCGTGATATCCAAAAGCACCAGATGTGGACCGTACTCTGCAAATGTCTCAAGAACCTTTGCAAAATCTTCCACATAACGTGCTTCATTTCCCCACGCTTCCATCTCTTTTTTAATTGCCCCTGCCATCACAAGGTCATCTTCTATGATTAGAATCTTATACATTCTGCGGATTCCCCTTTCGCTCTTATCCACTACTATATATCATAGTATACAGTATTTCAAGAGCACACGGTCATACCGTATCCGGCGAGATAACCCGTTGGATATGGATTGCAAGAAATCCGATCTCTTCTTTTGCGACCGGTTGTTTCAGCTGTCTGGACATATAGTCACACACTTTCTTCGCCGCCTCTCCGGTCCTTGGGTAATTCTGAAAAATGAAATCATTAAAGTCTGCATTCGTCCCTTCACCCTTACGGGTTCTCAGAATCATATAATACATATGACTCATCAGACGTGTACATCCAAGTGAGCCGCTCTCCAGCTTCTGATCGAATTCCTGTTCAATCATGGCAATCCCTTCATTTACAATCCTGGTCGCATCCAGAGTCTGGGATACTGCCTCATCAGAAAGGCCTGCATGGATATGTAGCGTAATGAATCCGACTTCATCCTCTGAGATCTCATATCCGGTCAGCCGCTGGATGATCTCCCGCCCTTTCAGGGCCACTTGATACTCCTCTCCAAACAACACACGGATATCCGGTGTAAATGGATTCGGAAGCTGGCGGTTCTCCTTCGCTCTCTTCGCTGCAAGCGCAATATGATCTGCCAACGGAAGCAACATCTCATGATTGATCTTCTGAAACACGTTCTCTGCTTCTTCAATGATCTTTCCTGTTGCCTCAATAAACTCCGGGCGGATTCCATTGACCGTTTTCAGAACAGACTCCTGCTTCCTTCTTGTGACAAGAGAATATACTTTGGCTCCGGGAAGTTTCTCGATCTGTTCTGTAGGTTTCTTTCCAAATCCCACACCGTTTCCGAGAAGGATCATCTCCTTCCCTGTCTCAACATGATATACAAGAATCCCATTATTATTCAGAACTTTAATGACTCGATACATCCCCCCGGAGCCTCTCTTTCTTTCTCTTAATTCAAGCTTACGATTTCTGCTGTCTTCTCAAGCTTCTCTACTTTTCCGCTCTTAGACATTCTGATCTCTTCACCTTCCTGAAGACTTGTAAATACAACCATACATTCATCGGATTTTGCATGCTCTTGGATATATTTTATATCAAAACCTATCAGTTTGTCACCCTTTTTTACTCGGTCTCCGTCATTTACAAAAGTTTCGAATCCTTTTCCATCCAGATTTACAGTATCCACGCCAATGTGAAGCAGATATTCGGTTCCGTCATCACTAGTCAGACCAACTGCATGTTTTGATGGGAAGATAAAAGATACAGTTGCATCTTCCGGCGCATAAGCCATTCCCTCTTCCGGGCGAACCAGATAACCGTCTCCCATCATTTTCCCTGCAAATGCTTCGTCACACGCTTCTTCGATCGGTGCTGCCACTCCTGTGAATGGAGAGCAAAGCTCTTTCTTTACAGTTCCGGCTGCAACAGTTTTGTTCTCATCTTTCTTCGCTTCATCTTTTGTTTCTGCACATTTATTCGTTTCTTCTGCGCTGTTTTTGTTTTCTTCCGGAAGATATTCCACATTCGGAGCTTTCTCCAGATAATCTTCCAGATTGGATTTAATCACAGAAACAGCCGGTCCGTAGATTACCTGGATTCCCTGTCCTTTTCTTACGATTCCGGATGGGGATGTCATTCTTAAGACATCTTCATTTACCAGTTCCGGCTTTACTACCGTACAACGAAGTCTTGTCGCACAGCAGTCTACATCAGAAATGTTTTTCTTTCCACCAAGTCCTCTTGTGATCAGTGCGCTCTTCTGATCTTCCGGTGTCATTTCATTTTCAGAATCTGCATCATTTCCATCTACTTTTGCTTTATAATCAGCTTTTGTATACAGCTTTGTTTCCGCATCATCATCTTCTCTTCCCGGTGTCTTCAGATTCAGCTTCAGAATCAAAGTACGGAAGATGATATAATATAAGAAGAAATAAATAATTCCAACCGGGATGATTCTGATCCAGCTTGTCTTAGCATTTCCCTGAAGGATACCGAAAAGGAACAGGTCAATAAATCCACCGGAAAATGTAAGTCCTACTGCAATATTTAACATATGTGCGATCATATAAGCAGATCCGGCAAGGATCACCTGTACCGCAAAAAGGATCGGTGCTACAAACAGGAATGAGAACTCCAGTGGCTCTGTGATTCCGGTCATCATACATGCAAGTGCTGCAGAAAGCAGAAGTCCGCCTGCCTGTTTCTTCTTCTCCGGTTTTGCACACTGATACATTGCAAGTGCCGCACCCGGAAGACCAAAGATCATGAAAATAAATTCACCGGAAAAATATCTTGTCGCATCCGCACTGAAATGTACTGTGGATGGATCTGCAAGCTGAGCAAAGAAGATGTTCTGACCGCCCTGTACAAGCTGTCCCGCAACTTCCATTGTTCCTCCAACCGCTGTCTGCCAGAATGGAAGATAGAATACATGGTGAAGTCCAAATGGAATCAACGCTCTCTTAATAATACCAAAGATCAATGTTCCAATATAGCCTGTTCCTGTTACAAGTCCGCCGAGTGCATAGATTCCATTCTGAACGGTTGGCCATACAAAATAGAGTACGATTCCGACAGCCACATAAGTCAATGTTGAAATAATCGGAACAAATCTTGATCCACTGAAGAATGACAGTGCATTCGGAAGCTGGATTTTGTAAAACTTATTATGAAGTGCTGCTACTCCAAGTCCAACGATAATACCGCCAAATACACCCATCTGTAATGTCTGGATTCCGCAGACACTTGTCACAGTTCCTTCCAAAACTCCGGCTCCAAGTGTTCCGTCTGCAAGAAGATCTCCACGGATCAGAAGCATGGCATTCATTGTTGCATTCATTACAAAGAAAGAGATCATTGCCGCAAGTGCCGCAACTTCCTTCTCTTTCTTCGCCATACCGATTGCTACACCGACAGCAAAAATGATCGGCAGGTTATCAAAAATAATACTTCCCGCTTTGCTCATAATTGTGAGCAGGGAATTCAGAATTGTCCCCTCGCCTAAAATTGCCTGAAGATGATATGTCTCAATCATCGTTGCATTTGTAAATGAACTTCCTACTCCAAGCAGAAGTCCTGCTACCGGAAGAATTGCGATTGGAAGCATAAAACTTCTTCCGATTCTCTGCAATACTCCAAAAATCTTGTCTTTCATCTGTAATCCTCCTCGTATCATTTCTTATAGAGTTGACGCATCCCATAGTTTCTTGTGCTGGCACAGTTCTGCAACTTACTTATCCTATACTATAATGCGCAAAAAAGGCATAAACTAATCCTCAATAACCAAGTCCACCTTATCTGGTGAACTTATTAAGGATAGTTTATGCCTGCTTTACCAGTAACACTCTATCGTGCGCTTTTCTCTTTTAACCACGTATAGTATAACCATACTCACTTCCAACAGTCAATCTGTAATATTCAACAATATTTATCCTGTTTTTTTGTTGAATATGTTACTTAGTGATTATTTTAGTAAATTAAAGTTTTTCTTTTGATTTAAATTATTTTCTCTTCATTTTACGCTTCTGGCTTTTGCTTATTTGCTTTTGTAATATCCAGACGTACATTCACACCAAATGGATTGATTGCAACTCCCTTCGCATCCGGGATCAGTATCTCCGGAATCTTATCCGCCGGAATTGCTGCTGTCTTCATCTTCTTGCCCTGTGCAAATCTGGTAAATTCTATCATATCTGTAAAGATCGGCTGATACAGACTTCCGTCCGGCTGTCTCAGAAGTGGAACCTGATTATCTTCCTGAACTCCTACGATAAAGGTTCCTTTCTTATAATGCGCCATCATCTCTTCCTGAAGTTCCTTCACATTCTCCGGCATCTCCGGTCCGATATTGCGGTGCATCTCCTGCATCAGATACATTGCTGTCAGATGAAGTTCTGGATTCTCGATTAGTTTCTTTCCATCAGGAAGTTCTTCCTTATTCTTACGAACTACAAGCTGTTCCAGCTGAACCCTGATCTCCTCCTCTGTACCAACATTCACTGCCAGTGCATTCACGCCCATTGTATACAGGTTTGTAAAAAATCCAAGTCTGGCATTCTTTTCAATCTTGGCAATTCCTACATGATAACGATCTTCTGCAAGCGTCTTTGCCTTTTCCTTTGCAGACTCTTCCTGATAATAAACCAGAACCTCGTCATCAAATGTCTCTTCATCACAGAGGACAAACGGCATCTTCGTCACACCTGACATGATCACATAAATCTCTTCCAGATTTCGCAGATTCACCAATGCCTGCTTCATCTCTGTACTGACAATTACTTTATTCTCATCCATCTCTTTGTTTTCCTTTCTGGTTGCTTTTCTTTACATTACAGCAGTGCAATGAAATGAGGTATAAATATGATACACCCTATGATCACAGCCATGATTGCCGTAAAAAGCACTGCACCAGCTGCCGTATCCTTCGCGATCTTAGCAAGTGGCTTTCTCTCTTCTGTCACTAGATCGACAACAGCTTCCACTGCCGTATTCACAAGTTCCAGTGAGATCACCATTCCAAAAAGGAGAAGACAAATACACCATTCCATCGGTGTTAATCCTACAAAGGTTCCAACTGCTGTTACAAGAATCACTGCAAGGCAATGAATCTTCATATTCCTCTCTTTTGAAATCCCTGTCCAGATTCCTTCAAAGGCATAGCCAAAGCTTTTGAATAAAGGCTGTTTTCGATTCTTCATTCGTAGTCTCCTTTCGGATTCGTATCATAGATCAAGCAACAAATCTAATATCTATGATACCACATCTGGCTCCTTATCAAAAGAGGTATTTTCCTATTGTTATTAAAAGAATACTCGAATTTCGAATCTCATATCCTTTTCACTTATTTACAAGCTTCAACCATACTCTTTACATATTCTGCAACATACGGCACGCAGTCTTTTCCGTATTTCTCACACAACTTAACGATTGCACTTCCAACGATCGCACCGTCTGCGCTCTGACACATCTTCGCCGCCTGCTCCGGAGTGGAGATTCCGAATCCGACCGCACATGGAATATCTTTTTCCTCTTTTACGAGCTTCACCATTGCTCCGATATCCGTCGTGATCGCAGATCTTGTTCCTGTTACACCAAGTGAGGAAACACAATATACGAATCCCGATGCTTCTTTTGCAATCATCCGGATTCGGTCATGAGAAGTCGGTGCAATCAATGAGATCAGATCGATTCCGTACTTTTTGCACACGATGTCAAATTCTTCTTTCTCTTCAAATGGAACATCCGGAAGAATCAGACCATCCATTCCGACATTTTTCGCTTTCTCAAGAAATCTTTCTGTTCCGTAAGAGAACACAACATTTGCATATGTCATAAAAACAAGCGGAATCTGTGTATTCTGACGGATTTCTTTTACCATATCGAAGATCTTATCTGTCGTCACGCCTCCTGTCAGCGCACGCAGATTTGCTCCCTGTATAACCGGTCCTTCTGCTGTCGGATCGGAAAATGGGATTCCAAGCTCAATCAACGCCGCCCCTGCTTTCTCCATCTCATAGACGATTTGTTTTGTTGTCTCAAGATCCGGATCACCACATGTGACAAATGGTATAAATGCTTTCTTTCCTTTAAATGCTTCCTGTATTCTACTCATGAAGATCCTCCCCTCTGTAACGTGCGATTGCTGCACAGTCCTTATCTCCGCGTCCTGAAATATTAATTACGATAATCTGGTCTTTTCCCATTGTCGGCGCAAGCTTTCTTGCATATGCAACTGCATGCGCACTCTCGATCGCCGGAATGATTCCTTCTAATTTAGAAAGGTACTCAAATGCATCGACTGCCTCATCATCAGTGATTGCTACATATTCTGCTCTTCCCTTATCATAAAGATCTGCATGCTCCGGTCCGATTCCCGGATAATCAAGTCCGGCTGAGATTGAGTAAACCGGTGCGATCTGTCCGTACTCATCCTGACAGAAATAAGATTTCATTCCGTGGAAGATTCCAAGCTTACCGGTCGCGATCGTTGCAGCTGTCTCTGCTGTATTCACACCACGTCCGGCCGCCTCGCATCCGATCAGGCGCACGCCTTCATCTTCAATGAAATTATAAAATGCACCGATCGCATTGGATCCACCGCCGACACAGGCAAGCACTGCATCCGGGAGTTTTCCTTCTTTTTCAAGGATCTGCTCCTTGATCTCTTTAGATATAACTGCCTGAAAATCACGCACGATCTGCGGAAATGGATGCGGTCCCATACAGGATCCGAGTACATAATGTGTGTCATCAATTCTTCTTGTCCACTCACGCATTGTCTCCGAAACAGCATCTTTCAAAGTACCAGTTTCACTTGTAACCGCGTGTACCTGTGCTCCGAGAAGACGCATTTTGTATACATTCAGTGCCTGACGCTCTGTATCTTCTTTTCCCATGAAAACTTCACATTCCATTCCCATCAGAGCCGCTGCTGTTGCTGTTGCAACCCCATGCTGTCCTGCACCGGTCTCAGCGATCACTCTTGTCTTTCCCATCTTCTTCGCAAGAAGAACCTGACCTAACACGTTGTTGATCTTATGGGCACCTGTGTGATTGAGGTCTTCTCGTTTCAGATAAATTTTCGCCCCGCCAAGATCTTCTGTCATACGTGCTGCATAGTATAAAAGAGACGGTCTGCCTGCATATTCATTTAATAATGTATTCAGTTCGTCATTAAATTCTTTGTCATTTTTATAGTAGTTGTACGCCTTTTCCAATTCGATCACTGCATTCATCAGTGTCTCCGGAATGTACTGTCCACCATGGATTCCGTATCTTCCTTTTGTCATGATTGTCTCTCCTTCTTTCTTGTTTCTATTGTTTTGATAAATTTATTCATTCACCTGTATACTATTTTATTTTCTAAAAATGTTTACTGCTTTCAAAATTTCTCACAGCTTTCACAGCTTGAAGAATTTTCCAACGATCTTTCTTTCCATCTGTCTCCACTGCACTGCTCAGGTCAATTCCCCAAGGGTGTATTCGCTGTATTGCCTCCGGTATGTTCTCCGGATTCAGTCCTCCTGCGAGGAAATACGACCGCTTTGTCCAGCCTTCCAAAAGACTCCAATCAAATGTCTCGCCGGTTCCGCCTTTTCCGTGATCGAGAAGAATCAGATCTGCACTGCTCGCTGCCGCCGCATCAAGATCTTTTTTCTCCTGAATCGAAAATGCTTTCATCACCGGATGGTCTGTCAGACTTTTCAACTTCTTTATATATGCCTCATCTTCCTGCCCGTGAAGCTGAGCGATCTGAATGGTTCCTTCATTTAATAATTGTGCGACCTCGCCGCAGTCTTTATTGACAAATACTCCGACCGGGCAAATCTGCGATTCAAGATTTTGAACCAGTTCACGAACTTTCGAAATGGATACATTTCTCCGGCTCTTTGGCACATCGATGATAAATCCGCAATAATCCGGTTTTGCCTCATTTATATAAGTAATATCTTCCGGGCGGCTTAATCCGCAGATCTTAATCTTGGGCATGTTCATTTTTTCTTGTCTCATACTATATCTTCCGCTAATTCATATCTAGCTGCCTTCCTGTCTGCTGCTTCAACTCCATCAGTGCTGCTTTCCGATCAGATTTTCTCATCAGAAGTTCTCCGATCAGTACCGCATCGGTTCCATTTTCATAAAGTGCTTTCATATCTTCCACTCCGCGGATACCGCTCTCAGATACGAAAACTGCTTCCGAACTGACCATTTCTCTTAGCCGAATGCTATTCTTGATATCCACTGTGAAATCTTTCAGATTCCGGTTATTTACACCGATAATCTTTGCACCGATCTTCTGTGCTCTTAAGATTTCTTCTTCGTTATGTGTTTCTACCAAAGCAGATAGTCCGAGTTCGTCTGCCAGCTGATGATACGCTTTTAACCTGCCATCTTCTAATACCGAACAGATCAGAAGTACTGCCGAGGCTCCCATTGCTTTTGCCTGATAGATCATATATTCATCACAGGTGAAATCTTTTCTGAGTACCGGAATGGATACATTTTGCACGATTTCTTTCAGATACGCATCACTGCCCCGGAACCAAAACGGTTCTGTCAGACAGGAGATTGCTGCCGCGCCGCCTGCTTCATAGTCTCTGGCGATCTCTACATATGGAAAATCCGGTGCGATCAATCCTTTGGAAGGTGACGCTTTCTTTGCCTCGCAAATAAAGGATAATCCGTCTGCCCGAAGTGCCTGTTCGAATACTGGGATTTGATCTTTAATTCCTTTTTCTTCCGCCTGCCTTCGAACCTCTTCTAATGGAACTATTTTCTTTTCTTCTTCGATCCGCTCTTTCGTGCGCTCGGTAATTTTCTCGAGTATATTCATACTATTTGTTCCTCTTTTTCTTTCAAGTTGCTTCTTCCATTCTCCCCTGCATAGCCGGGAATCAGACTTTTTATTTATTACTTTCTTCTTTGAACTGCTCCAGCTTCTTCAGTGCAAGTCCTTCGTCAATGATCTGTTCCGCTTTTCTTACACCTGCTTCGATTGAATCTGCTTTTCCTGCAAGATAGATTGCTGCTCCTGCATTCAGGCAAACTGCATTTCTCTTTGCTCCCTGCTCTTTTCCTGAAATGATATCCAATGTGATCTGTGCGTTTTCCTGAGGTGTTCCTCCTGTCAGTGCGCCTTTTTCGCATCTCTCATAACCAAACTGCTCCGGTGTGATCTCATAGCTTGTAAATGTTCCGTCTTTAATCTCACAGACTGTAGTCGGTGCACACATGGAAATCTCATCTAACTTATCCTGTCCGTAAACGACTATTCCGCGGACGACTCCGAGATTCGCCATGACTCTTGCAAGTGGCTCTACAAGGCTTTCATCATAAACTCCCATCAGTTCCATGTTCGCTCCTGCCGGATTAGACAGTGGCCCCAGAATATTGAATACGGTACGGATACCAAGTTCTTTACGGATCGGTCCGACATATTTCATCGCAATATGATAATTCTGTGCAAATAAGAAACAGATCTGAATGTCTTTGAGAAGCTGTGTGCTGCGCTCCGGTGCGACATCGATCTTCACTCCAAGTGCTTCAAGTACATCTGCCGCACCGGACTTAGAAGATGCTGCACGGTTACCATGCTTTGCGACCGGGATTCCTGCTGCCGCAATCACAAGGGAGGAGGTTGTTGAAATGTTAAATGAATTTGCTCCGTCTCCCCCTGTTCCTACGATTTCCAGCACATCCATGTCATGCAAAAGCTTGATGCAGTGTGCACGCATTCCCGCTGCTGATGCTGTGATCTCATCGATTGTCTCACCTTTCATGGAAAGTGCTGTCAGATATGCTGACTTCTGAACATCCGATGCCTTTCCTTCCATAATCTCATTCATTACTTCTTCTGCTTCTGTATAGGTGAGATTTTCTTTCTTTGATAATTTTATAATTGCTTCTTTGATCATTTCTTAATTCTCCTTCAATACTTTTGCATAGTTAATAAAATTCTCTATCATCTGAAGTCCCTGTGGTGTCATCACAGATTCCGGATGAAACTGTAACCCAAAGATCGGATATTCTCTGTGTTCCATCGCCATGATCTCGTTATCTTCGCTTCGCGCTGTCACAACCAGTTCTTCCGGAAGTGTCTCTTCCTTTACTGCAAGCGAATGATATCTTGCCACCTGGATTGGAAGTGTCAGATTCTGAAAGAGGACACTGTCTGTCTTTACGTCTTTCAGCTTTGAAGTCTTCCCATGCATCAGCTGTCCGGCGTGACCTACGGTTGCTCCGAATGCTTCCGCCATCGCCTGATGTCCGAGACAAACGCCGAGCATCGGGATTTTTTCTTTCAGCTTCTGTATTGCTTCGATACAGATTCCAGCTTCAGAAGGTTTTCCCGGCCCCGGTGAGATTACAAGCGCCTCCGGTGCAAGTTCCAGAATCTTTTCCGGTGTGATTTGATCATTTCGAATGACCTTTACTTTTGAATCAATCTGATCTTTTTGTATGCCGCTTATTTCTGATTCTATTCCTGCGATAAACTGATACAGGTTATATGTAAAGCTGTCATAATTATCAAGTAATAGTATCATTCCAATCCTCCTTTCGCAGTTTCCACAGCCTGAAGTACTGCCCCTGCCTTATTTAAACACTCCTGGAATTCATTTTCCGGGATACTGTCTGCTACGATTCCGGCTCCTGACTGTACACGAATGTATCCATTTTTCTTATAAGCAAGACGGATGGAAATGCATGTATCTACATTTCCTGCAAAATCGAGATAGCCGACTGCTCCTCCGTAGATACCTCTCTTCTCCTGTTCAAGTTCTGCGATAATCTCACATGCGCGGATCTTCGGTGCTCCGGAAAGCGTTCCTGCCGGAAGAATCGCATCTACTACGTCCAGTGCATCTTTATCTTTCCGAATCTTGCCTGTTACTGTGGAACCAATATGCATTACATGGGAATATCTCTGGATTTCCATATATTTATCAACTTTAACTGTTCCCGGCTGGCTGATCTTGCCGACATCATTTCGCCCAAGATCTACAAGCATGTTGTGCTCTGCAAGCTCTTTCTCGTCTGCAAGTAGCTCTTTCTCCAATTCCTGATCTTCCTCTTCGGTTACTCCTCGCTTCCTTGTACCGGCAAGAGGGAATGTGCACACCTGTCCGTTTTCCAACTTCGCCAGCGTTTCCGGTGAAGCCCCTGCCACTTCAATATCATCACTTGAAAAGTAGAACATATACGGAGATGGATTCGAGGTTCGAAGCACCCGGTAGGTATCAAAAAGACTTCCTTTTGCCTTCGCTGTCAGCGGATTGGATAAAACGACCTGGAAAATATCACCTTCATAAATGTATTCCTTAGCTTTCTCAACCATCTTGCAATAATCTTCTTTATCCACTCCCGGATGGAACTCTTCTTCTAAAACAAGTGGTCGGAAATCTGCCTGCGCCCCGCTTCGGATCAATCGTTCCATCTCTTCTAATTCCTGCTTCGCGTTCGTATAATTTTCTTCCAGATCACCTTCCATCTTCACGCCTGTAATCAGGATCAGCTTCTGTCTGTAATTGTCAAATACGATGACACGGTCAAATAACATCAAGTCCGCATCCCGGAAATCTCTTACTGCCATTTTTGCTGCTGTCTTTCCTGTAGTCTCATTCTTCTCTTCCAGGACTGGCTTCAATGTCGGTTCTGCATATTTGATGTAGTCATAAGAAAAATATCCGACAAGCCCTCCGGTAAATGGAGGAAGTCCCGGAACAACCGGACTTTTATATGCTTCGAGAATTTCTCTTAGAACCTTTCCCGGATGGTCGGTTAAAACTTCCCGTCTGGTCTTATCCTCATCTTCATGCCCTTCGCTGATGATCACACGCCCATCGGTACAGGTGATCTCCATCGTTGGTGCATATCCAAGGAAGGAATATCTTCCCCACTGCTGTCTGTCCTCCGCACTTTCCAGCAGATAGCAATGCTTGCTTGCCGCCCGCAGCGTCCGCATCACACTAATCGGCGTAAATGCATCTGCATACAGCTCTTTGCTGATCGGAACTCGCTTGTATCTGCCTTGTTCAGCGTAGGATCTGATTTGTTCTAATGTCTTGTCCATGTGTATTCCTCCTTGAAGTTATGCTGCAAAATGAATTTCTTGTAACTGTTCAGAGCCAACCTCCAAAATGCTACGCATTTCGTCGGTGTGGCGTA
>OIXA01002321.1_pt1 | contig 22131 bp, 16 predicted proteins | sample 1587721 | NCBI WGS metagenome assembly OIXA01 (sample SAMEA3888900, study PRJEB22519) | human gut metagenome | biome: human gut; feature: human-associated habitat; material: faeces | place: Denmark | collected 2013
TTCGTTTCGTTCGTTGTTTAATTTACAAGGTACACGCTCCACAACCGCGGAACAGTTGCTATCTTACCACTACATTCCTAAAATGTCAACACTTTTTTTCATTTTTTCAGAAAAATTTTTGAAATCCCTCAAAAGCAGTTTGGGATGACATTCCGGAGCGGCTGTGCTATACTATATATAATTGGTTGTAACGTAGGAGGACAGCACCGTGGAAATTCAGGAAATGCGCGCCACATTCGGAAAATTGCAGGATCAGACCCTATCCCTGAAGCCGGGGCTGAACTGCATTTACGCCCCCAACGAATCCGGAAAATCCACATGGAGCCACTTCCTGCGGATCATGCTGTACGGCCTGAGCACCCGCGAACGGGGCGATCTGGCGGACAAAAACCGCTTCGCGCCGTGGAGCGGCGCCGCCATGCGGGGACAGCTTCAGGTGGCGGACGGCAACGGCACGAGCCTTACCCTGTCCCGCGACACCCGCCGCGCCAACGCGCCTATGGGGCAGTTCGCCTGTACCTACACCGGCACCGCCACCGCCGTGCCGGGCATCGACGGCCAGAACGCCGGCGAGACGCTGCTGGGCGTACCCCGCGAGGTGTTTGAGCGCAGCGCCTTCATCCGACAAAGCGCGTTGGCGGTGGACAGCGATGCAGAGCTGGAGCGCCGCATCGCCGCCCTCATCACCACCGGTGAGGAGGACGTTTCCTACACCGAGGTGCAGGAGCGGCTGAAAAAGCAGCTGAACCGCCGCCGGAGCAACCGCGCCAACGGCCAGATCCCCGCGCTGGAGCGGGAGATCGCCGAGCTGGAGAGCCAGCAGGCCCATCGGGACGACCTGACCCGGCAGGCCGCCGCCGCCCAGCAGCAGCTGGACAGCCTAACCCGGCAGGCGGAGGAGTTGCAGGCCCAGCAAGCCCTGTGGCAGCAGCAGAAGCAGACGGAGCGGCTCCGGCAATACCGGCAGGCTCAACAGGACGCCGAGGAGGCGGAGCGCAAGGCGGCGTGGCTGCTGGCGGAATCCGCCGACGCGCTGCCGGAGGACAGCCTGCTGAACCGGCTGGAGGGCCAGTGCGCCGCCTTGCAGGAGTCGCAGACAGGCTTGCGGCAGGCCCAAACCGCCGCCCAGCAGGCCAAAGCGGAAGCGGACGATGCCGCGGCCCGCTGCGCCGCCCACCCGCTCTCTCCCCGCGACGAAGCCGCCTGTCAGGCGCAGCTGGACACCATCACCGCTCTCGCCGTCCCTTCACCGCTGCCGGCGATCGCCGGCATTTTACTGACCATATGCGGCGGAATGGGCGCGGTTTTTCATTCCACCACCCTCCAGCTCTGCCTGTTGATCGCTCTCGCCCTCAGCGGTATCGGCCTCACGGCCTCCTCCCTGCTGCGGCGGAAGAACGCCATCGCCGCCCAGGCGCAGGCGGATGCCGCTCGCGCCGCCCTGACGGCCCAGCTGGCCGATTACCTTCCCTTGCTGCGGCAGCAGCAGGAAGCGGCCCGGCGCAGTCAGGAATCCGCCGCCACCGCTGCCGGACTGGCCGCCGCCCAACAGCAGCAGCTGCTGACGCTGCTGTCGGCCTTGCAGCCCTACGCTCCCACCGCCGCCGATCTCGGCGGCGCGCAGATGGCGCTGCTGCACCTGCGGCAGCAGCGCACCGCCCTGTCCGCTGCCCGGCAGGCGGCGCGGGATGCCGCCATGCGCCGCGACCTGCTGAAGCAGCAGCTGCCGGAAAGCATGCCCAACACCGACGACACGCCGCTGCCCCGGCCCACCATTTCTCAGGAAGCGCTGGCGGAGCAGCTTCCCCGGATCACCCAGCTCCAACAGAGCGCCCGCTCACGGCTGGACACCCTGACGGGACAGCTGCGGGCGCTGGGCAGCGCCGGTGATATCGACGCCCAGTTGCAGCAGCGCCGCCAGCAGCTCCAGCAGCTGCAAGGCGAGTACGACGCCATCGCGCTGGCCATGACGGTGCTGGACGAGGCCAACACCACCCTGCAAAACCGCTTCTCTCCGGCGCTGGGTGCACGGGCAGCGGAAATTTTCAGCAAGATCACCGCCGGGCGCTACCAGAAGGTGCTGCTGAGCCGCGACCTCTCGCTGGAAACGGACAGTGAGGGCGCGCAGCGCAGCGTCCAGCTGCTAAGCCAGGGCGCCGCCGACCAGCTGTATCTGGCGGTGCGGCTGGCCATCTGCGATCTGGTGCTGCCGGAGGACAAGCACGTACCCCTGATCCTGGACGACGCGCTGCTGACCTTCGACGACGACCGGCTCCATGCGGCGCTGGACTATCTGCTGGAGGAGAGCGAAAAGCGGCAGATCTTGCTGTTTACCTGCCAAAAGCGGGAGGGCGCGTACCTCAGCGGGCATAAAAACGTGACGCTGCTGGCAATATAAGCTTGCAAGCGGCGGCGTTTGGTGTTATATCTATAAGGTAAGTGACAACGGGATACCGTGATTTGAGAAGTATAAAGGAGACGTAACAATGAGCGATTGCACCCATGATTGCAGCACTTGCGGCGAAAGCTGCGGCGAGCGCAAGGAAGTCAACGTATTCGAGAAAAAGCCCCTCCGCCCCGGCTGTCGGGTGGGCAAGGTCTACGGCATCGTGTCCGGCAAGGGCGGCGTAGGCAAGTCCATGGTCACCAGCCAGCTGGCGGTGGCGGTGCGGCGTGAGGGCTACAACGTGGCCATTCTGGACGCGGACATCACCGGTCCCTCCATTCCCCGCGCCTTCGGCATCCACAGCCGGGCCGAAGCCATCGGCGACGCCATCCTGCCGGTAGAGAGCCGCACCGGCATTCAACTGATGAGCGTGAACCTGCTGCTGGCTCACGAGACGGATCCGGTCATCTGGCGGGGCCCCGTCATCGGTGGCGTGGTGCAGCAGTTCTGGGGCGACGTGATCTGGGACGACGTGGACTATATGTTCGTGGACATGCCTCCCGGAACCGGCGACGTGGCGCTGAACGTGTTCCAGTCCCTGCCGGTGGACGGCGTTATTATCGTGGCAAGCCCTCAGGAGCTGGTGACGATGGTGGTGGAAAAGGCCGTGAAGATGGCCCAGATGATGAACATTCCCATTGTGGGTCTGGTGGAAAACATGAGCTATCTCCAGTGCCCCGACTGCGGCAAGAAGCTCTATCTGTTCGGCGAGGGCAAGACCGAGGAGGCCGCCCAGCGCTACGGCGTGCCGCTGCTGGCGAAAATGCCCATCGATCCGGCACTGGCCAAGCTGGTGGACGACGGCGCCATTGAGAATTTCCAGGGCGATTGGCTCAACCCCGCCGTGGAAGCGATCTTGAAGTAACGTTTTTCATAAGAAGGTGCCGTCCAGCGGACGGCACCTTCTTATTTTATTCCGCATACCATGAAAATAGCACGCCATTTCACACCACAGAAAGGGTGTATTTTCATGTTTTTGATCGTTTTCCTCACTGCGTTGGGGGTGGGCGGCACCACCATGCTGGGCGCGGTGGGCGGCTATTGCTTCCGGGGCGCGGCCAAGCGGGCGGGTGACGGCGCTGTGCTGTCCTTTGCCGCCGGCATCATGCTCAGCGCCGCCGTGGCGGGTCTGATCCTGCCGTCGCTGGAGAGCGGCGGGACTTGGGCCGTTCTCATCACCTCTGCGGGCATTCTGTGCGGCGCGGCGTTTCTGCTGCTGCTGGAGCGGCTGGCCGCCCGGATGCAGCAGCTCTCCGGCCTTGAGCCTCGCGCGCCGGCGGAGCGCTCGCCCCAGCGTGACCGGGTGCTGCTGTTTGTGGCGGCCATGGCCATCCATAATCTGCCGGAGGGCCTTGCTGCAGGGGTAGGCTTCGGCACGGAGGACATTCCCCGGGCGCTGGCCATCGCCGGAGGCATTGCTCTGCAAAATCTACCGGAGGGCATGGTGCTGATCGCACCCATGCTGCATGCGGGCATTCCGCCCCGGCGGACACTGCTGCTAGCCATGTCCACCGGCGTGATAGAGATCGCCGGCACACTGCTGGGGTTCGCCACCGTGTCTCTCAGCGCGGCGATTCTGCCGTTTCTGCTGGCCTTCGCCGGAGGCGCCATGCTGTATATCATCTGCGACGACATGATCCCCGCCTGCCAGGGCAGCAAAAGCGTCTGCATTCTGCTGACGGGCTTTTGTCTCATGCTGGCGATGGATTACTATTTGGGGTAGGAAACCGCCAGAGCACCGCCGCGCCAGTCTGTCATTGCGAGCCAGTGCACACACTGGCGTGGCAATCCGTATCCCCATTGTAGGGGCGACCCTTGCGGTCGCCCGATGGGAATTTCGCCCCCGCGGGAACAAGACACTTTTGGACGCCGCCCCCTACGCGATTCTACCGCACCTCTTTGTAGGGCGGGGCCAATGTGCCCCGCCGCAACGGACGCAACAGGCTCAATATTCATTCGTAGGGGCGGTACAACGTGCCAGTTTCGTCTATCGTGCGGCGGGGTGAGGGCACCCCGCCCTACGATTGGCCACCGATAGAATTCCGTAGGGCGCGATGCCCACATCGCGCCGCCGTACAACGATTCATCCGCTACCGTTGAAAAGATGAGCGGCAGCGGCGCAAGAGGGAAGTCGATGCGTCACACGAAACGATAACAACCGTGTTCTGTGAACGTGTGGTAAAATTCACCATACCTGCGCAGAGCATAGCGCGCAGGAAGTCTTGAAACCTGGGTTTCAAGTTGTCCTTTTGGGTACTTTTGGGACAACGGCCAAAAGTACCTCGCGCCGGAGCGCGAAACCTCCCCAACAAACCACAAAAAACCTCCCTGACCTGTCGGTCAAGGAGGTTTTCTCTTACACGCTGCCCTTCACGATCCGGTAATACGCGTTGGACGTGGCCTTGTACACCAGCGTGTACACCACCGCCAGTACCGCGAAGCTGACCAGCGCCGTGGCGATGAACAGTCCCGTGTTGTGTAGCTCAAAGAGCAGCAGCATCCGCCGGATCATGGGGAATGCGAACGCCATGTGCAGCGCCGCGCCCGCCAGCGGCAGGAAGAACACCGTCAGCAGCTGGGAATTGACGCTCCTGCGGATATCCGCCGCCGTCATGCCCACCTTCTGCATGATGGCGAAACGGGGTTGATCCTCGTATCCCTCGCATAGCTGCTTGTAGTAGATGATAAGCACCGCCGCGCAGATGAACAGCACGCTCAGCACGATGCCGATGAAGAACAGGCTGCCGTAGGTGCCGTAAAAATCATCGGCGGCTTCCGCCCGGTAGGAGCGGAAGTAGTTCCACGTAATGTCCGTGTCACCCAGCGCCTCGTCAATGGCGCGGCTCAGCGCCAGCTGCTGCTCTTGAGAAAGTCCGGTGTCAAAGGCGGCGCTCCACGTATTGCCGCTCCCCGGTTCCACAGTGCCCTTCTCCCAGACGTTCACGCCATAGGCCGCGCCCGCTTTGGTCAGAGCCTCCTGCAATTTCGGCATGTCAGCGCTGTTCTCCAGCCACACCTCCAGTGCAAACTCGTGGGGGTACGTGGCCTTTAGACTGTCCTCCGCGCCGAAGTACAGACAGGCAGAGGAGGACAGCATCACCAGCACCATGGTGGCCAGAATGCAGATGGAGGCCAGTCCCGCGCCGTTGCGCTTCATGCGGTAGGCCATAGAGGACACGGACACGAAATGCCGAGGCTGATAGTAGTAATTCCGGTTCCTTTGCAGTACCCGGCACAGCGCTACGCTTCCGGCGATGAACAGCAGATAGGTGGCCAAAATCACCAGGATCACCGCGATAAAGAACAACGCCAGCGCCTTCATCGGCTCCTGAATGGACACCGCCATAAAGTAGGCGATCCCCAGCAGCACCGCACCCAGCAGCGCCACAAACAGGTTGCCTTTAGGCGGCTTTTCGCCGCAATTCTCGCTGTGCAGCAGGGAGACGGCGCTCCCCCGCCCCACCTTTATCAGTGTGCTGACCAGCGTCAGCAGGAAGATGGCCAGATAGACCAGCGCCGTCTGCGCCACAACACTGCCCCGCACCGCAAAGGTGAATTCCATCTCCGCCTGAACGGTGGAGCGCAGGCCCATCTCCACCGCAAAGGACAACGCCACGCCCAGAATCAGTCCCGCCACCAGCGCGACGGCCGCCGTTATCAGCGTCTCGATGGCGCACAGCAGCGCGAGATGCCGCTTGCCCAGACCCAGCACGTGGTACAGGCCGAACTCCCGCTGCCGCCGCCGGATCAAAAAGGAATAGGTGTAGAACAGAAACAGCGCCGAGAACACCGCAATGACCCAGCTGCCCAGCCCCAGAATAATATGGGACGCGCCGCCGCCCTTCATGTACCGCAGCAGGTCGCTGCCGCACAGCTCGCTCATCATATAATGCGTCATCACCATGCCCACGCAGGTGAGGATATAGGGCAGGTACAGCCGCTTATTTTTCCGGATGCCGTCCCACGCCAGTCGTGCGTACAGGCTCATTGCGCATCACCGCCTGTGGTCAGCGCCGTCAGTGCGTGGGAGATCCGCTGGTAGAACTGGGTGTCGGTGTCGTTTTCCCGGCGGAGCTGGTAAAACACCTGCCCGTCCTTCAGGAACAGCACCCGTCCGGCGCGGCTGGCCGCCTTGACGGAGTGGGTCACCATCAGAATGGTCTGGCCCTCCTGATGCAGTCCGGCAAACAGATCCAGCAGCTCGTCGGTGGACTTGGAGTCCAGCGCACCGGTGGGTTCGTCGGCCAGCAGGATACGGGGATGGGTGATCATGGCGCGGGCCACGGCGGCACGCTGCTTCTGCCCGCCGGACACCTCGTAGGGGTACTTTTTCAGCAGCTCCTTGATGCCCAGCTGCTCCGCCAGCGGCAGCAGCGCACGGTGCATCTCCGGGTATTTCTTCCCCGCCAGCACCAGCGGAAGATAGATGTTATCCTCCAGCGTAAAGGTGTCCAGCAGGTTGAAATCCTGAAATACGAAGCCCAGATGATCCCGGCGAAAGGCCGCCATGTCGGCTTCTTTTCCTTTCACAATGTCTTTTCCCTCCAGCAAAACCTGACCGGAGGTGGGTTTGTCCAGCGCCGCCAGAATGTTCAAAAGGGTGGTTTTGCCGGAACCGGACTCGCCCATGACGGCGACGAATTCGCCCTCCTCCACGGCAAAGGTGACGGCGCGCAGCGCCTCCACGGACTGGCCGCCGAAGCGGGTGGTGTAGACCTTACGCAGATCGTTGACCTCCAATATATTCATAGCAGTTGCTCCTTTATGGGATTTTTATGCGTTTTAATCGGTACATTAAGGGCCTTTATGGGTACATAAACGGGGGTTATAGTGGCAAAAAGGCGCAAAAATTAGCCGCTGCCGAAGCGGCGTGAGTTGAGAGAAGGCGCGTTCTCTCTTGGCCCCCTCTGACGAGGGGGCTGTCACCGAAGGTGACTGAGGGAGAGGCCGGCGTTCCACCGCATTCCTTGTGTCCATCGTCTCTCCCTCTGTCGGAACGTTAAGAAAATATGCCGGGGGCATATTTTTAGTTCCGATCTCGGCGGCTATGCCGCCGTAGCTGACACCTCCCTCGTCAGAGGGAGGCAGGGGCCACCGCGTTTATCGTGAGAGGCATCAGGGCAGCGGGCAGCGTGAGACCCGCCGCCCACTTTTGCAGCGGGCGACCGCAAGGGTCGCCCCTACGGAATTTCTCCGCAGCTGCAATGCGCCTGCCCTTACTTTCCGGCGCAGATCTGCTGGAGATCTACGCTGCGGCTGTGGTGGATGGGCTGCCAGGCAGGGTTGTGGAACAGGGAGACAATGACGATGGGGATGTAGGTGAACATGAACACCGGGAAGGTGATGGCGTAGAAAACTTTCTTGGTGGCGGAGCAATAGATATTCTCCCACTCGGTGATGGTGGTAATAACGCCAAGGACGAACACGGTGAGATACAGGCTCAGGAAGCCTTGCAGCAGGCAGGCGGCCAGCACCGACCAGTCGCCGCCGTTCAGGCAGTTATAGACGGCAGCGCCCAGATTCACCGCGATGGACGCGCCGGACAGCACGGCGGCGGGCATGATGTTCATGGTCATATCGTAGCAGGAGAAGCTGCCCCGGAAGATGCCCCGGAACAGGGACACGCCGTATTTGCCGAACACCTGCAGGTAGCCCCGGGACCAGCGGAGACGCTGGCGGAAGGACTGGCGGAAGGTGGTGGGCTGCTCGTCATAGAGGACGGCGGTGGGGCAATAGCCCACCTTTTCGCCCCGGATGACATTGGCAATGGTGAACTGGATATCCTCGGTCAGCAGGAAGAAGTTCCAGCCGCCGCACTTTTCCAGAATCCGGCGGGAGAACAGGAAGCCCGTGCCGCTGACGGCACAGGAGCTGCCCAGACGGCACCGCGCGCCGTTGAGGTAACGGCTCTCCCGCAGGAACCAGAGAGCGTAACCGGCGCTGATCCAGTTGTCGCCGTAGTTCTTGGAGTTGCGGTAGCTGGTGACGATCTGGTAGCCGTCGGAGAAGGTCTTGTTGATCTCGGTGATATAGTCAGGGGACAGCACATTGTCGGCGTCCAGCACCAGATAGCCGTCGTAGGGGGCGAAGTCCTCCTCGATGCAGTGGAGCAGGTACTGGAGGGCGTAGCCCTTGCCCACCTGCGTCTGGTCATTGCGAAAGTAGACATTGGCGCCGTGAGCGCCCGCCACGCTGCCGGTCAGGTCGGTGCAGTTGTCGGCCACCACGAACACGTCCACCAATTCGGTGGGATAGTCCTGCGCCTTGACGCTGTCGATCAGGTTGCCGATGACGGACTGCTCGTTGCGGGCGGCGATGAGGACGGCGATGCGGTGGGGCGAAGGCTCGCGGTGGGGCGCGTCCTTCTTGAACCACGCCACGGGAATATAGAAGAACTGGTAGGAATAGCAGAGGAAAAATGCCAGCATAATGGCGAGATTGATGATCTGTAGGGTAGTCATGGGATACGGCCTCCTTTGCGCCGCTGACCCAAAAATGGGTACGCTTTGCGGAGGGGTGGACTTTTTGTCCACCCCCATCGGGTGTATGTAGTTGTGGTGCGCGGCGTGTCGTGCGCCGCGATAAGGTTTTTTGGGGGTAGATCCTCGGCCCCCTCTGGGAGGGGGCTGTCGAGCGCGAGCGAGACTGGGGAGAGAATCTAAGACTTTTATTCTCTCCCTCCGTCATGACTTGCAGTCATGACACCTCCCTCGCAGAGGGAGGCTTTGGGGCGGCGGGGTGAGGGCACCCTCGAAATGGTTATCAAACCCTTGCGTTAGTCGTACATTAAATCGGCGCGGGTGTCGGCAAGGCCGAAGGATATCAGGAGATCCATCAGCTCGGTGCAGTCGCCGGGCATACAGTCGATCACCCAGCTCTGGCCGCCGTTGCTGTCGCCCAGCTCGGCGCGGGTGGCGGCATTACCACTGCTGTTATCCGTGTTGGGCGCGGCGGTATAGTTGAATTGCAGCATGAAGCAGCTCTCTGTCACATTGCTCTCACTGAAATCCAGCACGTCAGCAGACGTCTGGATCTTGCTGTCCAGATAGCGCTGTACGGCGGTAAACAGCTGGCGGGCCTGCGCGCCGGTCAGCTCCACGGAATCGCCGCCCAGCTTGTAATTGTTGAACCAGCCGCCGGTGATATTCTCCACGGTGATATCGGGATTGACGCTGAAGTAGTTGTTCACCAGCGCCTTGCGCACCACCGGCATGTTGTACACCCTGTTCATCTGCTCATACAGCGGCGTATCGCGCCGAATGATCTGGGTAAAGCGGCGGCGGATAAAACCGCCGTTCTTCATCTGATAGCAGAACTCGATGGTCTCCTGATCCACATCGGCACTGCTGCCGCGCATCTCTTCAGCTGCCTGATTCATTTCGTTCTCGGTAGGCTCGCCCTGGGCCAGCACCGCCTCATGAAGGGCAATCACCTGCGCGATGGCTTCCTCGTCCGTCAGGTTATCCACATACCGCATCTGGTAATAGCTGCCGAAGCTGACGCTCTCCACCTGATCGGCGTCGGGGACATAGCGGCTGACGCCGAGGGCATCGAACCGCACCGCAAGGCCGATGACCACCAGCGCCACGGCCAGCGCCGCCGCGCCGATCCAGCCCCGGCGGGTGAACACCCGGAAGGACTTGTGCAGCAGCATCTGGACGCCGAAATAGACGATCAGGCCGCTGACGATCTGGTAGACCAGCAGAGCGGCCAAGCCCTTGGCGGCGCTGATCATGTACCATAGCAGGATACCCAGACCCATGCCGCCGGCCAGCGCGATGACATACAGCACCACAGGACGCAGCCACGGGAACACGATGGCGTCACCGGCGGTTTCGCTGTGACGGGCACGATAGAAGCAATACGCCACGGCCGCCAGCAGGACGGCCACCGCCAGATAGACCGCCAGCGTCGTCCACGCGCCGGAGGACAGACGATCCACATAGCAGCGGAAGCCCCTGTCGTTAAGGCCGTACAACACCGCCTTGCTGTCCGTGACCTGCCAGAGCAGGCGGACAGTGGGGGTCAGCCAATCCAGCCAGCCGGGCCAACCGGAGGCCTCGTAGCCCCAGCAGAAGATCTGGGTGATGGCGGAATACAGCAGGTAGAAGGCGGCGAACAGGAAGTTGACGCCCGCATAGATCACCGGGATAGCCAGCAGCCAGCCGGTGACCATGGCGCACAGGGTGGACAGGGAGAAGAAAAGCAGTCCGCTGACCTCCGCCACCGCCAGCCACTCCAGCGTACCCTGCAGATCCACAGCGCCCAGCGCCGCCTGCACCGGCAGAGAGATCAGCGCCGTCACCACGTGCACCGCCGTGAACATCCCCACGCCCACAGCGAAGTGAACGCCGAACTGCGCGCCCCGGGTGATGGGCAGTGAGTGCATCAGGCCCACGCTGCGGCTGTTCATCAGGTAGGAGAACAGCGCCATGGCCAGCAGCACCGTGAAGCAGGCGGGCACGATGGCGGCGGCGGCGATGCCGCCATTGCTGAAATAGGAGTTGCCAATGTCGCACAGGACCCTCACGTGATCCAGTGTCCGGGCATAGTCACGATGGCTCCACAGGGCCACCGGCATGGCGCACAGCCACAGCACGGCGTAGCCGAACAGCAGCGGCCAGAAGCGCCGAAGGTCGGAGCGCACCAGCGCCCACTTAGAGGACGATGTCGTGAACCGCATAATCGGCACCTCCCATCTCGTAGATAAAGATCTCCTCCAGCGTCAGGGGAATGGCCTCCAGCAGAATGGGCTGGAGGGCGGACACCTGCGCCAGAATGTCGTTCTGATTGCCGCGGACAATGTAGGTATGGACGCGGCCGATGCGCTCGTGATGCAGGACGTTGAGACTGGCGGGCAGCTCCGGCTCCTCGCCGCCGAAGGCCACCTGCAGCTTCACGGTGTTGTCCTGCAGGTCGGACAGGCTGCGCTCCAGCAGCACCTTGCCCTTGTTCATGATACCCACGTGGTCGCAGACGTCCTCCAGCTCGCGGAGGTTGTGGCTGGACACCAGAACGGTGGTGCCACGCTCGGCCACGTCGCCCAGCAGCAGCGACCACACCTGACGGCGCATGACGGGGTCAAGGCCGTCCACCGGTTCGTCCAGGATCAGGTATTCCGGCATGCAGCTCATGGTGATCCAGAAGGCCGCCTGCTTCTGCATGCCCTTGCTCATACGGCGGATCATCTGGCGGTCGTCCAGCGGGAACACCTCGTGCATTTTGTCGTAGCGCTCCTGGCTGAAGGTGGGGTACATGCCCTTGTAGAGTCGGGCCATCTCCCGGATGGACCACTGGGAGAAATAGAACCAGTCGTCAGGGATGACGCAGACGCGCTGCTTGACGGTGGTGTTTTCGTAGATGGGCTGGCCCTCCAGCGTCAGAGAGCCGCTGTCGGGACGGTAGACGCCGGTGAAATGGCGGATGATGGTGGATTTTCCCGCGCCGTTGGGGCCTACCAGACCGTAGACCGCACCCTTGGGGACGGTCAGGCTGGCTTCGTCCAGGGCGCGGAAGCCGTCAAAGGTCTTGACGACGTTCTTTGCTTCTAACATTACTTTCTCTCTCCTTCCCAAAGCTGCACAAGCTCCTCGCGGGTCATGCCCAAATTCTTCAGCTCCTCCAGCAGAGGCTTCAGCTTGCCGGTCAGCTCGGCACGGCGGGCCATGTTCTGGGTATCGCCCTCCGCCACAAAGCTGCCCTTTCCAGTGACGGATACCACGTAGCCCTCGGCTTCCAGCTCGGCGTAGGCCCGCTGGATGGTATTGGGGTTGATGGACAGCTGCGAGGCCATGGCCCGCACCGATGGCAGCTTGTCACCCGACGCCAGCACCCCCGTCACCATCAAACGCCGCAGGCCATCCTTCACCTGCTCGTAGATGGGACGGCTGTCCCGATAGTCCAGATGGATCATAGTGTCACTCCTTCCGAGTGTAGTGTATTAAGCGTGTTAATGCACTTATACCACGATGCGGTACACCTGTCAAGAGGGGCGGGGAAGTTTTTTCGTAAAATCTGCCTTCGTTATGGCTGGGTTTTCAATTTTTTATGCGGAAGGGGCTTTTCTTTTGTGGCAAATTCGATATAATAATAAGCACCTGTTATGAAAGGATGTTTTGCCTTTATGAAACTGAGTTCCATTCGTCAGGCGGCCAAGAACGTGCCGCTGCGCCGGGTCTGGCAGACCGCCGAGAAGGCGCACGCCATCTGCGGCAAGCCTACGGCGGCGCTGTTTACCGACATGCTGCGGTGCGCCAAGCGCTACGGCGCCGGCCCGACGGACTATATGATGTTTGAATTTTACGACCTGAACGACGCGGAGCGCTCCACGTATCTGACCCGTGTGCGGTCGGCTGCCTTCGTGAGGCGGGTGAACAACCGCACCGACGCCGCCATCTTCAACGACAAGAATGCCTTCTTTGAGAAGTTCCGGCCCCTGATGGGCCGTGAGGCGCTGAATCTGTTTACCGCCGACGCGGAGCAGTTTAAGGCGTTTCTGGCGGACAAGGACGCGGTGATCGTCAAGCCCATCGACGGGGACTGCGGCAGCGGCATTGAGAAGCTGTACAAGAAGGATTTCGACGATGTGGATGCCATGTGGGCCTATGTGAAGCGGCCGGAGAAGCGGTTCGGCATCTGCGAGGAGGTCATTCGCCAGCATCCCCAGGCGGCGGCGCTGCATCCCGATTCCATCAACTGCATCCGCGTGGCCACCTTCGTGAAGGACGGCGAGCCGCTGGTGATCTACGCCGCCTGCAAGGCGGGCACCGGCGGAATGGCCTTTGACAACATGGGCCGGGGCGGCATCACCATGCGGTTCGATCTGGACACCGGCAAGATCGCCGGGCAGGGCCACGACGAGGAGCTGAAGAAGTACGACCGGCACCCCACCACCGGTATCGAGCTGAAGGGCTATCAGATGCCCATGCACGAGGAGGTCAAGGCGCTGGCGCTGAAGGCGGCGCTGATGTATCCGGAGTTCCACTATGTGGGCTGGGACATCTGCATGACGGAGAAGGGCCCCGCCATCATCGAGGGCAACGACTATCCCGGCTACGATCTGGCGCAGATCCCCGACGACGGCGATCCTCATCCCCGGCAGGGCTTGATCCCCCGGTTTGAGAAGTTCGGCATCGAGGTGTAAAAGCCCGCAAACATAATAGAGACGCATCAGGGGCGGGAAATGTTCCCGCCCCTTTTTCTTTATTTCAAAGGGCTATTGCCCTTTGAAATAAGTTTAAGATTCGCTCCGACCCGCATTCACCCGCACATAAAATGTGCGGGTGAATACTCTCTCCGCGCAAAGTGTTTTTCGCCACGCACATGTCGCGGCGAAAAACGTCCGAATTTTTTGCGCCTGCGGGCGCAAACTCTGCGAGGCTCGTTATTGGATGTTCAAGCTTTTACTGTCTCGCGGCGGGACGCTGCGGCGCGCAGCACAAAGAGCGTGGCGACCGTGAGCGCGACGCCGATGGCGAGGCAGATGTACACGTTCTGCACGAATCCGGCGATGACGTAGCTCACGAACGAGATCGCGGCGACGGTGAGAACGTAGGGGATCTGCGTGGAAACATGGTTGAGATGGTCGCACTGCGCACCGGCGGAGGCCATGATCGTCGTATCGGAGATGGGCGAGCAGTGGTCGCCCATGACGGCGCCCGCAAGGCACGCGGAAACGCCGATGATGAGAAGCTGGCTGTCCGCGGGGAATACGTCTGTCACGATCGGGATCAGGATGCCGAACGTGCCCCAGCTCGTGCCGGTGGAGAACGCAAGGCCGCAGCCGACAAGGAATATGATCGCCGGGAGCAGGTTATAAAGGCTCCGGGACGCGCCCTGCATCACGCCGAACACGTATTCCGCCGCGCCGAGCATACCGGTCATGTTCTTGAGCGTTACGGCGAATGTGAGGATGAGCAGCGCCGGAACCATGGCGATGAAGCCCTTGGTGGTGCATTCCATGGCTTCCTTGAAGCTCAAAAGGCCGCGGCAGATGTAGTAGATCACGGTGAACACGAGCGCGATGAGCGTGCCCCAGGGCAGTCCGACGGAGGCGTCCGTTCCGGCAAAGGCCGCGGCAAACGATGTGCCGGAGAAGAATCCGCCGGCATACAGCATGCCGGTGACGCAGCAGGCAATGAGCACGAGCACCGGAAGTACAAGATCGACGACCCGTCCCTTCGGCGAAGTGACGATATCCGCCTCATCGCTGCGCCGCTCGCCGGAGGTGAAGAGATCGCCGTTGAGCCGCGCGTTCATTTCGTGCAGCTTCATCGGGCCATAGTCAAACTGCATGAGCGAGAGACCGACAATAAAAACGAGCGTGAAAAGGCTGTAGTAGTTCCAGGGGATCGCACGCACAAAGAGCTCCGTGCCGGACATGACGCTCTCGTCCACAATGCCGGAGACCGCCGCCGCCCACGAGGAGATCGGCGCGATCATGCATACGGGCGCAGCGGTCGCGTCGATGAGATAGGCGAGCTTGGCGCGGGAGATGCGGTGGCCGTCCGCCACAGGACGCATGACGCTGCCGACGGTGAGGCAGTTAAAATAGTCGTCCACGAAGATCAGCACGCCGAGAAGGACCGTAGCGAGCATCGCGCCAGCGCGGGTGTGCACGTGCTTTTCCGCCCAGCGCCCGAACGCCGCCGAGCCGCCCGTGCGGTTCATAAGCGCAACGAGAATGCCGAGCAGGATGAGGAACAGAAAAATGCCGACGTTCCAGGCGTCCGCCACACCGGCGATGAAGCCGTCGTTGATGATAACGTCCAGCGTTTTTACCGGCGCGAACCCGGCGACGAGCGCCGCGCCCACGACGATGCCGAGGAATAGAGAGGAATAGACCTCCTTGGTGATCAGCGCCAGAGCGATGGCGACGACCGGCGGCAGCAGCGACCAGATGGTAGCGTAAAACATGAGAAAAACCTCCCGCGCATGCAAAAAGCCGTGATCCCCGGTGGAAGGATCACGGCTGTGCATACAAAATCAGTAATACAAAAAATACTAAATTCGCAGCAATGACAGCTCTCCACCGAAGTGACAGTCCGCGGAATGTTCTTCCACGTCCCAGGTATCCACCGCCAGACAGCGGTGAGACCCTTCGGCGATCGCCCCTTTCCGCTCCCCCCGGTGTCTGCCGGATGACAAGAGCGTACTGATGTTGATCGCGCCTCTACCATTGAGTTTCTGCTAAAAAGTATACCGCGCGGAAGGAAAAAGTCAAGCATAAACCTCCATCCGCGCGAAAAAACTTACGCCGGGGAAGTTTCTCCCCCCTGCTCGGCCTCCCGCCGCCGGATGTCGCGCGAGACGCGCACGGCGATCGGCACGGCGAGCAGCATCACGAGCATGTCCGCCGCGCCCTGCACCGACGCGATGCCCCACACGCCCCAGAGCCGGACCATAAGAGGCAGTATCGGGAAGAAGCAGATGCCCTGCCGCGCCAGCCCCAGCAGCAGCGACGGCAGCGCCCGCCCGATGCCGGAGCAGAGCATATTCACGATGATGCCGAAGCCGTGGAACGGCATGGCGAGGCACTGGATGCGCAGAGAGAACACGCCGATGCGCACAAGCTCGGCATCGTCCTCCGTAAAAAGCAGCAGGATGGGCCGGGCGAAGATCCCGACAATGAGCGCCACAGCGGAAATGCCGGCGACGCATGCGATCATGGAAAACCGGAACGATTCCCGCACGCGGTCAAACCGCTTCGCGCCCCACGAGAAACCCGCCACGGGCTGGAAGCCCTGGCCGAAGCCGAGACAGGCGCTCGTCATAAACATGGTGATGCGGTTCGCCACATTGATCGCCGCGAGCGCGCTCGTGCCGTAGCCCACGGCAATGCGGTTGAGCAGTATCCCGGCGAGCGTGCCGAGACCGTTGCGGAAAAAGCTCGCGCTGCCCATGGCGCAGACCTCTTTGGCGTCGCTCCAGCGCGGGCGGAACTGCCGGAAGCGGATCGTGAGCAGCGTCTTTTTGCGGAAATACGGCGTCATAAGAATGCACCAGCTGACGAGCTTGGATATGGCCGTTGCAGCGCTCGCGCCCGCGACGCCCCAGCCGAACGTGAAGATGAAGAGCGGATCAAGCCCCACATTGAGCACCGCGCCCGCCACCATGCCGATCATGGAGAAAACGGCGCTGCCCTCGGCGCGCAGACATTGGTTGAGCACAAAGCTTGTCGCCATAAACGGCGCGGCAAGCAGGATATACCGGCAGTACTGCTCCGAATACGGCAGGATCTCCTCGTTCGCGCCGAGCAGGAGCAGAATCTTATTCTGATACGTAAAGCCGAGGATCAGCACAAGCGTCCCAAGCGCGAGCGCGAGGAAGAAACAGGTGGAGAGCACCTCGCGGGCGCGCTCGTCCTGCTTCGCGCCGAGCAGACGCGACGTAAGGCTCGCCGCGCCCACGGCGAGGAGCGAGCCCGCCATCATAATGATGAGATCGATCGAGCCGTTCACACCGACCGCGCCCGTGGCGTCCGTGCCGAGCTGACTTACAAAGAGCGTGTCGGCAAGGTTATAGGCGCTCGTGACGAGCATTCCCGCGATGGACGGCAGCGCCATTTTCGGCACGAGCCTGGGAATGGGCGTATTGAGCATAAAATCCCGTTTTTCGTTCGGATCGCGGAACTGCGGCATGGGCGGTATGCGTCCTTTCTCTCTTTTATGTTCCGGCGCGGGCCGGAGAAGCGGTCAGTACGAATACTTTCCGCCGCCGATGAATTCACGCAGCAGCGAGTCCTTTGCAAGAAGCTCCGGCGAGACGTCCTCAAAGCGCTCAAACGCCGGGAGGATGCTCTGCAGCTCGCTGTAGCGCGGCGTGTCGGAGGGCATGGCGTTGAAAAGGCCGGTGGCGGTGTTGTTGAGCACCGGCACCTCGTAGGCGAACGACGAGTCGAACTGGAGATTCGCCTTGTCCTTGAAGGGCGAGATATACAGCTTCTCGCCGCGGCGGATGTTGGCCCAGTGCGCAAGCGTCTCCTGCGCGGCGGTGCCGCGGAAAAGATAGTCGCGCACGGTGCGGCGCATAAGGCGCATCCATGTGCCCTTGAATACGACCGCGCCGTCATCGTCCAAAATGTTGCTGCGCGCGCTGATATAGAGCTTGAACGCCTCGGGGTGCACAAGCGTGATCGAGTCGTTGAGCGCGTGGATGCCCTCGAACACGGCGACCTCGTTTTTCTTCAGACGCAGCGAAGCGCTCGGCTCCAGATCGCGGCACTGGTGCACAAAGTCGTAGCGCGGCACAAGGATGCGCCCGCCTTCGGAAAGGACGGAGAAGTGCTCGTTCAAAAGCTCCATATCCATGCACAGGGGCGATTCGAGATCGTACTTCCCTTCGGGCGTGCGCGGCGTCGTCTCCGGGGAGACGCTCTTGAAATAGTTGTCCATCGAGATGCTGTGCGTGCGCACGCCGCGCCGCTCGAGCACCTCGCAGATCTTCAGCGCGGTCGTCGTCTTGCCGCTGCCGGAGGGCCCGGAGAGCAGAACGATCGGGCTTTTTTCCATGTTCTCCATGATGCGGTCGGCGGCGAGCTCCAGCCGGTCGGCATACACGCGGTCGCACTCGGCGATGAACCCGGCGGCGTCGGCGCGGCACCGGGCATTGATCTCGGAAAGATAGTAGGCCATTTTCAGTTTGTCCCTTTCGGTTCGGAATTATAAAAGCGGACGATCTCGTCCTTTTCGGCGCACGTGTGCGCGATGCGGTCCATGTATTCGCGCGGATACTTCGGCGCCATGAGACGCTTTACGACGCCGCCGGGCGCCGTGAGCTTCGTAGAGCCGCCCGCGCCCACGGCGAGAATGCCGCAGAGCTCCTCCATAATGCATATGTTGTAGAGATTTTCGTATCCCGGCTTCGTCCAGCCGACGTTTTCAAAGCTGCCGGACATGAACTTCTGCCGGTAAAGATAATACGGCGCGTACCCTGCCGCTTCGAGCTTTTCACGCGCATCGCCGAGCATTTCGCCGACGGCCTTCCCGTCCGGCAGCGCCGTACCCTCGGTGAGAAAGCGCGAGCCCTTTTTGAGCGCGAGCGTGTGCACCGTGATATTCTCCGCGCCCAGCGCGATCACCTCGCGCACGGTGTCGGAAAAGCTCTCCGGCGTATCGCCGGGGAGACCCGCGATGAGATCCATGTTGAAGGCGAGCTGCGGGAACTTTTTCACCATCGCCACCGCCTCGCGCACCTGCGCAGCGGTGTGGTGCCGCCCGATCTCCTCGAGCACCGCGTCCGACATCGTCTGCGGGTTGACGCTCACGCGGTTTACGCCGTGCGAAACGAGCACCGCGAGCTTTTCCTCCGTCACGGTGTCCGGCCGCCCGGCCTCGACGGTGAACTCCCGGCAGGCGGAAAGATCAAAGCACGCCTTCGTGTCCGCAAGCAGCCGGTCGAGCTCCGGCGCCGAGAGCGTCGTGGGCGTGCCGCCGCCGACGTATACAGCAACGATGCGCCGCCCGGCAGCCTTTACCGCCGCGGCAGTCGAGCGCATCTCCTGCTCGAGCGCATTGAGATAATCCGGGATGCTCTTCAAAAGCTTCGGCGCGTCCACGCTCACAAAGCTGCAATAGGCGCAGCGCGTCGGGCAGAACGGGATGCCGATGTACAGGCACACGTCCTGCGGCGCGAGCACCGCTTTGGCGCGTGCCGCGGCGCGCTCGGCGGCGAGAGCGAGAGACGCACGCTCTTTCGACACACCGAACGTTTCGGTCAGCATCCGCACGGCGGCGGTCTCGGTCAGACCGTCCTTCTGCATGAGCCCCGCGAGGAACTTTGCCGGACGCACACCGGTAAGGCAGCCCCACTCCGGCTTCGGCACGCCGACGTCCAGCGCGGCGCGGTAGAAAGCGAGCTTTAAGATGCGCTGCTCGATGCGGGCTCTCTCCTCCCCGGCGCGGATGCCGTCGGTGCGGGCGCGGACATGATTTTGCGCGGTGCGCCGGTCGTACCGGAGCCGGCACACAGCCGTTGTGTACGTTTTGCCGTGCTTCAGCTCCAGCTCGACAGCATTCTCCTCCCGGAGACCGGGATCGGCGCTCGGGTACACCGGCCGCTCTTCGGGGAAGAGCATGAGCAGCATCTGCTCGGCGGCGTAACGATAATCATTGTTTCGTAAAAAAATATACATAGCCCTAATATTATAGAGAATTTCCGGAAAAACGCAAGCCGCAGACGGAAAAAGCGGGCCCTTTTTCTATCTTTTGTCTATGGCGGCGCTCCGCGGTTCATGGTAAAGTATACCCTAAGGGAAAGGTTTCGTGTTTGCATTTTGTTAACATCTCGCCTATGATGCAATCAGACAGTCGGTAAGCGTTGATTAACGGGAACCCGGGCCCGCGTCTTTCAGCGCTGAAAGACAGCTGAACGAAACGAAAGGGGTTACCTTCGCAATGGAAGAAAAAAAGAATGTTACTGTAGAGACCACCGCGGACGAATACAGTAAGACTGCCGTTCCTTCGACCGCTCGCAAATCCTTCCTTTCCGTGCTCATCATTTCCCTCGGCTACGTGTTCGTCGTTACGAGCATGCAGGCTGGCAGCGTCATCGGCGTCAGCCTCTCCTTCAACAGCATGGTCTGGGCCGTTCTGGTATCCAGCGCCATCCTCACCGTTCTGAGCTGCATCATGGGCGTCATCGCCGCTAAGAGCGGCCTGAACTTCGGTCTCATGGCCCGCTACAGCTTCGGCCAGGTCGGCACATGGGTGCCGGTGCTGATCGTGGCTATCACCACCATCGGCTGGTTCTCCATCGACGCTTACCTCATCGGCGACTCCGCGCACCGTCTCTTCTCCTGGATGCCCACGATCCTCGTCTGCATCCTCGCCGGTATCGGCATGACCATCACCGCCTCCAAGGGCACCAAGTGGATGAATATGCTCTCCAACATCGCCGTGCCCATCGTCCTGATCTTCGGCTTCATCTCCATCATCCGCGCGTTCAACGACGTCGGCGGCGTTGACGGCATCAATGCTCTTGTCAAGGAAGACTCCATCACCTTCGCGAAGGCCGTTGCTCTGGGCGTCGGCTCCTACGTTGTCGGCTCCGTTATGTTCACGCCCGACATCATGCGCTTTGCCAAGAACGCAAAGACCTCCATCATTGTTATGATCATCACGATCATGATCGGTAACTCCTTCATGGTGTTCTTCGGCGCCATCGGCTCCGTTGTTTACGGCGATCCCGACATCATGGGCGTTCTCGCGCTGCAGGGTCTTCTGGCCCCGGCGTTCATCGTCATGGTCCTCAACATCTGGTCCACCGCTCAGGGCTGCGTCTACTCCGGCTCTATGAGCCTCAGCTCCGTCATCAAGGTTCCCCGCAACAAGCTGACCCTCGTGTTCGGTCTTGTCGGCACCATCCTCGGCTGCGTTGGTTTCTACAACCTGTTCGGCAGCTACATCAACTTCCTCTCCAGCACCGTGCCTCCCATCGTCGGCATCGTGTTCGCTGACTTCCTCACCAAGTACAACCACGGCTACACCGATCTGGATTCCCTGCCCCGCGCTGATGTCGGCGGCTTCGTGTCCTGGATCGTCGGCGTTGCTGTCACCTTCATCCCCGTTCTCCTGCCCTCCATTAACTGCGTCGTCGTGGCTTTCCTCGTGAAGGTCATCTTCAACAAGGTCGGCAAGAAGCAGTAAATCCATTGGCCCCACGGCGGGCCATGCCTCCCGCGGGAGCATCCTTCGGGATGCTCCCGTTTGAAATATCCCACCGGCACGGAAAGGAGCGCGCTGCATGATAACGATAAAAAAAGCGGCTTCCCTCACCGGACTGAGCGTGAAAGCTATCCGGCACTACGAAAGCCGCGGCCTTCTGCCGAAGCCGGAGCGCACCGATGCCGGATACCGGATGTATTCGGAATCGGACATCGCGCGTCTGCAGCAGATCCGTTATTTCCGCGAGATGAAATTCCCCCTGACGGAAATCGCCGCGCTGCTCGACGCATCCACCGAAGAAGTGCAGAAAGCCATGATCCGCCAGCAGGCGGAGGTGGACCGCATACTGGAAGAGTATAAGAGCGCGCAGATGCTCTTGCAGTCTCTCCTGCCGGAGGATATCGATGCCGCGGCGCTTCCCGCCGCGCCGGATGTGTGCCGTCCGGCCATCGTCGCGATCGATCTTCAGAACGACATTCTCGAAGGCGGCACGCTTGCCTGCAGGCGCATCCATCACATTCTTCCGCAGCTCAAAAAGCTCTTTGCCCGCGCGCGGCAGATGGGCGTTCCGGTCATTTACGTCTGCGACCGGCATTATAAGAACGATCCGGAGCTGCAGCTCTGGAACAATCATATGATGGCCGGCTCCTACGGCGTGCAGATCATCGACGAAGTAAAGCCCGATCCGGCCGACGTCGTTGTCTACAAAAACCGGTTCAACGGCTTCGTCAACACGACGCTCGAAAAAAAGCTCCGCCAGATGCAGATCAACACCGTCATCATGACGGGCTGGCGCTCGGACGTGTGCGTGGCGCAGACGGCGATCGAAGCGTTTTACCGCGGCTTCCGCGTCGCTGTTGCGGACGACGGCGTAAACTCCACCACCGAGGCGGAGCACCGGCAGGGAATGCAGCTTCTCGCGATCAACTACAACTTTGACTTTTACCCGTGCGAAACGATCCTCGAAAACCTGCTGCAGCAGGAGTGAACGCACGTCCTAATTTGATTAAAGTAAACCCATAC
>OIXA01002345.1_pt1 | contig 21987 bp, 20 predicted proteins | sample 1587721 | NCBI WGS metagenome assembly OIXA01 (sample SAMEA3888900, study PRJEB22519) | human gut metagenome | biome: human gut; feature: human-associated habitat; material: faeces | place: Denmark | collected 2013
ATACGCTGCAAAAATATGTGGAAAATCGGGAACTGCCAAAAAGCACTCAGAAAGTGTTAAAATCAAAGAGTATTGAAAATCAAGGCTTTAGGGTTAGTTAGTCATAGTAAGTTATGGTTAGTTATAAGGCTCTAAATACAAGAAGTATAACTCCATTATCACACCAAATAAGATCTATTCGATTTCGAGATGTAGCATCATTGTATGCAAACTCCGAATCAAGATGGAAATCCGCTGATTGTGTTACCAAGGTACCTTGAATAAACTTCTCCGACCATTTCTTTTTATCTACGACACCATTAACTGCATGTTTTTGCGAGTAGCATTCTTTTACTCTGCGTATAATGTCGTCACACACAAGTATTTCTGAGTCCTTTTTGATAGGTTTATCTATGTCTTCGCTACATTCTATATAAAGATTACTCTTTGATAGAGCAGGACGGTTAAGGTATTTGTGATGGGTAAAAACCTGTAACTTCTTGTGCTTGCTACAGTAGTGAATACGAGCGATACTACCTCCCTCGGAATACACATTGACTTGATTATCCTTACGAATCTCTATGTACAGAGAAGGGTCATTCTTAAAACGAACCCACCATGATGGATTCTTCTTAAGCTCGGCAAATATCTTGGCATCTGCCTTTAGTGTATCGAATGTAATTGCCATATCTGGTTACTTGTTATTTCTTAGTTTTCTGATTGCTCGTTCTCTGATTTGTCGTACTCTTTCGCTCGTGAGATTCATTTCCTCGCCAATTCCATCAAGAGTTTGTTGAGTCACCCCCTTTCCATAACTCTTGCGGAGTATGTCAGTTTCTCTCAAAGAGAGCGAATAAATTCCTTTTTCTACCTCTTTTTTATAAGATTCCCTCGTGTTGGGTTTGACACCTGTTGTCCTTTCAATCTCTGCTATGATACATTGACGAATAAACCAAACAGCGTAAGCGATGAACTTGAATCCTCTGGTTGGATCGAACTTGCGTGCTGCCATTTCAAGACCCTTGTTGCCTGCTTTGATAAGTTCTTCCAGTGAAAGACCTTTGTTAAGATATTGCTTGGCAACACTGACCACAAAGCGCAAGTTGCAGTTGTACAGTTCCTGAACAGCTCCCTCATCGCCATTCTTGATGCGGTTGGCAAGCTGAACTTCTTGCTCTACAGTTAGCAGTGGGAACTTGGAAACGTCATTGATGATAGACTCTAAAGATTGACTGTCTCTTAATGTAATGTTCTTGTTCATATATTTATTTTTTCGATGTGCCTCTATTATATATATACGAATGAACTAAGCAAAAAGAATGATTTTTGAGGCTAATCATGCAAGAACTCCGCAGAAACGAGTTGATTTCCTTCAACTTTTTTCGTATATCTTGCCAAAGAGCATTCAATTTGGGACATAATCTCTTTACGATATTCAAGGGGTTCCAAGACTTCAACATCTGGTCCCATTGCAAGTATTTTTGACTTCAGTTCAGGTGTGAGACATACTCTATAGGTAAACTCGGCAAACTCCCCATAACGAGATTTTCCTTCGCTTTGAGACTTATGCAGTGGAAGCATTCTCATATACTCCATCTGTACGCCATACACCCTTATCTTTAGATCTACTACTGGTAGGTTCTCGTCCACATAGATTCCTACTACATTATCATAGTATTTGCGTGGGTTAAAGTCCTTGGGGAACTCAAACCTTATATGTGTCGTGTGTAAATCCAGGATTCTATCTAATGCCAGATGTCTTATGCTATCTTTCTCTTTGATATATCCAAGAATATACCACCTTCGGTTATATACCTTCATGCTATAAGGGTGCATTGAGAGTGTTTCTCTTCTACCTTCATAACGCTGATAGTCAATGATAAGTACAGTATTAGTCCTCATAGATTCAACGACATCGTCAAAGTATGCCGTACCATGAGGAATTTCCTCCAGCAATATGCGGTCGCGCATCATACTGAAAGTAGAGAAATCCTGTGGTACACTATATTTACGCAACAACAGTTCTGCATAGTGATTTTGCTTCAAGACATCTGGATTCTTGATATAGTATGTGCAGAACGTAGATTTATCACATGCTATAGTGACACCGAACATTTCCTCAATGCCTTTACGATGTTCATGGAAGGTTCGGATGGGCAAACCTCCCATATAAGCATACGGAGATTTCATCCAAATGTTCACTATATCCTCATAGGTAAGGGGGAATCTAGCCTTTGAAATGGTGTCTAACAACCAAATGTATCTAAGGTATGTTTTGCTTATCATGCTTTATGAATTTGATACATATTTATAATAATAACGGCTGAATTACGAAAAAATTGCATAACTACTGCGGAATTATTGCAGAGAAAGTGACAACACACCCGATTTTGAGAATTTCTTATCGTATAGTAGAATATAGTATTATCTATAATAAAATCAATATGACGGAAAAGAAGAATCAAAACCGCAAGCAAGAACTTGCTAAGAAGAATGCTGTTGAATCATTGAGATTCCATACCCACTTTGGACTTAAGATGATGGGGCGCGAGGAAAATGACCTCTTCAATAAACTTGCAGATGCAGAAATCAACTTCATTGCGGAGTTAGACCTCACACAAGATATCCTCGACTTGAAAAGTTTGGTTGATGGAGTAAAGAAAGACCTGCAAGTTCTACCAACACCTGAGAATGGTGACTTCTGTACAAGTGTCACAGCTATTGCCTTGCACATTGCAAGCATCCCATCATTAGACAGAATGGCTATGCCTGTCACTTGGCGAGAGCTGATTGACAAGAAAATCCTGACGATGTATTATCCAGAGGATGCTTGTAATGCAGTTGTTGACTGGACAAAAGCAAATGGTTACAACACATCAACCTACCTCGGTCGTCCAATAGTGAAATTCAGCAAGATATACGTAATTATTGAAAGAGCAAGAGCATGAACAGAATGACTGAAAATAAGGCGGAGCAAATGCTCGCCTTCTTTGCCGACAAAATCAACTTAGACAACCTGCCTTTGGATGACCAACCTACATACGATTTGTTTCAGAGAGCAGATACAGATGGCATCTTCATGATGGAATCTGACTGGGATAAGTATGACCTCCTTCAGATTAAGCCGAAAAACTTCGATGAGTTGGCAGCTACCATTGCCATGAGTCATGGTTTGGCAATCAATCCTTATATCTACACCTACATCAAGATAGAGACAATCAAGCCTTTCACATATCCAAGATTTACAGAGATCCCAAAAATAAAGGAAATTCTTGGCGACACGCATGGCATGTTGTTATGGAAAGAGCAGAAAGAAGAGATTCTTGATTACATAGCTTCTCTTTCTGATGAGGAGAAAGAGATCTATAATATGGCAATAAAGATTGTTCTTCATGAGATAGAACTTCGCTCGAAATCTCTAAGCAATCGCAAATTCTTCAGGAATAGAGCATTGCTCTGTTACAAGTTGGCATACATTAAGGCCCACATGCCTGAAGATTTTGAAAATTGGAGAACAAATTCGCTATCTGCCACAGCCTGAGCACAATCGCTTCATGGGCATAGTATGTGACAGCATGGGAGGTCATTTCTTTGGCGAGGTGGCAAGAGAGAAAGTCTGCGACGCCATTTCAAGATATTAGTTGGATTATACAGACACTATATACTGTGAGACAAAAGTCGCTTGGTGGGCAAGAAGACTTATAATGCCATCAAACTGAAATCCTATGACCTCAGTTATGTAGCAATGGGCTCAATGATGGCTATGGTTAGCATTTAAGGTGACAAGGCGACAATAGCACATGTGGGCGACAGCCATTGCTATCTGCAAAGACAAAGTGAGGGTTGCTTTACCAAACTGAAATTCATGTACGTATCGACTTCGGGTGGGAAATTGTGTCACGCTGTTTCTTTAGCTACCACCCGAAGTCGTTGTTCCCAACATCAGGCAGTTCACCATTCAAAAAAGGAGACAGGTTCTTACTCTGTTCTGATGGTTTGTACAAAAGCATGGCATCCGACATTCTGCAAGCAGGGATGTTTGACGACAAGCCATTGGAAGAAATTCTCGATGAGTTTGACAGCATCAGCCGAAAGCAATGTGATGACAACCATACGGCAATACTGATTGAAATAGAATAAAAGAGAGACAATACGAGAAAGACATTATTAGGAATTGATTTGACTATCCGTACAATGTGGACTATATACCTTTCGGGGGTTAAAAGTATATAGTTACCAAATGTTTTATAAAAAAGCCGCCATTCCTATCCATATTCTCTTGCTTGCTTAATGCTCATGCCGACCGACCTGATACCCCTGCTTCCCAGCACGATGGACGAGGCGATGAAAATACTTATTTTTGGGTATTGCCGCAGTATCCTGATTGCAATAACTTTGCATCTGGTTAATTATTAGAGGTTAAGACAAGCATGAGAATATACTCCACGCTGCTATTATGGATGATGTGCGCCACCCTGACATGGGCGCAGAATGTAGCGTCGGTCGTCATCGACAGCCGCTCGGGCGACCCCTTGGCGGGGGCAGTGGTGAGCACTGTGGCGCAGGGTAAATGGCAGACCATCACCGACGCCGACGGACGGTTTGAACTTCCCCAGCGGATGGTGGGCACGAAGATACGCATCACCATTTTAGGGTATAAGACGCTCACCGTGACCGCCACCCGACAGGGAGTCTACAGGATGTCTGAGGACGTGAGCACCCTGGGCGAGGTGGTTGTGACGGCGCGCACCGGACAGGGACAGACGACCTCGTCGGTTATCGGCCGCAACGCCATGAGGCATCTCCAGCCCAACAGCATAGCCGACCTGATGGAGCTGTTGCCCGGCGGATATGCCAAGGACCCCAACATGGGTCAGGCCAATCTCATCACGCTGCGCGAGACCGGCACGATGGGCGCCTACGGCACGGAGACGAGAAGCAACAACTACTCCATCACCTCGCTGGGTACTCAGTTTGTCATCGACGGCGTGCCGCTGATGACCGATGCCAACCTCCAATACTCGCCCTTGGGCGGCACGCAGTCTTCCACCTCGTCCTCGTCGGCAGAGGGCAGCCGCAACATCACCAACAGTGGCGTGGATATGCGCGCCATCTCCACCGACGACATCGAGAGCGTAGAGGTGATGCGCGGAATACCCTCTGCAGAGTATGGCAACCTCACCAGCGGACTGGTCAGCATACGCAAGATACGACGCGCCATGCCGCTGACGGTGCGCTTCAAGGCCGATGGCTACAGCAAGCTCTTCTCGGCTGGCAAGGGAGTCAACCTCAACCGGCGGGGAACGTCGCTTCTCAACATGGACTTAGGCTACCTCGACTCCAAGACCGACCCTACAGACAACCTGGAGAACTACAAGCGTCTGACGGCGTCACTGAGATACACCCTCAAGGCCGACAGAAAGGCATACTCATGGAGTTGGAACTCGGCGCTGGACTATCAGGGGTCGTTTGACAATGCCAAGGCCGACCCCGACCTCAACTACGGACACATAGACGAATACCGCTCGTCGTACAACCGCATCGCGATGACCAACAATTTCATGCTGAAACCCCGCAAGTCGGTGTGGAGCGAAGTGGCAGTCAACTCTATGGTGAGCCTTCAGACCGACCGGCTCCGACAGACACGCCTCGTGGCTCCGCAGCGTTATGGCATAGTGCCGCTGTCATGGACCGACGGTGAGAACGAAGCCCAAGCGGTCTTTGCCGAGTACATCGCCCACTATCTCTGCGACGGCAAACCGTTCAGCGCGTATGTCAAGGCCAAAGGGGTGATGGGCTTCAAGACCGGCAGAGCCACCCACACCCTCAAGTTGGGCCTCAACTGGGACATCGCCAAGAACTTCGGGCGCGGACAGGTCTACGACATGCACCGCCCGCTGAGCGTCACGGGATGGAGTTCACGCCCGCGCCGATACAAGGACATCCCTTCGCTGCAGAACCTGTCTGCCTTCGGCGAAGAGCAGATGCGCTGGAGCCTGGGCAGGAGCACCATAGACCTCATGGCAGGACTGCGACTGGCAATGATGCCTGGGCTGGCCAGCCGATACGACATGAGCGGACGCATATATGTCGACCCGCGCATCAATATGGGCTGGCATCTGCCCAAGCTGACGGTGGGCGGCGAACCTATGACCATCTCCCTCAACGCCGGATATGGCATCACCACCAAGATGCCTACCCTCAACTATCTTTACCCCGACCGTTACTACAGCAATTTCATATCTCTGGCGTATTACGACGCGTCTTCACCGGCACAGAACAGCCGTTTTGTGGTACACACCTACATCCAGGACCCCACCAACTACCACCTCTCTCCCGCCCGCAACCACAAGTGGGAGGTGAGAGTAGACCTCGACTGGCACGACAATACGCTGTCGATAGACTATTTCAGGGAGACGATGAACGACGGGTTCAGATATGCCGCCATCTATGGTTCCTATGCCTACAGGGCTTACGATGTGAGCCAGATGCAGGCAGGCCGCGACTATCACTCGCTGCCCTACACAGAGCGGCAGGTGCTTGACGGCTATCAGAAGGCGGGCAACGGCAGCCGACTGGTGAAGCAGGGCATAGAACTGGCCTTCACCTCGCAGCGCATCCATGCTCTGCGCACCCGTATCAATGTCACCGGAGCGTGGTTTCGTACGCTCTACACCAACAGCCAACCCATGTTCGACGCCGTGAGCACAGTGATAGACAACCAGCCGGTGCGCGAGCAGTATGTGGGGCTTTACGACTGGAACGACGGAAGGCTCAACGACCGCGTCAACACCAATGTGACCTTTGATACGCAGATACCCGAGTGGCGGCTGATATTCACCACCTCGGTGCAGTGCATGTGGATGATACGCACCCGCCAGATGTGGAAAAACGGCACGCCCACGGCCTACATCGCAGCCAGCGACGGCCAACTGCATCCCTACACCACGGAGAGCCTCAACGACCCCCGACTCTCCCAGCTCACCCGCAACTACAACGCCGACCTCTTCCGACCGTTCACGGTGCCCATGTCGGCCATCGTCAATCTGAAGGTGACCAAGGAGATAGGCCGCATGATGCGCCTGTCGTTCTTCGCCAACAAGATATTGGACTATCTGCCCGACTACACCGCCAATGGGCGCACCATCAGGCGCAATGCCTCGCCCTACTTCGGAGTCGAGGCGGGCTTGAGCCTATAACAGACAACCCTAACAGCAAACAGGAATATGAAGACAAGACTTATACTCTACATCATGGCGCTGAGCGTGCTGGCAGCATGCTCCGACCTGGAGACAGGCAGCACCCGCCACACCGCCACGCAGATTGCCGTTACGCCGCCCGTGGGGATAAGCGGCATGCAAATCACCAGCCAGCAGATAAAGATTACCAACCTCACCACCGGCGTCATCACCACCCTGTCGTCGACCGAGGGCATCACCCTCGCCGAGGGGCTCTACGACATGGTCTACTCTGCCGACATCACCTATACCGCCCACAACGCCAACGACGAGACGGCACAGGCCAAAGGCCGACTTAACGGCAAGGCTGAGAACGTACAGATTACCGGGAGCAGCCGACAGGTGCAGATAGAGACGTTTCTGTCGGCCGACAACGACGACTTCATCATCGAGGAGATATTCTTCGCCGGCACGCTGCGCAGTTCTGGACTGCAGTATTATGGCGACAGCTACATCAAGATTTACAACAACACCGACCACGTGCTCTATGCCGACGGACTGGCTTTCTGCGAGTCGAAGTTCAAGTCTACCCAGTATTTCGAGTACACCCCCGACATACGCAAGGACACCATGACCATCTGGTCGCTCTACGTGATACCCGGCAGCGGTACCGACCACCCCGTGCAGCCTGGCCACTCGCTGCTGCTCTGCGACACGGGCATAGACCACCGCAACGCCAACCCCAACTCCTTTGACCTGAGCGCCGCCGACTTTGAGTGGTACGACATTTCCACCCACCCCGAACACATGGACATCGACAGCGAGACGGTGCCCAATCTCGACAAGTGGTATTGTTATACCGAGTCGTTCTACGTGTTGCACAACCGAGGATTTACCTCCTACGCCCTGGCGCGTATTCCTATCGACAAGGCGCAGTACCTTAAGGACTACAAGTATACCTATTATTATACGATGTATCTGCCTGCCGGCACGTTCCCCATGCAGCAGGATGCGTACAAGATACCCAACGCGTGGATTGTCGACGGGGTCAACTGCAGCATCGAGGCCAAGCGCCTGTGGAATATTCTGCCCCCGTCGGTCGACGCAGGCTGGACCCACTGCGGCAAGATTGACAAGGACGAGACCCGATACTTCCGCAGCGTGCGCCGGAAGCTCCAGTATCTCAACGCCGACGGCACCATGCACCTGCTGGACACCAACAACTCGACCGAGGACTTCAACACCGAGTGCATACCCTCTATCGTCGAGCTGCAGCATACCGCCATCGACGCCGCCGGTACCAAGGCGAACACTGTGACCTATGATGGCATAACTCCCAAGCAGTAGAAGATGAAACACGATACCTCTACCACCTCCATGACGGTGCTCCTTGCCACAGCCATGCTCATGGCAGCGCCCGCCACCCTCACGGCGCAGCAGAATGACAGCTCCCGCACCTCGCTGTCGGCACGTATGTGGCAGACGCAGATGCCGTCGGCCGATTTCGGTGCCGCGCTCTACCTCAACCCAGCCATGCAGAGCTACCGCTACAGCGCCTCTATCAACAGACTGCAGGCAGGCATGGACTACAGCAAGGCATCACGCCCCGCGCGACTCGAAGACGGCACGGGCAGCAGCACGGGTTACGGCTGCATCGACGCCTATCTGCACAAGGGCAAAGCCACGCTGTGGGGCAATGCGGCTTACCGCAACGGCACCACGCGCAACGTACGCTTCAGCGAGACCACAGACTACCAGCTGCTCTACCCCTACCTGATGGCCGACACCGTGGGAGGCAACACGCATGGTGAGTATTACCACTTTATGGGTGGCTTCTCCTATCCTTTGGGCCGATGGAACATCGCTGCCGAGGGCGAATACACCGCCCGGATGGAGTTCCGCACCCGCGACCCACGCCCCAAGAACCTCTCGGGCAACCTGATGGCTCGGGTGGGCGTCTCGACCCAGGTGGGCACCGGCGTCATGGGCATGGCTGTGAGCGCCCGACGCTACAAGCAGACCAACGAGGTGAAGCTCTACAACGAGGTGAGCATGCCCACCATCTATCACCTCACGGGCATGGGCAACGACTACTACCGTTTCAGGGGAGCCAACACCTCTACCTACTACCAAGGCCACTCTTTAGGGGGCATGCTCAGCTACCGCCAGCGACGCGACAGCCAGCGTGGTGCCTTCGCCCAGGCGGGCTATGAGTTTACAGAGATTGAGAAGATTATCTCTTCGCTCAACCAGCTGCCTCTCGCCACGCTGCGGTTGCATCGGCAGGACGCCACGGCGGGATGGCTGTCGACAGTGGGGCGCCACACGTTGGGCTTGCGGCTCAGCGAGGAGTGGCAGCGGCGCCAGGGCTTCGAGCACATCTTCGGCACGGCTCAGGATAATATCTACCCGCAGATAGCCATTGCCGAGATGTACCGCCTCACCACCCTGCGCATAGGTGCCGACGCGCTCTGGCAGCACGCGCTGCCCATAGCCTGCCGCCGGGGCTACTGGGCGCTGCAGGCGGGTACCGCCTACTGCGACTACCATGAGGAATATGCCGAACCTTATCGGCAGTTGAGGGTTAGGTCATGGCAGTCGGCACTGACGCTCACTGCCGCGGTAGAGTCTCGCCACATGCTCACCCGCCTCCAGGCCACCGCCTCGCGGACATGGCATACCGACGCCCGCGCCGACCACATCGAGGGCACTATGGCTACGCCGGTGATGCATGCCTATGAGACCCTCGCCCACCCCGCCTGGTCTACCGGCGCCGCTATCGAGACCTCCTATAAGGCCAGCCCGCGCTTCCACCCCTTTGTGCGCGCCGACTGGCGCTACAGCCGCTATGCGCTGACCGCTCACGGCATGGGCCTGACCCTGGCTGCGGGCATATATTTCTAACAGAATGACAATGACAACATAGACAAATAATAACCAAAACACAAACAAGTATGAAGAAAATTACACTCTTTCTGGCAGCATGTTTCATGCTCGCCACCGCATCGCTGGCAGAGATCCAGCCTGCAGTGACCTTCAACTGGGCACACACCGTAGACGGCGCCACATCGGCTGGCGACAACATCATCGGTATGGTCAAAGCCTCGGGAGGCGACTACTATGTGGCTACCACATGGGGCACCAACTCCGGGGCCTCACAGGTCAACCTCTGGTTTGACGGCGAACAGGTCACTGGCGCCGACGGCGCCGCCATCGTGGGTAGTCCTTACACGGGCACCAGCCAAAATGGCAATATGTTTCTGCAGAAGGTGAGCAACGCCGGATCTATCGTCTGGAACGCCTATACGCGCAAAGGCGACATCGCGCACGACAAGTCGCACATCGTCTCTACCAAGGACGGCGGACTGCTGGCTGTACTTAAGACCCGCGCATGGGTGGCAGAGGCTGGCTATGACAACCTGGTAGAATATGTAGACCCCACGGGCCATGTGACCACCATCAAGGACATGGGCAATGTCAGCGGCGAGTACCGCTACCTGGTACTCAAGATAGCCGAGAACGGCAGCCTGGAGTGGTCGCGCCTCATCGCGGGCAAGGTAGAGAAGCGCAAGAAGGGATTCACCAAGGACAACATGTCGGTCTATGGCGTGGCTGTCGACGAGGATGGTGGCATCTATCTCACCGGTAACTTCCGCACCGAGATGTATCTGAAGAAGACCGACGGAACCGTAGAGACACTCACCGCAAAGAACACTACCGAGTGTGATGGTGACTCTCAGGGTGTGGTGGGCGACCTTTTCCTTGCCAAGTTAGACAAGGACGGCTACTTTGTCAAGAGCCTTACCGCAGAGGGCATCGCCGCCAGCGCGTTCCTGGACAAGGTGGTCTATGCCAACGGCAACCTCTACTTCAACGGACGCATAAAGGGTAAGGCAGGCAACGAACTGACGCTGGGCGGCAAGGCTGTAAGCGTCACCAACGACTGCGAGAACCTCCTGCTGGCATCGGTCAGCGCTGCCGACCTCAGCGTGGGCTATGTCAAGACCATCACCCCCGTGGGCAGCAAGAAGACCATACATAACAACGGCTGCCAGTGGATAGACGGATATGTATACTTCACCGGTTCGTCTATGGGCGGACTCACCGGACTCTACGAGAACAGCAAGGGACAGCACAAGGGCTACATCCTCAAGATGGACCCAGCCACAGGCGAGGTGGTCAAGAGCGCCATACGCCTGGATGGCGGCATAGGCAAGTTCTATGGCGTCTATCTCAACGGCTCCACGATGTATGCCTTCGGCTATGACATGACCGGTGGTGCTCTGCTGGTGCCTGTAGATGCCGCCACACTCTCACTGGGTACCGCCATCACGCTGTGCAAGTATGGTACAGTGGCTGCCGGCTGCACTCCAATCATAGACGGTGAGAACATGGTAGTGGCCAACCGAGGCAGAAACACCGCGACGCTCTATGGCACCGACTACTCATACACCGGCAACAAGAACTGGGCGATGATATACTACAGCTACAAGCTGGCTGGCACATCGGTAGGCATCGGCACGACCACCGCCGAGAGCCAGAAGGGCAAGACAGATGTCTACACGCTCGACGGACGGCTGGTAAAGAGTGCCCAGAGTTATGACAAGGCGGTAGGCGGACTCGCCCAGGGCGTCTATGTCATCGGCAACAAGAAAGTGACCATCCCCTAACCACGACCCGCCATGAAGAGACAACTGTTATCACTCCTGGCCATCACCCTCATGCTCCCTGCCGCGCTGTCGGCACAGACGGTGAAGCAGGACGATGCCGTGCGCACGGGTAAGTTGAAGAACGGACTCACCTACTACATACGCCACAACGCCAAGGAGCCCGGACTGGCCGATTTCTATATCGCCCAGCGGGTGGGCAGCATTCTCGAGGAACCCCGCCAGCGTGGTCTGGCTCATTTTCTGGAGCACATGGCGTTTAATGGTACCAAGCACTTCCCCGGCAAGGGCAAACGGCTGGGCATAGTGCCTTGGTGCGAGTCTATAGGTGTGAAATTCGGAGCCAATCTCAATGCCTACACCTCGGTAGACCAGACCGTCTACCACATAGGGGCTGCCCCCATCGGCCGTGAGGGCATCGTAGACTCTTGTCTGCTGGTGCTCAACGACTGGAGCCACTACATACTGCTCGAGGACAAGGAGATAGACAAGGAGCGTGGCGTGATACGCGAAGAATGGCGCAACCGGCGCTCGGGCATGGCGATGCAGCGGCTCATGGAGCGCGTGATGCCCAAGATATACCGCGGCTCCAAGTACGAGGACTGCATGCCTATAGGCAATATGGATATCGTCAGCAATTTTCCCTATCAGGACCTGCGCGACTATTATGACAAGTGGTACAGGCCCGACCTCCAGGCGGTGATTGTGGTGGGCGACATAGATGTAGACCGCATGGAAGCCAAAATCAAACGGCTCTTTGGCAAAATTCCCGCCGCCAAGAACCCGGCAGAGCGCATCTACTACCCCGTAAACAGCAGCGACCGCATGATAGTGGCGATAGAGAAAGACCGCGAACAGCCCATCGCGCTGGGACATCTCTACATGAAGCGCGCAGCGACGCCCCGCGCAGAGAAGACCACCATGGACTATCAGCGCGACGGATATATGGAGGGGCTCATCGTCAACATGCTCAACAGCCGACTGGCAGACAAGGGCAAGGAGACCGCCAACCCGCCCTATATGAGCAGCACGGTGCGCGACGGAATGTTCTTCGTATCGGGCACCAGCGACGCCTTCAGCCTCAGCATAAGTTGCAAGCAAGACAACATACTGGGCGGCATCGCAGCAGCTGTGGCTGAGGTGGAGAGAGTGCGCCAGCACGGATTTACTGCCGACGAACTGGCAAGGGCAAAGGCCATCTATCTCAACGCAGCCCAACGACGCATGAAGATGGAGGGCGACCGCCGCAACAGCAGTCTGGTCAAGCAGTGTGTAAACAACTTTCTCGACGGCGAACCGATACTCTCGCCCGCCTACAGTTATGAGTTGATGCAGAAGATGGACCAAGAGGTGACCCTCAAGGACATAAACAGCCATATCGGCACCATCATCACCGACCGTAACCAGGTCTTCGTGCTCTACGGACCCGACCGCAAGGAGGTGCTGCTGCCCTCCGAGACAGAGATAGAAAAGACCATCGCCGAGGCGCAGCGCCGGCAGTATGACGCCCACGTAGACGCCCACACCGCGACAGCCATCATGGACAAGATGCCCACTCCGGGCACAATAGTGAAGGAAGAGGCTACGGGCAAGTGGGGCATGACGCGGCTCACGCTGAGCAACGGGATGGAGGTGTATGTCAAGCCCACCGACTATCAGGCCGACGTGGTGACCATGACCGTCAAGGGCGAAGGCGGAACCTCGCTCTACCCCGACGCCGACATCCCCAACTTCGCGCTCTTGGCAAGTGCCATCACCGAGGGTGGCGTGGGCAGCATGACAAGCACCCAACTGCGCAAGGCGCTTACGGGCAAGTCGGTGAAGGTGGCACCCGCGATAGGCCAGTCGTCACAGCGCATCACGGCGACATCGTCGGTGAAAGACCTGGAGACGATGCTGCAACTCACCTATCTCTACTTCACAGCCCCAAGACGCGACTCGGTGGCATTTGAGGGACTGAGAAACCGCACACGGTCGTTTCTGACCAACCGCAGTGCCAGTCCGAAGGTGGTATACAACGACAGTCTGAGCGCGGTGCTCTATGGCAACAACCTGCGCACGGCGCCCGCCACACGGCAGATGGTAGACCGCGCCGACTATGGCCGCATCATGGAGATATATCGTGAGCGGTTTGCCGACGCATCGGCGTTCAAGACGGTCATCATAGGCAATGTGAGCATAGACAGTCTGCGCCCGCTGCTCTGCCGCTATCTGGCAGCGCTGCCCGCCACCCACAAGGGCGAGAAGGCCGACAAGAGCCGTCTGCCACGTATGGTGAAGGAAAACAAGGTGGTGAAGTTTGGCCGCAAGATGGCTACGCCAGTGACCCAGGTCAACATCATGTACACAGCAGACATAGACTTCTCGCCCCGTGCCGACCTGACGCTCGACATCATGCAGCGCTGTCTGCAGATAGTCTATACCGACTCGGTGCGCGAGGACAAGGGAGGCACCTATGGTATCGGCGTGAGCTTTGAGCTGGACAAGGACGAAGAGCCCAACGCCCTGCTCCGCATAAGCTATAAGACCGACCCCACCCGCTATGACGAGCTCAACCCTATCGTGTACCGACAGCTGCAGCACATGGCCACCGACGGACCCATAGCATCGTCGATGGACAAGGTAAAGCAGTATCTGAAGAAGCAGTATGCGCAGAACGCCATGACCAACGACTACTGGAGCTACATCATCTGGCACCAGATAGACGACGAGGCCGACTTTGACACGGGCTACTGCCAGATGGTAGACAGCATCACAGCCCACGATGTGCAGCAGATGGCACAGACACTCCTGAAGCAGAACCACCGCATAGAGGTGACCATGTGCTCGGAATAGCAACGGGCAACAGCCAGGCTGCTGACCACCTCTGCAAGCAAGGAGGGTACCTCTACAAGCGTGGAGGGTACCTCTGCAAGCGTGGAGGGTACCTCTGCAAGCGTGGAGGGTACCTCTGCAAGCGTGGAGCATACCTCTGCAAGCGTGGAGGGTACCTCTGCAAACGTGGAGGGTACCTCTGCAAAAGCGCTGACCGCGAAGCGGAGTGTGCCAGTGACGGCGGCTGATGGAAATGACCGCATCTGCCGAGGCTGCAACCATCATTGGCGGCTCGTATCAATAGGCACGTGGACACGTATCGAACGACACGGAAGCACGCATCGTAAGGCACGCGCTCACGCATCAAACGATACGAGCCGACAATGACGGTGAAAACACTTATATCAATGGTTGGCAAGGTCGCCATAGTGGCCTTGTCAACCATTGTTCATTTACTACCACTTCGTAAGCATTACCAGCAAAACGCTAACTATTTTCTATTTTTTCTTCATTTTTCCTACGAATCTCTTCATTATTGTCAAAAAAGTATTACCTTTACAGCCGAAAAAAGTGAAGACATCGGCTGAGCCGTGGCAAAAGGCCATGGCAAAGCAGATGATACAGGGTACAATAATCTGCATACAACCAGTATTCGTAGACCAAATAAACTTTTATCCAATATGAACAAGCAGACAGCAGAAGATAATGAGATTAGGGCAAGTTGACATCTCGACGTGAGTGTCACTTGGCTTAACGGGTGACAACGAGAACGATGACCATAGAAGGACCAATAATAATTATAACAAGTAGAAACATGTGTGGAATAGTAGGATATATAGGTCAGTCTGACGCCTTCCCCGTCCTCATCGAGGGCTTGAAGAGACTGGAGTATCGTGGATACGACAGCGCGGGAGTGGCGCTGATTGGCAATCAGGATAACCTCAATGTGTATAAGACTAAAGGAAAAGTAAGTAATCTGGAAGCATTGGCAGCCGACAAGGACTGCAGCGGCCACATAGGTATAGCCCACACGCGCTGGGCAACCCATGGAGAGCCGTCGGCAGCCAATGCCCACCCTCATGTGAGCATGAGTGGAGAGCTGGCGTTGGTGCATAACGGCATCATCGAGAACTACCAGGTGCTGAAAGAGCAACTCGCAGACAAGGGCTATACGTTCAAGAGCTCTACAGATACCGAGGTGCTGGTGCAACTCATCGACCATTACTACCAGCAGAACGGCAAGGATTTGGTCTCTGCCGTATGTCAGGCTCTGAACGATGCCATCGGCGCCTACGCCATAACCGTGATGGAGAAGAAGGACCCAGGGCATATCGTGGCTGCCCGACAGTCAAGTCCGCTGGTGGTGGGCGTGGGCAAGGACAACAAGGACTTCTATATCGCCAGTGACGCCACCCCCATCGTGGAGCACACCAACAAGGTGGTGTATCTCGAGGATGGAGAGATAGCCGACATCAGAGTGGGAGAAGAACTGAACATCATCAACCTCGAACATGCCTCGTGCAGCTATACCATCAAGACCGTAGACCTGGACATCAGCAAACTCAGCAAGGGCGGCTTTGACCACTACATGCTGAAGGAAATCTATGACCAGCCCAACTGCCTGAAGGACTGTATGAGCGGCAGGCTCATCGTGGACAAGGAGCATCCGGAAAACAACCACATCGTGCTCTCGGCGCTCAGAGACTATCGCGACCGGCTGGTAAACGCCAAGCACATCATCATCGTAGCCTGCGGAACGAGCTGGCACGCCGGACTCATAGGCAAGCAACTCATCGAAAAGATGTGTCGCAAGCGCGTGGAGGTGGCTTACGCCAGCGAGTTCAGATACGTGGACCCCGTGATAGAGCCCGAAGATGTGGTGATAGCCATCAGCCAGAGCGGCGAGACCGCCGACACGCTGGCAGCCATAAAACTGGCCAAGGAAAAGGGGGCTCTGATTTTCGGCATCGTCAATGCAGTGGGCTCATCTATAGCCCGCGAGACCGACACCGGCGTCTACATCCATGTGGGCCCGGAGATAGGCGTGGCAAGTACCAAGGCTTTTACGGGGCAGGTGACCGTGCTCACGCTGCTCGCACTGGCTCTGGGACACGAGCAAGGCACGCTCGATGACGCCGACTACCATGAGATGATAGAGGAACTCTCGGAGATACCGCAGAAGATGGAGAAGGTGCTGGAGCAGGCGCCGATGATAAAGTCGCTGGCTCTGATGTTTACCTACGCCCACAACTTCCTCTACCTGGGGCGTGGCATGAACTTCCCGGTGGCTCTGGAGGGCGCATTGAAGCTGAAGGAAATCAGCTATATCCATGCCGAAGGTTACCCCGCCGCCGAGATGAAACACGGCCCTATCGCCCTGGTAGACCAAGATATGCCCATCGTCTTCATCGCCACCCACCACCAGCTCTATGAGAAGATAATCTCTAACATGCAGGAAGTGAAATCAAGAAACGGCCGCATCCTCGCAATCGTCACCGAAGGCGACGAGCTGGTGAAGAACATCGCCGACAACGAGATAGAAATCCCCAAGACCCTGAATGCACTGATACCACTGCTGAGCGTGGTTCCGCTGCAGCTCCTCGCCTACTACGTGGCGGTGGACAAAGGTCTGGATGTGGATATGCCAAGAAACCTGGCAAAGAGTGTGACCGTGGAGTAAACGGAGTCTATGACAGGACTGCCCACGGCGGTCATCAAGGGATGGAGTTCAGTTACGGAATCGATGCAGACGGCTCCGAAAAAGTGTTTTTTTCCCACCAAGAGCGTCACTTTTTGAACAAATCGCTCCCTGATTGCTAAAAAAGTATTAACTTTACGGCAGAAAATAACAAATGAATTATAAACAACACAAACCATTATGGATGCACAGAAAGTAGACATGTTTATCATGGCCAATGGCAAGTATTTTTCCGAAGAGAAGATTTCCTTTATTCGCACCAGGCTGCTCGAGCTGGACGACTCCAGGTGGGTGCCAATCAGCAGCCTGCAATTCAAGAGCCCCACGGTCGCCCTCGTCTTGTCCATCTTCCTGGGATGTTACGGCATTGACCGCTTCTATATCGGTCATATCGGCTTGGGAGTTGCCAAGCTGCTTACTTGCAGCGGAGTCGGAATCTGGTATCTCCTCGATTGGTTTTTTATTTTAGGGGCTACTCGTAATGAAAACCTCAAAAAGCTCGAACCTCTGCTCTTTTAAGAAATTCTATATCCTGTCGACCATCATCTACGCCATCGCATGTGCATGGATGATGGTGGCATACTGCACTGAGGGGCAAAGCGGCTTGGTCGTTTGCCCCTCAAAATTAATCTACCACATCCCGTGCCCGGGCTGCGGCATGACCCGTGCCACGCTGCTGGTGATACATGGCCACTGGGCAGACGCCATCAAGATGAATCCCAATGTGGTAATATGCATGGTAGGCATCATCATATTCCCCATCCTGCTGGTTGCCGACATGGCGAGAGGCACTGTCTGTCTGCATCAAACATATCAGAAAATAGAGCATCTGCTGCACAAGCGACTCGTCATCTCGCTCATCCTGCTCTTCGAGTTGGCTATTATGGCACACAACTACGGTTGCGGTATATGAGGCGTGGATGAAGGGGCTGATGGCGGGTAAGGCGATGGGGATGAAAACAGTTTAGGGCTGGATTCCACGTATGGAATTCAGCCCTAAACGGTATTTGACGGGCAACAAACCCTTAATAATCAAGTTCAACGTCTTTGCCAAACGGCGCAAGGGCCAGCCCGGCCATCTTGAAATGCTGCTTGCCCCAAGGGATGCCAATAATGGTAATATAAAGGAACAATCCGAAAATTGCGTGCATTAGCCAGGCAAAGATACCTCCACACATGAACCAAATGAAATTCATAAAAACGCGGAGGCAACCTGTGGGGCTTTCCGTGGGAATGACTCTGGCACCAAACGGCCAAAGGCAGAGCAGCCCAAGTTTGTACGTCTGCATCGCGAAAGGGATGCCAATGATAGTAATGGCCAAAGCCAGACTACCCGTAAAATAGCCAAAGGCTGCCTCAAGGCCGCCACACAACAACCATACAATATTAGCAAACGTTTTCATATTCCTATTTATTTCAGTTATTAAGTTAATGGACGCATCCCCAACCCTGCCGCCTGAATAAGATATGCAGAGCGAAGCACGATGAGACAACAGATTGCTGGTGATAATCACCAAGGGCAAAGATACGGCTTTTTTGAATATTACACACAACTTCTGCATACTTTTTGATGCTCAGAAGGAAAAAACAGCACATCAGAGATAACCGCAAATGCAGAAATAATCACGCTCCTGACAACAACTATCCACAGGGATATGGACGGTCAAACAGCATGAGGAAAATCGGCCAGGCCGACATCAAACAACCTGCATCATTGGTTGCCAAAACATCCCAAACAGGCATGCTGCAAAGGATCATACAATGGTCTGGGCATAATAGATAGCATCATACTATAAAGAACAATCAGTTGAATCTATTCTACAATCTCCCTCTGACGAAAGATGGTCATTTGGAACTAAATCTTGACTACATTTACAAGTCTTCGAATGATGACCAGGCTGTCAAATCCTCTAATAAAGATGAAGCAAATAAGTTTCATATTCAATACGACGGAAATTATAATGTCTATCTATGTATCAGCAAATTACAACTATCGCATAGAGGAGAATGTAAACTTCTACCTGAAGATGAATTATACAAGCAAGACTGAAGATGCGGGTTGCAGACAATACCCGTCATTGTGCGCCAGCGCTGGCATTACTTTCTGTTTCCCGGACAAGACATTACAGCTGAATGTAGCTTGTCATGACTTGTTCCGTAAAGAGTACTCTGATTGGGAAGTCAGGTACTACAACATCAACAACAAACAAAAGAACAATGTGGACTCGCGATTCTGTTCTATCTACTTGAAATACAATATCAACAAAATGCCACGTAAGAATAAAGTCAAGGATGTGGATAATGTATTGAACAGATTATAGGCATACGCGACCATTTTCCTACACACCAACAAACCGTAATCATTATTTCGCGAGCCTACCCCAGCCAGTCTGTAAAGATAAGTATACAGTCGTACACCTTATCCAGGAATCTCCCTATCCGTTGCTTAATGCCTTTCCAATATATTCCCTTCATATTAATAAGACTATTTCTGTTATCTATACTCAAGCAAATCTTTTGGTACACCATAACAATTTGAATGAACTATAGATTCATCTATAACTTTACGTAGCTCTTCATGAATGCCGCTTGTTATTATTTCGTCAATTCTATTCTCGCTTACTATCATAAATCATAATCTATATACAATAAATATCGTATCACTGCAAAATTACTTTCTTTTTTTGACTAAAACAAAGGTTTTCAGATATATATATGGTAACAAGCCGAAACAAGCCGTATTGCTTTGAATGGTTACGCATATCTAACGCATCGAAGTGAATGGTATGTGTGGACAGGTCCGGAAAGTGGGTCTGGAACCGGCTAATGGTGACGTGTAAATATTTGTGGTAAAGTCTCGCACGATCATGAAGTAGCTCCATTGGGAACGTGGAGGTTATGTGATGTACTACAAACGTTTGGAGCAGGGCCGTTTCCATCCTCGCATATCATAGAGGCGATGGACGAAAAGGCGGCCAAGATAGAGGCAATGGCCAAAGAGATAGAGGCCGAAAACCGCAAACGCTGGGCACGCGCAAAGAGAACTCCGTCGCGTCCCTTGAGCTACCGTTACGCAGGACTTGAGGAACACACAACCGTCATGATGCCCGAAGGTGTGGCTGCAGGCGAGTGCGATACCATGGGCAAGGATGTTTCCCGCATACTCCATCGCGAACCGGCCAAGGTATGGGTTGAAATCATAAAGCGTCCCTTATTGCGCATGAAACCCGACAAGGATTCGCCAAATCCGCGCATATACCAGGCCAAGGCACCTCATGCGGTCATCGGCAGCAACCATGTCGGCGCCGACATGCTCACGCAGATAGTGATAGACAAATACCGATACCATCTGCCCGAATACGGCCAGGTCAGGCAGCATGTCGAACTCGGACTGAAACTCCCCACCTCCACGCTGAACGGCTGGGTGCATGCCGTGGCCTCCAGACTGGAACCTGTTTACGAGGCTTTGCGCGACGATGTCCGTAACAGTGATTATCTACAGATAGACGAGACCCCGTGGCGCATAGCCGATTCTCCAGGCAAGAGCCGCAAGGGATATGCGTGGCAGTTTCTCGACAACCGCCCGCAGAGCCACGATCTCTATTTCCTTTATATGAACGGCTCGCGTGCGGGGACAGTCCCACGTGCAGAGCTGCGCGATTTCCGTGGTGCGCTACAGACCGACGGATACGGCGTATATGATTATTTTGAGTTACTGGACAATGTGACCCTTCTGGGTTGCATGTCTCACGTGCGCCGTAAATTCACCGACGCCCAGGCATCACATCCCGAACTGGCCGCGCGGGCAATAAAATGGTTGGAGCTGCTCTATGACCTCGAGGCAAACCTGAAGGCGAAAGGAGCCACGTATGAGGAAATAGCCGCCGAGCGTCAGGCCAAGGCATTGCCGATAATGGATGCCATAGAAAAATGGATGGAGAGCGAACATACGAAATGAACCCCATCCGACCCCGTGAGCAAGGCACTCGACTACGCCTATAAGTTATGGCCCCGCCTGCGTCGCTATGCTCTTGATAGCCGTTACCATATTGACAACAATTCCGTGGAGCGCAACCAGCGTCCGTCAGTGATGGGCTGCAAGAACTACCTGTTAAGCAAAAGCGATAGCGGAACCGTTGACAACGCCATCATCTATTCGCTGATAGAGAGCTGCGAAATCGTAGGTGTCAATTCACTTCAATGGCTCACCCATGTGTTGCAGTCGCTCCACGACGACACCACGGCCGAACAGATAACACAAATGCTTCCTTAGAACTACAGAAAAACTCGCGAATAGAACTTCGCGAGTTTTTTTATTCAAAGCAATACGGCTTGTTTCGGATGGTTACATCACTCCCATGCGCATACCAGTCAGATGCTGCACCATAACTATACGGTTGTCCTCATTCAAATTGAACATAACTATTTTTGAGGACAAAGGTAAACAGAATTGAAGAAATGGAAAAGGCTGCTTGCTTCGGATGGTTACGCTTGTTTCGGATGGTTACGTTACTCTTCTTCTTTGCCCAAATATGACACATGTACCAACGAAAAAAGCCTCAGTCACTGTCGTGACCAAGGCTCTTCGTGAAAAAGGGCGGCTACCTACTCTCCCGCATTGCATTGCAGTACCATCGGCGCAAGTGGGCTT